>Ga0116152_10002560_pt1 | contig 14782 bp, 13 predicted proteins | sample AD_UKC119_MetaG_FD_89894 | JGI IMG/M metagenome (GOLD analysis project Ga0116152, IMG submission 89894) | Active sludge microbial communities of municipal wastewater-treating anaerobic digesters from Hong Kong - AD_UKC119_MetaG | ecosystem: Engineered > Bioreactor > Anaerobic > Digestate... | reverse complement strand
GAACTCGGGCAACATGCACCCGCGCCCGCGGTGGTGGAGCGCGCTGCGGACGACACCGCGGTGATCCTCTACACGTCCGGCACCACCGGCAAGCCCAAGGGCGCCGAACTGACCCACAGCAACCTGCTGAGCAATGTGGCCGTGGCAGTGGACTTGTTCGACGGCAGCCCGGACGACGTGATCTTCGGGGGGCTGCCGCTGTTCCACTCGTTCGGTCAGATGTGCGGACTCAACGCCGCGATGACCTGCGGTGCCACGCTGACCCTGATCCCGCGCTTCGACCCGACGAAGGCACTCGAGGTCCTTCAGCGGGACAAGGTCACGATCATGCAGGGCGTGCCGACGATGTACGTGGCGCTGGTCCAGCACCCCGAGCACAACGCCTACGACACGTCCACCCTGCGCGTCAGCGTTTCCGGCGGGGCCTCGCTGCCGGTGGAGATCCTGCGCGGGTTCGAGTCGGAGTTCGACGCGATCTTGCTCGAGGGGTACGGCCTCAGTGAGACCAGTCCCATCGCATCGTTCAACCACGCCGACCGCGAGCGCAAGGCGGGCTCCATCGGAACCCCGATCCGCGACGTGGAGATGAAGCTGATCGACAGCGAGTGGAACGACGTGCCCGCCGGCGAGATCGGGGAGATCGCGATCAAGGGCCCGAACGTCATGAAGGGCTACTGGCAGCGCCCGGACGCGACGGCGGAGGCGATCCGCGATGACTGGTTCCGCACCGGCGACCTCGCGAAGGTCGACGAGGACGGCTACTTCTTCATCGTCGACCGCGCGAAGGACATGATCATCCGCGGCGGCTACAACGTCTACCCGCGCGAGGTCGAGGAGGTCCTGTACGAGCACCCCGCGGTTGCCGAGGCCGCCGTGGTCGGCGTGCCCGACCCGGAGTACGGCGAGGAGATCGGCGCGGCCATCACGCTCAAGCCGGGCGCGACTGCCACCTCCGAAGAGATCGCGGAGTTCGTGAAGGAGCGGATCGCGGCGTACAAGTACCCGCGGATCGTGTGGTTCCTCGACGAGGGACTGCCGAAGGGCCCGACCGGCAAGATCCTCAAGCGGGAGATCGCCCCGCCGGCGTGATCGCGGCGCCCCAAGGAACAGCCTGAAACCGAGGAGACCACATGGTCAGTGACGAGCACAGGGCGCGATATCGCTCCGCAGCGCAGATCCGCGCGGGGGGTGCGATCGGCAACATCTTCGACGGCCCACAGATCACCGTCCACGGGTTGAGGACGCTGGTCCTGGCCTGGCCAGGGACGGGTTTCCAGACCGAGGCGGTCCACCTCACGATCGTCGAGCCCGACCAGTCCAGCGACGAGTACACCTACGACCTGTCCGAGGAGGCGTTCCTGTGCCGCCACGGCGAGGTGGAGGTGTTCCTGCGCGGCGGGTGGGTCACTCTTCGCCCCGGTGACATGGCCTACTTCCCCGCAGGTGTTCCGCATGCGATCCGCAACAGGTCGGATCGACAGGCGTATCTGGTCAACCAGATCTGTCCGCCGCAGTTCGACCTGTATGCCGACGCCGGCCTCTACAACCCGGCGTGGGGAGTCATGAACGACTCGGCGGTGCACAAGGCGAAGATCAACGCCGAGCCGCTGGATGTCGGTGAGCTCGACGAGATGCAGTACCGCGACGATCAGCCCGAAGTCCGGGCACAGAATCTCTCACCGTCCGAGGTGACTGCCGCCGGCGCCTTGTTCAACGTCCTGGAGGGCGCGGCGTTCACGGGGATCGGACTTCCCATGCGCCTGGTCCTGTGGCCCGGCGCGGGCACGCGGCTGGTGGGCTTCAACTATGCGTACTGCGGCACCGGCGTCGAGGACACGATCCACACCCATCCGGTGTCGGATGAGTTCTTGGTTCTGTGGAGCGGCGCGGGGCAGCTGTTCGTCGGCGACATCGGCTGGGTGGACGCGGGCCCGGGGGATGTCGCGATGGCTCCGTGCGGGGTGATGCACGGGCATCGCAGCACGCAGGATCTGGGGCCTTCCATGATGGGTGGGTTCGCGTCCCCACCACAGCTCGACCTCGTGATCCCCACGGACTACTACGACGCCGGCCGCTTCTCCCATCCGGCCGACACCGAACTCACCGGGACGCAGATGCACGAGGCCGATCAGTAGACTGCGCCTCGCATCAGGCGAAGACGTCGAGTTCCGTCTCCTCCGGGGTCGGGCTGCAGCCCAAGTGGATCACAGCGCCTAGACCTGGATGTTCCATGGTCGCACCGACGCGCAGCGAGCCGTCACAGAGCGGGCAGCGTCGCCGGCACGAGTACCAACCATGCGCGTCTGCGGTCTGAACCGCACCGTCGAAGCACGCGAAGTCGGTGCCGCAGGTGCTGCAGATGGGGTCGGCAGTCATACGGAAAGCGTACGTCGGGCCCGGGCTGCGCACGGAGCGGCGCCTTCCCGCTCGATGGGAAAGGCCGTTCAGGCCAGCACGCCGGCCAGCCAGTCGAACATCCGCTGATACACCAGGCTGCGAGCCATCGGCTCACAGTGCATGTCCGCCCCTTCGGCGGCAGTGAACTTCTCCAACTCGACCGGGCCCTTGACCAGGTGGGCCAGCTTCTCGGCCTGGCCGGGCCAGAACTGCTCGCCTTCGGGGTCGCAGATCATCAACGGTGTGGTGATCTGACCGGCCACGTCGGTCAGGTCGTACTGCCGCATCGCGGAGAACACCTCGAACGGGTCAAAGGTGCCGTACGGCCGGGCCCGGAACTTCCACGTCGCGGCAGTGGCCGGGTCCTGCATCCAGCCACTCATCGCCGCGTCGAAGTCTTTGCGATCCCCGCTGTCGAGGAGTTGGATCAGCTCGGGAGGGAGGTGGCCCAACCACGACTGGCCGACATCGATCACCCCGGGGTCGGCGACTCCGGCGGCGAACCGATGCTCGAAGGCCAGTGCGCGCGGGGCCCAGTAGCCACCCTGACTGCCACCCCACAGGACCAGCCGGTCAGGGTCCACATCAGGCCGGCTGAGAAGCAGATCGACAACTGGCGTGATCACGGCCTCCCAGTCCGGGCGGAAGGGGATCTTGTGCTCGAAGAGCATCGACTGCTGACCGGGGCCGTCGAACATCAAGGCGTTGTAGCCACGGTCCAGAGCTGCCCGTGCCAGGGTCCAGACCCAGGTCAACGCACCGTCACTGCCGTTGATGATCACCACGGTGGGAGCGGGTCCCGTACCGGCGGCCGCGAAGTACCCGGGCATGGGCTGCTCCGGGTACGGGATCGAGACCTGTTCGAGGCCGACGGCTTCGGCGAAGGCGTCCCAGCATCGCCGGTGGTTGTGAAACGTGCGCAGGATGACCTCATCGCTGGCGTAGGTGACTTCGGCGTCCTGCCGGGCGGCGAAGTAGACCGCTGCTCGCAGGTGGGCCTCGGCTGAACTGCGGGGGTCCTTGGATTCCTTCGCGCTGCGTTCGACCCGTTCAGCCAACTCGCCGAACTGCTTGGCCCAGGCCCGGTCGTCGCCGTCGGGGACCTTGCTGACCGTCGCCAGGATCTCCCCCACATCGCCGAGGCCGTAGTAGACCCCGCCGAGCATGGTCTGGATCCGGAAGTTGAAGTCGTCGTTCGAGGTGAATGAGTAGGCCATCGCAAACCTCCAAGGGTCTGTCCAGGCTAGGGCAGTCGATCCTCGTGATGCCAAGGGCGACGACCCACCTCGCGCATGTCGCGCTCTCACTGTGCGGAGGGCCAGGGATTCGAACCCTGGGTGACGTTGCCGCCACAACGGTTTTCAAGACCGTCTCCTTAGGCCACTCGGACAGCCCTCCCGACCGCCATTGTGACAAAGACCCCTGCGTACACTTGTCGGCGGAGGCGTCGCCTAGTCCGGTCTATGGCGCCCGCCTGCTAAGCGGGTTTGGGACTCAATCCCATCGCGGGTTCAAATCCCGCCGCCTCCGCCATCGATTTGGGGCCTCGTCGCTTGCGGCGGGGCCCCTTCGTGATGGTGGACCATGGCCACGGATCTTGGGGCTCCCGCCGGCTCCGCGAGGGCGCATCCGTCGAATCCGGGAGCGCTTCGAACATCCGGGAGCACTTCGGTGGCGGTGGATTCAAGCCGTGGATGCAACGTCGTGGTCTGAGAGTAGCTTGTCGAGCATTTCGGCGGGGGTGTGCCAGTTGTGGCGTTTGCGGGGCCGGTTGTTGAGCCGGTTGGCGACGTAGTCGAGGTAGTCGGCCGGGTAGATCGACAGGTCGGTGCCTTTGGGGAAGTACTGGCGTAGCAGCCCGTTGGCGTTCTCGTTGCTGCCGCGCTGCCACGGGGAGCGGGGGTCGCAGAAGTAGATGTCCAGGCCGGTGGCTTCGGCGATCTGGGCGTGGTTGGCCATCTCGGTGCCCCGGTCCCAGGTGAGGGTCAGCCGCAGGATGGCCGGCAGTTGGCTCATCTTCGCGACCATCGCCTGGGCGACCTGTTCGGCGGTGTGCCCGTCGGGCAGGTGCAGCAGCATCACGAACCCGGTGGTGCGTTCCACCAGTGTGCCGATCGCGGACTGGCTGGCCACCGACCCCTCGATCAGGTCACCCTCCCAGTTCCCGGGCACGGCCCGGTCTTCGACCTCCGGGGGTCGTTCGCTGATCGACACCGCCCCGGCAAGGGTGCCCCGGCCGGTGTTCGCGCGGCGGTTACGGGGTTTACGCACCGCCCGGCCGGTACGCAGGCAGGCGGCCAGCTCCCGGCGCAACACTCCCCGGCCTTGCACGTACAACTCCTTGTAGATGGTCTCGTGGGACACGCGCATCTCCGGGTCGTCAGGGAAGTCCATTATCAACCGGTTCGCGATCTGCTCAGGGCTGTCATGGCGGGTCAGCCGATCGGCGACCTCGGAACACAACCGCGGGTTGGAGGCCAGCTTCGAGGTCTGCGCGCGGCAGGCGTTGCGCGCCGACCTGCGTTCGGCATGCGCCGCGGAGTACTTCCCCGAGGCCAAGCTGTATTTGGCGACCTCACGACTGATCGTCGACGGTGCCCGGCCCAGCTCCGCGGCGATCGCACGCAGGCTCTGCTGGCGCGCCAGCCCCAACATGATCACCTCCCGCTCCTCCAGATCCAGGCGGGCTTTGGACGTCTTCAGACCAGGATTCACCCCGCCAGCCTGCCGGAACCACCGCGTCGCCGTCGGCACAGCAACCCCCACCATCGGACCTGCCACCGACGCCGGCACCCCCTGAGCCACCAGCTCCCAGAACGCCGCTCGCGTCCGCCGCGAAAACCCCACATGAACAACCACCACAACACCCGCCTCTCAGTTCAGGTGTTGCATCCACGCCTTGAGGCCACAGGCGGTGGGAGGCTAACGGATTGCCGAAGTGCTAACCGATGGTGGACGGCTCACCGGGCCGACCCGCCTAGCGGCTCCCGTCGTCACGGCCCAGCACCCGCCGGTACTGCTCGGCGTATCGACGCGCCGTCTCGTCGACGGTGAACTGCGCCGCCACCGCCTCGCGGGCTGCCTTCCCGATCGCTGCGCGGCGGGCCTCATCCCCGAGAAGATCCCGCACCGCCTCGATCAGTGAGGGCACATCTCCAGGCGCATAGAGCACCCCGGTGCGGCCGTCGATGATCACGTCGCCGGCGGCGCCCACCCGGCTGGCCACCACTGCGACGCCGGCCGACATCGCCTCGAGGATGGTCATCGGCATGCCCTCGCGGTAGGAGGGCTGCACCAGCACGTCGAGGCTCGCGTAGACCCCGGGCATGTCGTCGCGGAAGCCGAGGAAGTGCACATTGGCGGTCGCGGCCTGCTCCAGTTCGCCACGCAGCGGACCGTCGCCCACAACGACGAAAGTGGCCTCGGGGAAGGCGGCGGCCGCCGCCAGGAAGTCCGCGGGAGCCTTCTCGGGTGCCAGACGGGCGACCATGCCCACGAGCGGTCGCGGGAGGTCGAGGGTGGGCCGGGAGTCGTCGAAGCCAGACGGGTCCACCCCGTTGGGAATCGTTATCGCATCGGTGATGCCGTACTCGCGGCGCAGCGAATCGCGGGCCTCGTCGGACACGGCGAAGACCGCGGCGGCACGACGCAGCACAGGCTTGTCGAAGCGGTTCTGCGGGCCGGTGTCGAACCGGTGGTTGGTGGCGACCATCGGTACCCCGCCGCGGGTTGCGAAGAAGCCGTACAGGTTGGCCTTGTACCCGTGTGTGTGCACCAGGTCGATGTTGAGGTCGCGGATGTCGCGGCGCAGCCGACGAACCGCTGCGGCATCGAACCGTCCGCCGCAGGGGAGCAGTTTCACCGGCACGCCGAACGTGAGGGCGTAGTCGGCCACCTCGATGTTGCGACTGTGTGCGTTGTCGAAAACCTCAAGAGTGGGGTGGACGCCGAAGCGTGGTAGCGCTTCGCACAGGCCGACCACCATCTTCTCCGCGCCGTAGACGCCGCTGCTGGAGATGAGGTGCAGAACTCTCACGCGCCCACCCTACGGGTAGCCTGCTCGCGTGAGTGGCGTGCGTAATGTGGCGCGGGCGGCGGCCCAGCGTGTCTACGCACGCTGGCGACGGGCCCCTCTGCAGGAGGCAGTGCTGCTCGAGGCCTTCGAGGGCAGCGCGGTGAGCTGCAACCCCGCCGCCGTGTCCGAGGACCTGCTGGCCCGCACCGACCTGCCCCTGGTGTGGGCTCTGCGGGAGCCGGTGCCGTTCGAGAACCCCCGTGTGCGCAGCGTCCGCTATCGGTCGGCCGCCTACTACCGCGCCTTGGCGACCACCCGGTACCTGGTGAACAACGTGACGTTCCCACCGCTGTTCGACAAGCGCGACGATCAGATCTACCTGAACACGTGGCACGGCACGCCGTTGAAGAAGATGGGGCGCGACATCGGCGCTCCCTACGCGCAGATCGCGAACACCGTGGCGAACTTCGAAGCAGCCGATCTGTTGCTGTCCAGCAGCCCCTACATGACCGCCACCATGTATCGGGGGGCGTATGGCGTGGAGACCGGCAACGTCGTCGAGCTGGGTTCGCCGCGCGTGGATGTGCAGTTCCTGCCCGGCGAGGCAGGCGACCTCGTGCTGTACGCACCCACCTGGCAGGAGGCCACGTACACCGAGGCCGTCGACGACCTCGACGAGGTGGCGGTGCGGATGGCTGCGATCAGCGAGGCGGTGCCGGCCGGCACGCGGCCGGTCCTGCGCGTGCACGGCAAACTCGCTACCAAGGCGGCCGGGGATCCACGGCTGGCCCCCTTCCTGATCCCGCCGGAGATCGGGACGAACGCCCTGCTCGCGCGCTGTCACACGCTCATCACCGACTTCTCGAGCGTGGCCTTCGACTTCCTCGCCACGGGGAGCCGGATCCTCTTCTTCACCCCGATGGACTACCCGCGCGGGATGTACCTGGCCGATGACGAACTGCCCGGGTCCCGCACCGCCGACCTGCCGACCCTGCAGCAGTGGGTGTCGGCCGGCCCCCCGCCGCCGCCGGTCCCGATCGCGCAGGCGCGGGCCCGGTTCTGTCCGGCCGAGGACGGCAAGGCCACCGCACGGGTCGTCGAGCGACTCCTGGACGCCTGACATGGATGTTCTGGCTGAGCAGGCCCACGAGTTCTGGCGTTAGTTTGGTCCCATGGCCTCCAGCCCGTTGCGGATAGCGATGGACCGTGGCCGTTCGGTCATCGATAGCCGCACCGCCCTTCGGGAACTGAAGCGTCGCGGCTCGTCCCGCCCGGAGCGCATCGCAGTCTTCGTGTACTTCGGGTCCGGCGAGCAGTACCTCTACCAGATCCGCGACTGGCTGGCTCCGCTGTCAGCCCTGGCAGAGCGGTTGCCGGTGGCGATCATCGCCCGCGATCCCCGGGTTGCGCTGGCGTTGACCGAGATGACCGCGCTGCCGGTGATGCTGGCCCGGTGGCTGGCCGACATCGATGGCCTCATGAACACCTACCTGCCCGACGTCGTGCTCTACGTGAACCAGAACGTGTCGAACTTCGACGTCCTCGCCTACGCCCGCCCGCAGCACGTCTTCCTCAGCCACGGCGAGAGCGACAAGGTGTACATGGTGTCCAACCAGGCCAAGGCGTACGACGTGACATTCGTGGCGGGGCAAGCCGCAGTGGACCGATATCGCGCGGCACTGCACGACTTCGACACGGACTCGAAACTGCGGGTCATCGGCCGGCCGCAGTTGCACATCCCCGAGTCGCCACCGCCGGACCTGCCGCCGACCGATCGTGCCCGCACCGTGGTGTACGCGCCGACCACGGAGGGGAGTGCACCGCCGATGGAGTACGGCTCGCTGGCAAGCCACGGGGTGGACATGGTGCAGGCGTTGCTGGCCGATGGGAACTACCGGATCATCTTCCGGCCACACCCCCAGGCGGGCCGGCGGCAGAACTCCCACGCCAGCGCAGTCCGCAAGATCGCGGATCTGCTCACCGGGGCTGCGGGTGGGCACTACGTTGACTCCACACCTCGCTTCGGCTGGCAACGGGAGGTGGCGGATGCTCTTGTGTGTGACATCTCGGCGGTCGCCGTGGACTGGTTGACCACCGGGAAGCCGTTGGTTGTCACCCGTCCCGTCCAGCCCCTGGCGCCGATCCTCAGTGGCGGGATGCTGGCCGCCCTGCCACTGTTGTCCGTCGAGCGATCCACGGCGATCGTGGAAGCCCTTGAGCGGGCCGGAAGCACTGAGGAACTCGACCAGTTGCGCTCCTGGGCGCACTACTACTTCGCGGACGGCGACGTCGGAACCTTCGTCGACGCCGTGATCGAACTGGCCGGGATCACCGGTCCTGAGGAGATGGAGGCGTGATGGCGACCGACGCTCGACTGGAGCATTGGCACGAGGTCGTGCGGAGCCGGAACCCGGCGCTGCTCAACCAGATCCTCGCCGAGGATGCGGTCTTCCACTCGCCGATCCTCTTCCGACCCCAGCAGGGCCGGGACCTTGTGGCGCTGTATCTGACCGGAGCCCTGCACGTCATCGCGAACCCGTCCTTCCGCTACGTGCGTGAGGTGTGCGAGGGCAACGATGCGGTGCTCGAGTTCGAGACGGAGATCGAAGGGGTCCACGTCAATGGTGTGGATCTGATCACCTGGAACGAGCAGGGACTCATCAGTGATTTCAAAGTGATGGTGCGCCCGCTCAAGGCCGTCAACGTGGTCCATGCCCGGATGGCAGAACTGCTCGAGCAGTTGTCGTGAAGGCGCTCGTGCGGGTGCCGAGTCCGCATCTGGCGCAGGGGCTGCTGACGCACCTCGAGCGGACGGACGTCGACTACGACCTCGCGCGCCGGCAGTGGGACGGCTACGTCGCGGCGCTGGAGTCGGTGGGCTGGTCGCCGGTGGAGGTGGCGCCCGCACCCGATCATCCCGACGGGGTGTTCGTCGAGGACACCGTGGTCGTGCACGGGCATCGGGCCATGCTTGCCAGGCCGGGGGCACGTGAGCGTCGTGGCGAGACGGTGGGTACGGCATCCACGGTTCGGCAGTTGGGCCTGGAACTCGCAGCCATCGAGGGGTCCGACACGCTGGACGGCGGGGACGTCCTGAAGGTCGCCGACCGTTGGTACGTGGGCGTGGGTGACCGCACTACGCCCGGGGCATGCTCTCAGCTCGCGGCGTTCTTCGGTGTCGAGGTGGTGCCCGTCCCCATCACGAAGGCTCTGCACCTCAAGAGTGCGGTGACGGCGCTGCCGGACGGCACGGTCATCGGGTACCAACCGCTGGTCGATGACCCCGGGGTCTTCGCACGCTTCCTGCCGGTTCCCGAGGAACCCGGATCGCACGTGGTGGTCGTTGACGACAAGACCGTGCTCATGGCGTCATCGGCGCCCCGCACGGCGGGCATGTTGCAGGAACGGGGCCTGCGCACCATCGAGGTGGACATCGGCGAGTTCGAGAAACTCGAAGGGTGCGTCACGTGCCTGTCTGTGCGCGTCCGCTAGTCAGTCCGGCCAGGGGCTGCGGCCGCTGAACGTGCTGTTGTCGTCGTCGTGGGTTGCCTGGAAGCCGGCCCGGTTGTCCAGTTCGAGGATGATCGCGGGTACCACGGCCTGCACGGCGTACTCGTAATCCTCGGGCAGCCCCACCAGACGCTGCAGGCTCAGGACCTTCGTATCGCTGTCGCGGGTGATGGTCAGAGCGATCAACGGCGCCCCGGCGGGATCGGTCAACACGGCCGTCCCGGCAGCCAGGTCCTGACGCGTTGCGCGCATCCGGGCCCGCATCCGTCCGGCTAGGTTCACGCTGATGTCCACGGTGCTCAGCGATCCCACGCCGTGCCACCCGATGCGACCGATCTCCCGGTCGGCGACCAGGATGCCCGTGCCGTGGATTCCCTGCTTGACCGTCAGCCACGCGATGTTCGCCATGTCCCAGACGACGATCGAGCGGCCGGTGAAGGAGAAGGAACTGCGCGTCAGATATCCGACCTGACCGCCGGACATGTCCACCACGGGCCACGGGCCGCCGCCGCGGCGGAAGTACCGAAGCCCCCCGGATCGAAGTCCGAGTCCGGCTGATGCCGGTGGCTGCGGCCATCCCGGTGGGTCCTCCGCCTGCTCCCCACCGTCGCTCACCCACGCGGTCCACGTCTCGCCGTCCCAGAACCTGGCTTCGTGACGGCCGGTGGGGTCGGGTTGCCACGTCCCTTCCACACCTCCAGGCTACGCGTGATCCGCGTTGATCAGACCTGGATCGTGCCGACCAGTGACGGTGCTACCGGTGGCACCGGAGTCAGATCCGGACTGGAGAGCCCGCTGAGATCCAGGCCGGCGGCTTCGAAGACCGCTCGGGTGTCCTGGTCGCACCTGCACCCCCCGGCCAGGTGGGGCCACACCGGGGACGCGAGCCGTTGCGCCCGGCGCATCCACGTTCCCTCACGGGCCTTGACGTGCTCGAGCACGGCGATCGTGCCACCAGGCCGCAGTACGCGCAGAGCCTCGGCGATCACGAGTTCCGGATCCTCCACCGAACACAGGACGTAGGCGAACAACGCCGAGTCCACGCTGTTGTCGGGCAGGGGAAGTTGCTCACCCATCGCATCGATCACTTCGACCGGCATGGGGGCGGCGTCCACAGCGGCCGCGGCCGCCTTGCGCATCGACGCGCTGGGTTCGATCCCGACCACCTCGGTGACCGTCTCGGGCAGGTGGTGCAGATCCTCGGCCGGCCCGAGCCCGACAACGAGCAACCGCCCGTGCAGGGCGCGGGATACCTCCGTGCGCGCCTTGCCGATCGCGCCGGCGTCCTCGGCGCGGGCCAGCCACTTGTAGACCTGGGTGAAGACGGGGTGGTCGTGGGGGGCCATGACGCCAGCCTACGGGCCGCCGAGTGCCGGGGGGTGGGGTTCAGCGGCCGATGAGCCCCATCGTTCTACATGTGTTGGCGGGGCTCCAGCGCGTACCGTCGTCTTGTGCGCTTCGTGAGCAACCCGTCCTACGACCTGACGTACGACGACGTCTTCCTGGTCCCCAACCGCTCGTCGCTGTCCTCACGACACGATGTGGACCTGACCGCCCCCGATGGCACTGGTCTCACGATCCCGGTCGTCGCAGCGAACATGACCGCGGTCTCGGGTCGGCGCATGGCCGAGACGCTTGCCCGGCGCGGCGGGATGGCCGTCATTCCGCAGGACATCCCGGCGGACGTCGTGGCCGAGGTCGTGCGGTGGGTCAAGTCGCGGCATCCCGTGTTCGAAACCCCGGCGACGCTGACCCCGACGGAGACCACGGGGATGGCGCTGGCCGTGATCCCGAAACGCAGTCATGGCGCGGCCATCGTGACCGAGGACGGTGTGCCGGTCGGAGTGGTCACGGAAGGCGACTGCGCGCAGGCCGATCGCTTCGCGCAGGTGCATCAGGTGATGAGCCGGGACCTCTTCGTGCTTCCGGACACCGTCACCCCGCGCGAGGCCTTCGACCGTCTGCACGCCGAGAACCGGCGGTTCGCTCCGGTGGTCGCCTCCGACGGGAGGTTGGTCGGCATCATGACGAGGCAGGGCGCGCTGCGTTCGACGCTCTACACCCCGGCGCTGGATGCCGATGGTCAATTGCGGATCGCGGCGGCGGTGGGGATCAACGGCGATGTCGGTCTGCGGGCCAAGACACTCGTGGCGGCCGGGATCGACGTGCTGGTGGTCGACACTGCACACGGGCACCAGGACAAGATGCTGGAGGCTCTCGACGCGATCGGGTCCGTTCCGGTGCCGCTGGTGGCCGGCAACGTCGTGACGGCGATCGGTACCCGCGAACTCATCGAGGCAGGAGCCGACATCGTGAAGGTGGGGGTGGGACCGGGAGCCATGTGTACGACCAGGATGCGCACCGGGGTCGGGCGTCCGCAGTTCTCCGCGGTTCTGGAATGTGCCACTGCCGCGGCCGAGGAGGGCAAGCACGTGTGGGCGGACGGCGGCGTGCGGCACCCCCGCGACGTGGCGTTGGCGTTGGCGGCCGGAGCCAGTGCGGTCATGATCGGCTCCTGGTTCGCCGGAACGCACGAATCCCCGGGGGACGTGCAGATCAGTCCGGAGGGTCAGCCGTACAAGGAGTCCTTCGGGATGGCATCGGCGCGGGCGGTGAGCAATCGCACCTCCGGCGACACCGCCTTCGAGCGGGCGCGCAAGGCGCTGTTCGAGGAGGGCATCTCCAGCTCGCGCATGTTCCTGGACCCGAGCAGCCCCGGCGTGGAGAGCCTGATCGATGAGATCGTCAGCGGAGTGCGAAGTTCCTTCACCTACGCCGGTGCGGCCAGTGTCGACCAGTTCGCCGACAAGGCTCATGTGGGCATCCAATCGGCGGCAGGCTACGCCGAGGGACGACCGCTGGACACCTCGTGGGGATGAGTCAGCCGAGGATGCGGTAGAGAAGCAGGGCCGCCGCCCCGATGGGGGTGGCAGCCGCCCCCCGACGGGACACGCGCACCTCGGGTACCTCCGCCGGAGGCATCCTGGTACGCAGTTCCTCCTGTACCAGCGGGGCCAGGGCCTCGGCGGTCTGCTCGGGGAAGCCGCTGAGCACCACGTCGCCGAGTTCCACCGCTGCGGCGATCGGGGCAAGGACCGCGGCGACGGCGGGCGCGGACGCATCAACGGAGGGGAGGGACAGAGTCCGCAGCTGGGCCACGAGACACTCGCGCCCGCACTGATCGCAGACCGGACCCGGGGTGCCTGGCACGAGGTGGGTGATCTCACCGGTCGGGCGACGGACCCCCGAGTGCAGCCGTCCACCGAGGATCAACGCCACGGACACTACGTCGTCGAGCATGATCGTCGCCATGCCCACATCGGAGGGGCTGTCCCGCAGGTCGGCGATCGCCGTTGCCTCGGCGGCGTTCACGGCCAGTACCGGAAGGCGCAGCGCCCGGCGCAATCCGAGCGCCAGCGCCTCACCGTCGCGCTCGTCGGTACCCGACCACTCACCGCGTACGACCATCCCGGGAACCGCGAGGACAACACCGATCACCGTCTGGGGCTCGCAGCGCTCGATGAAGGTCGTGACCGCCGCGAGGACCTGATCGGTTGTGACCGCCCGGACGTCGTCAGCCGTCACCACCTCACCGGCAGCAGACACCGCTGCGAGGCGTACCTCGTTGGGTGATCGCAGATCGGCCACGGTGATGACGCCGGTCTGCTTGGAGATCTCGAGCAGTGTCCCCGGTGCCCCGCCGCTGGAGACCCGGTCGCCCTCGGTGATCACCCCCACCGTGAGCAACTCACCGACGATCACGGAGATGGTCGGCCGACTCAGGCCGAGGCGCCGTGACAGCTCCGCGCGAGTGGCCGGACCGCGCGTGATGATCGACTGCAGGAGCCGGCTGCGGTTGCTCCGCCGGGTGTCCGCGGGGTCGGACGGCATGGGTTCAGGGAGGAACGGGAAATGTCCCTTCCTGATCATGTCCTTCACCTCACCTGTGGGCCCGTCGTACGGTGGGTCTTGTGCGTTTCGACTTCGCCTTTGAAAAGAAGTATCTCCCCGCGCTGGCGGCTATCGGGGTGACTCCACTCACCGCAAGGGTCGATGTCAGCGCCAAATCCCTGGACGCCCGGTTCGGTCCGTGGCGGTGCCGCACCTCCCTCAAGAACATCTCCTGCGTGACCCGCACCGGCCCCTACTCAGCAGTGAAGGCTATCGGGGCCAGGGGTTCATTTAGCGACAGGGGGGCCACATTTGGCACGACCACGGCCGGCGGTGTCTGCGTGGAGTTCAAAGAACCGGTCAAGATCCTCGATCCGTCGGGCATCATCCTGCATCCGGGACTGACGGTCACCGTGGCCGATCCGGATGCGTTCGAGAAGGCGGTGCGGGACGCCGCCGGTCTCGACGAATGAGCCTGGCTCCCGGCCGCGGACGCACCACGTTGCCGGGCCCAGCGTTCGGAAGAACTAGCCTTTGACGGCCGCAGCGAGCGCAGGTGCGCGGTGCGTGCTCTCCCACGTGAAGTCCGGCAGCTCCCGGCCGAAGTGACCGTAGGCGGCCGTCTGTGCATAGATCGGGCGCAGCAGATCGAGTTCCGCGACGATCGCTGCCGGCCGTAGGTCGAAGACCTCTGTGACCGCCTGCTGGATCTGCTCGTCGGGGACCGTCCCGGTGCCGAAGGTCTGCACGAAGAGCCCCACCGGGTGGGAGACGCCGATGGCGTAGGCCACCTGCACCTCGCACTTCTTGGCCAGCCCTGCGGCGACGACGTTCTTGGCCACCCAGCGCATCGCATACGCCGCGGACCGGTCGACCTTGGACGGGTCCTTGCCGGAGAAGGCGCCACCACCGTGCCGAGCCATTCCCCCGTAGGTGTCGACGATGATCTTGCGTCCGGTCAGGCCGGCG
>Ga0116152_10002558_pt1 | contig 14792 bp, 12 predicted proteins | sample AD_UKC119_MetaG_FD_89894 | JGI IMG/M metagenome (GOLD analysis project Ga0116152, IMG submission 89894) | Active sludge microbial communities of municipal wastewater-treating anaerobic digesters from Hong Kong - AD_UKC119_MetaG | ecosystem: Engineered > Bioreactor > Anaerobic > Digestate... | reverse complement strand
TATGAAAAAGCAACGCAGAAAGCGTTGGAGCTGCTGCAAATTGAAAACCTGCAGGAGATTGGTGCAGAGAAAAAAGAGCGGCTGCTGGCCGCTAAGAGCGATATTAACGATCTGTTTATTCGGGAAATCGATCAAATAACCGGACAGGAGCACAGCGCATGAGATGTACCCATTGCGGAAGTATTATTCCTCCGGGCCTGGCCCAATGTCCGATTTGCGGTGCGCGCATAGATACCAAACAGGCGCAGGAAGATTACCGGACGTATCAGGAGTATCCCAAAACCAACTACCAGCAGGGCGTACCGCCCTCCTGCAGAACCTATGGCTATACAACGGAAGAACCACCCAAGCAGTACGCCACGCCTACGTTCCATACCTATCGTAAGCAGCTGCTTACGGGAATCCCGGAAAACGCGCAGCAGATGCCGTATCAAAATCAGCCGCGGGACAGCTATAACCCCGGCGGCGCATTTTCCAAAACCCTGTCCGATCTGCCCGGCGTCATCAAAGGGGCATTTACGTGTCCAACAGATACGCTGGTCAGGATGATCCGCAGGGAGGATCGCTATACCGGTTTACTGATCGTGGGATTGTCGCTGATCATGGCATTTTTGACAGGGACGATTATGGTGCGGGGCGTGCTTGGCTCGCTGTTTACCCTTACAAGCGAGGTTACCGGACTGGAGCTGGCGGACAGCACCGCCAGCCTGAACCAGGGCGTAAGTTATCTGGCGGGCAAGGTAGCGCTGCCGATCGGTGGGATCGCCGCCGTATGCCAGCTGATCGCCGTTATTATGCCGGCTGCGGTTACCATGGTTTATGTAAGCGTGATGCGCAAGGTGCGGTTCTCATTCCCTCTGCTGTCAGGCTTTGCGGCTATCATTACGCTGCCGAACCTGTTTGCGCTGCTGATAGCCGCGGTGTGCAGCGTAATCACGCCGTATCTGGCAATCCTTGTGCTGCTATTCGGACTGATATTCAGCTATGTGCTGCTATGCAATGTTGCTGTGCAGCTGGGCAGGCTGCAGCCGCCGCGCGCGGTGCCGGTGCAGGCGGCGCTGATTTGTGTTTCGGAGCTGATGAAAGTCATCCTGATCGCGGGCATCGGCGGCGTGCTGATGAGCGGTGTTGTCCATACACTGACGAGCCTGACCAACTCCATGAGCAGCCTACTGTAAAATCATTCCCTCCTGCGCATCCAAAGCGATCAGCACGCTGCCTTCTGTGACGGGCAGTGTTTTTTGTGCATAGAGATCGGTCAGCTTCTGCTGGTTTTGCAGGGCCGGCGGCAGCAGCACAAGCGTCTGTACGCTTTCCATGCCGGTGTTAAGCACGCACAGCAGGCGTTGAGTATCAGTAAAACGCTCGTAAACATACAAGCCGTTGTCAAAAACTTTCCACGTGCGGAACGTGCCGGTACTGAGCGCTTCGTTTTGCGCACGCAGCCGGGCCAGCGTTTGGAAGTGCACGCGGGTATCGTTGTTATCTACCAGATCCCAGCGCATGGAACGGCGGTTGTCCGGATCGGCGCCGCCTTCCATGCCCAGCTCGTCCCCGTAATAGATAATGGGGATACCCATGAATGTAAACTGGAAAAACGCCGCGCCGCGCAGCTTGCGGATATCGCCGCCCGCGCGGGTGAGGAAACGCTCGGTGTCATGCGAGCCCAAAAACGACCACAGCACATCCTGGTTGCGCGTGGGGTAGTGCATGGCGGCTTCGTTTACGGCGGCGTCGAAGATTTTCAGCTCGATGCACTGCAGCGCGAACCGTTTCCAGATGTTGCGGCTTAAAACATAGTGCATGGTGGCGTCAAACAGGTCGCCGGTGGAGAGCCACTCACGGCTGTCGTCCCAGCATTCGGCGATCATCAGGCTGTCGGGATTGATCTGCTTCATCATATGATGAAAATCATGCCAGAACGGGGGATATACCTCGGGACTCACGTCCAGACGCCAGCCGTCTACGCCGGTTTCTTTCAGCCAGTACTCGCCAACCTCCAGAAAATAGTTGGCGCAGTCTTCGTTTTGCAGGTTCAGCTTGGGCATGTAGGGCCAATGGCCGAAGGCACGGTAGCCGAATTCCTCCAGATCGTCAAAGAAAAACCAATCGTAGTATTCGCTTTCATCGCCCTTTTCCTTGGCGTCCGCAAAGGGCGCGAAGCCCAGCCCGCAGTGATTGAACACGCCGTCCAGAATAATGCGCAGATCCAACTTGTGCGCATCTTCCACCAACGCCTTAAAATCATCCAGCGTGCCCAGCAGCGGATCGATCTTATAGTAATCGAAGGTGTTGTAGCGATGGGCGCTGTCGCTTAGGAAAATCGGTGTGGTGTAAAGCATCTTCACGCCCAGGTCCTTCAAATAGGGCAGGGCGGCACGGATGCCGTTTAGGTTGCCGCCGAATCGGTATTCGCTCTGCACACGCGTGGAGGTCCAGGGCTCCAGCCCGTCCTCTGGCGGGCCTTCGCGGCGGAAACGGTCGGGAAAAATCTGATAGCCCACACAGCCGCGCGCCCAGGCGGGCATGGGATCGGGCGGATAGGCATACGCAAAGGCAAAGCATTCGGAAATATCGTCAAAGCTGTCCTCACCGATGCGCAGGCCCGTGCCGTCCAGCTTAAACACGCGGGCGTAATCCGCGTAGAGGATGAACAGGTATTTAATCCGCGGATCCTTAACGGCGAAAATGGCCTCGTAATAGTCGTACATCGAATCGCGGTAGGCCACCGTCATATCGTACAGGTCGCCGGCGCCGAACGGATCGGAAAGATCGTACGGATTGGCGGTCTTGAGCACCACACGATTAAAATCGCCCCGCGCCGTGCGCAGGCGGATCACAATCCGTCCGTCGGGCATTGCGTGCCGGTACTCCAGCCACGGCATATGGTAAATCGCGTTTGGGTTGATCTGTTTCATAGTACTTGCCTTTCTACTCCAGGTTAAACAGGTCGGTGGCCGAGCTTTGGTTGGTGGGAACCAGGTTTCCGCTGAAACAAAGCATAATCACCGCGTCCGGGCATTCCTCATCAATCAGGTTGCGGACGCTGTCCTTATTATACCGCGGATCGAACATGATTGTCTCCATCACACCGAAGGAAAAGAAATATCCGCAGCTTACGTTATAGGAATCGTTAATGAAAAGCACGCGGAAGCCGTTGTCGGCCAGGTAGTTATACACGCTTTTCAGGGGCTGCGTTCCGCAAAGATAGATATCATAGGCGTAGGAATCCAGCACGTCCATGTTGAACAGCACGGAATCGTCTCCCGTTGCATAGTAGTCGATCTCTGGGAAGGAAAAGCTGACGTACGTATCAAACGTCGGCCGCACAATGGTGAAATCCTCCGGCTGCACAAGCGCCTCCGTGAGGCTGTTACCGTGCGTGCCCAAAAAGATGCCCTTGCGAACATCATAGGAGTATTGGTCGGGGTCGAACAGCGACAGATCGATCGTGCTGCCGTAATGCTCGTTACAATACTGCGAAAGCACGCCGGCGGCCCACAGCGCGGTTTCCACGCGCCAGTGGTGATCCAGATGATAGTACAGCGAATGATGGTAGGAGGCGGACGGGTCGATTTTCTCCATTTCGGCGTTCAGATCGAGCACGTCCACGCCGTTTGCCCGCAGGCTGGCCATCAGCTCCTTGGCGTTTTGCACGGTAAAATCCAGCGTGCCGCTTTCCGGATCCTGGCTGCTGATTTTGGCGGGCGCCTGGGCGTATAAAAACGCGATGTCCTGCGCCTCCACGTAATCCCGCAGGGAGGTTACAGCGGCCACGTGCTCGCTCATATCGATTTTGGGAAGCACGTTGGTGTAGTGCCCGTCGGTGATCTCGATTACGCCCGAATCGGTGTAAAGCTTCACATCGTGCCAACCGAGCAACGCTTCGACTCGCTTGGATACGCCCACAAGCTCGCTGTAGAAGGGCAGATTCTTTGCCGAGGACGCGGTTACGGCATCCTCAAAGTTATTTGCTTCATGGTTCGTGGTAAAAACATACGCATAAAGAAAGCCCAAGAACATCACAAACAGCACAACGCAAAAAACGAGGATAAGAGCCTTGTTCGCATGCTTGCTCATAATAGGCCTCCGTTAAAAGTTGAAGTACAGGAACGGATTGTGCGTGCTGGAAATCGCCGCCAGCAGCGACAGGATGAACATCGTGATCGTGGCGGTAAGAAGAAGGCCGTTTTTTACGCTTTCTTTCCACGGAAGCTTCGCAAACATCGTTTTCAGAAGCGGCGTGCACCCCAGAACCGCGAGGATCAGTACCGGGTAACTGGTGCGTAGCTGCTCCCAGAACACGAAATCCGCAAAGCCGTTCATTCCGGTGAACATGCTGGTGAAATACTGCTTTGCCAGCGTAAGGCTTTCCGAGCGGAACAGGACCCAGCCGATCAGGATGAACAGGAACGTGGGGATGCGGTATACCCATTTCAATTTTTGCTCAATGCCGGTGAGCCGCTCCATGGTGAGCAGCAGGAAATAGAAGAAGCCCCATAAAAAGAACGTCCAGTTTGCACCGTGCCAGATACCCGTGAGCATCCAAACAATGAAATAATTGAGAATCCAGCGCGGCTTGCTCACCCGGTTGCCGCCCAGCGGAATATATACATAATCGCGGAACCACGTGCTCAGCGAAATATGCCAGCGGCGCCAGAAATCCACGATGGATTTGGCGATATAGGGATAGTTGAAGTTTTCGCCGAACCGGAACCCAAACATCCGCCCCAGTCCGATTGCCATATCGGAATACCCCGAGAAATCGAAGTAGATTTGAAACGCATAGCAAAGCGCCCCATACCATGCCGTCATCGTGCTCAGGGTACCGGTCATGCCGAAAAGATTATCCGCCACGATGCCCATATAGTTGGCGATCAGCAGCTTTTTACCCAGCCCGACAATGAACCGGCGGATGCCGTAGGCAACGTCGTCGGGCGTAGCGGTGCGGTTTTGCAGCTGTTCCTCGATGGTGTTGTAGCGCACGATGGGGCCGGCGATCAGCTGCGGGAACATCGATATGTACAGCGCGAGGTTGAGCACGTTTTTCTGCACGCGGGCCTGCCCGCGGTAGACGTCGATAATATAGGAGATGATTTGGAACGTGAAAAAGGAAATGCCGATCGGCAGGGAAATTTCAATCAGGTTGCCACTCATCCCCGTAAGCCCATAAAACGCTTTGAGGGTAAAGGTGAGGTATTTGCACACGAACAGCAGCCCGATATTGTAGATCAGTGTTAGGATCAGCACCGGTTTGCCGTACTTGGGCAGCAGCAGGCCGGCACCCCAGTTGATCACGATGGAAAGCATGACCACGAACACAAAAACAGGCTCACCCCAGGCATAAAAAAGAAGGCTGGCGATGAGCATGACGATGTTTTTGGCTTTGATGGATTTCAGAAACGGAAGATGATAGCAGATCATGGTAATCGGCAGAAACACAAACAGAAACACCGGTGAGGAGAAAACCATACAGCAAGCTCCGTTTCATCAAGATGTAACTTAATTATCTGCATTATAGAGGATGGAATGCATATCTGTCAACCGAAAACGGGGCCATAAAAAGACGCCGCTTGCTTAGCAAACGGCGTCTCAGCCTGTTGAAAAAGCCCAAGCTGCGTTGTCAGCTGCGGGATGGCAAGGGGTATCACTTACGAATAGTAAGCTCAACCCCCTGCAACCCTTGCTTCCTAGCATCTTAGGCTTTTTGAACAGGCTGTCAGAGTGCCTGCAAAACGAGGTATTTTGACACTCTGGGACGCCGCTTGCTTAGCAAACGGCGTCTTATTATTAGGGTTAATGCACCATGAGTTGATTGTTTTCCACATCCACGGTAACCACCTGGCCGGGCACGAGCTCGCCGGCAACCAGCTTGCGGGCCATCAGAGTTTCGACGTGGCTTTGGATGTAGCGTTTCAGGGGGCGGGCGCCGAAGGCGGGCTCGTAGGACGCGTCCACGATGAAATCCACGGCCTTGTCAGTGAGCTCCATATGGATGTTTTGGTGCTCCAACCGGTCTTGCAAGTGCTTGATCTGCAGGCGCACAATCTGGCGGATCTCGTCGCGCTCCAGCGGCTTGTAAAACACGATGTCATCAATACGGTTCAAAAACTCGGGGCGGAAGGACTGCTTGAGCATCTGCATGACGCCGTCGCGGGCTTCCTGCGTGATTTCGCCGTCCTTCAGGCCATCCAGCAGCAGGCCGGAGCCCAGGTTGGAGGTCATGATGATGATGGTGTTTTTAAAGTCAACGGTGCGGCCCTGGCTGTCGGTGATGCGGCCGTCGTCGAGCACCTGCAACAGGATGTTGAACACCTCGGGGTGCGCTTTTTCGATTTCGTCCAGCAGCACCACGCAATAGGGTTTACGGCGCACGGCCTCGGATAGCTGACCGCCCTCGTCGTAGCCGACATATCCCGGAGGCGCACCGATGAGGCGGCTGACGGAGAACTTTTCCATATACTCGCTCATATCGATACGCACCATGTTCTTCTCGTCGTCAAACAGGTTTTGCGCCAGTGCTTTGGCAAGCTCCGTTTTACCAACGCCCGTGGGACCCAGAAACAGGAACGAACCGATCGGCCGATCCTCGTCGGCAATGCCCGCACGGCTGCGCAGGATGGCTTCGGATACGGTCTGCACCGCTTCGTCCTGACCGATCACGCGCTTGTGAAGCTCATCGGGGAGCTTTAATAGCTTTTCCCGGTCGCTTTCCTTCAAGCGCGTGACGGGGATACCCGTCCAGCGGCTGACGATACGACTGATTTCTTCCTCGGTTACCTTATCGCGCAGCAGGGAATCCTCGCCGTGAATCTGCTCGGCGATCTTTTCCTGCTCTTTCAGCTGCGCCTGTAATTGCGGCAGCTTGCCGTACTGCAGCTCAGCGGCCTTGTTGAGGTCATATACGCGCTGTGCGTTTTGAATTTCAGCATTCACGCTTTCAATTTCTTCGCGCAGCTTCTGCACCTTGAGGATATCCGCTTTTTCGTTTTCCCAGCGGGCCTTCATGGCATTAAATTCTTCCTGCAGATCGGAAAGCTCCGCCTGTAGCTCGTCGGCACGCACCTTGCTGGCGTCGTCCGTTTCGTCCTTCAGGCTGGTAAGCTCGATCTCCAGCTGCATAATGCGGCGCTGCTTGTCGTCCAGCTCCGTGGGCAGGCTGTCGATCTCGGTGCGGATCATCGCGCAGGCTTCATCCACCAGATCGATGGCCTTATCCGGCAGAAAACGGTCGGAAATATAACGGTTAGATAGCTTGGCGGCGGCCACCAATGCGGCATCGGTAATCTGTACGCCGTGGAACACCTCATAGCGTTCCTTCAGCCCGCGCAGGATGGAGATGGTATCTTCCACCGTAGGCTCGTTCACCATTACAGGCTGAAAACGGCGCTCCAGTGCGGCGTCCTTTTCAATATATTTGCGGTATTCATCCAGCGTGGTGGCGCCGATCAGGTGCAGCTCACCGCGCGCCAGCATGGGCTTTAGGATATTGCCGGCATCCATGCTGCCCTCGGTACGGCCCGCACCCACGATGTTGTGCAGCTCGTCGATAAACAGAAGGATCTTGCCTTCTGATTTTTTGATCTCTTCCAGCACGGCCTTAAGGCGCTCTTCAAACTCACCGCGGTACTTGGCACCGGCGATCAGCGCGCCCATATCCAGCGAGAATACCTTGCGGTCGCGCAGACCCTCGGGTACGTCGCCGCGCACGATACGGATGGCCAGCCCTTCGGCGATAGCGGTTTTGCCTACGCCGGGCTCGCCGATCAGCACAGGATTATTTTTGGTTTTCCGCGATAAAATGCGGATGACGCTGCGGATTTCGTTGTCGCGCCCGATCACAGGGTCCAGCTTCTGGTTGCGCGCCAGCTCCACCAGATCCTGTCCGTACTTGGCAAGCACGTCATAGGTGTCCTCCGGCGTTTCGCTGGTTACGCGCGTGTTGCCGCGCACGGTTTGCAGCGCGGCCAAAAAGGCGTGCTCATCAATATCCATGTCCCTCCAGAGTTGTTTCATGGTGGGAGACGGCTTTTTGAGCAGACCGATAAACAGGTGCTCCACGCTGATGTATTCGTCCTTCATCTGCTTGGCGGCTTCCTGTGCGGCGTTGAGCGCGCGGTCCAGGTCGCTGTGGATGTAGATTTTATCCGTTTCACGGCCGGAACCCGTTACCTTGGGCATGCGGGCAATCAGCGTGGAAATGCGCGCCTGCAGCGTGCCGACATCCTTGCCCATTTTTTGCAGCAGTTGAGGGATAAGCCCCTGCGCGTCCTGCAGCAGGGAAGCGGCCAAGTGCTCCTGGTTGACCTCCTGATTTTGATATTCAATTGAGATTTGCTGCGCGTCGCTGAGCGCCGTACGGCTCTTTTCTGTAAATTGCTGTAAATTCATATCGCTTACCTCCTTCAAAAAGGCCATACGAAATTTGACTATCTTTGACCTTCAATAACTATTATACGCCCTTTCCCAGTGATGTCAATAGAATTTCAGACGAATCAGGAAATTTGCTGAATGAAAAACCGCGCGGCTTGCAACATGCCCGCGCGGTGTGATACCGGATCAGTCTTTGATGAATTCTTCCCGCAAAAGCGACAGCATGCGGGAGTCCCAATACTTGCCGTTATACAGGTACTGCTTTCGCAGCAGGCCGTCCTGCTGGAAGCCGAGCTTTTGATAAAGCTGATATTTCGGTTCGTCGAACTCGTAGATTTCCGTCCAGATTTTTTCCAGCCCCAGCTCCTGAAACCCGTAGGTGAACAGCAGCCGGCAGCTTTCCTCGGCGTAACCCTCGGTATCGATATAGGCATTTTGCCAGCCGATATACAGCGACAGGTCGGCGTTGCGGTGCACCCAGTTGATGTAGCACAGCCCGCAGCAGCCCAACAGCTCGCCGGAGGCGGCGTCGTGGATGCCAAACATCATCGTGCTTGGATCGCCAAGCACCTTTTGCTGGTACCACTTCAGCTGCATATCCTTGTTGATCTCACGGTATTCCCGAAAATACTTGCGAAACTCGGGATTGTTGCGCCATTGGCGAAGCGGCTCCAGGTCCTCCTGCTCCAGGGGAGAAAGGGTTACCAGTTTTCCTTGCATCATTGTACATCCTCCAAGCGCAATGCGCTGTCCGCCTGCGTGTCATGCGCCAGTGCTTTGCCCAGCACCGCGTCCGCCTGATACGGAGGGATGCCGCCCTCGCGGATTGGGCGGACGGCCTTCAGATCGTCGGCGGTTATCGTATCGCCTGCATGCATATCGTGCGTAATATACAGCGACCGGCGCTGCACTACGGCGGATTCGCGCTCGTTATCCTCAATGCGCTTAACGCCGTCGCCCATCGCCTGCTCCAGCTGGCGCGCGGCAGTGACCATGGCTTTCCACGTGGTCGGGTTCATGGAAAACCTGTGGTCGGGGCCGGTGCGGCTGTTGTCGTCGGTAAAATGCTTTTCAAATATCCGTGCGCCAAGCGCCAGCGCACCCAGCACCGTAGCATGCCCGAAGGTATGGTCGGACAGGCCCAGTACGCAATCGGGGAACATCACCTTATAGGTGTTAAGGACATTCAGGTTGATATAGCGGAAATTTTCCTGCGAAGCGGTGTAATTGGTGTTGCATTGCATGATGCAAAGATCCTTGGTGAGCGGGCGCAGGATTTGGTAGGCGCGCACTACGTCGCTGATGTCCGACGCGCCGGTGGCCAGCAGCACAGGCTTGCCCTTGCCCGCGATATATTGAAGTATATACGGCCAGGTGATGTCTCCGCTGCCGATCTTATAGGCGTTAAGATACGGATCCACGACATCGACGGACGCGGCATCGTAGGGACTGGTGAGATACGCAATGCCGACGGAATCACATTTCTCTTTCAGGCGCGGTGTCCAGTCGGTATCGATACTGGCGTCCTGATACACTTCGTATACGGACTTTGACCATGCGGCCTGATGCGCGGATTTCGGCATGGTATCGAATCCATTGCGGCTGACGATGCCCTCCGCCTTGAAATTCTGGAACTTGGCCGCGTCCGCGCCGGCTTCCTTTGCCAGTTCAATCAACCGGAAGGCGCGGCTCAAATCGCCGTCGTGGTTGGCGGCGATATCCGCGATAAAATACGCCTTGCCGGTGTAGCCGATTTTTTCAAATCCCTGCTGCATACAATCCTCCGTTATTTACCGGATTTCAGCTTTTCGCCGTATCCCTGTTCGTACAGCGTACGGAAATCCTGCACCTCTTCCAGCGGCGTCGGAAGATCGATCCCGAGCGCCTGTTTAAGCCTTGTGTTGTCTAAGCTCATATTTTTAGTGCGCGGCGCCTTGAACTGATGATCCTTCATGCTGCCGCGCTTAATCTCGTTTGGCAGATCAAAGGTCTTGGAAAACGCAACGCCCAGATCATATTTGGAAATCGCGCCGGTGCAGCCGGCATTATACAGGCCGGTCAGGTCTTTTTCGATACACAGATCGATGACGTCCACCAGATGGTTGACCAACAGCGGCGAAAACAGAATATCATAAAACATATTCAGCTCCGCTTCTTCGGTGAGCGATTTCAGCAGCCACTCGCCGAAGCTGAGCTTTTCCCGATAGTTGAAGCCGTACATGTTGGTGCGCAGCGCAAGGTTGCCCGGGCGGGCCAGCACCAGTTTTTCCGCCGCCAGCTTGGTTTTGCCGTAAATGCTGATGGGTGCGGGCGTATCGTCCTCGGTGTTCAGGCCTTCCTTTTCACCGGAGTACACGGCGTCGGACGATATATAAATCAGCTTGACGTGCTTCTCTTTACAGAGCCATGCAATATTGTCCGTCATGATCACGTTGATAATTTCCGCGTAATCGGGGTGGATTTCGCAGGCGTCTACGTTGACGATGGCGGCGCAGTGGATGAGCGTATCCACATGATGCTCTTCAATCAGCCGGGAAAGCAGCGCAATATTGAGCACGGAGTCCTTTACGGTATGCGTGCCCTCGATGTGCACATGGTTGCGGTCCACGCCGCAGATGGTGTGCTTATGCCGTAAAAGATAGTCGAGGTTGGAGCCCAGCATGCCGGCAATGCCGGTAATGAGAATGCTCGACATAGATCCGCGCCTCCTTTCCTGTTAATAGCTTGTTTCTTTGGCCAGCTCAATCAGATACTGGCCGTAATCGGTCATGCGGTATTCCTGCCCAAGGGCATACAGCTGCTCGGTGGTGATAAACCCGCGGCGCCAGGCGATTTCCTCAATGCAGGATACGTGATAGCGCTGGCGGGTTTGGATGGCTTCCACAAATTCAGCAGCCTTGAGCATGCCTTCGGGCGAGCCTGTGTCCAGCCAGGCCACGCCGCGCACAAACAGCTGCACGCGCAGCTGCCCGCGCCGCAGATATTCGTTATTGACGGCGGTGATTTCTAGCTCGCCGCGCGCGGAAGGCTGAATGTGTTTTGCAATCTCCACCACATGATTATCGTAAAAATAAAGACCCGGTACGGCGTAGATGGATTTGGGATTTTCAGGCTTTTCTTCAATGGAAAGCACGCGGTGGTCCTTGTCAAACTCCACCACGCCAAACGCATGTGGGTCGCGCACGGGATAACCGAACACCGTAGCGCCCTGATTGAACGCCATGGCGTTTTGGATGGTGGAGGTTAAATCCTTGCCGTAAAACACGTTATCGCCCAGGATCAGGCATACGGGGTCCTGCCCGATAAACTCTTCTCCAAGAATAAACGCGTCCGCCAGCCCACGGGGCGTCTCCTGCACCTTATAGGTAAACGAAACGCCGATCCGGCTGCCGTCGCCCAGCAGCTTTTCGTACAATGGCGTATCCTCGGGTGTGGAGATGATCAAAATATCACGGATACCCGCCAGCAGAAGCACCGACAGCGGATAGTAGATCAAAGGCTTGTCGTAGATCGGCAGCAGCTGTTTGGATACCGCCTTGGTGATGGGGAACAGGCGCGTGCCCTTGCCGCCTGCCAGAATAATGCCTTTTGTTTTCATTCAAAAGCCACCTCGTTATGATTTGCAACGCATACCGTGCTGATTTCCATCATTTAGTGTATCATTAAGCGGATGATAAACACAAGTACCCGACAAAAATAGCGCTACGGGAAAATATCCACCTGCGTGATCTGCGCATGATAGGGGAAAAGAATATCCATGTCCTCGGCGTTAAGCGCAATGCAGCCCTGCGTCCAGTCCCGCTGTACGCCGCCTTCGTGGATGTAGATCTCCCCGCCCATCGGCGTGCCCCACGGTGGCCTTCGGTGCGCCGCGGCGGCGTCGGCAATGGTTTGGCAGGTATCGGGATCAATGGCACGGCGCTGCAGCGCGGCGGCCGCATCGGCGGGGCTTGGATAATCCAGCCCCAGGCTGCGGCCATACTTTCCGTTTGGTTTTATCAGGCAGATATGGTAGGTACCCTCCGGCGTCCTGCCGTCGCCCTCCCGCTGCTTTTTGCCGAGTGTGTGACGGCCGAGCGCAACCGGCGCGCACAGCAAAACCGTCTGCCCGTCCAGCAGATACAACCGCCGCTCCTGCTTGCGGATGATAACGCGCATGATATCCCTCCGAGACGCTGTAATACGCTGAAAGTGTAGCAATTGCAACATTCTTCACGGCATGGATAAAACCCTTGCGCATGCTATCCACATGTGCAATAATGTGATAGACATGGGAATACTATGTGACCAAAAGCATACGAAGGAAGGATATAAAAGGATGAGCCAGGATCAAAACAATCAGAATAAAATGAAAAAATACCAAATCATCATCATTGTGATTGCGGCGCTGATTATTTTGGGGGTTGCGGCTTTCTTTATCATTCGCGGAACGCAGGACGATGCGGATACAGCCACTCTGCAGACGATCGGCACCGTAGATACCGATGAAGTTACTGATGCGGTATCCGCGACGACATTCCAAATCGGGATGGACGATGTGGTAGCGACCGTTAACGGCGAAAATGTAACCGGCAGCGATGTGCTGGTGTACTACGAGCAGATGCTCAGCTATTACGGAGAGCCGGATACCGATTATGTGGAGCTGTATTATTCCATTGCTATGGAACAGGCCATTACGATGAAGCTGATCTCGCTGACGGCTGCGGAAATGGGACTGGATCAATATACGGATGAAGAACTGGCCGAGCTGTATGCCACCTCTGACAGCGAATGGCAGTACGCGCTGGACAACTATGTGTCGTACAATCTGGAAGAAACCGACGAAACCACCGACGCGGATAGGGAAGCAGCCTACGCGGATGCAGAATCCTATTACGCGCTGCTGGGCTACACCAAGGAAACCCTGCGGGAAAGCTACCTGGAAAACGAGACGTACGAGCGTGTAAAGGCCGCACTGTGCGAGGACGTTACGGTGACCGACGACGAGGTGCAGGCATATTATGATGATGCTGTTGCCGCCGATCAGGAAGCGTATGAGTTTGATATCGACGCCTATGAAAGCCAGATGCTGATGTACCAGTACGGCTACGCGGACGAAGAGCCGTGGTACCGTCCGGAAGGGTATCGCTATATCAAGAACATTTTACTGGCGGTTGATGACGATCTGATGACAAACTACACTGATTTGGTTGCTCGCTACGAAGAGCAGATGGATGACGAAGAAGCGGGAGATACCACGGATGAAGATGCGCAAGACGTTGTAACTGCCGAGGATATCGACGCGGCAAAAGCTGCGATCATCGCCTCGGTACAGACCGAAATCGACGAGATCAACGCCAAGCTGGCGGAGGGCGTATCGTTTGACGATCTGATGACCGAATACGGTATCGATACCACGATGACCGACGGAACCTATCCCAACGGATATGAAGTATCGCTGGCGTCGTACGGATATGTGACCGAGTTTATCTCCGCCGCTTTCTCTGTGGATGAAATCGGCGATGTCAGCGAGCCGTATGTCAGCGAGTACGGCGTGCATATTATCAAGTATGCAGGCGATGTGCCGGCCGGCCCCGTGGAGCTGACAGACGACTTGAAATCCCTGATCTACGACGAGCTGTATGACGAGAAGTGCGACGATGTGCTCAACGCATGGCACGAAGCCTCCGACATCCAGTACACCGGCGTTATTCGCTCGCTGGAAGAAATCCAGGCGGACGAAGAAACCTCAGCCGAATAACCGCGTAATGATCACAACAGCTGCCGCATAAGAAACTGCGGCAGCTGTTTTCTTTATGCAAAAAGTCCTGCATCTTACGATGCAGGACTATTAGTTGTTTGTTTATTTCACGCCATAGCGCTTCTTGAAACGATCCACGCGCCCGCCGCTGTCTACCAGCTTTTGCTTGCCGGTATAGAAGGGGTGACATTTGGAGCAGATTTCAACCTTAAGCTCAGGGCTGGTGGAACCGGTCTCAAACGTCTCACCGCATACGCAACGGACGGTTGCCTTTTGGTACTTGGGATGGATACCTTCTTTCATTGCACTTCACCTCTTTGCGTATGACAGAATAATTAGTTTCATAGAAACCGCGAAAACTAGTTTAGCATATATTCCATACGAATGCAAGCGAAAATTGCGTTTTATGCTGTATACGGCATATTTTGACTTCGATACTATTTTGGCAAACTTTTTCGCACAATATCTGGACAAATTACCCGCCTTTTGATATAATATCCTTCGCTAACGCCAATATAGCTCAGTTGGTAGAGCAGCGGTTTCGTAAACCGCAGGTCAAGGGTTCGAGTCCCTTTATTGGCTCCATGGCGAGGTGTAGCGCAGTTTGGTAGCGCGCTTGCTTCGGGAGCAAGAGGTCGCAGGTTCAAATCCTGTCACCTCGACCAAAGAAACCCTTGTA
>Ga0116152_10002554_pt1 | contig 14799 bp, 16 predicted proteins | sample AD_UKC119_MetaG_FD_89894 | JGI IMG/M metagenome (GOLD analysis project Ga0116152, IMG submission 89894) | Active sludge microbial communities of municipal wastewater-treating anaerobic digesters from Hong Kong - AD_UKC119_MetaG | ecosystem: Engineered > Bioreactor > Anaerobic > Digestate... | reverse complement strand
TGTTGAAAGAACAGATGATGAAACAGATACATATACTTATCATGATAAAGATGGAAATTCACATAATTTAGGAACTTTCCAAAAAAATGAAAATGGTTTAATTCAATTACCACTGAATTATTCATATAATAGCGAGAACTTAGAGATTGGATTTAAAACTAAAGAAGCTAATATTGATGATAGTTATATAAAACCGGAAGCTTTTGCTAGTTTATTTGGCGCACTTGCAAATAATAATACAACTGATTTAATGATAATACATGTAAGTACAGCTGAAGGATCATCACCTGAACCAAGTGTTTCGCACATTAACGGAATAGCTTTAGATATAAGACATCTTAGAGAAGATGGCAAGACAGATCCTTCAAATGTATGGCAAAGTGTGGTTGACTTAAAAAGGAATGGAGAACTTGCTGGTTCATTAAAAAAGTTTGGTTTTACAAAAGTATTATCAGAGCATTATTCAATATTTGGTTTAATTAAGCACAAAATACCAAATACTATTCACTATTCAAAATCTCCACATTATCATCATATGCATGTAGGTGGATTGTGGGGCGGTGTACCGCAGTTTAATCCAAAATTAAGTGAAATTTATAGAATGCAAAAGTTAGAACCAATACCTATTAAAAAAATTAATTTATGAAAAAAATTATAACTATTGCCTGGATAATTTTATATACTGGTTGCACTTTAATTACAAAAACATTCTCTCAAGAAAAACAGAGTGGATTAATAATTATAGATTATGAAGCTATTCATAGAAGAAATGGAGAATTATTATTACTGAATAATGATCAGGAAATTATTGGGAGATTTACACCAGATAGTATAGTGGTTTTAGAGAAAAAATATGAGATAGATAAACTAAAACGAAATGTTTTTAATGAGCATTTTAATTCTTTATCATATTACCCAGACTATTATATAATTGTTTTAAAAGGATATAAAATAGGGAAAGACCGTTTTGAAATAAATGTTGATGGTAAAACAGCATTTATCGAGAGTAAATATGCTAGTTTTCAGTCTAATGAAGAATATATAAGAGATAAATCAGTTTCATTAACAAAGAAAACCGAACTTAAAAAGGAAATGGATGATAATTCTGAAACAATAAGTAATTATCTATATTATTCCTATATTGTGTTAGAAGTCAACGGTGATTGGTTAAAAGTTAAGTGTAATAAGGAAGTGTTTGGTTTAGATTTTGTTGGTTATGTTCGATGGAAAATAAATGACGAGATTGCTGTCAAAGTATTATATAGCTATTAAATATTTCAATAAAATTCCAATTCTTTGCGTTCTTTGAATTGGTATGATTACGGGGCTAGAATGTATGACCCGGCTATTGGAAGATGGCATGTGATAGATCCTGCAATTGAAGATAATCACTTCGAGCACTCACCTTACATTTATGTTTATAATAATCCAATCTTATTAATTGATCCAGACGGAAGAGATTCGCTACAAAGAGCTCAGATTGTGGCTAAGGCAAATGAATATGTTGAAAAAGCACCTGAAGGGAATTCGTATGTTATGGGTAAAAAAGGTGCTCCTGGAGAAAAAGTTGATTGCTCAGGTGTTGCCTCAAATTGTACAAAAGCAGCAGGTGAGCCTGATCCAAACAAAGCTGTTCCAAATGGAACTCGCAAAGCGGATGGTGGGCAAAGTGGAGTTTTAAATATTCAAGATAATGCAACAAAGAAAGATGGTGTAAAAGATGCAGAAGCTGGGAATTTAATTACTTTCTTTAAGTCAACGGGATATCCTTATCACGTTGGAGTTGTTACTGATATTGAAAGAAATGAGCAAGATGAAGTCACGAAGGTAACATTTGTTCATTCTAAAGGGGGTGAAGGACCAATTAAATCATCATTTTCGCCTGGTGATGGCTCTTATTATGATAAAATAACATATGGATATTATTCTGTTGACACTAAAGTAGATCAGTATAATGCAGGAACAATGAAATCTGTAACTGTTACAGCAAAAGGCTCTGCATATTTAAAACCAATTATTATACCGATAAAATTAAAATAATGAAAACAAAAACTATAAGATTTACATCACTCGTTATTATTTGTATTTATACTTTTATATTCAGCAGTTGTACAAATAATAGTAAAGAGTTGTCCCCTGATTTTAATAAATATATTTCTAAATTTGAATTATCTACGTTTCCAGTTAGTATTGATTCAACGACCTTGGTTAATTTAAAAAATAATTTTGAAGAATTACTTGGCGATAAAATCGAAAATCTAAAATACTTTCAAATTCCAGATTTAATAGAAAAATGTGATGAATATAATAAGTTTGACATTTATCCATATAGATGTATTAATTGTAATGAGTTTATTGTGCTGGTTTATTATTTAAAGTTAAATTCTAATTGTGCGTTAGATGCCTATGATAACAAGTTTATATTAGTTGTATATAATTTACAAGGAGTAATTATAGCTCACAAAGAAATAGGTAGATTATATGAAATGTGGGAGTATGAAAATTATATTTATAGTAAACTAGATACTATAAAACATCTAAGTATTGAAAATGTCGAATTTAAACATGATTATGAGTTAAATACAAATGAGATAATTAGAAACAATTATTCCTTTGTTATAAATGAAAAGGGAATTACCCCCCGCTAGCGCGGACATGCTGTTCAAGTGTAAAATACAAGCTTGGTTTGCTTGAGAGATTTTTTAGAATTTAATTAGTAATTTTAACTAATTTATAATTATTGAAGAAAATAGAGCTTTATGAAAATATTAAAATTTCTATGTAAGCATAATTTTATATTTTTTATTTTGGGAGGATTGTTAATTGCTCTATCATATATTTATCAGAATGATGGGCAGCTAAACGCATATCTATTTATACCTGCATTAATTTTATTATTGTTAGGTGGTATTGGTGACAAAATTCCTTTTGGAGACGGAAAATCTACAAAGGAATTTATAGAAGAAATTGAAAAAGAAAATAAAGGCAAATAAAACTACCAGTTCGATCGAGTATTTTGGTTGAATATAAAAGCAAACAGGAAACCCGCCATTCGGCGGGTTTTTGTATTATAAAGCAATATATTTTTGTTCAAGATATAATTTGTCTTCTTCTTTGCTCATTTAGAAGATCAGTTGTTGAATTTTTCGTTTGGTAATAAAGGCATCAATAAGCTTTTTAATGATGTTTTTGTCATCATCGTCCATTTGCTCCACGGCTTTAAATTGCTGCAGGAGTTCGGCATCTTTCAGGGTCGATTTAGCTTTTTCGTCAGTAGCACCATTAATCAGGTAATCGGTAGTAGTATCGAGAGCGTTTGCGATTTTCTTCAGAACTTCAGCAGGAGGCTGAGCCCCTTTAGTCTCGTATCTTCCTATTTGTGCATAAGAAATGCCGGCAATTTTAGCCAGGTCAGTCTGTGAAAGTTCTTTTTGTTTACGAAGTTGTATTATTCTTTGTCCTAATTCGCTCATTGTTTTGCTGCAATTATGTAAAATTATCAACACAAAGATAGCAAATATGTAGCTGATTATGGGATAGTTTAATACTCATTGTTGATAAGTTGGATTATTGGGATATTGTTATGTAATGCATTTATGTTTTACTTTGCTACAGATATGTATCAAAAATATTTTATCAACAATGGAAATACAGGAAATTAAACAGCACTTATCCATCAACAAGGTACTCGCCAACTATCGTTTAATACCAGACAGGAACAACCGCTTGAAATGTCCCTTTCATGACGATAAGACACCCAGCTTTCAGGTGTACCCGAAAACCAACACGTGGACATGTTTTAGTTCGAATTGTAAGGCAGGCAGTGGAGACCAGATAGATTTTATAATGAAATATGAAGGGGTAAATAAGCACGAAGCAATTTTAAAAGCCAAGGAGTTAATCAGCCCTGAATGTGTACAATCGAACCTGATACCTGGGAAAGAGTTGTTTGCAAAGCTGCAGGAATCGTTAAGCAAAAGCAGTAAGGCAAGGGAGTATCTGCAACAACGAAACCTGAATTACAACCAGCTAGAAATGGGGTACAATACAGGCAATACCTACACAAAGTTACGGCAGTGTATTGTATTTGCATTGAGGGACAGGCAACACAGGATCGTAAGTTTTTATGGCCGTTCTATAATTAATAACGATGTAGCGAAACATTACTATTTAGCTAACCGAAAAGGGCTTTATCCATGTTATCCAAAACCCGAAACCAGCAAACTGATCCTAACCGAAGCCATAATAGATGCAGCAACATTAATACAGAACATAGAACTTATACAAACAACATGTCAGACTGAGCTCGTCGAAGTCTTGTCGCTTTACGGTACCAATGGACTAACCGAAGAACACCAGGAAGCCATAAAGGAGTTAAATCACTTAACAGAAATTATATTGTTTTTTGATGGCGATGATGCAGGCAGGGAAGCCATAAAGAAACATGCAGAAACTTTACACAATCTGAAACCAGGAGTAAAAATTACGTTTGTAGAAACACCCGAAGGAGAAGACATCAATAGTTTGTCCATAGGACACGAGCCAGAGATTTTCAGTTATTTGCTCAATAATAGAATCGATTTTTTTCTTTCAATTGAAAAAGAAGAGACACAAGACCCAAATATAAAGATGCAAGAGAAAGGAAGAAGTCTTGATACTAAAGGCTCAATACTTGATACTAAAAATACTGAATATATCACCTTCACAACCGATCAATTGCATATTGTTTTATTGGGAGGAATCAACCTGCAGCAGTTGGACAGGTTAAAAGTAACCATCAAAATAAAAAGAAAAGATACAAACGATCCGTTGCATAGCATCAGGCACAGCTTAGATTTATACAACTCCGATTATGTAGAGAAGTTTATTGAAAAGACAGCCGAAAAACTGGAACTGGGAACAACCTTAATAAATAGGAGCATTGCCCAATTAATCGAAGAAATAGAATATTACCGCTTAAGTAAGATCGAAAGCCAGAAAGAACAAAGGCCGATAAAGAAAGAGTTAACCGAACAACAAAAACAAAGAGCCATCAATTACCTTAAATCACCCGATTTGATACAACGAACGAGTGAAGATTTAGGCAATTGTGGAATAATCGGAGAAGAAATAAACCGCTTGTTAATGTATTTGGTATTTACATCGAGATTACGGGAACAACCCTTGCATATTATCAGCCTGGGAGCAACAGGAACAGGAAAAACATATCTGCAGGAAAAAATAGCCGAGTTGATACCGGAACAGGATAAACTTGAAATCACTATTTTATCAGAGAATGCATTTTACTATTTTGAACAAACCGAATTAAGAAACAAGCTGGTATTAATAGAAGATATGGACGGAGCAGAACAAGTTTTATATCCATTAAGAGAACTGCAAAGCAAAAAGCGGATCAGTAAAACCATACCTATCAAAGACAGCAAAGGCAACTTAAAAACAATCACCTTGAAAGTAGAAGGACCCATTTGTTTGGCAGGAACCACCACCAAAGAAAGACTTTATGAAGACAACGCCAACAGGTCAATCCTTATTTATTTGGATAATAGCACGGATCATGAAGAAAAGATTATGGAATACCAGCGCAGGATATCGGCAGGCAAAATAGATATTAAAAGAGAAAACGAATTAAAAGAGCAGTTCAGAAATATGCAAATGGTATTAAAGCCGGTTAAAGTAAGAAATCCTAATGCAGAATACTTGAAACTTCCGGAATATGTATTTAAGCCACTCAGGACAAACTCCCATTACCTGGCATTTATTGAAACCATAACTTTCTACCACCAATATCAGAGAGAAGTAAAAACCGATTTGCAAACTGGAATACGATATATAGAAACCACATTGGATGATATAGAATATGCAAACAAGTTATTACAAGATGTTCTTTTAACCAAGTCGGATGAATTACCCAAAGCCATACGCCAGTTTTTTGAGAGCCTGAAACGGTGGATTAAAAGTCAGAATACAGAAAGTTTTTATGCAAAAGATATACGCGATACGTTCAGGATGCATCCAAGCAAATTAAAGCGGTATATCAATGATTTGTTAAGATATAACCTGGTTAAAATAGTGGGTGGCAGTCGCTACAAAACAGGGTATGAATACGAAATAGTAAAACAGGATGATTACGACGATTTGCAAAGTAAGATAAGCACAGTATTAGAAAGTACGTTGCAAGAACTGAAAAATAAGATTAGTGGTTCAGGTGGTCCGGTAGTGGTTCAAAAGCAAAATAGACCACTCAATGGACAGAAAGTAAGAGATTTAACAGCAGTGGTTCAGTAGTCTATCAAAATGCAAGGCAGCCATGTTACATAACCCTGAATATTTATTCTTTCTTAAAAGCTTTGAACGGTGGTTAAGTACGTTAGAATATGCACCATCCACGGTAACGGTATCGGCAAATTACCTGAGAGATTTTTTTGAATTTTTAGAATTAAGCAAGCTAAAAAGTATTAGAGAAATAGATAAAACAGTCATTGAAACCTATTATGAATATTTGCAAAGTCGAAAGAATAAAAGACAAGCAGGGAGTTTATCACAGAACTACATCATAAGCAATATAAATGCATTAAAAAGATTTGTAAGGTATCTGCAAGTAACAGGAAAGCAAAGCTTCGAAGTGGATTTACAACTATCAGCCAGCAAAGAATATCAGAAAACCATACTTACACAGGACGAAATAAAAGCTTTATACCAAGCCTGTGATAATAGTACATTGGGAATAAGAGACAGAGCCATGTTGTCGGTTTATTATGGTTGTGGATTACGGAGAGATGAAGGAATACAGTTGAATGTAACAGATATTGGCTTAAAAGAACGAATAATCTATGTTCAGAAAGGCAAAGGTAACAGGGAAAGATTTGTACCAATGTCAGTAGCGGTAAGAGAAGATTTAGAGAACTATATTTATGTAGCCAGGGAAAAGATACTATCCTTTAAAAACAGCAAGAATCCTGCATTATTTTTAAGTTACAGAGTAGCGCGAATGCATGGAAACAGTTTAATGGAGCGACTCCATAAACTAACTCAGGAAGCAGGAATTAATAAAGAAGCGGGCTTTCATACCTTACGCCACAGCATTGCAACCCATCTTTTACAATCGGGCATGCAGCTTGAAAATGTAAGCAAGTTTTTAGGTCATACAACACTTGAAAGTACACAGATTTACACTCATCTGGCACATGAATAAAAGCCCTGAATATAGCTTTACAGTTGAAATAGAAAAGTATTTAATCAAGTTCAGAAAATACTTGGAAAGCAAACATCTTGATAAAAGTACAATCCGGATGAAAACAAATTATACAGGATGTTTTTTAAAGTGGCTTGAAACAGAAAACTTACAACAAACCAGAGTTACTTATAATGATTTGTTGGTTTTTATAGATTACAGCAAGGAGAAAGGCAGAACAACAAAACATATAAACACTATTTTACGGGCAATAAGAAATTACTATGAATACTTAAAAACCAGCGATAGATTTTTAATAAATCCGGCAATAAATCTTCACTTGAAAGGAATAAGAAAAAAACTGCCACAAGGTCTTTTGCCTTACGAAGCATTAGAGAAGCTTTATAATGATTACAAAACGGATGATTTAAGAGCAAAAAGAAATAAAATCATATTGAGTTTATTGATTTACCAGGGAGTTACAACGGATGAATTACAACGGATAAAAGTAAGAGATATTGATTTAAGAAATGGCAAAATAAATATCCTGGGCAGCAGGAAAAACAACGGTAGAAAGCTGGAGTTAAAATCAGCTCAGGTTCTGGAGCTACAGGAATATATTAAGGCGATAAGAACTGAATTAACAAGCCAGGAAACAGAACAATTAATCGTAAGCATGCAAGGATCTGGAAATATAAAGAACAGTCTTTATCATATGTTTAAGCAAGTTAAGAGGATAAATCCGGATATCCGGAATGCGAAGCAGATCAGGTTAAGTGTAATTACTTTTTGGTTAAAAAATTATAATCTCAGGAAAGTACAATATATGGCAGGACATAAGTATGTAAGTTCAACAGAGCGTTACCAAAAGAATGATATGGAGAGTTTACAGAAACAGTTGGATTTGTTCCATCCATTGAATAGCAACTTATAGATAATTGGAGGTCACAATTTGTGACCTCCAATTAAATTATCAAAATAGAAAGTATATTTTTGTTACAGTAAAACAATAGAATATGAGCGGACAAACAAAAAGTATCAAAGTACCCGATGAATTAGTAATAAACAGGATATATGTAGTCAGGGGCATAAAAGTAATGCTAGATAGAGACTTGGCAGAACTATATGGAGTAGAAACCAAGGTATTAAAACAAGCAGTAAAACGTAATATCAATCGTTTTCCAAGTGATTTTATGTTTGAAATGTCTCCGAGTGAATTTGAAGAATGGAGAAATGAGTTTGTAGTATCTGCCGAAGATAAAAAAGGCTTACGTTATGCGCCATTTTGTTTTACAGAACAAGGAGTCGCCATGTTATCGAGTGTTTTGAACAGTGACAGAGCAATTATGGTAAATATCCAAATTATCAGGGTGTTTACCAAGATGCGTGAAATGCTTGAAACCCATAAAGAGATATTACAAAAGCTTGAAAAACTTCAGAGAAAAGATATTGAACAAGATGAAAAGATTATGTTAATTTTTGAATACATGAAGCAATTTGAAGAATCAAAAATAGAAGAATTAGAACATAAGAATAGACGTAAGATAGGGTACAAGAAAGAAGAAGAATAGTAGACACGTTGTTTTTGCTTCATTCCCTTTTTATAGCTTTCACCAACGCTCGCACAAAGCATAAAAAGTGCAATCATCAAAAATCATGATCGCTCGTATTGTAACATAATGTAAATTATAAAACAGCTTTGCCCGTTCACGCTGTCAGTTATAATTTGCATTATATTAAATACTCGCTGACTTTCTGGCCACCACTGACAAACAGCACATCCCGATTTTATTTTTTAATTGAATTATTTTAAATAGGTAAAATAAAATAGGGAAGAGCTGTTTGCTGCCTTAAAATAGGTAACAAGAGTTTTGCAAACCCTTGTTGAGCTTAAAACTTTGGCTTATGAAAGATAGCTTCCGCCTACGCTCAGTCAAGGTCAAGATGAATTTTTGAATATTTTTTTATATGTTCTTTTTTTCTTTCAATTGAATAAAAAATATCCAAAAAACCTTGACACTTCCCGCCCGCTTGCTTTTTGGTTGCCTAAGCCAAAGTAGTAAGCCGTTTTTTAAAGTTTTTTTCTTGCACAAACCTGTCAATCTGCTTGAGCGTCAGCCAGTGCGGCTACTTAATATAATTGCCTTATAGGGCAGTTGTTAGGGCACCTAAAACATGCCCGTGACAGTTCCTATAAGCAGCGGTTATGTTATGTAGTCTTTGCCTTGTGTGTTGATCATCGGAGAGAATAGCCTGTGAAGCGATATGAAAGGACTGGCTTGAACATTGGAAATGGTTTTTGTATGAATATTTTACTTAAAAGAACCTTGATTTAAAAAAATCCACCAGTGCAGCAAACAGGATCAAATATAATCAAGGTTAATTAAAAAACTAACCAGGTGAAAGAGTAAAAAAGTGTTCTGTGACTTTATCAACGAATTTTTCCACAACAATGATCACCGTTTTCTCGATGATCTCACGAATGTAAAATTTTACAAGTTTTAACTTGCTTTTGATTGATTTAGACTTTAAATTTGTTGTCATAAATGTTAATGCATTTTAATATTTATACTTCAATGAACTAATGAAACTGCCAGCTGCAACTGGTGGTTTTTTTATATCTACAAATTTACAAAATTCAAAGGCTATTATCTTTCACATGTTAATAACTAATCAAAAACAGATAAAAGGTTAAAACAAAAATCAAATAAAAAAAACAAAAGAAAAAATCAGTTGCTATTGATTTTCTGATAATTAGTATAATGTTTTCTAGATCAGAATGATATTTTTACATAAGATTAGGTAGATTAATAAAATGTTTAATTACAGTTATTTGTAACTTTGCATTTTTCTTTTAACTGAAAAGTTCAATTGAAAAGAAAACGTTATCTTTGATTTTTACGAAGCGTTCTTTGAACAAACATTTTGGAGCATGTAGGGAGCTTGAAAAATGGTAAAAAAGTTGCGTAAGTTGGTACGATTACGGAGCGAGATTTTATGACCCTGCAACAGCCCGATTCCACACAGTTGACCCGTTAGCCGAAAGTTTCCCTTGGCAATCAGTATTTGTTTATGCAGATAATAATCCAATCAGATATGTAGATGTAAATGGTATGGCTGCAGGAGAGCCACCAATTGACAATTGTTTTTATCAACGTGAATTAGTTCGTCGAACTGGAAATAAACAAGATTTGGCTGATTTTGACCGTGGAATGAAGACAGGATTAAAGATTGGTGCAATGATGATAGCAGGATTAACTCCTGCAGATACTTATATTGATGCGGGAGAATTAGTTACTGATTTATCTAATGGAGATTTTGGTGGAGCAGTATTGAGTGGATTAGCGCTAGTTGGATTAGATTTTATAAAGGATGCTAAAAGAATTATAGATGCAGCAGATGAAGTTAAAGATGTAGCTAAAACTGCAGATAAAATTAGTGATGCGGGAAGAAAAGGTAAACAAGCAAGATTAAAAGAAATTGTAACTGATGATAAGGCAAGTTCTGCAGATAAAGGATGGATTAAGTCAGAAATGAATCAAATAGACAATGGAAAAAGAAAGTCCATACGAAATCCACCAGGGAAAGAGATGGCTCATGAAAGGGGGAGAGAAGCTGCAAAGGGATATTCATACGAACATAGTAATTTGCAAGATAAAGACTTGCATAAATTACAACACAAGTATGATAAGAACGGAACATTAAATAAAGAAAGACCAATAAATAAATAGAAATGTTAAGAAAGGAAGAAATATTAAATGTATCAAAATTAGAACCTTTTAAAAGGTATAAATACTTCATAAAGAAGATAGCTGATTTTGAAGAGCTTTGGACATTGAAAAATGATGTTGGTGATTTGGCTATATCTGGTGCAGATGATAAAGTTTTAATAGCGTTTTGGTCTGCAGAAGACTTTACTAATAGTTGTCAGAATGGTGTTTGGGAGAACTATCATCCAGTAAAAATTACAATGGATGAGTTAGAAGAAGAAATCTTACCAATGATTAGAGAAAAAGGCTATTTAATAGATGTTTTTCCTGTAAATAACAAATCAGGATTTGTTGTATCTATTGATGAATTTGTGCGTGATTTAAATGAAGAATTAGAGAATTACGAGTAGATAAATATTAGTAATAGTAAAAAAGGTTCAAGTGAAAGCTTGAACCTTTTATTTTGAGCCTGTAAATAATTTTGTGTAAACAGATAACTGTATTATAATTTGCATCTTTCATCAAATATAGTTAAAAATTGATTTAAAATCAGGCCCCAATTTCCCCCGCTCGCGCGGACGTCTTTCGTCCGTGCGGTAATAAAAATAAATAAAAGTTAAGCGTCATTAAAAATGGCGCTTTCTTTTTATGCCCGCTCGCGCGGACTTGTAGTCCCCCCGCTCGCGCGGACTTGTAGTCCGTGTGCCCGCTAGTTGTAATATAAACGAACAACCCGCTAGCGCGGACGTCTTTCGTCCGTGCACTGGTTGTAATATAAACGAACAAGCCAGTTGGTCCAGCTAGCGCCGACATGTTGTCGGGGCATTACCTGCTAGTGCGTAATAATTAATTATGAATTGGAAATAAACACGGACAGCATGTCCGCGTCAGCAAATAACAAAAATAAAACACACTCTCGCACAAACTGCAGGTCATGTAACAAAACAAGCAAACTATATAAATTATTAAACGATTAACAATCATTATTTATAGTACAAATTAATTTTTATATTTGAGTTATGTCAGATAAATATAAAATAAGAGATAACGAAAAGGCTTACTTTATAACTATAACAACAGTTGGGTGGGTAGATATTTTTACTAGAAAAGAACAAAAACTACTTATTATTAACTCATTAAAATATTGCCAGGCAAATAAAGGATTAATAGTTTTTGCTTATTGTTTAATGCCTAGTCATTTACACATGATATGTAAAGTAGAAGATGGAATTAATTTATCAGATGTACTAAGAGATTTTAAAACCTTTACTTCTAAAAATATAATAAAGCAAATAATAGAAGAGCCCGAAAGCCGAAGAGAATGGATGTTAGAATATTTTTCGAAAGCATGCATACATTTAAAGAAAAATCAAAGTTTTAAAGTTTGGCAGGATGGAAATCAGGCAAAAGAAATTTATAGTATGTCTTTTTTGTACGAAAAGTTAGAATATATTCATAATAACCCGGTTAAGGATTTAATAGTAGAAAAGCCTGAAGATTATTTATTTAGCTCTGCCAGGAATTATGCAGGATTAGATAGTTTTTTGGATGTTTTGGTATTGGACCATAAACCATTAATTAAAAATTGGAAATGAAATTAATATCACGGACGTGGACGTCCGCGCTAGCAGGGGCCTTTTCTATTTATATGCTTGTTTAGCTTTATAATCTCTTAGGAATCCATCCATGAGAGCATATAAATGGTCTTTGTTCTTGTTATCCAGTTGTCGTATATCTTTATCCTTTTAATAATATTTTTATCAAGAAGTAAATCTGTACTACCAACTAGATAATCTAAAGAAACTTCTAAAGCAGTTATTAAGGTTTAGTGTATTTATATTTTTAAAACTAATTTTTAACAACTTGCAGTAAAAAGCTGTAAATGAGACTTTGTGCATAATGCACACATAATGAGATGTGTAAAGAAAATAAAAATTGCTTATTAAATATGTATTAACACTTGTTAATAACTGATGTTTAAAACTTTACGAGATATTTTTTAAAAATCGCTTTTAAAGTATCTATCTTTGTAATAATATAAAAAAAGTCAGGCGGAAAAGTGTAGTTAGCCTGACTTAAAATATCTTTAAATATATTTTTTCATTGACACGATAAATATACTACAAAGATTTTTTAGAATCAAAATAAATACTACCTACTAAAAGTTCAGTAACTTCTATATCTAACGCCAAAACGCAAATATCATGGCAAAAACAGAAAAAGGTAAGAAAATTGTTACCGTAAAACCTTACAAAAAAGAACAAGGTGGTAAGACAATTAAGGTGCCAGGTCATAAAAGATCTACACCAAACTAGAATTTAAGGGTGGTTAAAACCACCCTTTTTTTACAGCCGGTGCGGCTACTTAATATAAGTCTCCGATAAGCGTAGAATGAATAATACAAAACAGTTCGGTCCCGGCTTTACGCTGGGATCGTACTTTATTATTGAAGTTTTCAACTACATAAATGCGTAGCATTTAAAAATAATAAGGCTTCTCACACGCGCGGACGTACTTCGTCACTCTTATATAGTAGTTTTAAACTACCATTGTTTTGGTAAAAACAAGTTTTGTTGGCTTTTGTGTTTCTGCTCAGTTGTGGCAGGTATAGCTGTAAATACTCAAGATTATTTGTATAGCAGCGCAAGAAACTATGCTGATTTGGAAGGTGTTTTAGATGTAATACAAGTAAGCGGAAGATGGAAAACATATTGAATGAGGTAGCTTAAAGCTACGAAATAAACCGGCTTAGCAAATGCTACGCCGAACGTGAGTCAAAATCTTTGTTTATCCATTCGTGCAAAGTACTCGAAGGAATTTGTTTTGTAAAATCATGATCTAATACACCTAAATTATACAGTAAAGGTATATATGGATGATAACTTCTTTTTAAATGCATTCTGGTAAATTTAAAAGTGCAAAAGTATTTAACTTATAACATCCAATTAGTCTAAATAATTAATATTTTTATACTTAGATTAAAAACATTTTTCATTTTCAATAAAAATCTTAATTTTGACTTCCTTTTAACGTATTTGTTATTAACTGAAAAACTGAGATATTATCCATGTATAAATATTTATTTACGCTTATCGGATTTGTTATTTTTGTTCAACTAAAAATATTTGCCCAGGATTCAACCCTTACATTCAGGCAGGTGCTGGATCAAAAAGTAAAAGAGATACCTAAACTAAACGAGAAAGTAAGCATTTCGGTTAGTAATGTTAATATTAATGAGTTTTTAAGGGGAGTAGCCAATAATTCGGGAGTAAATATCGATGTCGACCCCACTTTGCAGATAAATGTTACCAATAACTTTTCGGATGTCCGGGTAGCCGATATTTTACTATTTTTGAATAACCAGTTTCAGCTTAAAATAGATTTTATAGGTAATATTATTACCATTAAAGGAACAGGCACAGAATCTGTTAAGCCTAAAAACAGCCGTGTAATTTACGATCCCGAAACCGATTTAATAACCATCGATTACGAAAACGAACCCCTAAACAGTGCCATCCGGGAAATTATCCGCACAACGGGTTATAATATTATTCTTTCTCCGGGATTAGAATCAAAAAACATTCGGGGATATATACTTAATATGCCTTTCGATAAAGCGATTGAAAAACTGGTTTTTACAAACGATTTAAAAGCCGAAAAAACAACAGATGGTATTTATATCTTAAAACCAACGGTTAAAAAGGAAGATGGAGAGCAGTTAACAATAAGTAATTACAACAGGGGCAAACAGGTTAATGTGGAGTCTTTCAGGCGAAAAGGCATACAAATATCAACCGAACGCCCCGACAGTATTTGTATTTATGCCAATAATGCCGCAAAGCTCGATTTAATTGAGGTTATTGCCGGACAACTGGGCATCAATTATTTTATTACCGGAGAAATTAAAGGAGAAATTTC
>Ga0116152_10002553_pt1 | contig 14799 bp, 14 predicted proteins | sample AD_UKC119_MetaG_FD_89894 | JGI IMG/M metagenome (GOLD analysis project Ga0116152, IMG submission 89894) | Active sludge microbial communities of municipal wastewater-treating anaerobic digesters from Hong Kong - AD_UKC119_MetaG | ecosystem: Engineered > Bioreactor > Anaerobic > Digestate... | reverse complement strand
TGTGCCAGATCGGTCATCGCCTTGATAAAATGACGCGGGCCGATTGCCCACCCAATGCGCCAGCCTGTCATGGCATGCGATTTGGAAAGACTGTTTATCACGATGATAGAATCCCGATAGGGCTTCATTTTATAAGGGGAATTATGTTCCCCATCAAAACAAAGCGACCAGTAAACCTCATCAGAGATCAGCCAGATTGACCGGTCATGACAAAATTTCGCGAGTTCATTGAGCTTTTCCTGATCAAAAACCGCACCGGACGGATTACCAGGCGTATTGACCAAAATGGCTTTAGTCTTGCTGCTCACAGCATTTATTATTTTTTCCAGATCAAGGGCATACCCGTCATGTTTATCCAGCTCAACAGTCACCATTTTACCGCCACCGGCCGTGACCACCGCCGGGTATGGCGCATAGGATGGCTCAAGCACGATAATTTCATCATCCGCTTCAATCAAACAAAGGAACGTGGCAAATAATGCCCCCTGAGCACCGTTTGAAATCACCACATCTTCCGCAACCACACCGCCCTGATAAAGCCCGTTGGCATGCTCGGCAATTGCCTGGCGCAGATCATATTCGCCTGATAATGGCGTATAATGGGTTTTGCCGCTGTGGATGGCATCAACCACCGCTTCCTTTATTGCGTCCGGCGTATCAAGGTCAGGATCGCCAATACCCAGATGGATAATATCCTTATCCCCGGCAAGAATGCGTTTTGATGCAATATCCCCGACTGCCCAAGCCCCGGCTGATGGCCCGGAGATCCGCTTGGTCAGGCTTGATAATTTTAATTCACTCATACTATCCTCTTAATATCCGAAATAGAGCTTTTCACCAATGACCCTTTTAGTCAATGACTTTAAACCCCTTAGCCCAGTTCACAATTACCATGAATCCGGCATCCGCCATTCATTTCTTCTTTATCAAACGTAATGATTATTTCCGATGCCCGGCCCATGGCTTCACCCTGCCTTATAGCGACACGATCCTTTCTGGTTACCAGCCCCCATTCCAAAAGGCCAAAGGCCAGCGCAGATGCGGCAATCCCTGTTGCCGCATCCTCCGGATATCCGGATGAACGTGGGAACTGACGCGCGTGGAATATATTTTCATTATCCCCCGCAGCAAAGGGATAAATCCCGGTGGAGCCAATCATTTCACACAGCCCTTTCATTTTACTAAAATCCGGGATCAGGTCATCTAATCTTTTGCGGCTCTTTAATGGAATAAGCGTTTTAACCCGGCTGGTACATGAATTTAATATTTCCGGCTTTGCTAAATCATCTTGATTTAATCCAAGTATTTTCAGAACTTGATCCACATTTTCATTGCACAGCTTTTCAATATCTGCCTTTGGCTGGGTAATGGAAATAGCTCCGCTTTTTGGGACATGGGCCGTGACAATGCCGCTTAAAGTATCAATCAGAATATTTGTTTTTCTTATTTTTCCATGTTTGCGAAGCAACCAAAGCGCCCCGATTGTGGCATGACCGCACATTTCCATTTCATGTTCCGGCACAAAAAAACGAAAACGGTAATCCGCCTCACTCTTCGGATCAACGGGCAGAACAAAACCGCTTTCCAGACCATATTTCCCGGCAATTGCCTTCATTTCATTTTCGGATAAACCCGTCGCATTTAAAACCGTCGGGGCCGGGTTCCCTCCTTCTTTAGACTTTGGAAAAACCCGAACGACTTCCACATCTGTTTTAATCACTTTAAAAAATTTCCTATTCGATAAATCATTTGCCCACTTATAGCAGTATATAGCCCAAATTGCGTTGCCAATTAATAACGCACGCTGAAACATTTCATAAAAACGGAACAATAACGCAATATGGCTGTAACAAAAAACATTCATTTTTCAGCCAGTGTTGATCTGCAAAAAGGAACCTCATATGAAGCCACTTCAGTTTAACAATCTTGAAGTACGACTTGCCACAACAGAACACGAAATTGATGCCGCTCAGGCTCTTAGATACCGGATATTTTATGAAGAAATGGGCGCCAAGCCAACCACGCGCTGTCGTGCGTTAAAACGCGATATAGATACTTATGACGATGTTTGTGATCACCTGTTGGTTATTGACCTTGAAAAAACGACCCCAGAAGTGCCCTTTGTAGTTGGCACATACCGCCTTTTACGTGGAAATATTGCCAAGGCAACAACAGGATTTTATACCGAAAATGAATTTAACCTCGACCAGCTTGTATATGCACCTGAAGAAATTCTTGAACTGGGCCGCTCATGTATTGACGGGCACTATCGCCGCCGCGGTGCCATGCAGTTACTCTGGCGCGGGATCAGTGATTATTTAAACCTTTATAATATCAAAATCATGCTGGGCTGCGGCAGCATCCATGGAACCAATATTGATGAGGCACAAAGGGTTCTTTCCTATCTTCATCATTATCACCTTGCCCCAAAATCCATACGTCCCCGGGCACTTGGGGATCATTTTATTCCTATGAATATTTTAAAGCGCGGCCAGCTGGATAACGTAAAGGCCGAAGCAGAACTGCCACCGCTTTTAAAAGGATACCTCCGTGTTGGCGGTTATGTTGGTGAAGGGGCGGTTATTGACCATCAGTTCAACACCATTGATGTCTGCATCGTTGTAGAAACCGAAAATATTACCGGAAAATATAAAAACCATTTTAGCCGTGACCAAAAACCGGCAGCAAAACCAGTGGCAACAATGCTGGCAGAATGATATGTGCCATTCCGCATTACGGGCCAGCTTAAAGCTGACGTTAATTGTTACCACTGCGCTGGTCCTGCTTCCACTCTATCTTCTGACTTACGGGTTCGGCACAAAATGCAGGCGCGCGTTTTCCCTGCCATTTTTTAAAGTCTGTCTAACCTGTGCCGGGCTGGATTTGAAAATTACTGGGTTTGCCAACACTGACGGCGTAAATTTCTATATTTCAAACCATGTTTCCTACCTCGATATTCCTATTCTCGCCTCGCTAAGACACGGGCTTTTTGTGGCCAAAACCGATGTTGCCTCCTGGCCCTTCATTGGTTTTCTGGCAAAAATAACCCGTACTCATTTTGTCAGTAGAAAAGCGACGGACACATTGCGCGAAAGAAAGAACATTTCGCACAGTCTGGAAAATGGGGACGCCATTTTTCTTTTCCCTGAAGGAAGCAGCAGTAACGGCCTTGACATTCTTCCCTTTAAATCAGGGCTGCTGTCTACCGCGCTACTCCCTCTAAAATCCAGCAATATTGTCATTCAGCCAATTTCAATCATCTATGGTCCGGAAATCTCACCGCAAGAACGTGATTATTATGCATGGTATGGGGATATGGACCTCTGTCCACATATCTGGCAGCTCTTGGGGAGAAAAGAGAAGCTTGAAGTCATCGTCACTTTTCATAAATCCCGCTGCCCATCAACATTTAATGATCGCAAAGATCTGACCAAATGGGCAGAACAGGAAATCCGGTCAGGACTAGAAAACGAACTTTTAACGCATCCTGAAAATATTAATTTACAGCCTTTAAGAAATCAGCTTTGATCGTTCTGGTGACTTCCTCGGCCCCCAGATAAACGTGATTATGATCACCAAACTTACTGGAATCCATGGAATATAAGTTATTAAGAATTTTCAGATCATATTTATCTGACAATGATTTCACATATTGTTCGAATTCATTTTTGTATTCAGGGGAAAGCACTGTAAAAGATTCCGTATTTATCGGATTATTAAACCAGAATACCTGTATATTATTATCCTTGGCTTCTTTCAGGGTTTCTTCAACATAATATCTTACGACTTTGGAAGGAGTAAATTCGTCAAACGCGGTTTCTGATGATAGCTCTGTTGATCCCGGCTCAACCGCGGCGAACCGATGTCCTTTTGATGTTTGGAGTTTGTCCCAGGCAATCTGATTTCGCTGCCATCTTCTTTCCAATAACCCGTTTATAAGATCCTGAATATACATGCCCGTGTATATTTTATAATCATAATATTTAACCGGCCCGATTATGGCATTGTCATGCAACCTATCTGCGTTTTCGGCAATTTCTTCATACTGATCATCTTCAAGAAAGCCGAATTTAACCGTATTGGCTTCATAGAAATATGGACCTGTCAAAATGGGCGGCGAATATCCCATTAAAATATAATCTGGCTTTTCGTGATATTTCAGATAGTTTTTAATCGTATAATATCCGGTGATTGGTGATGCCCCCCCAAGTGCAAAATTGATGGAATTTAAATTTTCGTCATCAAAAACTTCCGGCATAAAAGATGACTGGGTGCGGGAATCGCCAATCGCGATAAAATTATAGGGCTTATCCTTAACGTCCCTTATTTTCTCATAAACATAAAGGTAGGACGGATATTCGAAATTCAAATATAACATTTTGAAGTTCATAATAAAATATGAATAAACGGCAAACAGGCTGACCGTAAAGATCATGACATAAAGCGTGAATTTTTTATATGTAAATGTCATCAGTCATCCTAAAAGTTATAATAAAGAAATTCACTTTTCCTGGTGATATAGAGTAGCCCTATAATCAACGTGAAACCAAGAAACACCAAATGTTTAAGATCCGGCTTAAATTCTTTCATTCTCTCGATGGAGTTTTTAAAGGACAATACAAAAATATAGCCAAAAACGATCCAGATTACGGTCCATTTATCACCATTAACCGACCCAAGGAAATCACCAAATTTTATGCCAAAATTATTTGCGAACTCAAGTTCCGTTGGCAGGATGATCTTATCAAAAGCGACCATTCCTTTAAAAACACGGACGGCAGCATCCCAGGTTGGTGCGCTGAACAAGACGCCGGTTACGGTCAGGAAAAATGATGTCAGAAACCAGTTAAACCAGTCATAGAATTTGATGCTACTATATTTTTTCCAGGTGTGGCAGATAACCACAGCCGTCCCATGTAGGAACCCCCAAAGCACAAATGTCCAGTCGGCACCATGCCATAGCCCACCCAAAAGGAAAGTTGCCATTACCGCAAGATATGTTCTGAACCTTCCCTTTCGGGCCCCACCAAGCGGCAGAAAAATATAATCCCTTAAAAACCGGGATAAGGTCATATTCCATCTGGTCCAGAATTCCTTGACCGATTTGGATTTGGGAGGAGAAAGAAAGTTGATCGGTATATGTATATTGAACATAAGTCCCAGACCAATTGCCATATCGGCATAGCCGCTATAATCAAAATAGATCTGGTGATAAAATGATGTCGCCGATGCCCATGCCCCGAAAAAGTCCATTGGCTCCGTTCCGCCGTAACCAAAATAAACCCACTTGGCAAAAGTATCGGCAAAGACCAGTTTTTTGAATAAACCAATGGAAAATATAAAAAGCCCCGTAGCAATATTTTTATAATTTATAAGTTTGCTTCTGAGCATCGCAAATTGTGGCATCATTTCCTTATGATGGACAATCGGGCCAGCGATTAACTGCGGGAAAAATGTTACAAACAAACTGTAATTGATAAAATTATGCTCGTTCACCTTGCCTTTATAACTGTCCACAAGATAGGAAATCTGCTGAAACGTAAAAAAGGAAATGGCAAGCGGCAACACCAGATGCAATAAGGTAAAATGCGTGCCAAGAAGTAAATTGGTGTTCGATATAAAAAAGTCACTATATTTAAAATATCCCAGCAGTGCCAGATTAACGACCACACCAAAGGTCAGAATAGATTTTGGTGAAATTCTGCTGCTTTCATTACCCAGTGACGCATGTATTTTCTGGCCAATATAATAATTAAATAAAATGGAAGATAAAATGAGCGGCAGATAAATAATATTCCACCAACTGTAAAAGAATAAACTTGCCAGCGCCAGAAACGCATTGGCTGCGATCGTTAACTTTTTATGATTAAGAAAAAAATAAACACAAAATGTAACGGGCAGAAATACAAAAATAAATTCATAAGAATTAAATAACAATATTAAACCTATTTAACCAGATTTCCAAAAATTCAGAAACAGCCCCATAAACATTTATATTTCCGGACAATTCCGGCCGAGGTTAGACATTAGGCATATTGCTTTAAAATTTGGTTAAATCATTTGAAAATATAGAATTTTATGAAAATTTAAGATTTTTATTTATCAATTCTTTAGCCTGAATCCGGTTTTAAATATCCACGCTATAATGGCAAGGCACAGGAACATGAAGACCGTTATCATCACAACACTGGTGGTGATACTGACATCCGAGTTTTCATAAAAGCTCCAGCGAAACCCGCTAACCAGATAGACAACAGGATTGAGCAGGGAAATTTTCTGCCAGATCCCGGGCAGCATATTAATGGAATAAAAACTGCCGCCCAGAAAGGTCAGCGGATTAATAATCAGCAAGGGGATAAGCTGTAATTTTTCAAAGCCGTCCGCCCATATTCCGATAATAAATCCAAGAAGGCTAAAGGTCACACAGGTCATAATAAGAAAAAACATCATCCAGAAGGGATGCTGAATATAAAAGGTAACAAAAAAATTGGCCGTGATCAGCACAATAAGCCCGATCATAAGCGATTTGGTCGCCGCCGCCCCGACATATCCGATGCAGATTTCAACGAATGACAAGGGTGCCGATAAAATTTCATAAATGGTGCCGGTAAAGCGCGGGAAATAAATACCGAACGACGCATTGGATATACTTTGCCCCAGAATGGTCAGCATAATCAGCCCCGGAATGATAAAGGCCCCGTACTGAACCCCGTCAACATCACTGATCCGGGAGCCGATCGCGGTGCCGAAAACAATGAAATAAAGCACCGTTGAAATAACGGGTGACGCAATACTCTGCCCAACGGTTCTGAATGTTCTTTCCATTTCATGGCGGTAAATCGCCCAAATGCCCCAGTAATTCATTTCTCACCTATCAATTGTACGAATATTTCCTCGAGCGTGCTTTGCCGCGTGTTAAAATCTTTGCATTTAACCGAATGCGCTTTTAACTGATCCAGCAACCTGACAACCCCGTTATCCTGCTTTGCCGGATCATAAGTAAAGATGATCTGGTGACCATCCTGCTTAAGATGCAAATCAAACCCTGAAAGCGCCTCCGGAATTTCGCTGATCGGGCTATAAAGCTCCAGCACCAGTTCTTTTTTACCCAGCTTTTTCATCAGTTTCTTTTTATCTTCAATCACGATCATTTTGCCGTTATTAATGACCCCGATCCGGTCGGCCATTTCCTCGGCTTCCTCAAGATAATGAGTGGTCAGAATAATCGTGACCCCGGTTTCCCGCAGCTTTCGAACCAGCTGCCACATGGATTTTCGAAGCTCAACATCAACCCCCGCCGTCGGCTCATCAAGAAACAGAATATCCGGCTCATGAGAAAGGGCCTTTGCAATCATCACACGGCGCTTCATTCCGCCCGATAACATCCTGATCTGATTATCTTTTTTATCCCAGAGCGACAGACTTTTAAGCAGGCTTTCTATATACTCCGGCTTCGATGACTTTCCAAACAGATGGCGGCTGAAACTGACCGTATGCCAAACCGTTTCAAAGGCATCGGTGGTCAGTTCCTGCGGCACAAGGCCAATGCAGCTCCGCGCCTTCCGATAGTCTTTCTGATTATCATAGCCAAAAACATCTATTTTACCGGATGTCGCATTGACAATGCCGCAAATGGTGCTGATCAGCGTGGTTTTTCCGGCCCCGTTGGGGCCAAGCAGCGCCACAATTTCACCGCGTTCAACATCAAGGCTGACATCATCAAGGGCTTTAAAGCCATTATCATATGTTTTATGAAGATTTTGTACGGAAATCGCGCTGGTCATTATGCCTTCTCTTATATTTTATAAGTTTAAGAACCTACTATCGTTAACATTGATCCGTCAAGCAAGCAGGAGCCGTTTTTCCCAGAAATAAAATAAATTTGCAATTCTTGAAAAAAATTGTTTTGTGCCCATATATGGAATAGCCGTGAATACCGCCTCACTTATAGCAGGTTAACCTTAATAATCATATCCCAGTTTTGAAGCGCTTCTCTGTCTATCTTAAAAATTACCCCGTCATCGGTCATTTCATATAGTATCTTTTCATCCTTCCCAAGCAGTGTGGCATCACCGATTTTAATATCGGTAAGGGGTATAAATATCTCCCCATCCTTCCAGTCCAGGATATGGATATAAATAGTTTTGTCCTTATTCGTGGTGACACCCCACGGGCGCGGGCCAATGGGGCCGCCACGGGTGCCATAGATGCTTTCCCCGTAAATTTTAAGCCACTCCCCCATCTCGTGGAATGTCTTAATATTTTCCGCCTGTATCTGCCCGTCCGGCATCGGCCCCGTGTTCATCAGGTAATTTGAATTCCGCCCCGCCGCGCCGACAAGAGCGCTGATCAGTTCTTTGGTTGATTTAAAGCGGTCATCAACCAGATTAAACCCCCACGACCCGTTCATGGTCTGCGCCATTTCAAGCGGCATTTCATTGCTGACAAAGGTTGTGTTAAAACCGGCATCATTCTCACCGGGAAGGTCCTGTTCAAACGGCTGGACATCTTCCCCCGGATAGGGCGCCACATGATGATTGTTGATAATCAAAGCCTGCGGCTGTAAGTCATGGATCATTTTATAGGTTTCACTTAACCGCCAGCGGTCCTTCATCGGTCCCTTTTCCTGGTCCCACCACCCGTCAAACCATATGCCGCCAATGTCGCCGTAATTGGTCAGCAGCTCCCGAAGCTGCGCATTCTGATAATCGATATAACTGTCCCAATCGCCGCTCTGCGGCCGGCCGGTATAAACATTGCCTGTCCGCCCGCGCGGATAATATTCCGGATGGTGCCAGTCAAGCTGCGAATAATAGAAAAAAAGCTTAATGCCCGCCTTATCGCAGGCCGCTTTCAGCTCTTTTAAAATATCGCGCTTAAACGGGGTGCGTTTGGCAATATTATAATTGCTTACCTTGCTGTCATACATGGCAAAGCCGTCATGATGCTTTGATGTGATCGTGATATATTTTGCGCCCGATGCCTTGATATCCTGCACCCATTTGTCCGCATCAAATTTTACCGGATTAAAAAATGTGGCGAGCCGCTCATATTTATCAATGGGGATCTGCTTTTCTTCCATAACCCATTCGGCGACATCCTTTTCGCCCGCCCCCGCCATAAGGCTATATACCCCCCAGTGAATAAAAATACCGAACTTCGCGTCCTGAAACCAGTGCCGCGCCGCAATATTCTCTGCCGATGGTTTATAAACCGCTCCCCGCTCCTGCGCAGTCGCGGTCATGCAGGACGATGTAACGCCCGCTAATAGTACTAAAATAACCGCCGATATTTTTTTCATGTCTCTCCCCTGGGTAAATTCATTACTTTATCATTAACTTTTTTGGAGAGTGGGAGATAGTACTAATCAGAAAAAATGATTGAAAAATATTTTTCACAAATAATGATACTTGTAACATCACAATAAAATTGCTTAGTATTAAACAACGGAAGAAGTCAAACCCGCATTTGTTTTAAAGACGATTTTGCACCAAATTATTTAAAATCGGATAGGCGACACATAAAAAAATTTGAAGTAATCAAAGTATGGAAAATAAAATTAACAAAGCCTCAAAAAACATCCCCACTACCTCGATCTTCTTCTTTATTTTTGGTTTTTTAGTGACCGCTCATCCTCAAGAAATTAGTAATAATTCTAGATGGCAAGATTGGCAATTCGATTGCACAAATTATTCTCCTACATCTGACTTGAAATTTCGACAAACAGCAGTAGGAAATTATGTTTCGGAACCTTCTATTAAAGGAATAGGGTTTACTAATTTCTGGCGAGACGAAATAAAATATCAAGCAAAGCTAATAATCACATCTCAGAAATTGTGCAAAAATAGAACCTTTACTGAATGTTCTGAAGTCTTCAGTTATCAGTTTATGCTTTTTGCCAATGATTCAACACCTAGTATTGACGATACTATATTGCATTATTTCAAAAATGATCGTGGTGAAATTCAACATACGAATTCAACTAGTTTTTCAGCAGATATTTGCAGGTGGAATGGGTGCCCAGACGGTTATAATATAAGCGGCTGGAACGCTGTTTCCCCTATTACTCAACCATTAAAAAATGGCTATTTCGCAATTGAACGGTGGAATGGAAATGCCGGAAAACGTGACTGGTATGATGAGGATCTCTTAAAAAATATTTCCACTTTTATACCTACATATAAGGACTTTTGTGTATCCCGCCATCAAAGAATTGTCGCCAAACAAACTGAAATTTCTGATGACCTAAAGTCTCGGTTAACACCCGAACAACTTTGGAACATGGCTGAACGCTTGGTTAATGTATCAGATAGAATAGAAAGAATTAAAAAAGATAATGCCAGATTCAAAAAAGAACAAAAAAAAGAATGGGATGAATTTTTAAAAGAAGATAATTCTAAATAAATAATACCTTAACTGTGACTTTAGGATAAAGGCTATATCTTTAATTTTTAGAGCGACTTCTTCGGGACAAAACCTGCCTTTTGCTGCGGCATATTTATTGTGCAATTAAAATAAAACGTAAATTTATATGGATTAACCACAAATCATAGAAGGGAATTAGTAATGGGCTTTTTACAAGAATGGATCGTCGCACTTTTTGCCTGGATGTTTCGCATAATTTTAGGCAAAACATTAAAAAAAGAAACTCCCAGAAATAAATGGACACTTTTCGGGTCCCGAGCATTTGGAGTTTTTATTCTTGGCTTATTTTTGTCCCTAGAAAATTATTTAAACTATTACGATTCAACTAAAGCTTGGTTTTATTTAATAATGTGCGTCTCGTCATTCTTAGTCTCGTTCTTCTTTATGCTGAAGGGGTTTTCGGAAAATATACCTGAAAAAGACAAGTATTAGTCCGTTAACGTTTTGTCTTTCGTTGATTAATTTGTAACTTCTTTATTTGATTGTATAAATTAGATAAGCCTAATCGAACCATTTTTTGTAATGCATCTGTACTATAATTATCACAATTATAAATCTAAACTCTTGAAAGTTATAGAAATTCCGAATGTCCTCTTTGGGTCCTAAGCAGTCTTTGATCAGCATAATTTAAATATTACTGCAAATAAGATATGAACACGAAAGGAGTATCTACCGTCCTCGCTTTCTGGGCCAAAAAACATTTCCATCTGGATCGGGCTAGCTCACCACTAAATCATTTATGGAACTTAGGTTTATTTAGACGAAACCTCAAAAAAATTTGATCATCAATCGTCAATTGTCCATCTTCCAAAAATCCAAAACGCTTTACGGCATTGATATTAGGCCGGTTTGGCGGAAGCAAAATGATGATTGACATAAACCCCATTTCATTAAAGGCCTGGTCTTTAATTTTATTGAATATTTTTCGTCCCCATCCCCAGTATTTTGGATGAAGCACCAATCCAAAATCAGCTTCGCCCTGCTCTGGCTGGATACCACCCCAGCCGGCAAACTCTCCGTGAATAAGAATTGCCCACGGACCAAAGCCATGATCATCCCAAAGCCGCTTTTTGGCTTTCAAAAAATCTCGGCAGCTTTCAGCGGTGAATTCACCAACAAGAAGCGGTAAATATTGACCAACCTCCCTGTTGTTCATGAGGTCAATTATTTCTTCTTCATAAATCCCGGAAAGCGGAACGAAGTCAATTTTATCCATTAAAAATTCTTTTTTAAAAAGGGGCTATCTATTTGAATTCATGTGTTCAGAATTGGACCATTATTAAACCATTGCATCATCAATGAGTTTTTTTCCGATCTCTTTTGCGGTAACAGCGGCCTCCGGCTTTTGAGATACCTGCGCAGTGACAATGGCCCCCTCCAATAGCAGGCTTAGCTCATTCGCTAGCTTTTCAGGTTCTTTAACATTTGCGTCTTTCGCCAATTCAGCAACATAATTCCACATTAACTGCTTGAACTGTCTGCTGATTTCGCGGATGGGGGAATCCTTCTCCGAATATTCGCCAATTGCATTGATAAACATACAGCCAAAAAACTTGTTATCGTTAAACCATGTATGCGCAACATCAAAAATAGCCAGCAATTTTTCCTCTGGTGTTTTTCCTGCTGCCTCAACAGCTTTCATAAAATTATTGCGAAACACACCATCATATTGGCGTAATGCCGCATATATCAGCTCTTCTTTTGATCGAAAATGCTGATACATGGTTTTCTTTGAAACGCCTGCTTTATCCAGCAGCATATCTATTCCTGTTGCATGATAACCATGCTCACAAAACAAGGTAATAGCAGTTTCTATTAAATGCTCTCGCCTGCTCGGTCTGGCCACATTAACCTCTTATAATAAACTATATTGTTTACATTAATATATCATAATTTCAGGTCTTTGCAAGTCTAAGTTTTTCAATAACTTATTATAAAACAATAAAAATAATCTCACTTTATTTCAGATTCCCTATTGACGTTTAATGAGAATCGCCATAAATAGCTTTATAAGTAAACCGATCTGTTTACTTATAAACTGTCTTAAACCAAACAAAGGAAAATTAAAATGACAAGATTAAACCCGATTAACATTGACCAGGCACAAGGAAAATCAAAAGAGCTTCTGACTGCTGTCAAAAAGGCGATGGGGGCTACTCCAAATATCTTCACAACAATGGCAAATGCCCCATCCGTGTTGGAAGGTTACTTAAATTTCAATGGCGCCTTGAGTGGCGGCAAACTTACACCACAATTAAGAGAACAAATTGCACTGGTGACCGCTGGTGCCAATGGGTGTGGTTATTGCGCGTCTGCGCATACATATCTTGGCGATAAAGCCGGCATTAAAAAAGAAGAGCTGACCTCAAATCTTTCTGGCCATTCTTCAGACGCCAAAACACAGTCCGCGCTTAACTTTGCACGAAAACTTATTGATGCACGCGGTACCGTCAGTGAATCCGACATTCAATCTGTTCGTAACGAAGGATTTGATGATGAACAACTTATTGAAATTCTGGCTCATGTCGCATTGAATACCTTTACAAACTATTTTAATGAAGCTTTCAAAACCGAAATTGACTTTCCAAAAGTTGATATTGATAACGCACAAAAAGCGGCATAAACGAATTTGTTCAGAAAGCACAAACTTTCTTAGCATTTGCGGTTTCAGGCTTTGGTCCTTATTGCTCCCCCAAAGGACCAAAGCTTATTTCTACAAAAACAAACAACCTATAAAAGTTCTTGAATTTTATTTCCGGAACTTGCATTAACGGTAAGGACATCTGGAGCAATTTATTTATTAGATTTCCAAAATAAGTTTTATAAAAAATATCCGGATAAAGTTGAAATAATCATTTTTAGCATTGCTGAGCCTCGCGGCGTCAGAAGCCACACAAAGCCTGCACAATTAACGATGACCGTTACCCAATAAGTCAGTAAAAAAGGGACTTTTATTGTTTTATGGCGAAATTTCTGCTGGGCAAGCAGTGCACCAGGCCACCCACCAATGAGGGAAAGAAAATGCAGTCTCTTTTCGGGTGTTCTATGCTGATCGTTCTGCGCAGATACCTTATCCGCACCGTAAACAATAAAAGTCACCCCACTCAAGACAATATAATAACAAAATACATAAATCGGCAGGTCAGATATCACGCCCATAAACCCAACAAAAAAAATGAAAAATACCGCCAAAATAAACAATGCTGCATTCATTTTCACAGGACTTCTCTTCGCTTCAGGCGCTTCATTAAATGCCGCCTCAATTGCACAGACACGTCCCTTTTTATCAACCGAAGTACTATAGGTTACAATCTGATTCACTTCAGGTCTTTTATTGCGGTAATAAAAACCGGTAGCATGAATAAATATCTGCTTGCCACCATTAAACGGCGTTATAAACCCGAACCCCTTATCATCATTCCAGCTGGTCAGTTTACCTTTTGCATACATTTTATTGTTCTTTCACGAAGTTTTCTGCAAACGTAAATTCCGAAAATCCTGTTTTATATTTTTCATAATATTACTAATTAAACCTTAAATTTCGGTTTAATAAGACCGGCATTTTATTTTTTGGCTTTTGTTGTTTGAATTACCGTCGATCGCATTGCTCTCTCCGTTGCATATGGCCGAACCTTGCAAATTATGCTTTATGCATAATATTGCGGCTTAAAATCGAACGACCACATAATCAATAAAAAACCCCGACCTCAAGGGTCAGGGTTTTTTATTGATTGCGGTAATGCTTGTAGCATTCCCATGAAGCGCGCTCATGGCTGACCATTTTCCGGTGAGATTAGAGCCTTGTCCGGGACTAGGCCGGTTTTATTTATTTGCCGCCTTAACAGGTTAAGGCTGGTGCATACTCCATGATCTTGGCATTTAATTTAGCAAAAGAAAATTATTTATCCCGCCATTTCACTTCATAAAGATCAAATCTGCGGTCCTTTAAATTTTGAACAGATCCCGATTTACGGGCCAGATAAAGGTCATTAAGATTTAAATCTGCAAAGATAATTGTTTCTGTATTTTCCGGGGCTTCTGCTGCGATACCGTCCCGCGCGAAGGGGAAATCACAGGGGGTCATGATATGGCTTGACGCATAATGAATATCCATATTTTCAACATCAGGTATATTGCCGATTACCCCTGCTGTTGCCACATAAAACTGGTTTTCAACCGCCCGCGCCTGGGAACAATATCTAACCCGCAGATATCCCTGACGTTCATCGGTGCAAAACGGAACAAAAAGGATCAGCGCGCCCTGATCCGCAAGATGCCTGGCCAATTCAGGAAATTCTGAATCGTAACAGATCAAAACACCAATTGGTCCACAATCCGTTTGTATAACATTAAGGTCATTGCCCCCCTTCATAT
>Ga0116152_10002552_pt1 | contig 14801 bp, 11 predicted proteins | sample AD_UKC119_MetaG_FD_89894 | JGI IMG/M metagenome (GOLD analysis project Ga0116152, IMG submission 89894) | Active sludge microbial communities of municipal wastewater-treating anaerobic digesters from Hong Kong - AD_UKC119_MetaG | ecosystem: Engineered > Bioreactor > Anaerobic > Digestate... | reverse complement strand
GCTTGAAACCTGGGAGGCAACGATTGACGGAACCACCTGGCGTATTGAAGACGAAGGCTCCGCAGGCTTGGAAAACACCTATACCGTTACCATTAATAGCTCCACACTGTGTGAGGGCGGATTGATGCTGGTGAATGCCTGGCATTCTGTGCCGGATTACTTCAGCGATGAAAATCTGGTCAGCATTGGCACGGCAAGCGGTTGGGCTATTCCTGTAGCGGATTCCAGCGTAAAGATTTTTCTGGATGCATACACCGCGCTGCAATCCCTGTATGACGATGCCACCGCCGCAGGGATGACAAACTACATCGTTCGCGAGGGCTTCCGCACCAATGAAGAGCAAACCGAGCTTTTCACCGCCAAGATGGATAAGCTCAGCGATACCTACTCCGGAACCATCCTGACGGAAGAAACCAAAAAGACGGTTAACTATCCGGGCACCAGCGAATATCAGACAGGGTTATCGTTCCGTATGGGCTTATACAACTCCGAGGATCCCTCGGTTGCAAAGCTCGAATTTCAGGAAACGGAACAAGGCGCATATTTCACCGAAAACTGCTGGGAGTATGGCATCATTTTCCGCTTCCCGTCGGATGATTATCCCAATTCGAGCTGGGAGGACAAGTCCTACAAGACCGGTATTTCCATGCACTTGAACATCTATCGCTATGTCGGCCAGCCGCATGCGCTTGTTATGAAGATGCTTGGATACTGTCTGGAGGAATACGTCGAATTCCTGACCGATCATCCGCACATTTCCATCTACGAAGACGGCGTTCTCAAGTACGAAATCGTTCGTATCAATGTAAACGAGCAGACGGCCTATGATCTGCCGATTACCAATATGTCAAGCTCCTATTATGCCAGCATTGATAATATGGGTGCTATCGTAATGGCATACGAATACGGTTTCTAAGAAAACCAAATCATAAAGAGGCTGCTTATTGGCAGCCTCTCAGGGTGTCAAAAAACCATGTTTTGCAGGCACACTGCCAGCCTGTTCAAAATGCCTGATATGCTAGGAAGCAAGGGTGGAAAGGGGTTGAGCTTACTCACTTGTAAGTGATACCCCTTTCCATCCCGCAGCTGACAACGCAGATTGGGCTTTTTCAACAGGCTGAGAGGCTGCTTATTGGCAGCCTCTTTCCATTACTAATTCCATGATAGATACCATAGAAAAAGAAGCCCCGTATTGGTGGCTTCTTTTTCTATGGTGTGATTACTGAATTTCGACAGTCGCGCCGACTTCTTCGAACTTCTCTTTGATCTTCTCGGCTTCTTCCTTGGACACAGCCTCTTTGATGGTCTTGGGAGCGCCTTCGACGATGTCCTTGGCTTCCTTCAGGCCCAAGCCGCTGACGACTTCACGCACGACCTTGATAACCTTGATCTTCTGTGCGCCGGCTTCTTTGAGCACAACGTCAAACTCGGTCTTTTCTTCCACTGCCGCGGCCGCGCCTGCGCCTGCGGGAGCCGCCACAACTGCTGCTGCGGCTGATACGCCAAATTTTTCTTCCAGGGCTTTGACCAGATCGTTCAACTCAAGAACGGTCATTTTTTCAATTTCCGCAATGAACTCTTCATGTGTCATTTGAATTTCCTCCAATTTAATATTCGGTATTCGTTACGCTGTTGCTTCGCCTTCAGATTGCTTTTTTGCGATTGCATCAAGCACACGCACAAAGCCACTGATGCCGGATTGTAGGCTTCCCAGCAGTCTTGCCAGCAGTTCTTCTCTTGACGGTGTGTTGGCAAGTTCGTCCACCATAGCCGCATCGATGACCTGATCGCCCATCATACCGGCTTTTACGGTGAGGAACTTGGTCTTGCTCTTCTTCACAAAGTCGTTTACGACTTTGGCGGGAGACACGACATCCTCCATGCCGAACGCAAATGCCGAAGGTCCCTTCAGCGCCTCGTCCAGTCCTTCGATCTTGCATTCACTCAGGGCACGGCGCACCAGCGTGTTTTTCAACACACAATAGTCCACATTGGCCTCGCGGAACTTAGCGCGGAGTTCGGTAACCTGATCAACGGTAATGCCTTTATAATCAACGATTACCACACTCTGTGCGTTTTCGAACTTCTTTACGATTTCGGATACTGCGTCCTTTTTCAGTTCGAGGTTCTTGCTCATTCTTTTTGCACCTCCTTCTTGAAATTGTCAATCATTCCAAAAAGAAAACCCTTGCAGGCGCAAGGGCGAACAAATGTCGCTAGGGATTTCTCCCGCCTTACACCTCGGTGAGCGAAGTTGATCTCCATTATGGCGCTGCCACTCACTGTCTTCGGCATAGGTTTCCGTATGAAACATAGGTATTATATCGGGTTGCACGGCATTTGTCAACGGTTAATCGATATTTCGCTATTTCCTGGGAAGAAGGACATCCTTTTCGTATTGCTTGACGGCTTCAAACCAGCTTTCATCATCCGGCACAGCCGCACGGCTGCAGAACTCATCCCATACCGCACCAAGCGGCATTAGTTTCAGGGCCTCCTGCTGTGCCATCAGCTCTGTAAACTGTTGTGTGTTTTGCAGTTCGGCCAGCAGCTTATGCGGGGTAAGCAGTGCGTTGAGCAATGCTTTTTGCATATTGCGTGTACCGATAATCCAGGCAGCAACTCGGTTGATCGATGCGTCAAAGAAATCCAGTCCGATCAGCGCTTTATCCAGTGCACCGTCGCGGACAATCTCCATGGCAATTTCTTTCAGCTCATCATCCAGGCGCACAACATGATCGCTGTCCCAACGTACAGGGCGCGTAACATGCAGCGGAAGCTTATCAAAATAGCACAGCATTGCGGGAATTTTATCGCTGATGACCTCGGTGGGATGGTAATGTCCGCTGTCCATCAGGTCATATACACCCGGGTGAGAAGCGGCATACCCCAGATAAAACTCCGACGAGCCAACCGTATAGGCTTCCACGCCGATGCCGAATACCTTGCTCTCCACACAATCGATCACACCGTCCAGCTTTTCTGCAAAGATTTCATCCAGACTCTTTTTCAGCGTTTGCCGCGGCGTTATCCGATCGGCAGGCACATCCTTCAGGCCATCAGGAATCCATACGTTGCACAGACAGTGCGTGCCAAGTTCTTTGGCAAAATAGGCGGCGATCCGGCGGCACGCAATACCGTGCCGTACCCAAAACGCACGCGCCTCTTCATCGGGAGATGAAAGCGTCAGTCCGCCTTTCACCATCGGGTGGCTGAAAAACGTGGGATTAAAGTCAATCCCCAAATGGTTTTTTCTGGCAAACACAGCCCATTTGGCAAAATGCTTTGGTTCAATCGCATCGCGGTCTGCCTTTTCGCCCGGCTCAAAAATAGCGTAGCAGGCGTGTAGATTAATACGTTTCTGCCCGCCGATCAGCGAAATCGCCTTTTCAAAGTCTGCCATCAGTTCTTCCGGTGTGCGGGCTTTGCCCGGATAATTACCGGTCGCTTGAATACCGCCGGACAGTGCCTCACCGCTGTTCTCAAAGCCTACTACATCGTCACCCTGCCAGCAATGGATACTGATTGGCGTTTTGGCCAGAGCTTCGATCGCCGCATCGGTATCTACGCCGAATTTCCGGTATTTTTCTTTTGCCAGTTCGTACGTTTTGCTCATAAGTATGCCTCCGCGTTCTATTCTTTGTATTTAATAATGGGAAAGCTTTCGGTAATCAGATGCCGTGCCGTTTGCAGGTCGGGTAGCTGCCCGTCCGTAATCATTTGCGCAATCAGGTTGCCAAGCGCCGTACCTTCCGTAGGCCCCGCGTATACTGGCAGACCGGTTACCTTTGACGTTAAACGGTTCAGGGTGATGTTCTGGCTGCCGCCGCCGACAATATTGATCGATGTGAAAGATTTCCCCGATAGTGTTTCTATCTCCCGAATGCTGTTGCGGTAGCACATTGCCAGGCCCAACGTAACGGCACGAAAAATATCCTTGTCCTCTTTGGGTTCCGGCGATCCCTGATCGTGAAGCGCTCTGAGCACCTCACCCTTCATATTGCGCGGCGCTAAAAACCGGTTATCGGTCGCATCCACATAGTCTTCATAATCGGATTCGGCCGCAAGCTCCGCCATTTGCGCATAGCTGTACTTTAAATCCATCTCTTTGCGAATACACTGCAGCATCCACATACCCATAATATTTTTTAAATATCGAATGGTTCCGTTATACCCCATCTCATTGGTAAAACCGACTGCTTGGCTTTTATTGTCCGTCTGTGGCTTTGTCAGCTCGGTACCCAGCAGGCTCCATGTTCCGCTGGACAGAAACACCGCGCGGTCATCCTTTGCGGGAACGGCCATAAATGCACTTCCTGTATCATGCGTAGCAGGCAGCACAACCGTTGATTCAAAGCCTACAGCCTGTGCATGCTCGGGAAGAAGCCTGCCCAGTACAGTGCCGGCTTTGACAATTTTCGTGCGAAACCATTTTTCGGGTAAACCGGCAGCTTTTATCGCATCCTTGCACCATGTGCGCGTTTTAGCATCTAGTAGTGCTCCTGTGCTGAGGTTGGTTTCTTCATGTGCTTTTTGACCGGTCAGTCTGTAGCTCAGGTATTCCGGGATCATCAGGAAATCATCTGCGGTTTCCCGTGCCTGCGGATTTTCCTTCAGTACGGCCATCAGCTGGTATAAGGTATTAAAAGGCTGTTTTGCAATGCCTGTTTTTTGATATAACAACGCAAAAGGCATAGTTTTTTCCAGCTGTACATCCATCCCGTCCGTACGGTTGTCACGGTAGGCAACGGTATCGCCTGCAAGGTTGCCGGCCTTATCCAGCAGTGCAAAATCTACGCCCCATGTATCAATGCCAATACTGACGGGGTGGTAACCCTGTTTGCCGCATTCCGCAATCCCCCGCAGCACATGTTGAAACAGCGCCTCACCATCCCAGCAAAGGTGATCGCCCTTCATCTTCGCTCCGTTTTCGAAGCGATACATCTCTTGGGTTGCCAGCTTTCCGTTATCGATATATCCGAGGATATGCCTTCCTCCGGATGCGCCAATATCAATCGCTAAATAGGTTTTTCGGTCTTCCATCATCATGCTCAACTTTCGCAGGTTGCATGCCGGCGTCCATACAGTTCTCTATACCCGCAAATAGAGCATGCGGAAAACACATCCGATGCTGCTTTTGCGGTTTATGGATTTCATACGGGATATGGCAGATAAGATGCAGCGTTTATTCCTGCAGCTCAAATTCGTCCTTGCCCGCTCCGCATTCGGGGCATACCCAATCTTCGGGAAGGTCTTCCCATTTGGTGCCTGCGGCAACTCCGTTATCCGGATCGCCCTCGGCCTCATCATATACGTATCCACATACTGTGCAAACATACTTTTTCATGCAATTTTCCTCCTGTTATTTTCCGCTTTTGTAAACCGGATTTGCGGAATTTTTCACTGTATAATATTCGCCATACAGGGTGTACAACCTTCTTTTTCCATTGATTTTCAAGGCTATCGGCGGATAATTTCAATCGCCTTTTCCGGACACATTTCATGGCAGCAAAAGCAGGAAATACAGCCTTTTCCATCAATTTCGGCAACTTTGTTCCGGATCGTAATAATATGCTTGGGACAGATTTCCGCGCATTTTCCGCAGCCGATACATCTTTCCTGGATTACCTTGGGTTGCGTAGCGCTTATCCCCCATGTTACGCGGCGGATTCCCGCTACTGAAATCAAGTTTGCTTCTTTCAGCACCGAATCTGGCAGCACAAACGGCGGATCGGCGATGATCAGCGGATCGCCGATCGTTTCAATCGCATTTGGGTCGATCCGTTTTTCCTTGCGCGCCCAATATATGGTGCGTACCATGGACGGATTTTTATTCATCAGTTCCGCGCATACCTCATCCAACGAATACGCACAGCGCGACGCGAGCGTATAGCCCATATGGCGTACCTGGCCGCCGCTTGGCCCATTCCCTTCCATGCAATCTACCGCATCCACAAGGTTCAGGTTCGGTTTCACCGTTTCATGCAGCTTTATTATCATTTTCGTAAATGCTTCGATGGAGGATTGCATGCAGTGGCATTCCGCTTTTTTCAGCCCTGGTATGCTGCCGAACATGTTTTTAACCGCCGCTGTCATCACCATCAGCGCATGGGTTTTCAGCTTTGCACAGTTGATAATGTAATCAGCTTCCAAAATCGGTGTCAGGATGGGAAACCCGTTCTTTTTTCCGTTGGTCGTATCGTAGTTCAACGAAACTGCATCACTCAGCGCGGCAAAGCCGCAGGCTTCATATGTTTTACGTAAGGTTCGCTCCGTATACAGCCCACCGGAGCTGTCAGCCAGCGTAATCTGCTTTATGCCAAGCTCGCGCAGACGTACAGCAACGGCGCGCAATATTGCCGGATGCGTCGTTGCCGCGTCGGCAGGCCTCTTTGCCAGCAGCATATTCGGCTTTAGCAGCACACGCATATCCGGCAACAGTTCCTTTGTAACATTCAGGGCTTCCAGATGCCGGCAAACTGCATGATAAACCGCTTTTTCGGAATAGTCTTCCGTTTTTTTTGGATGGATACGGCAGTCACTTGCTACACCCTTTCTGATTACACACAATAATAATTATGCTGTATTCGGTATCGCAAAGCGTAACCCCTTTCTTGTTGCAAGTATGACAACTTTACGGTATAATCTACATGTTTATTCAGCACTTATTTTGGAGGCATTTCTGTGGAAAAGGGGACCGTTTGGATCATCGGCGGCTCCAGCGGGCTCGGGCTCGCGACAGCAAAGGCATTTGCGGCAGATGGTTGGTTTGTAGTATCCGGCGCGCGCTCATTTCATAACGAAGCTCAATCAGGTTCCATTCGTAGTTTACAGTTGGATGTCACAGACCCGGAAAGCCGCAACACATTCATGCGGGAGGCATTGGCACTCCGTCCGCGTGTGGATGTGCTGGTCTACTGTGCCGCAATTCTCGTTCTATCTCCGTGTGAGTCAACCGCATATGAGGAATATGCCCGTGTAATGCAGACCAATTTTTTAGGCATTACTGCGTTTGTATCGTATGTTATGCCTATGATGCGGGAGCAGAAAAACGGGAAAATCGTACTGTTTTCCTCGATTAACGGGCTGCTTGGCATCCCGTTTCAAAGTGCGTATGTGGCCTCAAAGCACGCAGTGGAAGGGTATGCGGAGTGCCTTGCCATGGAATGCAAAGCAATGGGCATTCAGGTATGCGTAATTGAACCCGGCGATCACCGAGGCGGCAGCCAGCGCTGCCGGCTTTCCACCCAGCTTGCGGAGGCTTCGCCGTACCGTGATGCCTTTGCAAAAGGCATTGCTATCATCCGTCACGACGAAGCAAACGGTCTGCTCCCTTCCGGATTGGCCGAAGCCGTACTGAAAAACGTCAATCGAAAGCACATGCGTTTCCGTGTCCGTGTCGCCAAAGCGGATCAGAAGCTCGCTGTGATCCTGCACGACATCCTTCCCCCAAGCATGAACACGCGTATTCTGCGCGATTATTATGGAAAGAAGTGATACCCATATCTGCCGTTCATGATATCAAACGAAAAAGCGAAGCGCTCCGCGCAAACAAAACGCTTAGAACCCTATATGATTTAATCACTGAATACGGTGATACGAAGGCCGCAGTCTGGCTGGAGGATGGTCAGGAGCAATCTCTATCCTATAGCGATTACATCCGCATGACCAAAAACTACGCCACCTATCTGCGCGCGCATATCAAAGCCGAGCCCGATTCCTATATCGTTATTTCCATGGATACCTGCAAGGAATGGTTTCCGACCTTCTGGGGCATCATTCAAGCGGGATATAACGCGCTGCTGATCGATGTAAACCTGCCGGATGATTTGTTCCACTATCTGATCCGCCAGGCCGGCGCGAAAGCCGTAGTTTCCACTGCCAAGCGTACCCTGCCGAAATCGGTGTCTTTCATCGACGCATACGAGCTGTTTCAATCTCCCGAAGCGCAGGATTTTGAATCCGACCATTGGGGCGACTATGTTGCGCTGTGCACCAGCGGCACCACGGGCACCAGCCGGATTTTTGAATACAACGGCGAGGCAATGATCGAACAGGTGCTCTCTTCAGAGCTTCTATCCCACAGCCTGCCGCGCGGTGCCGCCAACCGGAATTACCGTTCCTTTGCCTTTTTGCCGTATCACCATGTGTTTGGCTTTTTCACCAACATGATGTGGATCAGCTTTTTAGGTTACTGTGACATTTACCCTCTCAACCGCACCCCGCAGGTGCTGCTGGAAACGGCACAGAAATGCCAGCCGAATTTACTGATCACCGTTCCGCTGGTAGCCAACAATTTCTGTACCAGCCTGAATAAAAAGCTTGCCAAAGAAAGTGCGTTTAAGCGGGCGATGTTTCACACCATGAAATCGCTCAGCCTCGGCATACAGAAAATCGCCCCGGATATGGGGCTTAAGTTTGCCGAAAAGGTGCTGTTTGGCAGTCTGACTTCCAAGCTGCTGGGCTCCAGCATCACGCTGATCATTCTGGGCGGAAGCTACACCCCCATGGAGCATTTGAAGCTATCCAATGCCATCGGCTATTACACGGTTTGCGGCTTCGGTATGACGGAAACCGCCATTACCAGCGTGGAAACCAGCATGAACCTCCATAAGCGCATCAGCGGATCCGTCGGCAAGCCGCTTAGCAACGTGGAATACCGTGTGAAGCCCAGTGATGGACACGGACGTCGCGGCGAGATGTTTATCCGCGGCAAAAGCCTGCACACCGGTCGCCTGGTAAACGGCAAGCGTATGCCGCCGGATACTATCGAAGGCGGTTGGTATCCCACGGGAGACGTAGTGCGCCTGGAGCGCGGCGATCGCATGTTTGTGGAAGGCCGTGTTAAGGATGTCATCGTCAACGAATCGGGCGAGAATGTCTACCCTGATGAACTTGATAACATTTTCTCCGCTATGAACGGTGTGGAACAGAGTACTGTGCTGGGAGTTCTCAAGCCCGGGAAAAACCAAAAGTACGAAGATATCGTCCTTGTGATGAACGTTGGCTCGGGATACAAAGACGACGCCTATCTGGAAACCCTGATGCAGGAAATCCATCTGCGCAACTCCAAGCTGCCCACGCTTAAACGCCTGACCCGTGTCATTGTTACACCGGAGCCGCTGCCGTTTGTGAACGGAATCAAGGTCAAGCGCGTTGCCCTCAAAACAATGATCGAAGAAAACAAGCTTGCTTACCGTGATCTGCGCATGAATGCCGCCAAGATAACCATTACCGAAGCCCCGAAAGAGGTTATCGCGCGCGAGGTGCAGCCCAGCCAGCTGCAGCTGGAAGAAATCAAGCAAAAGGTGCGTGCGCTATACGCTGATGCACTGGATGTCGAGCCTGGGTCTTTCTCCGATGATCAGCACTTTATTGATGATCTGGAGGGCGACAGCCTGCAGATTCTCTCCGCTGCGCTTAAGACCGAAGAGCAGTTTTCCATTACCATCCCTGTAGAGGAATACGGGCAGTGCACGACGGTCAATGACATGTCGTCGCTGATCTTTGCCAAGCTGAACGGACAGACCGTATACGAAAATCAGGGCAAGCCGGATGAGGCTGTACAACCGATCGATCGTTTTGAGGATACGCCTGAGTATATCGCCTTTGAAAAACGGCTTGAAAGCCTGGATGCATTGGGCGGTAATAATCCGTATTTTGTCTGCCACGAATCACCGCTGCGCGATAAAAGCCTGATGGATGACCATGAGGTGCTTAATTTCGGTTCCTACAACTATGCCGGTATGAGCGGTCGTCCCGAAGTGATGCAGGCTGCCAAAGACGCAATTGATAAATACGGCACCAGCGCCAGCGGCAGCCGGTTGCTTGCCGGTGAAAAGAAGCTGTATATCGAGCTGGAAAAAGAGCTGGCAGAATGGAAACATACCGAAGATGCCTTGGTACTCGTGGGCGGCCATTCCACCAACGTAACGTTTGTCGGTAACTTTTGCGACCAGAATGATCTGATCCTCTATGACGTGCTGGCGCATAATTCCATAGAGCAGGGCTGCCGCCTGAGCCGCGCTACCGCCAAGCCCTTCCCCCACAATGATGCCGAAGCGCTGGAGCGTATCCTGCGCGCGCAGCGGGAGCGCTACGCCAAGGTTCTCATTATCATCGAGGGCGCTTACAGCATGGATGGCGACATTGCCGATGTACCCGCGTTTGTGGATATCAAAAAGAAATATGGCTGTTTCCTTATGGTGGACGAAGCCCACAGCACCTGCGTGATCGGTGAAACCGGCGGCGGTGTGGACGAGTATTTCGGTTTGGATGCAGGCGATGTGGATATCAAAATGGGTACGCTTTCTAAAGGGCTCGGCACCTGCGGCGGATACCTGGCAGGTTCTAAGGCGTTGATTACATACCTGCGGTATAACCTGCCCGGCTTCGTGTTCAGCGTAGGCATCTCTCCCCCGTTGGCTGCCGCCACGTTGGCAAGCATCCGTGCGGTACGCGGCAATCCGCAGATCATGAAGGATATGAAGCGCAATATCGATTGCTTTGTTGCCGAAGCCAGAAAGCGCAACTTCGATATCTGTCTGGCAGAGCATTCCGCTATCATCCCAGTGCTGGTGGGTAAGGATGAGGACGCTTTCTTCCTCTCCAATGAAATGCGCAAACGCGGTGTGTTCGTGCCCCCAGCGGTATATCCCGCCGTACCGAAAAACAAAGCGCGCCTGCGGTTTTGCGTGATAAGTGAGCACCATCCCGATCAAATTATCCGGGCACTGGATACGCTGGAAAAACTTTCCGAGGAAACGGGGATTAAGCTGCCGTCACCACAGTAAAGACAGCACTAAAAAGAGCGTACCAAATTCATGGTGCGCTCTATATTTTATGCAAAATTCATACCCGATTCCCCTCCAGCAGACCATCTACCAGTTCAATCGCTTTGGTCAGTCGCCGCTCATAATTACCGGACAGAACCACAATCTTATCAGCAAACCCACTGGTTTTATACATTTCCAATAAGCGATCACTCAGCAGCTTGCGTTTCTCCTGATCTCCGTTAAGCCGCTGGCCGTCATCCACCCAGCGTACATCGGGAAGCAGATAAAGCAGCATATCATATCTACTGGGATTGATATAGGCTTCCACTAACGCATTGCGGTGACCCAGGTAAAGCTCGCTGAAATAGTCGGTATAGGTGGCGTCCGTATCAAAAAAACAGACGCGGTTAGCCGAGCGCAGCGCATGGTAATCCTGCTCATACTGCAAATGCGCAATCCGGCTGAAGTCCGTATCTGTGTAAATGGTCTCGTCGTTGCCCAGATAATCCCGGGCATAATAGCGGCCGACCTCCTCCGACCATGAGGTGTTGTACAGCTTTGCCAGGCACTTGGTCAGCGTGGTTTTGCCGCAGCTTTCCGTACCTGCGATGAGCACTTTTTTGGCAAAGAACGGACGGGCCGAGCCAAGGATATAATCCCAGTTTCCCAATATATTATGGCGGATTGCTGTTGCGGATATCGGGTAGCGCGTACGTTTGGGATCGAAAATTTCAACGACAGCATCTGGAAAATACTGCTCCAGCATCGTTTGAAATTTCTGGTCTCCCGCAAAGAACGCGTCAATCTTCTCCGGAACCACCTTGAGCATTTCTTCACACCAGGGCCGCCAGCCGGAGGGATAGCGCGGGATGCTGTTCTCGTTGAGCACACGCACCACAATATGCTCCACATCTTGTACCTGCTGGGATATCCACTGTTTGCGAAGCTGATAGGTAATCGTCGGCAGATTTGCCTGCCGGCATATATCAATGGTTTCCTGTTCATTGTCCGATATCACCACAATCAACTTATCACACTTTGTGGATGCTTCGATAATCTGGTACAGATGGCCTCTGTGCGGCGGACAAAAGCGCCCGAAATACACGCCGGTTTTATACATGCAAGGATCCTCCCCTTGGTAAAACGTTGTGTTTTAGTATATCTGCTTTTTTGGTTTTACACAAGCTTCTCCGCTTACATGCCGTGCCTGCGTATAACAGGCCACCGGATTATATGTCCAAATTCCGTGCGTTCTGCAGTAGATATTTCTCCGCTTCCACGTTCCACAGCCCACCGGTTTGAGCACATAGCTCCGCAAGCTTTGCAAACAATGGATCGCTCTTCCCTTTTTCCGCAAAATCATCAATTGCGGTCAATGGCAGGCTGATATGCGTATAAATCAGCTTTTTGCCGCCGGGCACATGCGGCAGATTGAGGATAGTTTCCGAAGCGGCGTCCATACCACCGATATGGGTTACCAATATGGCGGGCGTGATACGGTTTTGGTCCGCCAATTTAAGCGCTTCCCGCATATCATCGGTATTGCCGCCGGAGGTACCGACCACATGCGTGGCGTTGTAATGTACGTTGTAAAAATTAAACTGCGCCGCAAAAGCCGGATTGGTCGGCCCCGCAAAGAAGTTCAGACAGCCATCGTAGCCGAGTATCGCGTCGCCCTGCTGCACAACCGCCGGCACAGGTGCAAAGATAAATACCTCGTCATAGCCGCATTTGCCGGAAAGTATTTTCAGCTCCGACACGGGATCGTCCATGCTTTTTGTGTTGAGGTAGATCAGTTCTACTCCGTTTTTTGCGGCCTCTTTGGGCGAAAGAATTTCTGCAGCATGCATAAGTCGTGCATCGTCGATATCAGTAACGACAATTTTTGCGGAATGTCTGTCCCGATGGATCATATAGTCGATCATCGCCAGGCCCATCGGTCCCGCGCCGGCAAGGATCGCTGCCACGCCGCCGTCCTTGATCTCCATTTCATGGGTGTACTCACCCTGCTTTGTGTGGTAGCAGGCGTGCACTGCGCCGATCACGCAGGACAGCGGCTCGGACAGGGAGGCGGAGAAGTATGCGTCGCCGTCAAAGGTAAGCACATTGCCCTGCTCCATATAGATTGGCGGAATAATGCCGTAGGTTGCGTCGCCGCCCAGATATGGGAAGGTATAGCCGGCAGCGTCATAGGTACCTTTAAGCGCGGGCTGCAGCGAAATCCTCTGCCCCTTCTGATATTGGCTTTGCCATTTTGTACCGACTTCGATTATTTCAGCGGAAAACTCGTGCCCGACAATCACCGGATTTTTCTCCACATGATCCGGCACGCGTTTATGATCGCTGCCCTGCATGGCAGCCTTATACGTTGACATGCAGATACTGTCGGAGATAATCCGGATCAGGATTTCATCATTCTTGATGGCGGGAAGCTCAAAACTCTCCAACCGCAAATCATTTTTTCCGTACAACCTAAGTGCTGTTGTTCGCATACGTTTATCCTTTCATGTCTCGCGCTGCTTTCGCAAAATGCGCGATACGGTCGGAAAGCAAAGGAAATGCATGAATGGTTTTTTCCGAAAACATGCCGTCGTCCAGATCCTTGGATGCCAGCTGTTCATGCCCGATCAGCGCCCATGCGGCATCCGCGAGATGATGAAATTCCGGTTGTGCCAGCTGCTTACAGATAAAGGATTGAAACGGCGTATTGATGTCCTCACCGCAAATCTGGAACAAATCCTGTTCACGGCAAAGCCTAATAATGCGTTTCAGCTGCGCGTCGGTATTGCGGGCTGGCATATAGGTAACCGCGTTCATTCCGTTTTGTTTCAGCCATGCGATCAACGCATCCAAAAACGCGTCCTCAAACACCTGCGCTTTTTTATCGCCCGTTACGCTATTGCCCACATCGCCCAGGTACGCATAGGCCGATATCGCACCGATTGACTTAACGAATGTAATAAAATCATGGATATGCGGGCATTCGTCCGTTGCATCGATGTAGAATTTTTCTACGAGATGGCTTTTGAACACACCCAAAAGCCGATAATCGTAATTCGGATCCATATGATCAAGCAAAATATCCAGTGTTTTTCCCTTGGCATCGATATTGTATTGCTGCTTAAGCAGCGCAACCATCACGTTTCCTTTTCCGGCGAGCGTAATGGCTTTGCGTGCCAGCGCATACAGGATATGGCGCTCTGTTACTGATCCGCCCTCCTGCGCACGGCTGAGCGGCAGTACGTCCTGCTCGTAATCTAGCTTCATTGATTTTGCTGTGCAAAGCGCATTTAGCCGATCCACCATTTTGCGATTGCGGCTATCACGGTTTTTTCGGTAGGGTGCAAGCCACATATTCGCCTTATCAATGCTTTGATACGGTATCCCGTGACAAGCGACATAAGCAACGCCAATCTGATCCGGGTTGTTCAGCCGTACGGCTTCAAACGGCGTGCCCTGCATGCCGCATCGACATTCAAAGCCGTTGGTCACGCTGATACCGATTGCTTTACCCGCCTGCAGAAATTCCTTTGCGCCGGAGGTGGAATCGTGGTCCATGATTCCGGCCGTTGCCAAGCCGTTTTGCCATGCGTGGTACGCGGCTGATGTCGGTGAGTACGGTGAAAAGGAGTAGATTGTATGGATATGATTGTTCACAAAATCAGTCCGTTCAGGATCCGCCTGCCGCTGCGATAACAGCATGTCTAGATTTGCAAGGCGTTCCTTCACGGTGGGTGCATTCAGGATGGTGGTGTCAATCATCATCAAACCCCCATTATTCCGCTAGTTCAGCATTACCTGCCCGCCGGTTACCGGCAAAGCCTGCCCTGTTTCATACTGCTGTTCCACAAGATAGAAGATCGCTTTGGCAACGTCCGTTTCCAGGCATCCGCGTCCCAGCGGCACCTTGCTTTCGTAATAGCGCCGCACATCCTCCACGGTCTTAGCGCCGGGCACCTTGCCCGCGTCCAGGTACTGCTTAAACAGTCCACGCTGCGGATCGCTCCATAACGGGCCATCCAGCAG
>Ga0116152_10002550_pt1 | contig 14805 bp, 14 predicted proteins | sample AD_UKC119_MetaG_FD_89894 | JGI IMG/M metagenome (GOLD analysis project Ga0116152, IMG submission 89894) | Active sludge microbial communities of municipal wastewater-treating anaerobic digesters from Hong Kong - AD_UKC119_MetaG | ecosystem: Engineered > Bioreactor > Anaerobic > Digestate... | reverse complement strand
TATAGACCATGCCCATTTCCAGAGCAGCTTTGGCAGGAAGAGGTTCTGCGGTCATGGACAGGACTTTGGCCTTCATGGGCCCTACCAGGCGTTGCAGAGCCCAGAGTCCTCCGGTGTCAGGGCTGAGGGCATAGTCGGCAAAAACTTGCATAAAATAAGCGTTTTCTGAAGCGATGACGATGTCGCTGGACAGCAACAGGTTGCATCCGCCACCGATACAGCCACTTTCCGCCACACCGATAATCGGTTTGGAGATCGTATACATTTTCTTGATCATATTGGCGATTTCATACATGACTTCCCGTCCGTCAGGCAAGCTCTTGGCCAATTTGGATTGAATGATTGGCAAGTCGCCGGGGCCAAAACACCAATCGCCGGTACCACGCAGAATAATGACCCGGATTTCCTTGTCCCAATGGCAGTTTTCCAGGGCAGCAGTATACTCATCAATGGTCTGCTCACCCAAACGGTTTTTGTTCTCCGGGCAATCAAACGTGATGATGGCGATGTGTCCTTCTTTTTCCAGTTTAATGACATGATCATATTTCTTTTCATAGGGATACATTAATGTCACTTCCTCACATTTATTTGTTGTTGTGTAATAAGCAATTAAAGCAATTGTAGTGATTTTCCAAACCGGATGGTTAAACCATTTTATTTTTTATCATCATCGTGATCTGTTCCATCAGAGCTTCTACGGAAGCACCACCGATTGCCATGACCTTGGCATCACGCCAGAACCGTTCCACTCCGGTGTCAATAATCGTGCCGACCCCGCCATACAGCTGAATGGCTTCGCGGCAAACGTATTCAGACACTTCGGCACCCTTGACTTTGAGCAGGCGACCTCGGGCCAGTTCCAGGCTGCCCTGGTCGCGCATTGCATAGGTACTGTAAATCAAGGCCCGCAAAGATTCGATTTCTCCCCACATTTTGGCGAGCTTGTGGCGGCTGACCTGGAAGCGATCATACATGCTTTTTCCGCATTGCACTCTTTCCATGCTGTATTGCAGGGCCATTTCATAAGCACCTTCGGCAATGCCAAGGCTGACTGGTCCACAGCTTAAGAATTCGGCAGTGGCGCTGACAAACATGGCTTGCAGAACACTGCCCAACGGTCCCAAAAGGTTTTCTTTGGGGATTCGGCAATTTTTAAAGGAAATGCTGCCAGTCATGGAACCGTGCCAACCAAGCTTGTGCTCGGGTTTGCCGACTTCAAATCCGGGGGTTCCGGCTTCCACGATAAATGTGCTCAAACCCAGTTTGGCGCCGGGAGCAACGTCTGCCTGGGTAACGGCCAGAATAACATAAACATCTGCCACACCAATATTGGTGATCAGTACCTTGCCGCCATTCAGTACCCATTCATCTCCATCCAGGTCAGCGCGAGTGGTAAATTCGATTTGATTGGAACCGCCTACTGCTTCCGTTGAACCGCAAGCCAGGATAATTTCTCCTGTAGCTGCCGGGGCCAGGTATTTCTTCTTTTGTTCAGGAGTGCCCAGCATATCGAGCAGTCCGCCGGCCAGCAGGCTATGAGCGCCCATGGCAACTGTCAGAACCGGACAGCTCTTGGCGATTTCTTCTAAAATCAAGGCCAGGGTGGTTTGATCTCCGCCTAATCCTCCATATTCTTCGGAAAAGGTAACGCCGAGAAAGCCGAGTTCACCTGCTCTTTTAAAAAGGGCCATGGGGAACTCGCAATTCTTGTCGATCTGCAGGGCGACCGGTTTTACTTCTTTTTCTACAAACTCACGGGCGATATTACGCATCAATTCTCTTTCTTCTGTCAAATACCACATTTAAAATCAACCTCCTGTTAATTGCTTTTTATTCACTTGCCATCGGGAACTGTAATTTGAAAAAATTCACCCTCCTTTCCAAGTATGTATACAACGCTATCCATTGCGATAACTAACCCCAAATGAACTGCGGGGGTATTGCCATTTAATAATCCCTTTGTTTTTGCACATGACCCGGCATGTCCCGCATTCCAAACAACCCGCATAATCAAAACTGATGTCGCCATTTTTGTCGAGTTTATAGAGAACGGCAGGACAAACCAGCAGACAGGCTTTCTCAGTGCATTGCCGGCAAATATTTTTGTCCAGGACGATATGCGCTTCTTCTTCGTCGACAGTGAATTTATTCAAACTGAGCAGTTCAGCTGCTTCCATCTTTTCTATGCTCATATCGATTTATACCCCCTGATGCCATCCTTCAACAATTGCCACATGGTAATGCCGTTGCGTTTCATAATGGGTCTGATGGCTTTTTTCAAGCTTGAGGCTACGTTTCCGTCTGCCTTGTACATGAAAGCAGCCAGGTCGTTGGCCATGGCGGGATAGTGTTTATAAATACGCTGGATTTCCAGCAGATCAAAATATCCATCGACCGCTTGCATGGTCGGCAACATTTTAAGTTCTTTCAATTCCTGCATATAACGAAGGCCGACCTTGCCAGCATCAGGCTCGGCTAGAATTGCCCGGGCAGCGGCCACGCCGCTGACGATAGCCAGGTCAATCCCTCTGATGCTGTACCCGGTATTGATGACGAACCCGGCCGCATCCCCTACCATTAAGAAGCCATCCTTGTAAATCTTTTTGGGAATTCCCCGATACCCGGCTTCGCTGACCAAATGGGCGCTGTATTCGATGGTTTGTCCGTCGGCAATCATGGGATATATGGCGGGGTGCATTTTAAAGTCCTGCATGATGTCGTGCACCTGACGTCCATGCCGGGCAGCTTCTTCCGGCATAAAGACACATCCCAGGGAGATGCTGTCACGGTTGGTGTAGAGAAAACCTCCGCCGTGTATGCCTTCGGTACAGCCCAGGATCATCATGGCGGCCCCTTCCTCCGGTGCCAGATGGAATCGTTCCTCAATGGTTTTGGCCGGTAGTTCAATAACTTCTTTTACGCCCACGGCCACGCTTTCGGCGGTGATATCATGAATCAGACCCGCCTGCTGGGCCATGAAGGAATTGACGCCGTCGGCGGCGATGACGATATCCGCCAGCATTTCATCTTCTCCGGCTTTTACTCCGATGACTCGGCCGTTTTCTTGCAGGAGCTCATCCACTTTAACGCCGCAGGCAATTATGGCGCCTTTTTCCTCCGCTTGGGCGGCGAACCATTCATCAAAAACAGCCCGCAGAATTGTATAGGATTGAGGCCGTTGGCCTGCAGAGGTCACTGCAGGATCCAAATAATCAACGGTGATCGCTTGTTCGCCATGCATAATCATGGTTTTTTCGCGGACCACTTTTCTTTCCAGCGCGGCTTCTTGCCACAGGCCTGATTCAACCAAATCCAGGGCATAGGAATACAGCCGGCCGCCGGTTACGTTTTTGTCTCCGGCGCTGTTTCCTCGTTCGATCACCAGCACATTTTTTCCTTCCCGGGCCAGAATATAGGCACTGGCAATCCCAGCAGGACCGGCCCCGACCACAATGGCATCAAATCTGTCTTCACTCATTTTCGTTTGCACCCCAATTCTTTTACGCTTTTTTAATTGCCTGGGTGAGAACGGGCAAGATCTCCTTGAGATCGCCTACGATTCCATAGTCTGCAATTCTAAAAATAGGTGCTTTTTCGTTGTTGTTGACGGCTACGATAATTTTTGCATCCCGGATACCGACCGTATGCTGCACTTGGCCGGATACGCCGATACCAACATAGAGCTCCGGGCGGATAGATTTTCCGGAAATACCAATATAGCTGTCCGCCGGCAGCCAGCCTTTTTCTTCAGCTATGGGGCGGGTACAAGCTAATGCAGCCTCGAAGGATTCGCACAAGTCTTCGGCCATTTTCAGTTCGTTTTGATCTTCCAGCCCCAAACCGATACAAACGACTCGTTTGGCTTGAGCAAGGTCAACGCCTTGTTTTTCAATTTGTATGTTTTCCAGCAAGTCAACCTGCGGCTTTGCTTCCACTTCGCGCTCCAGTACAGGACTTATGAATGCACCTGCGTTGGCCAGTGGGTATTTCCCCGGCGGAACCGTGATTACATTAAACCCTTGGCATAGAGCAGTTTGCACCACCGCTCCGCCATACATCATACGGGTGGTTTCGATATCATTGCCATTGCGTTTTACAGATACGACATCACTGACCAGGCCGCAATGCATGCGGGCAGCAACGCTGGCAGCAATATCTCTCCCCCGCACCGATGCTCCCACCAGAAGCATCTCGGCGTTTTCAGCTTTTAATAACTCGACTATGGCTGGGGCATAATCTTCCGGCCATTGGCTGGTACCTTTTAACCAAAATACCTGATTTGCACCATATTGGGCTATTTGTTCAGCATCAGCCGCGTTTAACGCAATTACACCAGTGGATTGTCCCAGTTCTTTTGCCAGGCAGATTAATTCTGCGCTTGCTTCTGGTTTTTCAGCGTAAATAAAAATTCCGGACATTATAACACCCCCTCTTTTTTAAGATGACCGATTAATTCAGTAACTTTGGCGGCAGCATTGCCGTCGCTGATCACTATGTTTTTACGATTATTGGCGTACCCTCGCATATCGATGGGTTTGATGCAGGGACGGAGTTCGTTTTCGGTAAGACCAAGATCAGTAATTTTTAACTCGGTATTGGGTTTTTTACCGGCAACCATGACAGCTTTTAAGCCAGGGATTGGTGCTTCCATGATTTCCGGCAATACCGTTATGACAACCGGCAAGGTGGCTTTCACTGTTTCCCGGTAGTCTTCCAGTTTACGGATTGCAGTAATTTTATTGCCGTCCAATTCAATTCCGGCAACACACGAAATAACCGGAATGTTAAGCAATGCTCCAAGGCGGGGGCCAATCTGATGAGCATAGGTGTCAGCAGCACCTTCACCACATACGATTAAACTGTAATCTCCAATTTTCTCTATGGCGGCAGCCAATACATTGGCTGTCACCCATCCATCCGCCTTTTCCGCCAGTGCATCACTAATCCAGAATGCTTCAGCCGGACCACGCGACAAAACGTCTTTGAGAGATTGTTTGACTCCGGCATTACCAAAGGTCAAGGAGATGACTTGATCACCACGTTGTTCGCCTGTGGTTACAGCAACAGCAATGGCATTGCGATCATATTCACTGATTTTACTTTTTGCTTTGCTGCAATCAACGCTCAGATCTGCCGGGTTAATACGGATGTCTTCCTCATCAAACACCCATTTGTAACAACTGATAATATTGGCCATAATTCTACCTCCATCTGTTAAACGTTTTCATCCCTTCAGTGAACACGGCATCATTGATTGTTTACCGTTTTTTATGCCTGTGGTCATTGACAATAATAAAAGCAAAAACCGTGCCAATTATTATCATCAGCCAAAACCCAAGATTACATGCTTCTGCGAAAAAATTATAGTCGGCATGATTGTCAAGTAAATGAACAGTGTTAATAAATTAAACACTATTAAGGGTACATTTATGATTACGAGGCAAACCAAATACAACGAAGGTAATTTAAGCATTGTCCAATCCTTCTCCGCAAGTGTCTTTTACAATTTACCTGCAAGGTGTATAATTTGAATAGCAATGCGATGTCGCAATATGTCGATTTAACATAAAGTAACGGCAGGTGAAATGAATGTATCAACAAGAACTGATTGTAAACGGAGAACTTGAACAAGCCTGGCGTGAGTTCGTGCAGGATGGGGTTATCAATCAAAATATTGTCCGTCCGGAAATCGCCCGTTCCTGGTTTAGATGTAAAAAAACCGGCAATACTGCTGATATGCAGCCATTGCCTGACCATCTATTACGGGCCAAACAGGAAAATAACCGCAAAATGATCGAGGCATCCCGCTCTATTCTGCAAGATGTTGCGGTCATGCTGGCTGCTTCCATGCCGTGTTTTGCCGTTATTTTACTGGATAACGAAGGCGATATTATTGAAATGATCGACCATAATACCGGTCTGCTCTGTCTGGGACATCATTGCAGTGAGCTCAAATCAGGCACTAATGCCGGAGGAATTGCCCTGATTGACGGTGCCGGGGTGGAAGTAGTCGGCTACGAACACCTTTATCCTTTTGCCCATAAATGGCATACGCTCGCTGTACCGCTTCGCAATTCCCATCGACAGGTGGCAGGTGTGTTTGGCGTTTTGAATACTGAAGGTCCTTGTCCGGTTTTAGCCATGCAGACTGTTTCGTTGGGAGCACAATTAATCGAGACCAGGTTACAGCGGGATCAAATCTTTGTTGATGTGTCTGGCCTGATGGTGGAAAGAATTCTGGAACCGGCGATACTGGTTAATCAAAATGGTTTGATTCTGGACGCAAACCAACCTTTTGCCGATCTGTTTATGCAGGAACACGATGACCTGCGGGGCAACAACATCAACGCCTGCCTGCGCGGTGAGATAAATTTCAAAACATTGCTCTCGCCTGCTATTCATCTTGATCACCCAGTGAGCGTCTCAATTCAGCCGTTTAACCAGAAACTGAAAAAGAGTTCCTTTGTTTGCAGTTTAAGCAAGTACATAGTCAAAGCTGACAATGAAAACGGCTTGATCATTTTTACCTTCAGCGGCATCAACCACAATGAATGCCAAAGTATCAACAAATCCCTGACAGACAGGCAAGAAGATGCATTTGCCTGTCTTATTGGCAACAATGAAGCTTTTTTAAAGGTCATTAAATCTGCCCGGCGGGCAGCCCGAATCTCATCCACCATTCTCATTGAAGGTCGCAGCGGAACGGGCAAGGAATTGATGGCTCGTGCCATACATCAGGAAAGCAAACGCAGCGGGGCCTTTTTAGCTTTGAACTGCGGGTCCCTGCCCAAAGAATTGTTGTACAGTGAGTTGTTCGGCTATGAGGACGGTGCTTTTACCGGTGCCAGAAGAGGCGGCAACGCCGGCAAGTTTGAACTGGCAGACGGAGGAACGCTGTTTTTGGATGAAATAGGCGAAATGCCCTTGGACATGCAGGTCAGTTTGCTGCGTTTCCTGGAGGATAAAACCGTAACCCGAATTGGCGGGAGTAAAACGAAACGAGTCGATGTACGCATCGTTGCGGCTACCAATCGCAACCTGACAGAAGAAGTTCAGCAAGGTAATTTCCGGGAAGATTTGTTCTATCGCATCAATGTTATTCATTTAACCATGCCGGCACTGCTGACCCGCAAAGACGATCTTGATTTACTGGTAAAACATCTGCTGCATCAGTTGGAGTTAAAACACGGCTTCGACAACATCGTAATCAGTGCAGACGTGATGAAACGTTTCGAAGCCCATGATTGGCCGGGGAATGTACGTGAACTGCAAAACGTCCTGGAAAGCAGCTTGATTGCAGCCGATCAGGGAATGATTACCCTGGAATGTCTGCCGGATTACCTGCAGCAGAATGCCCGTCCCGTCAGACCTGCTGTACAGGGCAATCTGCGGGAGATTGAAAAATATATGATCATGGAAACGCTGCAACGGAACGACCATAATATCAGCCAGGCAGCCCGGGAACTTGGGATAACCCGGACGACCCTGTATAAAAAAATGGAACAGATGGGACTAAAACGAACTGTTTAAGTTAATGCCATCCTGTCACCGAACATAATGTAAAGTAGGAAAAAGCATGGAATACATTAGTTATTTTGTCACGGATATAGGCACCCTTGGAATCACTGAAAAGGCGGGAGCGATCACCCGTCTTTTCCTGCCGGGAGAACCGAGTTTCTCAAACCATCTGGAGTCCATGACTCCAACTTTAGAGGAAGCTCGTCGGCAATTGCTGGAATATTTCCAGGGACATCGAAAGATGTTTGATTTGCCGCTGGCCATGACCGGTACAAAATTCATGCGCAGCGTTTGGCAGAGTTTGTTGACCATCCCTTATGGACAAACCCGATCATATGGCGATATCGCCCGTATGATCGGCAACAAAAACGCCTGTCGGGCAGTGGGAATGGCGAATCATAGCAATCCCATCGCTATCATAGTCCCCTGTCACCGGGTAATTGGTGCCAATGGCCAATTGGTAGGTTATGGGGGCGGATTGAAGGTTAAATCATATTTACTGGAACTGGAAAAGCACTACGCCAGTCCAGGTCAGGGTTAAGTGGCAGGAAAGTATTGCAGCACCTGAATCGGTATTGCCAGGGTGCGTATTTCGATCTGCTCCCCTTTTTTTATCTCGGTACTGGCAAAAACGACTCCGATCACCTGAGATTGCTGGTTTAAGACTGGACTGCCGCTGTTGCCTGGATTGGCGGGAACGTCTACATCAAATACCAGTGTCTGGTTGGATTGCGTCATGTGGTATTGTCCGACCCGCCCGCGTTGGGCGATCTTTTGCAACCCCAGGGGGTTGCCGATAATGGTCACCTGTTCGCCGTGCTCGGGTTTTCCCTGGGGACTGGCGGCCAGCGACGGCAGATCGCGACTGTCCAGCTCAATCATGGCCAGATCATGGCCTGCGACAACGCTATATTGGTCAATAATAAATGTTTGACCATTGCCAAAGGTAATTTTTATCTTGCTGGCATCTTCCACAATGTGCAGGTTGGTAATGATCCGGCCTTGGGGCGAGAGATTAAAACCGGTTCCCTGTCGAACCGAATGGGAAAGTGCGTTGCCGACACTGGCTTCAATCGCAACCACGGCCGGTTTGGCAGCAGTCACGATGGCATCATCACGCAAGCGGGCATGGTCGCTCATAAATTCAAAACGATCAGCCATCAGAATCTGCAAGTCCGGCAGAGACAAAAACGTAAAAGCTGCCACCAACAGCAGTACAATGGGCACGATTAGCCAATGACTTCTTTTTCGGGAAGCATCCCGGTGTTCCTTGAACTCCTGCTCAGCCAACTGCCATTCCCACTCTTGCGGTTCATGTAGGTGTTCTTTTTTTTCATCGCCTGGTAATTGTTCCATGTCCAAATACCTGCCTAAAACTCTTTTGTGAGTAATTTTATCTTTTATCTACTATCCATTATAATAAATAAAAGCAAATATATTTGTAACGGAGGGTATAAAATGGCTGAATATGAATACTTATCACTGCAAGTAGAGGGTCCGGTTGCGACTGTGACATTCAGTCGTCCGGATCGGATGAACGCCATGGGCATCGGTCCCTGGAAAGAAATTCATTTGGTGCAGGATGAAATTGAAGCCAATCGTGATATTCGGGTGGTCATTATCAAAGCAGATGGACCGCACTTTTCCGTAGGTATCAACCTCAATGATTTGGCAGGCGTCAGTTCTGATTACGTCATCGACAATATCAATTATTTACAGCGAACCTATACTCGCTGGCAGGAAATGAATGCCATAGTCATCGCTGCCGTGCATGGGTTATGTTACGGCGCTGCCACAGAAATGCTCTGTGCTTGCGACATCCGGGTTGCCGCCGAGGATGCCAGGTTTGGCATGCAGGAAGTCCGCTTTGGCTTGAGTCCTGACATGGGTGGTTCCCAACGTCTGCCCAGACTGGTAGGGGCCGGACAGGCCAAACGCATTATCCTGGCCTGTGAGGAAATTGACGCCAAAGAGGCACGGGAGATTGGGTTGGTGGAAATCGTCGTGCCGCGCGAGGAATTATATGAACGAGCTGGAAAACTGGCCAAAAGAATTGTCAACAATCCCCCCTGGGCTGTACGCTTTGGGAAAAAAGCCATCAATGCCTCACTGGACAGCAGTTTGGCAGGTGGTCTGCTGCTGGAACAAATCCAATCCACTTTCTGCTGCGGCACCGCTGACCAAAAAGAAGCCATTCAATCCTTTTTTGAAAAGAGAAAACCTGATTTCCAAGACAAATAATAGCAGATTTACGGCAAGCGTTTTATCTCGCTTCTTCTCTTGGACAGAAAAACCGGGGTCGGCATTCCCCGGTTTTTCTTATATGTGATTACTGTATGGCCTAGGCAACTTTGTCTTTGCGTATTGGCTGACTTGCTTTTTGGTTGGCCTCATCTGCCGGAGTTGTATCGAGCCAGCGATCAAGCGCTTGCTTAAGATCAGGCTGCGCTTCAATCCATCTGTCCAAAGATCCTTCAAACCAAATAAAATCGTTTGACAGTTCAGATTCAAACGTTTGCCTATCCTGCATTGTCGGGAGTGACTGTTCCGGCACAAGTATTTCCATTCCGGTAAAAGGTTTTTCAAACCAGACAAAATCATGTTGCGCATGGGGAACAGCCCATTCCGTTAAATGGTCCTGGACAAATTTTAATTCAGGCTGGGCTTCAATCCAACGATCCAAATCATTCTGGTAAAATGCACCGTGAGTCTGACTGTGACGGGATATGTACTTCTCCAGATTCCGGTCAATCCCCATGATGATTTCATCAACAAAGGCAGACAACCTATCATCTTTTTCCCTTAGCCTGGTGGACTGGCTCATAAGGGAGTTTGTTTTTTCCCATACATAATACATGGCTTGGGGATCGATATCGATACTATTGGCGATAACTTCATCAACGTATACATGACGATTCAATTTATTCATCTTAACAACACCTCCTTGAAGATTATTTCGTGTTTGCAAGGCAACTGCACATCTTATTTATTGATGTTGTTCCATCTATCAGCGTAATAAATCACTTTATAACGTGATAAATTTCACAATTATCGATTAAAAAAATAACGTTGCAACGTTTATAATAAGATTATAATTGTAAAACATGATATAATTACATAACGATATATTACGTATTCGTAATATTATCCTTAACTAAATTATATCGTCTTGCATTGATTTGTCAAGTTACCTTTGGCATTAATTTGAGTACTTCATCAATAATTTAATAGTAAGGGAGGTTAAAGGTTATGTTCAACAAAATACTCGTCCCCGTTGATGGGTCGGAAGTTTCCAACAAAGCCATCGATGCTGCCCGTTTGTTGATCAAAGAAGGTTCAGCCAGAGAAGTCACCATCCTGCACGTATTGCAGCCCAGTGAAGTGATGCCTTTTAACGGGTTAAACATGCCGGTCGATTACCCCCAATTTTATGAGGAATTAAACAAGGCTGCCAAACGGGTGTTGGAAAATGCCGAGCAAAGAATGAATCTGAAAGAGCAAACCAAAATTCAGCTGGAGTATGGACCTCCCGCTGAAATCGTCTGCAAAGCCGCGGAACAGGAAAAATACGATTTAATCATCATTGGCAACCGAGGATTAAACAGACTGCAGCGGGTTTTAATGGGCAGCGTCAGCAGCAAGGTTGTTACCCTGGCCCCCTGCCCGGTATTGGTGATTAAATAGACATTAGCATACTGTTCTTGCTTAGTGATTTCATCGATATAATGTTGCTGAGCAAAGCCTGGAAAACTGCGAATGATTACAAAAAGCCCGTACCTGGACGGGCTTTTTGTATGGCAATTATTAGATTTTCCGTTGGCAGGGAAGATTATCCCCTTCTGTTTAAGAAATCGAAGCCAATACTTTCTTCAATAATTTGTTTACTTTTTCATCCATAAACGTATCAATCATCATGTTCCAGTCATATTCCGCCAGTTCCTTTTCAATGACCGCGACCATCTGCCGTTTTTGCAGATCTTTCAATAGGGTGAAGGGATGCAGCAACGTATCATAAAGAGAAGATATCTTGGCTTTAGCCTTGTCCACCAGTTCATCCGTTTCCGCCAGTTCATCAAAAATGCCGCGCTCAACACAGAACATTGGATCTACCAGTTCCCCTTTCATGATGATGTCACGGTAATTTCTGTCGCTGTCCAGGCCAAAGCGCATGACATTGCCCATACATGGGGACAGACTCATGCCTAATTTAATTTCAGTCATGCCAATCTTGACTTTGGGATTGTTGACAACGATGTTATAGTCGGAGGCCATGGCATAGATCATGCCAGCTGCCGTCGCTCCCCCGTTGATGGCTGATACGATGGGTTTGGGGCATCTAAACAGTTTCAGCAAAACACCTTCTTCGTATTGAAACCATTTAATGATATCTTCTCCGTTCGTAAATGATGTAAACGTATTGAGATCAAATCCTCCGCAGAATGTTCTGCCGGTTCCTGTCAGAACCATTCCTTTCAGTGCGTCGTCAGACTGGAGTTGGTCAAGCGCTGCATCCAATCCCTGCAAGGTTTCCATGTTGATCGCATTTACTTTGGGATAGTTAAAGGTGAAAATAAGGATCCCGTCTTCGATTCTGGTTTCAAATGTCACGTTCATTACCTCCATTAATATAATAAATATTTATTACTTAAAATCATTATATTCCTTAACGCAAATATTTACTAATATTTTTCTTTATTTAATAGCTAAAAGTATAAGAGCTGCCATTGTATTTAACATAGTAATCATCATTATCATCATCATAAAGATAGCCCGTGATGTCAGCGTCTTCATAATCAGAATCTTCTATTTCATCACTTATGGTTGATTTAACTTTGTTCAAGAAGTTTCGTACATAGGTTTTGTTAATTTCCCTTAAATTATCATAATCATAAGCATCGTCAAAATTCATATGGATTTCATATTCAAGATCATCTTCATCCCCGTTGATTTCGAATTCAAAAGCGATATCTTCATCTCCAAAATAAACATCGCCGCCGTTTTCATACTCATCCTCCAAGGCTTCTATCACATTATCAATGACATCATTTTCATCCCAACTATAGCTGTAGGAACTGCCGTTAAATTTAACATAGTAGCTGGAATTATCCTGATCGCTCAGTTTTCCAGTAATTTTGGCATCTTTGTAATTGGTTCCGTAAACCTCAGAAGTGATTTTTGCTTTCACCATGTTCAGAAGAGTCTTTACATCGGACTGACTAATCTGGTTGAGGCGATCATACTCATCTGCGTCATCAAAATCCAGAGTGATATCGTAAACCAGGTCGACAGTATTGCCGCTTAAATTAATACTAAATTCAATTCCGTCATCGTCAAAATACTCATCTCCGGCATCCTCAAAATATTTGTTGAGATTACTCTGGAAATCACTCAAGGTGCTACCAGTGCTGATTCCCGGTGTGACCGGCGTGGTTACTGCCGTACCAGCAGTTTTCTGATATTTGTCAAGCGCATCATCTATGCTTCTCAAGGTTGTATCGGCATTGCCCAGAGCCGTTTCCAAACCTTTGATTTTGGCATTTAGAGCAGTGACTTCGTTTTTCAAGTCTTCGATTTGTTTGTCTTTGGCGTTTTCTCCGGCACTATTCTTGATAATCACCTGCATGGTGTCGCCGTCCCAGGAAATATCCTTGCCAAATTGATTCATGAGCATCCGAATAGGTACATAGGTAGTGTTGTTGATAATGTAAGGTTCACTGGTGGAAGTCAGCGTGGTTCCGTTATAAACGATTTTCACACCCGTGTAGGCTTGTACCACGGTAGAAACGCTCGGTGCCCCATAGACCGTGACAGCACCAAAAACAACGATTAACAATGACGCCAGAGCTATCAACAGATCTCTTTTATAGTTTTTCAATACGACAACCTCCTCACTTTTTATCGACTTGCCAAGCAGAATGAATATATTGGTTGGGACTTGATGAAAATATCCAAATTTCGCCTGTCAAGGAAATTGTATCACATATTATACTATGGTAAAAGCTCAGGAAAACTGACACGCAATCGCAATTAATTAACCTTTGACCTCCTTTATCAATGTTTCAAAACCAGGCAGGGATTTTCTAATGGTTTCTTCATTCACGCAATAAGCAATCCTAAAATATCCGGCGCAGCCAAAGGAACTGCCCGGGACAACCAGGATGTTTTTTTGTTTGGCCAGGTTGCAGAAGGCAACGTCATCATCGTTGGGGGCTTTGACAAACAGGTAGAAAGCCCCTTCCGGTTTGATGCATTCGTATCCGTAGTCGCGCAGCGCATGATATATAAGTTCACGATTGCGGTTGTAGGCTTCTACATCCACTTTGGCCTCCAGGCAGCGGGCAATGACCAGTTGAAACAGGGAAGGTGCGTTGACAAAGCCCATAATACGCGTTGCAATATTGGCGGCAGCGATGATATTCTCCGCGTCTGTCGCCTGGTCAGGGATGACCAGATACCCGATTCGCTCACCCGGCAGCGAGAGCGATTTGCTGAACGAGTACCCGATAATGGTATTGTTATAAAATTTGGTTAGATATGGAACCTCTACGTTGTCATAAGCCAATTCCCGATAAGGTTCATCGGCAACAAGATAAATATTAGTGGCGAATTCTTTTTGTTTGTTGCGAAGAATATCTGCCAATTGATGGATGGTTGCAGACGAATAAACGACCCCGGTGGGATTATTGGGTGAATTAACGATGACTGCCTTGGTCCGGGCTGTAATCATTTCCTGCAACATGGCAAGATTAGGCTGAAAACTGGCAGTATCTGCCGGTATTACAATGAGCTTGCCCTGATAATTGCTGACATAATTCCGGTACTCGCCAAAAAAGGGCGCAAAAACAATAACTTCGTCCTGCGGGTCGAGCAGCGTCTTAAAAATGACATTCAATCCCCCGGCAGCCCCGACTGTCATAATGATATTGTTTTGACTGAAGTTGGTATGAAAGCGTCGGTTTAAGGATTGCGCGATGGCATCTCGTACACTTTCAAAGCCGGAGTTGTTCTTATATCCATGAATGCCAGCAGAATTCTTTTCCTGCAAAATGTCAAGAAGCGCAGTTTTAATTTCTGCAGGCGGTTCAACACTGGGATTGCCCAGACTAAAATCAAAGACATTGTCCGCGCCGTATACAGATGCCAATCGCTTGCCTTCTTCAAACATGGCACGAATGACGGAACTGCTTTCCACTTGGGCTTGCATTTGTTTGGAAATCATGATGCACGTCCTTTCTGTTTTGTTTATGACTCGTTTAAGCCGACTGCGTTGATAAATATATAATAACC
>Ga0116152_10002549_pt1 | contig 14806 bp, 11 predicted proteins | sample AD_UKC119_MetaG_FD_89894 | JGI IMG/M metagenome (GOLD analysis project Ga0116152, IMG submission 89894) | Active sludge microbial communities of municipal wastewater-treating anaerobic digesters from Hong Kong - AD_UKC119_MetaG | ecosystem: Engineered > Bioreactor > Anaerobic > Digestate... | reverse complement strand
TCTGTGAGCCCGAGATGCAATGGGTAGTCGCAACGTGCAGCGAGGCTGCGATAGATCGCAATGAGATCCTGCACACCGCTCACTTTGGCAGACAGGACGATGCGATTGCGCCGCAAGCCAAGCTCAACGGCACGCGCGGCGCTCTCGAGCGCCGACAAGACCACTGCTTCGCGCATAACCGCCGTGGCCGACAATGGTTGTGCGGCACGTGAATTCTCGTCCATGAGTCGCGTCAGCAAGGCTTGGTCCAGGCTGCCCCAGTTCACCCCGATGCGGACGGGCTTGTCGTGTCGGCACGCCATCTCGATCATGTCCGCGAACTGCGGATCGCGTTTCGAGCCGCGGCCGACGTTGCCCGGATTGATGCGGTATTTGGCGAGCGCCTTGGCACATGCCGGATGGTCGCGCAGCAGTTTGTGACCGTTGAAGTGAAAGTCGCCAACCAACGGTACGTCGACGCCGAGTTGTGCCAGGCGTTCAACAATTGGTGCGACTGCCCCAGCAGCCGCATCGGAATTTACCGTAATGCGCACCACCTCGGAGCCCGCGCGCGCCAAGGCTTTCACCTGCTGCGCAGTGCCCTCGACATCGGCGGTATCAGTGTTAGTCATCGACTGCACCAGGATCGGTGCGGCGTGCGGAGCGGCGCCACCGACCCGCGCGGGGCCGATGTTCACTGCGAGACAATTGCGTCGAGTTACGGACATATCTTGGGTGGCGCGGTGCGGGAGTTGCCCGCCTATGGCCACCATTCTAGGCGTAAGCCGCGCTGGTGGTGCAATGGCGCCACGGTTTTGCCAATCTGGCGGCGCGAACGCAATTTCATTTGGGCCTGCGAGTACTCGCGCGGTATGATGCCCGGGCTCGCTCACACAGATCTTGCCCGAGAGACTCCGCGCAATTGCGGGGCGCCGAAGGCGCAAGTTTCCGCCCGGAAACGCTCAGGCAAACGTACGGCAAGGTTCTATAGCGAGTTCTGGAGAGCGGCGGCGGCCCGTATGGTCGACTGCCCACCGAAGGGGTGCGGTACCGGCGCAATCGACGCCTGTGCCCGATCTCTCAGGTCTAAAGGACAGAGGGGCGGCAGGGGTTGCAAGACTCCTGCCGCCTTATTTTTTGAGCTGCGCATCGGTGTGCAGCTCGCCTCGAACTTTGGGAGCCTGCCTGCGTGGGACGAAGAACACCTCTCTACGATCTGCACGTAGCACTCGGCGCCCGCATGGTCGACTTCGGCGGCTGGGACATGCCCGTCAACTATGGCTCGCAGATCGAAGAACACCACGCTGTGCGGCAATCCGCTGGCATATTCGATGTGTCACACATGTGCGTGGTCGATTTGCGTGGCCCGCGCGTGCGCGAGTTCCTGCGCTTGCTGCTCGCCAATGACGTGGGCAAATTGCTCCAGCCGGGCAAGGCCCTCTACAGCTGCATGTTGAACGACGCCGGTGGCGTGCTCGACGACCTGATCGTGTATTTTCTCGACGAATCCTGGTTTCGCGTCGTCGTGAACGCAGGCACGCGCGATGCCGACATAGACTGGATGCGGCAACACGCGGCAGCCTACCAAGTAGAGGTGATCGAGCGCGCGGAGTTCGCCATGCTGGCCGTGCAAGGCCCGCTGGCACGCGGCAAGGTGGCTGAATTGCTGGCGCCAGAGCAGCGCGCCGCTGCGTTGGCGCAGGCGCCCTTCTTCGGTCGCGAATGCGGCGATTGGTTCGTTGCCCGCACTGGCTACACGGGCGAGGACGGATTCGAAGTTGTCATGCCGGCGACGGATGCGCCACGGGTGTGGCAAACGCTCGTTGCGAGCGGTGTCGCATCCTGTGGGCTGGGCGCGCGCGACACCTTGCGGCTCGAAGCCGGCATGAATCTCTATGGCAATGACATGGACGCGAGCAAGCACCCGCTCGAGTCGGGGCTCGGCTGGACAGTGGCATTCAAGCCGGAGGACCGCGAGTTCATCGGGCGTCGCGCGCTGGAGTCGATTCGCGCGGCGGGCGTCGCACGCAAGCTGGTTGCATTGCTGCTCGAGGAGCGCGGCGTGTTGCGCCCGCATCAGCGGGTCGTGGTCGACGGATTCGACGACGGCGAAGTGACCAGTGGCACGTTCTCGCCGACGCTGCAGAAGTCGATCGCGTTTGCACGGGTACCGGTGGGTGCTGCCGATGCTGTGCGCGTAGACATAAGGGGCAAGTTGCTGCCGGCGCGCGTCGTGAAGGCGCCGTTCGTACGTAACGGCCAGATTTTGGTGAGCTAACAGTTTGGGAGTCGATCGATGAGTCAGGTAACAGACGATCGCAGATACACGAAGTCGCACGAATGGGTGAAGCCGCTCGACGACGGTACGGTCGAAGTTGGAATCACGGACCACGCGCAGCATGCACTCGGCGACCTCGTATTCGTCGAAGTGCCGGATGCCGACCGGGTCCTGGCGGCCGGCCAAGCCTGCGCAGTGGTCGAGTCGGTCAAGGCGGCGTCGGATGTCTATGCGCCGATCGCCGGCACGGTGGTCGCGGTCAACGCCGAGCTGGGGTCGACACCCGAATTGATCAATCAGGATCCATACGGCAAGGGCTGGATGTTGCGCCTCAGGCCCGCCAGCGCAGACGCCGTTGCTGGTCTGCTGTCGGCTGCCGACTATCAGGCGCATCTGGCCGCCGCAGGAGATTGAGATGCCCTTCAATCCACATACGCCTGAAGACGTGCGTCAGATGCTCGCGGCGATCGGCGCCACGGATATCGAGCAGTTGTTCGATGAGATCCCGGCAACACTTCGCATCAAGGGGCTCGATGGTGTGCCCGAAGCGCTGTCGGAGATGGAGATTGGCCGCCTGATGACCCAGCGCGCCGCGCGCGACGGGCGGCCGCTGGTATTCATCGGCGCGGGCGCTTATGAGCATCACATTCCAGCGGCAGTCTGGGCGATTACGACGCGCGGCGAGTTCTACAGCGCCTATACGCCTTACCAGGCCGAAGCGTCACAGGGCACGCTGCAGCTCATCTACGAGTACCAGACGATGATCGCCTCGCTCACTGGTATGGCGGTGTCGAATGCATCGTTGTATGACGGTGGGTCGGCGGTAGCGGAGGCTGCCTTGATGGCGGTGCGCGCGCATCGCAAGTCGAAGTCGCAGCGGATACTCGTGCCGACCAGCGTGCATCCGAACTATCGTAAGGTCGCGCTCGCCACCGCTGGTAACCAGGGTGTGCGTTTCGAGGAAGTGCCGTACGTGCGGGAGTCGGGCCGGGTGAACGTCGAGGCGTTGGCGAAGTATGCCGGCGAGGACGTTACGGCCGTCGTAATCCAGCAACCGAATTTCTTCGGTGTACTGGAGGACGTGGACGCGCTCACCGACTGGGCGCACGCCAACGGCATCATGGTGATCGCGTCGGTCAATCCCACAGCGCTCGCGATCCTGAAGCCGCCGGGCGAGTGGGGCGAGCAGGGTGCCGATATCGTGGTTGGCGATTGCCAACCCCTGGGCGTGCCGTTGTCGTCGGGTGGTCCTTATGCCGGGTTCCTCACCACGCGCATGGACTACGTGCGGCAGATGCCCGGTCGGATCGTTGGGCGCACGCTCGACGTGACCGGCAAGCCTGGATTCACGCTCACGTTGCAGGCGCGCGAGCAGCATATCCGACGCGGCAAGGCTACCTCCAATATCTGCACGAATCAGGGCCTGCTGGTCACGGCGGCGACCATCTATATGTCTTTGCTGGGCCCCGAAGGCCTGGAGCGCGTGGCGCTCGCGGCGCATCGACGTACTAACGACCTGGTCCAGGCCGCCGAAAAACTGCCGGGAGTGCGGGTTGCGTTCAACGCGCCGCGCTTCCACGAATCCGTGCTGCTGCTCGATCGTCCCGTCGCGCCGGTGCTCAAGCAGCTGGGTGAGCGCGGCATCGTCGGTGGCTATGATCTGTCACCGCACTATCCGGAGCTGGGTCAGGCGTTGCTGATTTGTGCCACGGAAACCAAGACCGCCGCGGATATCGATCGATACGTCACGGCACTGGGCGATTCGCTCAGGGCCGTGGCTCGTGCGGCCTGACGCCCCGAGTCTGGAGAATCTGCAATGCTGAAACCACAAGAACGAGTCATTTTCGAATATTCCCGGCCAGGCCGTGGCGCCTACGCGCAATGGCCGAGCAACGAGCCGCCAACCGGGCAGCTACGGCACGACGACGCAGCATTGGCTGATATCCCGCCTGCGTTGCGGCGCAAGTCGCGACCGCTGCTGCCGGAGGTGAGCGAACTCGAGACAGTGCGGCATTTCACGCGCCTCTCGCAGCTCAATTTCTCGATCGATACCAACTTCTATCCGCTCGGCTCGTGCACGATGAAGTACAACCCGAAAGCGTGCAACAGCTACGCGATGCTGCCGGAGTTCCTGGCGCGCCACCCGCTGGCGCCCGATTCGCAGGGCCAGGGTTTCCTCGAATGCATGTTCGAACTGCAGGAAATGCTGAAGGCGGTGACCGGCATGCAAGGCGTATCGCTCGCCCCGATGGCTGGTGCGCATGGCGAGTTCGCAGGTGTGGCGATGATCCGCGCCTATCATCGCGCGCGCGGTGACCTTGCGCGCAATGAGATCATCGTTCCCGAAGCCGCCCACGGCACCAACCCTGCTACAGCGACGATGTGTGGTTGTGTCGTGCGGGAAATTCCAGTCAATGCAGACGGCGATGTCGACGTCGAGGCGCTCAAGGCCGCGGTGGGCCCGAACACGGCTGGCATCATGTTGACCAACCCCTCGACCCTCGGCGTGTTCGAGCGGCGAATTACAGAAGTGGCCAAGATCGTGCACGATGCGGGCGGTCTGCTCTACTACGACGGCGCCAACCTGAACGCAATCCTCGGCAAGGTGCGACCTGGTGACATGGGCTTCGATGTCATCCACATGAACTTGCACAAGACGTTTTCGACACCACACGGCGGCGGCGGGCCTGGTGCCGGTGCGGTGGGCGTCAGCAAACGCCTGCTGCCGTTCCTGCCAATTCCGCTCGTAGGCAGGTACGATGACAACGGGAATGCGAAGTATCGCTGGCTCGCGGAGGCTGATCTGCCGCAGTCGATTGGCCGATTGTCGGCCTTCATGGGCAATGCGGGCGTGTTGCTGCGAGCTTACATCTACATGCGCATGCTGGGGCGCGAAGGTATGCAGCGCGTTGGGGAGTTCGCGACGCTGAATGCTAACTATCTGCTCGCCCGTCTGACTGCGGAAGGGTTCCAGGCAGCCTACCCGAACCGACGCGCCAGTCACGAATTCATCATTACCGCGAAGCGACAGGCCAAAGAACTGGGCATCACGGCGATGGACTTCGCCAAACGACTGCTCGACTATGGGTTTCATGCGCCGACGACCTACTTTCCGCTGCTGGTGCCGGAGTGCCTGTTGATCGAGCCGACGGAGACTGAAAGCAAAGAAGCGCTGGATGGCTTTGTCGCTGCCATGGTGGCGATTCAGCGTGAAGCCGAATCACAGCCCGAGCAGGTGAAGTCGGCGCCGCACACCATGACGGTGCGCCGTCTCGATGATGTGCGCGCCGCGAAGCAGCTCGATCTGACCTGGCGACCGGTTGCGGCCAGCGGCCAGGCGTGAGTGACGACACGGTGACCGATCCGGCCGTCCTGCGGGACAAGCCTACCGGTGTGACGCGCGTGCTGCGCGCGTTTGGTAATTCACTCAAAGGCTTTGCCGGTGCATTCCGTGAGGAAGCGGCGTTCCGACAGGAACTCGCACTCGCAGTCGTGGTCATTCCTGTTGGGGTGTGGATTGGCGATTCGGGTGTCGAACGTGCTCTGCTGATCGCACCGATGCTGCTGATATTGGTGGTCGAGCTCCTGAACAGCGCGATCGAAGCGGTGGTCGATCGCGTCGGGCTCGAGCGGCATCGCCTCTCTGGTCTCGCCAAGGACATTGGTTCCGCGGCAGTATTCATGGCCTTCGTGCTGCTCGTCACGGTTTGGGTCTTGGTTCTTTTCGATCGCTGAGCGAAAGTGGGGCACATGACGGCACTGATTTGCGGGTCCGTGGCATACGACACGGTCATGATGTTCGATGGCAGGTTTCGCGATCATATCCTCGCGGACCGGATTCATATGCTGAACGTGGCCTTTCTGGTGCCGCAGATGCGTCGCAACTTCGGCGGCTGTGCCGGCAACATCGCCTACAACCTCAAGTTGTTAGGCGGTGAGGGTCGCATCATGGCGACGGTCGGGCGCGATTTCGCGCCGTACGAAGGTTGGCTGCGGGACAATGGCCTGGTCCAGCATCTCATCAGCAAGCTCGACGGCGAGTACACCGCGCAGGCCTACATCACGACCGATCTCGACAACAATCAGATCACGGCGTTTCACCCGGGCGCGATGAATTTCGCGCATCGCAATCACGTCCCGACCGACGGCAGCATCAAGCTCGGCATCGTCGCGCCGGAGAATCGCGACGGCATGCTCGAGCACGCGGCACAGTTTCAGGCAGCGGGAATCCCATTCATTTTTGATCCAGGCCAGGCAATGGCACTGTTCAATGGCGACGATTTCCGTGCCTTCGTCGAGCAGGCCAGCTGGGTTGCGGTCAACGACTACGAGAGTAGCGTGCTCGTCGAACGCACGGGTTGGTCGCTCGAAGAAATAGCGCAGCGGGTCCGGGCGCTGATCGTCACGCGCGGTGGCGAAGGCAGTCAGATCTATGCCGCTGGCCAGCGTCACGATGTGCCGCCAGTCAAGCCCGCCAAGATCGCTGATCCGACCGGCTGCGGTGATGCTTATCGTGCTGGCCTGCTCTACGGTCTGCAGCGTGGTCTGGATTGGCCGACCACCGGGCGCATCGCCTCACTCATGGGTGCGCTCAAGATCGAACACCATGGTACGCAGAACCATCGTTTCACCCGTGCCGAATTCGCGGCGCGCTTCAAGTCTGAGTTCCAGGCGGAATTCACCTGAGACAGGATTGAGTATGCGCCGTATCGTCTACCTGCTGTTGTGCGTCGTGCTGGGCACAAGTTTCCAATCGGTCGGGCATGCGCAGCCACCGCTCGTACAGGCCGAGTTGCCGGCCGCGGAGGGCGAAAGCGCTGCCTGGCGCGCCACCCTGGCGCGCGTCGCGGAGAGCGTCGTGGCCATCCAGATCGATCAGGTGCGCGCCTTCGATACAGAGTGGAATACTTCGGCACAGGCGACCGGCTTCGTGGTCGACGCTGAACGTGGCCTGATACTCACCAACCGGCATGTCGTGACACCCGGACCGGTCACCGCGCAGGCCACTTTCCTCAATCGCGAAGAAGTCGAGCTGCTGCCGATCTATCGCGATCCCGTGCACGACTTCGGCATCTATCGTTACGATCCGTCCAAGCTGCGCTTCATCAAGCCGCGCTCGCTGCAGCTCTATCCGCAAGGCGCGCAAATCGGCCGCGAGATCCGCGTGATCGGCAACAACGCCGGCGAGCAACTGTCGATCCTCGCTGGGACGCTCGCCAAGCTCGATCGCGATGCGCCCCAGTACGGCGTCGGCAAGTACAACGACTTCAACACTTTCTATCTGCAGGCGGCGTCGGGCACCTCCGGTGGTTCGTCGGGATCACCGGTGATCGACATCCAGGGACGGGTCATTGCCTTGAATGCCGGCGGCGCCTCCGGCGCGGCGTCGAGCTTCTATCTGCCGCTAGGGCGAGTGAAACGCGCACTGGAACTGTTACAGAGTAATCAGCCGGTGCCGCGAGGCACGATTCAGACCGTGTTCAAGTACACGCCCTACGATGAATTGCGTCGACTTGGACTGCAAACGCGCACGGAAGACCTGGTGCGGCGCGAGTTCCCGTCGCTGACTGGGCTGTTGGTGGTCGAAGAGGTGCAGCCCGGTGGGCCGGCTGCCGGTGTGCTGCTGCCGGGCGACGTGCTGACACGTATCAACGGCAAACTCTCGGCGGAGTTCGAACCGCTGGCGAAGGTGCTCGATGCCAGTGTCGGCAGCAAGATCGAACTCGAGCTGGAGCGTGGCGGCAAGGTGATCAACGCGTCGATCGATGTCGGCGATCTGCACGCCATTACACCGCATGAGTATCTCGAGTTCGGGGATGGCATCGTGCACACGCTGTCCTATCAGATGGCGCGCCACCTCAATGTACCCGTGGCGGGCGTATTCGTCGCCAATCCTGGCTATGTGCTGGGAGCTGCCGGCGTACCACGGGGCGCGGTCATGTCGTCGATCAACGGGCAACCGGTCGTCGATCTCGGTGCCTTCAAGGCTGCGATCGAGAAGCTGGCGGACGGCGAGCGCTTCACCGTGCGCTACTCGACGCTCGAAGATCCCAATGGCGCAAGCCTGCGCAGTGTGCGGATGGACCGGCTGTGGCTGCCGGCGCAAAGCTGCGCTCGCGATGATCAGCTCGGAATCTGGGACTGCAAACCGCTCGCCGATGCGTCGGTCGCCAAGGCACCGGTCGGCGGCAGTACAGTCTTCAGTCGCCCGCCGGACTCGCGCGCCGCACGTCTCGCGCCGTCGTTGGTGCAACTCCACTTCGACATGCCTTATTCGGTGTCCGGCGTCACCGAGCGCAACTACCGGGGCACGGGTCTGATCGTCGATACCGAGCGCGGCCTGGTCGTGGTCGATCGCAACACCGTGCCGGTTTCCATGGGCGACGTGCGCCTGACTTTCGCCGGCACGCTCGAGATCCCGGGTCGGGTGGAATTCATTCATCCACTGCACAACCTGGCGATGGTGTCCTACGATCCGAAATTGATCGGCAATACGCCGGTGCGGGCCGCACGACTCGTCGATCGGCCGATCCTGGCTGGCGAGACTTTGTGGGTAATCGGCCTGGGTAGCGACGGTGAGATCAACGTGCGGGCGACGCAGGTGGCATCCGTCGATCCGCTGCAGCTGCCGCTGTCGCGCACGATGCAGTTCCGCGACAGCAATATCGATCTCGTGCAGCTCGTGAACCCGCCGACGGATTATGACGGCGTGCTAACCGACAAGTCTGGCAACGTGATCGGGTTGTGGTCGAGCTTTGCGTGGGAGAATGGTCGCGAGCTGCAGCAGGACAATCGCGGCGTGCCGATCGAGCTGGTGAGCGACATGCTGCGGCGCGTGCAGTCGAAGCAGCTGATCTTCTCGCTCGAGACCGAACTCGCGCCGCAGCCGCTGGCGGCAGCGCGTCGCCTCGGTCTGGGCGACGACTGGATCAAGAAGCTGGCTGCCGCCAGCCCTAACAAGCGCCAGGTTCTGTCAGTCGTCAGGATGGTCGGTGGCTCACCAGCGGCCCGGCGACTGCGACCGGGTGACCTTGTCCTTGCCGTGGATGGCAACACCGTTACCGCCTATCGGGAGCTCGAGCGCGCGGTTGCTGACAAGTCGAATGTCACGTTGACGATCTGGCGCGATGGGCAGCAAATCGACACGTCGGTCGATACCGTGGCCTTGCCCGGTTCGGACATCGATCGTATCGTCATGTGGGCCGGTGCCACGTTGCAGGCCCCGCATCGCGCCATGATTGCGCAGCGCGGCATTTCTCCTGAGGGCGTGTACGTCGGCTATTTCTCTTACGGGTCGCCAGCGACGCGCTATGGCTTGTTCCCTGGTCGGCGGATCGTCGAAGTGGACGGCGTGCCAACGCCGGATCTCGATGCGTTCCTGCAGGTAGTGTCGGGTCGTCCTGATCGCTCTGCTATCCGCTTGCGTACCGTCACCTGGAACAATGCCACGGAAGTCATCACCTTGAAGTTGGACAAACGCTACTGGCCGACTTACGAAGTGCGTCGCGTCAACTCGCACTGGGAACGTCGTAGTCTCGAGTAGTGCGTGTCGCTACTGGCGCGCGCGACACGTAGAATAGCAGTGTGGTCCGAGTCGTTCGTGCAACGCCAGAAGAGCTGAAAGCCGCGGTCACCGCGTTGCGCGAGGGCGATGTCGTCGCTTTCCCTACCGAGACAGTCTACGGTCTCGGTGCCAACGCGCAGGACGCCAGAGCCGTACGACGGGTGTTCGAGCTGAAAGGGCGGCCGACGGATCACCCTCTGATCGTGCATCTGGACGACGCTCGCTACCTGCAGCGCTGGGCGCGCGACGTTCCTGACAATGCCCGGAAGCTGATGGAGCATTTCTGGCCTGGCCCGCTGACTTTGGTGCTGCCGCGGGCCGAGTCGGTCAACGATCTCGTGACCGGCGGACAGGACACCGTGGCCGTGCGCGTCCCGTCGCATCCGATGGCGCAGCAGTTGTTGACCGCGTTTGGCGGCGGCATCGTTGCGCCGTCGGCCAATCGCTACGGTCGCCTGAGTCCGACGCGGCCGGAACATGTGCGCGAAGAATTCGGTGATGCGTTGCGCATCGTGCTGGATGGCGGGGAATGCCAGATCGGTCTCGAGTCCACGATCGTCGCATTCGACGCAGACGGTGCGGTGCAGGTGTTGCGACCGGGTCAGATCACGGCATCGCAGCTACAGCAAGTCGTTGGTCAGATGGCACTACCGGCGGCTGCGGCGCCGGTGCCGCGCGTGCCGGGTTCAACGCAATCGCACTACGCGCCGACGACGCCGATGGTCATCGTCCCTGCGAGCGAAATAGACACGCGCGCGGCTGCGCTGTCCCAAGGCGGGCGTCGGATTGCTGTGCTCGCACAGCGCTTGCCTGTCAAAACCTATCCCTACGTCACCTGGATCAATGCGAGCCGGCGGCCGGACGTCTATGCACACGATTTGTATGCCAACCTGCGCGTGCTGGACAAGGCGCGCTGTACGCAAATACTCGTGCAGGAGCCGCCGCGCGAAGAGCGCTGGGACGCGATCCACGATCGTTTGCGACGCGGTGCGCAGCGGGGTTGAGTCGTCAGGCGAACTGCGTCGCTCAATCCGCGGCGACAGTGCGCTCCGCTGCCCACGCGCGCAAAGCAGCGATCTTCTCGCCCATCACCACCGAGAGCGGGCGAGTCGCCTCGATTTCTGCCGCGATCTGCGCCGCAGTGACGGGTGTGCCGGCTGCGTGGCTTGTATAGAGTGCTGATACGATCGCCTGCTCGAGTTCGGCGCCCGAGAACCCGACGCTCTGCACAGCCAATGTAGCCGCTTCGCTCCGCGTCAACTCGACGCCCCGTTTGCGGGCGTGGATCTCGAGTATGCCGAGCCGCGCCTTGTCGTCCGGCAGATCGACGAAGAAGATCTCGTCGAACCGGCCCTTGCGTACGAGCTCCGGCGGCAGCGACGCAATGTCGTTCGCAGTAGCAACCACGAAGATCCGCGCGCGCTGCTCCGCCAGCCAGGTAAGGAACGTGCCGAGTACGCGTCGTGAGACGCCGCTGTCACCCTCGCCGCTGGCGACTGCCTTTTCGATCTCGTCTATCCATAGAACACAGGGCGCGAGCGCTTCGGCAGAGGCGAGTGATTCGCGCAGGTTCTTCTCGGATTCGCCATGCCACTTGGAATAGAGCGCGCTGAAGTCGAGCCGCAGAATCGGTACGCCGAGCAGGCCCGCGGCAGCGCGCGCCGCCAAGCTCTTGCCGCAGCCCTGCACGCCCAGCAACAGGATTCCTTTCGGTGAATCGAGATGCCTGGCCGAGCCGTCGAATGCCGGCTTGCGCTGGGTGATCCAGCGGCGCAATGCCTGCATGCCACCGACCTCTGCGAAGCGTGCCGTGTCCGCTTCGAAAGTGAGAGTGCCGCCCCGATTGAGGAGTTGGTACTTGATCGCCAGCAGCGATTTGAAGTCCCGTTCCGTCAGCGCACCGTCGTCGAACAGCGCGTTGCGCGCGAGACGTTCCACATCCCGCGCCGTGAGGCCACTCAGATTCTGCACCAGCGTCGCCCGATCGGCCGCTGTCATGCGTGGCGCGCGGCCGGCGTGCGCGGCAGTCCACTCGCCGGCGATGCGCAGAACGATGGCCTCGCGCTCGTTGGCATCGGGCAGCGCCAGCCGCAGCACGGCCGTCAGATGCTCCAGCTCCACCGGTAACTCGAGCGCGTGACTCGTTAGTACGAGCGTACGTGCAACTTTCGAGTAGCCTTGTGCGATATCCTTGAGAGTCCGGACGTTGAGCGGCTCGGCGAGATACGGGTGGAAGTCCAGCAGCACGTAGATGCCAGGCATGTTGGTCGTCTTGAGGTGGCGCAGTAGCTGCGCCGGGTCGGCCAGTGTCTTTTGAGCGCCGCCAAGATCCCGGTCGATACGCAGCAGACCCTCGGTGACGGTCCACTGGAAGACGCCCCAGTCGCGACCGCGGCGAGCTTTGAGGCTGGCTTCATGCACGAGCTCGAGCACGCGTGCTTCGTCCCGACTTTCGATGACGATCAATGCGGCGCGCGACGCCAGCAGCGCTTGCAGCTCAGCTTCTGGTGAGGGGCTGGCGCTGGAGTCGATTTCGGGGGGCATCCTGAGCGAACTGTAACAAATCGTTACGCTGTGACCGTGACGGATTGGGCATTTTTTCCTACAATGTGATCTCTGGGCCAGGTCCTGGCGTTGAGCGGACCCGGCCTTTTGTGTTTGCGGGAGTCGTTAGCCATGTCGATGCGAGCAAAGTCTGGCCGAGGAAAGTCCGTTGGCGACCGCCGTCGCCAGGGCGGAGTCAGGCCAGCGGCGCGCGGCTGGATCGATCCGTTTCGTCACGAAGAGATCCGGCGACTGGTGCAGGAATTCGGCTCGCCACTGTTGATCGTCGATTGCCAGCGTGTGCGCGACCAGTACCGCAAACTCCACAAGGCGTTGCCGGGGGTCGATCTGCACTACGCGTTGAAGCCGCTGCCGCACCCGGCGGTGGTCGAGACGATCGTCGAGCTGGGGGGTTGGCTCGATCTCGCCACCACGGGCGAAGTGCAGTTGGCGGAGCGGCTCGGCATCGATCCGGCGCGCTGCATCCACACGCATCCCATCAAGCGCGACATTGACATACGCAATGCGCTTGCCGCGGGCGTACGCACGTTCGTCGCCGACAATCCGGATGAAATCCGCAAGTTCGCCAGCTATCGCGATCAGGCTGAGCTGCTGTTGCGCGTGTCGTTCCGCAGTCCCGGTGCGGTATGCGATCTGTCCCGGAAGTTCGGTTGCGACCCCGAGGATGCGCTGGCGCTCGCACGGCTGGCGCGGCAGCTAGGCGTCGAGGTGCGCGGTCTGTCGTTTCATGTGGGGTCGCAGGCTGCGGACGCAGCGAAGCACGTCGAAGCAATCGAGGTTTGCAAGGCGCTGCTCGCGGCAGCTCGCCGCGAAAAGCTTGGCCGCTTCGATACGCTCGACATTGGCGGTGGTTTTCCCATTGCCTACGGCCGCCGGGTGGCCGATATCGCGCGCTTCTGCGCACCTATTCGCGCGGCGCTCGCCAGGTTGCCGGCGCGCATTCGCGTGATCGCAGAGCCGGGTCGTTACATCGTGGGACCGGCGGCGATCGGCGTTGCCTCGGTGATGGGGCGCGCGCGCCGCGAGGGGCACTGGTGGTATTACCTCGATGACGGTTTGTACGGCTCTTACAGTGGCCAGTTGTTCGACCACGCACGTTACCCAGTCGAGGCGCTGCGGCAGAGCGGCGAGAAGCTGCCCTCGGTGCTCGCGGGGCCCACCTGCGACAGCATCGATGTGATCGCCGAGAATCTGTTGTTGCCAGAGCTGCGAGCCGGCGATCTGATCGTCGGACGCGCCATGGGTGCCTACACCTGGGCGAGTGCCTCAGAGTTCAATTTCTTTCCGAAGGCGACCGTGGTTTCGGTCAATCGGACGCGGGGCGACACCGGGACTGTGATGCCGGTCCCCTGAGCCGGTGCGACGCGGGGTTGCGTTCGCAGTGCGCCATGAGCGAGGATTAGCTCATGAGTTCCGGGAATTCCTGGTCGCGGCGCCGTATGCTGCTCAATGCCGCTACTGGCGCGCTGCTGTTGCCCCTTGCCGGGGTGGCGCGCGCCGCTGGCACGCCCAGTGCGCCGCGCGGCGTGGCCGAGCGTTGGCTGGAACTTGTCAATACCCACACCGGCGAAACGGCCGCGGTCGCGTATCGCGCAGCGACCGGCTTGGTCACGGAGTCACTCGGTGCACTCGCGCGACTGCTGCGCGACCATCGCAATGGAGAGCAGCACCCCATCGATCCGCTGCTCTACGACCAGCTCGCTGATCTGGCGGACGCTGCCAAGGCCGCGCCGCGATTCGAGGTCATTTCCGGCTACCGCTCGCCGGCGACCAACGCTCGACTGGCGGCTAACAGCTCCGGTGTCGCCACGCGGTCACTGCACCTCGAGGGACGGGCGATTGATGTGCGCTTGAAGCGCGTGTCCTCGGCGGATTTGCGCGATCTGGCACTGGCGGCGGGGCGCGGCGGCGTGGGCTACTATCGGCGCTCGGATTTCGTGCATCTGGATACCGGCCGCGTCCGTTCCTGGGCGGGCTAGCGAACCTGGTCCTGCCGTACGGGCTGTAGTCGCACATCGTGCCTGCGCAACAGGTGGTGACTGGCGAAGTGCATCGCTACATCCGCGCAGGTTTTCAGTAGCCCAAATAGGACGATCAGGCCGCTGCTGTCCGTCGTGCCGAGAGCCTTGCCACCGACGATGATGATCAAATGCATCGGCAGTACCCTGAGATAGGGCAGGAACATCAGTGTAGCGATATTGGGTTTGCCACGAGCGTCCGCTGCGATGTTCGCGCGGTACGAATGGCGATGGTTCGCCAGAAAAGTGCCCGCCGCAACCGCGATGCCCAGAAAATCCCATGCCGACAGCATGCGGGCCGTCGGCAACAGAACGAACAAGTAGGCCAGATGAAATCCGCCATAGTGCAGCACAAAGAACTGAGCCACCTGTCGTTGCGTCGCGGGCGTCGCGGCCACTGGC
>Ga0116152_10002548_pt1 | contig 14808 bp, 13 predicted proteins | sample AD_UKC119_MetaG_FD_89894 | JGI IMG/M metagenome (GOLD analysis project Ga0116152, IMG submission 89894) | Active sludge microbial communities of municipal wastewater-treating anaerobic digesters from Hong Kong - AD_UKC119_MetaG | ecosystem: Engineered > Bioreactor > Anaerobic > Digestate... | reverse complement strand
GAAATGCATCCTGCAGCTATGCTCATCGGGAAATTCTTCAATAAATTTGATTAGATTCACGTCAAAATTTTTTCGTCAATGTAATCATTATTTGAATTGTGGTACATTTACGGATGAGCAAATAATATTTAGTTAAATTTGGCTTTCACTATTCATAAGGAAGCAATAGAGGAGATGCAATAAATACGGGAACTTCAGAAAGGACATTCTCTCCCGGGCTTACCGATCAAAGAAATATAACAGAAAATTATAGTAATAACAGTATGCGTATCCGCTTGAATATTAGAACCGACGAACCACAAGGGAATGTAATTCCGGTTAACTACTCCTATCCGTTGAGTGCCTGGATCTACCGGACCATTGCCTCGGGCAATCATGAATTTGCAGGTTTTCTGCACGATTCAGGTTTTAAAACAGGTCTCAAACAGTACAAGCTGTTTTGTTTCTCTCAGCTTCAGTTTCCTGAAAAAGGATTCAAAGTAGAAGGTGACAGGCTTTCAATTTTGAAGGGGGAATGCCGGCTTGAAATTTCGTTTATGGCTCCGCTTGCCCTGGAAACATTTATTGCAGGACTGTTCAGGGGGCAGCGATTCCGTATTGGAGACAAGGTATCGGTGGCCGGTCTGAGGGTGGAATCGGTTGAAATTCTTCCGGATCCGGTATTTATCAGAACCATGAAATTCAGATGCATTTCTCCGGTTTTAGTCTCAAAAGAAAGGCCTGACAGCCGGAATGCCGAGTACCTTTCGCCCGTACACCATGATTTTCAAAGAATATTTTTTGATAATCTGATAAATAAATATGCCGCGGCTGTGACCTATGGATTTATGAAGGCCGGCGCGGATTCACTCAATGACAATTCAGACAGCACCATTAAACTTCTGAATACTTCAAAAAGTCATTTGATTACCATAAAAGCCGGCACGCCTCAGGAAACAAGGATAAAGGCATATAGCTTTGATTTTGAAATCAGTGCACCCCCCGACCTGATCTGTACAGGATTTGTTGCCGGCTTTGGTGAAAAAAACTCACTGGGCCTGGGATGTGTGCAGTTAATCGCCAATTAAAGGAAAAGCCAGCTAATCAAGAAACACTGGTAATCGCATGGACCAGCCCAAAGTGGACAGACTGCTCAGACTGATGATGCTGCTTACGGCAAACCGGGGCAACACGGTAAACGACCTGTCGGACAGGCTTGGTATTACCGCAAGATCGGTCTACCGGTACATAGATACCTTGCGCGAAGCCGGGTTCGTGATCAAAAAAAACAACAATTTTTACAGGATTGATAAGTCTTCGCCCTATTTAAAAGAGATCAGCAACCTGGTGCATTTTACCGAAGAAGAAGCCTGGGTGCTTAAAAGCGCCATAGAAAGCATTGACGAAAATAACCTGATCAAGCAAAACCTGAAAAAGAAACTCTATACAGTCTACAATTACCGTATCCTGGCCGATACGGTTTCAAAGGGAAAAAATGCCAGAAACATCAATGCCCTGGTAGAAGCCATGGAAGAAGAAAAACAGGTAATTATCAGGGGATACAGTTCTGCCAACAGCAAAAGGGTGAGCGACAGACTGATAGAGCCATTTGCCTTTACCACCAATTACATACAGATGTGGGCTTTTGAAACCGCTACGGGGAATAACAAACTGTTTAAGGTTTCTCGTATGAACCGGGTTGAAATTTGCGAAACGTCCTGGCAATCGAAGGAAATGCATAAGGCCGGCAGCCTTGATGTGTTCAGAATCAGCAGCAACCAGCACCTGCCCGTAAAGCTGAACATGAGCCTGAGGGCGGCCAGCCTGCTTACAGAAGAGTACCCTTTGGCCGAAAAGTATTTGCAATGTATAAATGACAATCACTGGATATTTGAAGCCGGGGTATGCAGTTACGACGGCGTTGGCCGCTTTGTTTCGGGCCTGCTGGGCGAAATGTACCGGATTGAACCTGAAGAATTTAAACAACACATCATCAGTAAATTGGAAAACAACCTGATGAATTTTAAAAATAATCTGAAAAAAGACAATTCGTGACAGAAGTTGTCAAAATCAGGGTTTTAATTTGTATCCTTAAAATACCCTGATGTATGAACAGACTGGAATTTTTGAAACAGATTCTGGCAGTATTCGGCGGATTCTGGCTGGCAGGAAAGCGTGCTGAAGCAAAACCAGCGGATAAACCGGAACCCGTTTTGCTCGGTATAATGCCGGTAGCCGGTTACCGGTACTATGATGGAAAAAAGATTGAAAACAGGATAAAACCAGGGGATAAAGCCCGGCTGAAGCGTGAACCCGAAAATAAATACGACCGCGATGCCATAGCTGTTTACATTATGGGGCAAAAAATCGGATACATCCCGCGCCGGCATAATCCATTAATTGCCCTTATGATGGATCAGAATGCAAACGTAAACGCCAGCATCGCATACATTAACGAAGAAGAAGAGGAAGAAGGAAGGGTTTGGGTGGAGGTGAGGATGGTAGAGAGATAATTATTAAATATTGTCATATGAAGGAAACTGCAAATTATAATCTTGACTACGAATGGCTGACCCGCCCAACGGGTGACCCGTTTGCCGATGCAGGCGGTTTTGCCATTGAATATCTCTCGGAGAAATTCCCCGAAAAGGATATTCTTGAACTGCTAAAATATGTAACTGTCGATAATTACATTTCTACATGGAAAGGGAAGTTACATAGCTACTATCATGGCTCAAAAATTACAAACCCTTCAATAAAAACAGATGAAGCAAAAATTGAAGGTACCATGAAAATGTTTGAAGCTATTATTAAAGAAAGAGAAGAATCAGAAATTGGATTTTGCCGAATAAGTGGAAGAGAAACAAAACTCTATAGTATAGGTAGAGAAAGCATGATGCTTTCTGGTTCTGGAGGATTCATCAATTTTCACCATTTCTTTGACGATGGGCTTAAAATGTCGAAAGAAATAGTGATTCGAATGTTCTTCATGCCTTTAGCGACCATTCTTTTGCAGGGCAAAATAGCATTGCTATATAGTAATAATTTGGATGCTGTGAAATTATGGGTTTGGGGAAACTGCTCTAAAAATTTTTCCCGAATAGGGAAACCAGTACAAGCTGAAGCTGAAGCAGGTGCATTAAAATCAGAGTTTACCAAAATTCCTAATGCATTATTCGAATTTGTTGACAAAATATTATCATCAAATCCAGAAATCAAAAAAGAAACTTCTTTGACTTTATATCATTGTTCGAATTTCATTACGAAATCTGAACTTCAGATTTACTTGCTACCTGCGAAAGTCTTCATATTCTATAGAACGTGTTTGCAACCCAGATTCAAAGAGGATTGGCAAAAGTTTGTACGGTCACACTATTACGATGGACAACACAAAGGAGCTAAATACAATCTGCTATCAGGGCAGTTCGAATTGGTAAAATCAAAGGAAACAGAGGTCGTCGACTTCGATGAATACAAACAATGGTCTAACCGGATTTTGAATAAACTTTTAATTGATGAAAACATCCGACCCGAAATTTTGCGTTGGTCGCGCAAACATCCTTTCAATTTTGAAATTGTATCAATCTATCAACAAAATATTACAGGTATGAAAAAAGAAACCATTACTAAAATCAAAGAATTGGCAGTTTTTCTGGTAAGAGAAGAAGATGCCGACAAAATCAAAAAACGTATTAAAGCACTTGATGGTGCAAAAAATGCTGCGGGGTTACGTCGTTTTATCCTGAAAGACGTGGTCGCAGCAAATTATGTGGAAGGTAATGACAAAACAATCGTTTCAGTCGATGACTATGTGAACTACCTTTTCCCCGATGGCTCATACTGGGCTGAAATCAGGGATCTTTTGCTCATCGCCATCTATCAGGAATTGCATGAAAGAGATTTAATCTCAGATGAATTAAAAATGGAATTAAACTCAGAAGTTGAAGAAGAAGTAATTAACGATTAAACCAAATATAACATGAAAAACATTAAAACACAAGGATTCGTCTTGATCGACGTAGATGTTGTGGCATTGAACAATGCCGGGAAAAACACTCAAAGCAACTATGACAACGCAGTAGCAACTAAAACCATTCGAAAGAACGGACGTAGTTATGTATATGTATCTGGCCAGGCTTGGCGTTATTGGTGGCGCGAAAGCTTACAAAAATATTTTGGATGGGAAATGTCACCAATTACTAGGGAGAGCAAAACAGCCTTTACAGATGCAAATCCAATACAATTTCCAGATGATGATATTTTTGGCTACATGAAAGCTCCAAAAGGATCAAAAGAAACTGTAACTAGAGTTTCTCCGCTAAAAAATTCAGTTATTATCTCGGCTTCAAGTACGATACCTGTTGAAAATGTTTCGAGTATGGCTCGTCACGAGGGAGACCCAGTGCTTTTTGGAAAACAGGAGTATTCCGCTATCATGAAAGGCATGTTCAGTTTAGACCTTTCGATGGTTGGAACATTCTCCGATTATGATAGAACAGGATTTAAAAATCTTTCAAAAGCACTCGTAGATGAAGCAGAAAAATCAGGAGCTGAAAAGATTGATGATCCATTTGTTGTTGATGGAAAAGGAAACCCCAAAAAGCTTATTCGTTTAGCAAAAAGTATTCGACAAAAAAGGGCGAATGACACCATTCAAGCTCTTAAAACCATTTCAGGCGGTGCCATGCAAACCAACAACATGGGTGATGTCACTCCCAAATTTGTAATTCTGGCAACCACAACAACCGGCAACCACCCATTTAGTCATGTTGTTGGGAGTAAAGGTCAACGCGATGAGGAAATGGTTTTCAACTTTGAAGGATTGGTTGAAGTGCTAAAAGATTACAAGGACACTTTCGAAGGAACTGTCTTTATTGGTCGCCGAAGCGGTTTCATGGATGAAATTTCAAACAAATTGACAACACTTGAAACCATGACAGATATTCCTTCGGTAAAAATTTTATCGGTAAATGAGGCTATTGACCAGTATTGCGAACAAATGAAAACACAGATTGAATAATGAGAGCATTCCGTATCAAAATAAACACGTGGACTTCAAGCTTTAGGTATCCTAATTTAATGAGTGCCTTTCAACCAACACTTGAAGTTCCGCCAGTGAGTACGGTAATGGGATTGATTAATTCGGCAACTGGATTTTACGTCAATCAAAAAGAAATTTTTCTTGGGTACTATTTTAAATACAATTGCAAATCTGTTGATCTGGAAACAATTTATCAAATTTCATTACATAAAACGAAGAAAGAGAAATATCCAGAAAACGTAGCAATTTCGAATGTAATCCAACGTGAATTTCTATACGATTGTCAGTTGTTCCTTTATTTAACCGATGAGGAATTAGTTTCTTGTTTTCATCAACCCGCTTACCAGCTTTTGTTGGGACGAAGTGGCGACTTGGCAGGAATCGAAAGCATTAAAGAAGTAGAATTGCAAGAAGTAAGAAATGCCCGATTTGCGGGGCAGGTTATCCCTTTCAACGGAAACTATCTGCCAGGCCAAATACAGGCTTTACCCAAATACTTCAGCAACTCCATTCCCCGCAAAAATTTGGGAACCGAACCGTACTCAGTAATCTCCTACAATAATCCGGTCAACTCACAATTCACCGGATTCAGGTCTGATTTGGAAGAATTCGATAGTGACATTTACTTTCACAAGTTTGAAGTATGACAATCAATGCCAAGGAGGTTCTGGCCAAATCAGAACCTCCTATACCCTTAAAGCAACACATCGATGAATGTTTGAACGTGTACGAATCGCTGCGAAAAGCATTTGGGCGTTTACCAGTGAATGATTCAATCCATTTTTGGGAGCTTGTTCGTTTGGGCATTGTCTTTCACGATTTGGGGAAATCGCACTCCGAGTTTCAGAAAATACTTCAAGGAAAGCGGGCAAATTGGTATCACCAAAGGCACGAGCTGTTTTCAACACCGTTTATCGATCGGTTGGATTTACCCGAAGAGGATAAATTGCTTTTAAAGTTGATTGTTGCCGGGCATCACAAAGATTTCAGTTTCCTGTTCGACCATATTCAAAAAGGATATAAAACAGGCGAAGACATATTTTCGTTTTGCGAGGATGGAAAACTGGATTGGGACGAAGAAACCCAGAAATTGAACGATGGATTTATTCACTTGCTCCTAAAGGAATACAATGTTTCCCTGAAATCAAGTCCACTAGCTTTACCCATGCAATTGGTAAAAGATTATACGCGCGAACCAGTCAACACCACCAACGTCAACTTCAAGGAACTGATTTTAGCTGCGGGGGCGCTGAAACAGTGCGACCATTTGGCTTCGGGCGGCATTTTCAAAGTGAATGTATTAGAAGAGAAACATTTCAATTTCTTGTACGAAACAAAATGGGCTCCGTACTTCCACCAAGAAAAGGCTTCGGAAACCAATGGGAACATAGTGCTTACTGCCCCTACAGGTTCGGGCAAAACAGAAGCATCGCTGATGTGGTTGCACAAACAAATGAAAGAGAACGGCCAGGGACGAACCTTCTACATTTTGCCGTTTACAGCTTCCATTAATGCCATGTTCGAAAGGCTTGACGAAAAAATGCAGGGCAATAATGAAATTGTGGGAGTAGTTCATGGCAAACTTTCGGAATACATTGAAAGTCGTTTTGGCGAAGAAACGTACAGTTGGCAAAATGAAAAATTGAAACATGAATTGAAAGATAACTTCCGTGCATTGGTTCCGCCGCTGAAAGTGGCTACTCCTTTCCAATTATTGAAATCAATTTTTGGATTGAAAGGTTTTGAGAAAGGCATCTTTGAAATGAGTGGAGGCTACTTCATTTTCGACGAAATTCACGCATATGACCCTGAAGTAACCGCGCAAATCAAGGTTTTAATCGAGTTTGCCACCCAATTTCTGAATGTGAAAGTTTGTTTAATGACCGCAACTTTGCCAACATTCCTAAAAAAAGAGTTCACAGATGCCATAGGAGAGCATTCAGAAATTGGTGCCGATGCTGAGCTGTACGGATCGTTTGTTCGTCATCGTATCCAAGTTGCCGACGGATTACTATCGGATCACATCCATGAAATTCAACAAAGGCTGGATTCCGGATACAAAGTTTTAGTGGTTAGTAATACGGTGAAACAAGCCCAGGCAATCTACAATCGTTTGGAAGCTTCAAAAAAAGTATTGCTCCACAGTGCTTTTAATGGAACGGATCGCAACCAAAAAGAAGCGGAACTGATGTCGGACGATGTAAAACTTTTGATAGGAACGCAAGCTATCGAGGTCAGTTTGGACATTGATTACGATGTCATCTTTACCGAACCAGCCCCACTGGATGCCTTATTGCAACGCTTTGGACGCGTGAACCGTCATCGTGTAAACGGAAAGTATCGCCCACCTTGTGATTGCATCGTTTTCTCCGAAAGGAATGAGGTGGATAAATACATTTATAAAAACGAAAAGGTTATCGCAAGAACTTTGGAAGCGCTCAGAACAATTCAATCGAAAAACTCAGGTGTTGTCGCTGAAAACGAACTTCAATTCTATATCGATCAGGTTTATCCCAATTGGTCTGAAAAAGAAAAAGAAGATTTCGATAGAGTATATTATCACTTGAATAAAGATGTATTGGAAAATCTCGCTCCATTTATTTACGACTCCCATCGTGAAGAAGAGTTTGAACAACAATTTAATGGAGTAAAAGTGCTTCCTGTTATTCTTAAAATGGATTATCAGAAATTACTGGAAGCTAATCAATTTATCAAAGCAGAATCACTGAAGGTGTCAATTTCTAAACAACGATTCGTCTCATTGATTTCCCAAGAAGGTATTCATCGAGATGCTCATGCATTTCAAATTCTTAGAAAGGAAGAATTGAAAGAACAATCCTTTTATATCATAGATCGAAAATATGATAGTGTATTGGGGCTTCAATTTGATGTGGAAGAAAAGACTGATGCTGATATTATTTTCTAACCAAAACTTGATTAAGTTTTAAAGTGCTTTCAATGAATATTATGCATAATGAATTTTCATCCAATCATTACTATCATTCACGATTAGAAAAAAACTACTCCCAATGCATCCCTACCTCCCCCACCTGTTGTCCGACATAGAGGCGTTGATCAATGATCCGCCTCCGGCACCATATTATGAAGTGCCGCCGCATATGGAAGATATGCCGGATATGGCGGAACTGGCGTTATCGCCCTTTACCACCCTGGAAGCGCTTACCGGGATTTCGTATGAAGAATTCCCGCCATCCTTTGAGTTAACCTATGAGGATTGGCCGGCGCTTGCCGATGCTTTTAAAAGGCTGTTTATAGCGCTGAATATAGATATTATCGATTTGCCGGATAATTTTCCGGATGATGCATTTATCGATCAGATTATATTCCATTGGGATGATACCATTCAGTATCTGCCGCTGGGTGGGTTTGAAATGGAGTGGTGTACCGGGGACAACGAAACCTGTCCTTATGGTGACGATTGCTTTCTTTGTGGTCCGGATGCCCCTGAACCGGAAGATGATGAAATGCCGGAGCCTTTTATTGGCGGATTTTTCAACGATGACGGCACACGCATTGATCCGCTGAAAATTCCCATTCCGGACCTTTGCCTCCGTTGCCGCAATTACCTTTCTGATGACTGGGAAGACAATATACTGTGCACCCTTAACCGCAACGATCAGAAAGACAGCGATGAGTTTGAATGCGGCGCCTTTGAAGAAAACGAAGAAAATGATTGCCCCTGAAAGTATCTTTTTTTTTATCCCAAAACTTCAGTCCCTCCACAAGAAGTCATGGTACCAAAGAAAATTGAATCCTGCTAATCCTGTTAATCCTGTAGGTCCTCTTTAAAGAAATGAATCCTGCTAATCCTGTTATAAAAGATGCGCATCACCGGTACCCACTTTAGCTATTACATCATCTGCCACCGCAAATTGTGGTTATTTGCCAACGGTATGCAAATGGAACATACCTCAGAGCTGGTTGAAATGGGAAAACTTATCCATGAAACATCCTATCCTTCCCGCAGCAACCGTTACGAAGAGGTAGAAATCGGTGGAATTAAGGTAGATTATTACGATGCACGGCAAGGGGTGATTCACGAAATAAAAAAGTCAGACAAAATTGAAGCTGCACATGAAATGCAGCTCAGGTATTACTTGTGGGTTTTTGAGCAGCATGGCATCAAAGCCAGTCACGGAATACTTGAATACCCCAAACTCAGAAAAACGGAAGAAATATTTCTGAGTGATGTTGACAGGGCGGAGTTTCCAGGCATTATGGCCGAAATTGAGGAAATATGCCAGAGAGGACATTGCCCGGAAAAAGAAAAAATGAGCATTTGCAAACATTGCTCTTATTATGATTTTTGCTGGAGTGGTGAAGAATGATGATGCAGGAACGTTCTTTTGCGGTATTGTCATTGTATTTTTTCAGCGCAGTACAGAATTATCAACTTAGCAAGGATGCTGAGAACCGGTTTATATTGTTCATATGAAGAAGACCTACTACTTGTTTAATCCCGGGAATCTGTCGCGCAAAGACAACACCCTGCAATTTGTTCCTACGGATGAAGAAGGCAACGAAGGTCCGCCCCGCTATCTTCCGGTAGAAAACGTGGAGGAGTTTTACACTTTCGGTTCACTTCAGGCCAATAGCAGTTTGTATAACTTTTTGGGTAAGAATGGAATAAGTGTTCACTTTTTCGATTATTACGAAAACTACACCGGTTCATTTATGCCTCGCGACGGATTATTATCAGGCAGAATGATTGTAAAGCAGGTGGAGACATACACCAATTCAGCCAAAAGGATTGAAATTGCCCGCAAGTTTATTGATGGGGCCAGTTACAATATGATAAAAAACCTGAAGTACTATCATAACCGGGGCAAGGATCTTTCAGAGATAATTTCCGCGATTGAAAATCTTGCATCTTCAATCGGTTTATGTAAAAAGACCGATGAACTGATGGGGTTAGAAGGCAACATCAGGCAATACTATTACGAAGCATTTAATCTCATTATCAATAATTTTGAGATGGGAAACCGCACAAAGCAACCTCCACAAAACGAAATAAATGCGTTGATTTCGTTTGGCAATATGATGTGCTATTCCCAATGTTTAAGGGCGATACATCAAACACAATTGAATCCTACGATAAGCTATCTGCATAGTCCGGGCGACCGCAGGTATTCGCTGGCTCTTGATCTTGCCGAAGTATTTAAGCCGCTGTTGGTTGATCGGGTGATTTTTAAAGTGCTGAATAAAAGAGAGATACAAAGCACAGATTTTGATCAGAAGCTTAACCGTGTTATCCTGAACGAAAAGGGGAAAAAGACATTTATTTCCTCTTTTGAGGAGAAGTTGAATGAGACCATTCAGCACAGAACGTTAAAGCGGAGTGTAAGTTACCGGCATCTGATCAAGCTGGAATGTTACAAGCTAAGCAAACATATACTTGAAATTGAGGAGTATAAACCATTTAAAGCCTGGTGGTAGGAAGGAGAAATTGCATGTATGTGATATTGGTTTATGATGTTGGTGAGAAACGTGTTGGAAAAATGCTTAAATTGTGTCGCAAATATTTGAATTGGATTCAGAATTCGGTATTTGAAGGTGAGATTAGCGAAGTAAAGCTGGAAGAGTTAAAAAGTAAGGCCAGGGCATTTATGGATGAAGAGTGCGACAGTTTGATATTTTTTAAATCGCGTGACAGCAAATGGCTGTACAAGGAAATAGTTGGAAATGAGCGGAGTAATTTAGATATTATCATTTGAGGGTTGTCGTTGCCTGCAATACATTAACATTAGATGCATATAACGTGATCGACAGGACATTAGAATTTTGTTAGTACGCTGAAAATGTGCATATTATTAATGTAGTCGAAGAAAGGGTAAAAAGCAGTCATTGGCGATCGACTACAACCGATGACAAAAAAGTACAAAATTATAAAGGTAAAGTTCTGATAAACAGAGCGTAATTTTAAAATTTTGGACGGCTATCAATCGCACCATCTCTGGAATTGAAACATCCGTTCTGAACGCTTTCAGCGATCCGGTTAACCCTATCAATCGCACCATCTCTGGAATTGAAACCTCGAACATGGGTATTTCGCGCTTGCGGAAGATAAACTATCAATCGCACCATCTCTGGAATTGAAACTCCTGATTATGGAACATGCTGGTGGATCGACCGTCTATCAATCGCACCATCTCTGGAATTGAAACATGTTTTCAACATCATAATCAGAAAGAGTTTGCATTCTATCAATCGCACCATCTCTGGAATTGAAACTGAAAACTAAAATTGAATCTTTAACGAAAGCTAAACACTATCAATCGCACCATCTCTGGAATTGAAACTCGAAAGGCCTTAATGAAATGATTGAGCTTTGCGTATCTATCAATCGCACCATCTCTGGAATTGAAACCTTCAAGCTGGAAACATTTTAAGTCATAAATTGACACTATCAATCGCACCATCTCTGGAATTGAAACTTAGTAGGCGAAGCAGTAACTTTATTTTTATTATGATCTATCAATCGCACCATCTCTGGAATTGAAACTGTGATCTCATCCCAGCTGTAGCCGGCGGCGCCCCTCTATCAATCGCACCATCTCTGGAATTGAAACGTATGTCTATCCCTAAAACTACCATTGAATCTATACTCTATCAATCGCACCATCTCTGGAATTGAAACAACCTAAAGTGGCTTGAGAGTACATCCGCCGTTAACTATCAATCGCACCATCTCTGGAATTGAAACTTTTTTGAAGCTCCCGGGCGGTCAGCCAGCCCTCTATCAATCGCACCATCTCTGGAATTGAAACTCCGCTTGTTAGTATGTTCAGATTCTGGCTGAACCCTATCAATCGCACCATCTTTGGAATTGAAACGATAAGATCAGCGCGGGTTTCCGGCTTCACGCTCACGCTATCAATCGCACCATCTTTGGAATTGAAACAAAGATCAATGGTTTCCTGCACCTTCATTGCATCTTCACTATCAATCGCACCATCTTTGGAATTGAAACGTGGCAAAAGGACAAAAAAAGCCCCGCCGGCTGGCTATCAATCGCACCATCTTTGGAATTGAAACTGACATTCCTACCCGGGTTCTTGATGCAAACACCAACTATCAATCGCACCATCTCTGGAATTGAAACGGAAATGTCGGTATGGAACGGCAAACACACGTTTACTATCAATCGCACCATCTCTGGAATTGAAACTCCGCTTGTTAGTATGTTCAGATTCTGGCTGAACCCTATCAATCGCACCATCTCTGGAATTGAAACTATTTTTTCCTGATGTCCTCCCTTATATCGCTTAATCTATCAATCGCACCATCTCTGGAATTGAAACCAGTTTTACCGACAAGTGATGCGGCCTGAGCCAGCCCTATCAATCGCACCATCTCTGGAATTGAAGCATCAATACTATTTTCGTCACATAAGTAATTTTACACCCTATCAATCGCACCATCTCTGGAATTGAAACGAGGAAAAGCGCGGAAAGATCGTGGCCACCAACGACTATCAATCGCACCATCTCTGGAATTGAAACGGCTGTTTTTTACAAAATGGTAGGCAATGCTTACCTTCTATCAATCGCACCATCTCTGGAATTGAAACTCCTAAATGGAAACTTATCAGTAGCCATACAGCAAGCTATCAATCGCACCATCTCTGGAATTGAAACAACTAAAACTTTATAAAAACGCCGCAAATGGATACTATCAATCGCACCATCTCTGGAATTGAAACTACGAAATCGAAAAGCGCGATAAGGAAATCTGTTACTATCAATCGCACCATCTCTGGAATTGAAACTATTTTAAATTATCATGTTTTATGCTGGCCCTGCCACTATCAATCGCACCATCTCTGGAATTGAAACGAGAAATATGTCAAAAGTAAAGGAAATAATCAAAATCTATCAATCGCACCATCTCTGGAATTGAAACGGCAAAACGAACCGGTTTCAACAGGCTGCCTCGATTCTATCAATCGCACCATCTCTGGAATTGAAACCGCTGTATTGCCCTTGTATCTGCTGCAGTTCTTCTTCTATCAATCGCACCATCTCTGGAATTGAAACTGACTGATACCAACTGATGTCCCTTGAAATAGGCCTTCTATCAATCGCACCATCTCTGGAATTGAAACAACGTATGACCCGACAAACGATGAAACTATAACATTCTATCAATCGCACCATCTCTGGAATTGAAACTCGATCGCGCTGGTGTATATTGTTCCTGCATTCAGCCTATCAATCGCACCATCTCTGGAATTGAAACGCAGTAGTGAGTCCGTTCGCAGGCACGCGGACGTCACTATCAATCGCACCATCTCTGGAATTGAAACTCGCTTATTGTGTTATGATACTATTTTCGTTAATTCTATCAATCGCACCATCTCTGGAATTGAAACAGGGGAGTAACTATATATTTCCTGCGCTCTATTGCCCTATCAATCGCACCATCTCTGGAATTGAAACTATATTCAAAGTATTGATACAGCCGATTAATTATTCTATCAATCGCACCATCTCTGGAATTGAAACCAGTTTGTCAAACGCAATGAGGTAGCCCTTATTATGCTATCAATCGCACCATCTCTGGAATTGAAACACGCTTTATATCTTCCCTGGTGTGATGCTTGCCTTCCTATCAATCGCACCATCTCTGGAATTGAAACCCCTTGGTGGAACACTTGAAGTCCCTGGCGAACTTTCTATCAATCGCACCATCTCTGGAATTGAAACAAAGCATCGCTTAAGTGCCGTTAAATTGTTTTACGAGCTATCAATCGCACCATCTTTGGAATTGAAACAGACAACACCCCTGATTCCTGATTTGTAAGCATTGACCTATCAATCGCACCATCTTTGGAATTGAAACGCAGGAAGGCTTTAAAGACCTGGAACCCGATGCTGCCCCTATCAATCGCACCATCTTTGGAATTGAAACGTGTAATGGAATCCAAGCTCAGAGGCAACAATACCCCTATCAATCGCACCATCTTTGGAATTGAAAAATCCGGAATTCAGGCACATAATGTCTTACAGGATTCCTGTTCACGAAAAAACTTAAAAAAATTCAAGGAACCCACAATCGCTTTACTTTAGTATGTATTTTCATACCCGCAATTTATTCATGCCCTGATAAAACATACTGATATGGCAAAAAAGAAACAAAGCAAAGTGGTTCAGATGCTTAGCCCTGAAAATTGTATCCGCCAGAAAGCGCGTACATTGCCCGTTTACAAATGCTTTGTGAATGCCGACTGGCAGGAATCCGGAATGGCCAATGTTCTGATCGCGCGCAGGCATACGAACAGCAATTTAACTTTTGGAACTTACCTGGTAGATTTAAAGTGCCTGGGTGTGAAGGATGCAGGTTATAATTTCAACGTCAGCGAATCCGATTTCTTTGCTCTTCTCGACAGAATGAAAATGAATCTGGATTTCAGCGAAATCAATTACACCCTGGCACACAACATCATTTATGCCGGCCTTGAATTCGCCGAAGATTTTGGTTTCAAACCACACCGGGATTTCACGCAGGTAGCCCAGTATATACTGGAAGAAGACACAGAATCCGTCGAACTAATGGACATAGAATGCGGAAATAACGGGAAACCACTCTATGTATCCGGACCTTTTGACAGCATTACTGAAATAAATAAAATCATTGCAACCCTTGAGAAAAATGCCGGTCCCGGCAATTATGATATTATCATCGGCGATGGCGATCCGGAATACGACGAAATGGATGATGAAGACGATGAGGATTTTGACGATGATGATGATTTCCCGGAACTCAGT
>Ga0116152_10002547_pt1 | contig 14808 bp, 11 predicted proteins | sample AD_UKC119_MetaG_FD_89894 | JGI IMG/M metagenome (GOLD analysis project Ga0116152, IMG submission 89894) | Active sludge microbial communities of municipal wastewater-treating anaerobic digesters from Hong Kong - AD_UKC119_MetaG | ecosystem: Engineered > Bioreactor > Anaerobic > Digestate... | reverse complement strand
GACGAATTCTCAAAAAACTGGCAAATCTTTTCATCCGACGGTCTTCAGGCGAGCGGAGAAACAATATCGGCTCCAACATTTAAAGTTGAAAACGGATACACTGTTGAAATACCGGCAACTGTAATGGCAGCGCTGGTTAGAAACGATGTATACAAAGACGTTTTCTACGGAGAGAATCTCAAAAAAATTCCAACCGCACAATTTAAAGTTCCGTGGTGGTACAGAAAAACCTTTGAGATAGGGAATGCTTCCGATAAATCATTTTACACTCTTTTGTTTGAAGGCTTGAATTACAAAGCCAACATCTGGCTGAATGGAAAATTAATTGCTTCATCCGACAGCATTGAAGGGGTTTACCGGATGTTTAATATTGATGTTACCCAATTCCTTCAGGCCGGTTCGAATACTTTAGCTGTTGAAGTTATTCCTCCAAAGAAAGGAGACCTCACCATTGGTTTTGTCGATTGGAATCCATGGCCACCGGATAACAACATGGGATTATGGCGGCCGGTGAAACTTATTAAAACAGGTGCCGTGGCCGTAAATAAGGTTTTTGTAAAACCATGGCTGAATACTGAATCGCTAGAAGAAGCCACACTGACCATTTCTGCACAGTTGGTGAATCATTCTGACAAAGCTGTTTCGGGTCAGGTGGAAGCGAGCATCGAAGGATTCAGTGTAAAAAAGGAGTACAGTCTTGCACCCAATGAAATCAAAAAAATAACTTTCGATCCTAAAGAATATCCGGAGTTAAACTTGAAAGATCCGAAAGTATGGTGGCCCAATAATCTGGGAGATCCCAATTTGTACACAATGGATATTTCTGCTAAAACGGATAACAAAATATCTGATCAAAAGTCGGTTCGCTTCGGAATCAGGGAAGTGGCCGATTATGTAAATGAAAACGGGCACCGCGGTTTTATCATCAACGGAAAGAAAATTCTGATTAAAGGTGCCGGGTGGGTCGATGATTTGTTTTTAAACGATTCCGACCAGAAAGTGGAGGACCAGGTTCGTTATGTAAAACACATGAACCTGAATACGATTCGCCTGGAAGGTTTTTGGGGAAACAATCAAAGTATTTATGATTATGCCGATGAATATGGTTTGCTTATTATGATTGGCTGGAGTTGCCAGTGGGAGTGGGAAGGATATTGCGGAAGACCCGAAGATGAGTTTATGGCGATGAAAACTCCGGACGAAATTAGTCAACATTCGAGAGCTTACATGGATCAGGTGGAATGGTTGCGAAATCACCCAAGTGTTTTTCTATGGGTGTATGGCAGCGATAAACTGCTGGTTCCTGATCTGGAAACAAAGCTGAATGAATTGCTGACCAAGGAGGACGGTACAAGACCAATCCTGAACAGTTGCGGTTCTGCCGTAAGTGAAATCACCGGCCCAAGCGGTGTGAAAATGAACGGACCTTATTCGTATGTAACACCTAACTACTGGTATGTAGATAAAAGAAATGGTGGCGCTTTCGGATTTAATACCGAAACCGGTCCGGGTATGCAACCTTCGCCCATCGAAAGTATAAAAAGGATGATTCCGCCGGATCATTTATGGCCTGTCGACAGCATGTGGATGTACCACCTGGGAAGAAACGAATTTGGCAACTATAAGCACTGGATGAAGCCATTTGATGAAAGATACGGTGGTGCAGACAATGTGGAAGCCTTTGCTTTTAAAGCACAGATGGTCAACTACGAAGCGATGCGGCCTATGTTTGAAGCTTTCGAGGTGAACAGGCCCGATGCTACCGGGGTTATTCAGTGGATGCTGAACTCGGCCTGGCCCGGAATGTTGTGGCAGTTGTACGATTGGTACCTGATGCCAAACGGAGCTTTCTACGCCGCCAAAAATGCCTGCCGTCCGTTGAATGTCGTTTATAATTACGGAGATAAAAACATTTATTTATCCAACGATTATCTGGAGGCGTTTGATAATTTAACTGCAGAGGTTCGTGTATTTTCTGATACCGGAGCTGAATTGTTTTCAAAATCACTGAAGACAGGAATTGGAGAAAACCAGGCACAGAAAATAGTTGAAATGCCGGAACTTGAAATTCTTTCGACGACATATTTTCTGGATCTTCGCCTTAAGAATGCGCAGGGTGAAACGGTAGCCGTGAATTTCTACTGGCTTTCAACACAGGAAGATGTTCTCGATTACAAGAATTCTACCTGGTTTGTTACGCCTAATTCTTCATATGCCGATCTGACTGGTATAAACACGATGCCTGAAACAGAAATAATAGTGAATCACGAAATGGAAGAAAGAGGTGATAAACTATGGGTAAATGTCACTATAGAAAATCCTGGAGTTCAGCTGGCATTTTTTGTTGAATTGGCATTAAAAGACCCTAAGACAGGTATGACCATATTGCCAGTATACTGGGACGATAATTACGTATCGTTATTGCCCGGTGAAAAAAGGGAGATATCCGGTTATGTGTTTAAAAAAGACGTCGGCACTGAAGAACCTGAATTGAGTTATAAGGGATGGAATACTAAATAATAATGTACTGTAAAAGGGAGTCGGACCATTGTACGTCGCTCTAAAAAGTGTATTCATCTCAGAAGTTTGGAATTCTTAGAATTATATTTTAAAATGTATCAGTTCAATTAACCATAAAATCGCATATTATGAAAAAGCTTCTGGCATTCACATTTATTTCTTTGATCGTCGCCGGCGTTTATGCGCAGGACTGGCCTCAGTACGGTGGCCCTGATCGGAATAGTATCTCAACCGAGACCGGTCTTCTTCGTTCCTGGCCAGCATCCGGGCCCGAAGTACTCTGGAAAGTGGATGTCGGCATCGGGTATGGAGGTCCAGTAATTAAAGACGGAAAAGTTTATTTACTCGACCGCAATGATAAAACCGGTGATATTATGCGTTGTTTTGATCTGAATACAGGCAAAGAACTCTGGAAATTTGCCTACGATGCAGCAGGTGAAGTGATGTTTCCCGGTTCAAGAAGCGTGCCGGTTGTAGATGATAACCATGTTTATTCGTGTGGTCCGTATGGAGATACCTATTGTTTTGATTTAAAGACACATAAATCTGTTTGGAATGTGAATGTATGGACTGATTTTGGCGGTGTTCCTGGAAATAGTGGAGAAGGAGGGCGTGGCCCTGATGGTTTTCCGACATGGGCGATTTCTCAGTGTCCGCTTATTTACGGCGATTTGTTGATTCTTGCTTCACAGGCTCCTGAAGCCGGTGTGGTGGCCTATGATAAAAACACAGGTAAACTAAAATGGAAGACTGCTAATTTAGGGCCAACCGGTTATGTAAGTCCAAACATTGTTAAGATTGACGGACAAGATCACCTGGTGATGGTTACTGCTTCGGGCGGTGGCAGAGGACAGGATCCGATACCCGGGAACGTGGTTGGAATGGAGCCGCTCACGGGTAAGATTCTCTGGCAATTCAACAACTGGCTTTGTCGTATTCCAATTCCAATGGCGGTAGATGCCGGTAACAATAAGCTCCTGATAACCGGAGGTTATGAATTGGGAGCGATGATGATCCAGGTGGAAAAGAAAGCTGACGGAATTTATGGGACAAAAGAACTTTATCGGACCGAAGAATTTGGTGATCAAACGAAAACGCCGGTTTTATACAAAGGATATTTTTATGGAGAATACGGTACTAACAACAAACGCGATGGACTAACTTGTATGAGTCCGGATGGTACGATTATGTGGAAAACCAAACGTGATCCGGATTTTAATAAAGGAAGTATTATAGTTGCGGATGGTTTGATGCTGGCAACCGACGGTGCTAAAACCCTTTACCTTATTGATCCCAGCCCCGATGGTTTTAAACCTATATCGAAAGCTGAGTTGCTGACAGAACAAGAAGGTGGCAATAGTCGTAACGGAATACAAAACTGGGCACCATTGGCATTGTCGGGTGGGAAACTCCTGATCCGTGATCAAAAACAGATGTTGTGTGTGAAAGTGGGAGAATAACACATAATAAGCCTGAACGCTTCAGTCTGCCAGACGATTGTTGACTCTTATTTGTCAAAAGCATAAACAAAAGGTCATTTCCATGAAAGGAAGTGGCCTTTTTTCAAAATAAGTATTTGATCAGTCATTTTGTGCGATATTGTTTAGGTGACAAACCAACATGTCTCTTAAAATACCTTCCAAAAAATGACTGTGTTGGAAAATTTAGCCAGTCACTAATTTGCTGGATGGTCATATTCGTAGAGTTGAGCAAAGCTTTTGCCTCTAAAATTACGTAACTGTCAATCCACTCATTGCCACTCTTTCCGCTTGTCTCTTTGATGATTTTAGACAGATACTTGGGTGTCAGAAATAATTTCTGAGCATAGAACTCCATTTGCCGCTTTTCTTTAAAATGAATGCCAACAATCTCCAGAAATTTTTTAACCAGCACTTCGTTTTTTGTTTTCATTTCCTTTTCCGGAATCTTGTGAAACTGGTAACTGGTTCCGTAAAAAAATGTCTGGTTCAGGTGTTTGACCATTTCCATACGATACGGATTATCTTTCATTCTCACTGCATTTTTAAACATGCCATAATAGGTTATCATTCGCTGTAAGTCTTCATCATTCAGTTGTATAAAAGGATTTTCTTTAACAGAAAGGAATAAACCAGCCGAGTATTGCTGATTCATAAACAGATTTTCCAAAAAACGGTTCGACATGACAATAAAATGGCCAGAGAAATCATCGCTGAAGGATTCGTATTGTAAAACCTGGTCGGCCATAATTATAAATAAAAAAGGCGCTGTCACATGGTAATGGTTCATGTTCACCATCCCTTTAATCGTGCCCTGCGTACAAATAATGGCAGTGGTAACATCTATTTTAAAAGGTACATTGAAAGAAGAAAATATTCTGGGCTCATCAAATAAAATATAATCTTCACCAATCGAATCGGCATTGCTTCTTTCAATTTCTTTTCGCCAGTCAAAAGTTGAAACCGCTTCCTTCATAGACCTTTTTTGACACAAATATAATCTTAATTATTTCGACAAAGTCAATAATTCGACCTAAAGGACAATATGTGAGAAATTGAGGACTTTCCTGTCAGTTGTGTATGGCTACCTTTGTAATGTAAATCAGAAAACAGGAAACAATGAAACAAGTATGCGTCATTACCGGTGGCGGAAGCGGAATAGGTTTAGCTGCTGCCAAATTATTAGGAAAGGAGTTTTACATTATAATCGCCGGAAGAACCTTGAAAAAACTTGAAAGTGCTTTGTATGAATTGTGGGATGAAGGAATCAGTGCGGAAATTTATGTTTGTGATATAGCAAATCGAGAATCCGTGAACCAATTAGCCGCTTATGCAAAACAAACCGGAAAAGTCAGTGCCGTGATAAATGCCGCAGGGATGTCGCCAAATATGGGTGAAGCCAGAACCATAATGGAAGCCAATGCATTGGGAACAATTAATGTAAACGAAGCGTTTTTAGAAGTCATGGAAGAAGGTTCTTGTCTGATTGATGTTTCTTCCATGTCAGGTTACATGGTTCCATCCCTGTTATTGCCGAACAGTAAATACAAATTCAGCCGGATGGACAAAGACCTTTTCATGAAAAAAATGATGGCGAGGGTTAACATTTTTCCACGGAAGTTCAGATCAGGAATTTCGTATGGCATTTCAAAAAATTTTGTCATCTGGTACGCAAAAACCGATGCGGTCAGGTTTGGTGAAAAAGGCATTCGAGTGTTGAGCATTTCACCCGGTTCTTTTGAAACGCCAATGGGCGAACTGGAGAAAGACAGCACCGAAGAATATACAAAATTAAGCGCCATAAAACGTCCCGGTAAAGTGGAAGAAATTGCCAGCCTGTTTCAGTTTTGTATCAGCGGGAAAGCAAGTTACCTGACCGGGATTGATATTCTTTGCGATGGAGGATGTGTCGCTTCGGGAGTAAACCCGTTAAAAAGAAACCGGGTTAACAATGTCGCCTGAAAACCGATTCAAAAAAATTAAAAGAAAGATTAAGATGAATGTAAAAGATAAAACAATAGTGGTTACCGGTGGTGGAAACGGCCTGGGCAGGGCACTGGTAACCGACCTGCTTGAACGGGGTGCACGGGTTGCAGCAATCGATATAAACAAGGCTGCGTTAAATGAAACTTCCGAACTTGCAGGGAAACACACCAAGAATTTGCTGACATTGGTAGCGGACATCACCGACAGGAATGCGGTTGAAAATTTGCCGGAACAGGTGATTGCTAAATTCAATTCGGTAGATGGTATTATTAATAATGCCGGTATTATTCAGCCTTTTATAAAGGTAAATGACCTGAGTTATCAAACCATTGACCGCGTGATGAATGTTGATTTTTACGGAACGCTCCACATTACAAAAGCTTTTCTTCCCTATTTATTAAAACGTTCGGAAGCACATATCGTAAACGTGTCGAGCATGGGAGGACTTTTCCCCGTACCCGGACAGGGCATTTATGGCGCGGCAAAATCGGCAGTTAAACTTTTAACCGAAAGTTTACAGGCAGAGCTTGAAAATACCACGGTGAAGGTAACGCTGGTTTTCCCCGGAGGAATTGAAACCGATATTAAATTTAACTCCGGGGCGGAAAAAAATCAGAAGGATAATAATGCGTCAAAAAAGGCAGCAATTCAACCTTTAAAACCTGCAAAAGCAGCACAACTGATTATAAATGCGATGGAGAAAAACAAAGACCGGATTTTAATCGGAACGGATATAAGGATGATGAATTTTATTCATCAATTGAGCCGCCGAATGGCCATCCGACTGATAAATAAACAAATGAAAACGCATATTCCTGATTAACCAATAAAATGTAAATCACAAAAGAAATCGAAACATGAACTCTACAATAAAAAGTATAAACCTAAAATTCATTTTTATAATGACAACTTTGGCTTTCAACCTAAGTTTATTAGGCAACTCCAATAGTAACCCTACCGAATTTCCAAACCGGGAGCAACTGTTTAACGCAGACTGGAAATTCATTCGTGATTCCATCACCGGCGCGGAACAGGTAGATTTTGATGATTCCGGATGGTTGAATATTGACCTGCCCCACGATTACAGTATGATGGACCTTCCCGGTGATGACACCGAAGAACAGATTGGTCCTTTTTCAAAAAAATCACCCGGAAACGGAAATTCAACCGGTCAGGTTATTGGGGGAACGGGTTGTTATCGCAAATCGTTTACCATGGATCAGGCAGACAAAGGCAAAACAGTTGTTTTAAATTTCGACGGTGTTTACATGGAATCAGAAGTGTGGGTTAATGGCAAAAAAGCCGGAGTTCATAAAAATGGATATACACCGTTCTGGTTCGATATCACGAACTTGTTAAACGAGCCTGGAAAAACGAATATTGTCGCTGTTAAGGTTGAAAATAACGGGCGGAATTCACGCTGGTACAGCGGTTCAGGAATTTATAGAAATGTACATCTCATTGTAACAAATCCGGTTCACGTGGCTGTTTGGGGAGTTAAAGTTACTACACCAGAAATCAATGCGAATTCAGCCCTGGTAAATGTGGAACTTACTGCTCAAAATGACGGGCAAAACGAAACAGCGCCTCAAATCACCATCAACATTAAAGATAAGGACGGAAATATAGTGGGCACAACTTCTGACAAAATCAGCATAAAATCTCAGTTCAATAAAACAATTAAATCACAAATCAGAGTCGAAAACCCGGAGTTGTGGTCGCTGGAATCACCAAATCTTTATTCGGCTGAAATAGCAATTACAGAAGGAAATAAAACGCTTGATAAATACAATCAATCCTTTGGAATCCGTTCGATTGAATTTTCGGCAGAAAAAGGATTTCTGTTAAACGGGAAACCTGTTTTATTAAAAGGTGCATGTATTCACCATGACAATGGATTGCTTGGTTCTGCAGCTTTCGACCGGGCTGAAGAAAGAAAAGTTGAGCTTTTAAAAGCCAATGGGTTCAATGCCATCCGCGCTGCCCACAATCCATATTCCGAAACCTTTTATCAAGCCTGCGACCGACTGGGAATGTTGGTTATCGACGAATTTACCGACATGTGGGAATACTATAAAAACCCTCAGGACTATTCACGCTTTTTTAAAGACTGGTGGGAAAAAGATGTAACAGATTGGATGCTGCGGGATAGAAACCACCCGGGTATCATTATGTGGAGCATTGGAAATGAAATTTACGAACCTGAGGACACCACCCGTTTACGCATTGCCAGTCAGCTGGCCGGAAAAGTGAGAGAGTTGGATGACACCCGTGCAGTGACAACAGCGATTACCGGTTTTTTCTATCCCGATGGCTGGGAAACAACTACTCCTGTTTTTAATTTGATGGATGTTTGCGGATACAATTACATGCTTGATAATATTGAAGCGGACCACGAACTGTTTCCCAACCGAATCATCTACACTTCAGAATCTTATCCGAAAGATGCGTATGCTTACTGGGAAATGGTGGAGAAACAGCCGTATGTGATTGGTGACTTTGTTTGGACTGCCCTGGATTATCTGGGAGAGGTTTCTACAGGTAGTACAAGTTATGTCCCTTCAACCACAGGAGAAACCGTTTCAGGAAACTTTGCCGGATTCAAATTACCGAAAGGGGTAAATATTTTTGACATGCAGTTAAGAAGACCTTCTGCCTGGCCCAACTTTGTAGCCGAATGTGGCGACATTGATATTACCGGAGAAAAAAGGGCACAAATGATTTATCGCGATGTGCTCTGGGACAACAGCCTTCTCGAAGTCAGTGTGCACGAACCGATTCCTGATGGATTTGCAGAAAACCTGGGCGGCTGGGGCTGGCCAAAAGAATACCAAAGCTGGACCTGGAAGGGTGAAGAAGGAAAGCCGCTTGATGTCAGGGTTTTTACCAAAGCACAGCAAGTCAGGCTTGAGTTGAACGGAAAGGTTGTTGGCGAGAAAAATCTGGGAAATGATGATAAATACATTGCGGAATTTAAGGTGCCTTATCAGGCCGGAGAATTAAAGGCTATTGCACTTGAAAACGGAAAAGAGATTGCCAGCAAAGTATTAAGAACGGCAGGCGAACCGGCTTCCATAAAACTAACAGCCGACCGCACTGAAATTACGGCCAATCGCAACGACCTTTCTTTTGTAAAAATTGAAATCGTAGATGGAAACGGAATAGTAGTTCCAACCGATTCAATTCCTATTAAACTTGAAATCAGTGGGAATGGAGAACTCGCAGCATCCGGTAATGCAAATCCGGGCGACATGGACAGTGTGAACAAAGCAGTAGTAAATTCATGGAAAGGAAAAGCGCAGGCAATTGTTCGCCCGTTTGCAAAGGCAGGCGAAATAACTTTAAAAGCGCATGCAGAAGGGTTAAAAGGCGTAGAACTGATACTAAAAACGCGTTAAATAAATTATCCAGAAAACTATAATTTTTTCACTTATTAATAATTAAAATTTTACACATGAAAACTACAAAATTATTTTTCACAGGCATGTTGCTTATCCTGATTTCATTGGGATTACAGGCGCAAAACAAAACAGGTATCGATTATTTTAAAGGCAAATGGAAAGTTTCTGTAAATAGCGCTTACGGAAATCAGGAAATGTTGGTGGTAATTGCACAGGACGGAGATAAAGTCGTTGGGAAAATTAACAATTCTGAAGGAGAAGAAATGTACAAGGTAAACAGCACTTCGGTGAAGGAGAAAGAGGCTACATTGAATTTTAATGGAAGCCAGGGAGCTGTTGATATGACTTTAACGGTCAAGGATGATGATGCAATTACGGTGAGTGTCATGGGAGGAATGGCTACCGGAACCGGGGAACGCATGAAAAAATAAGACTTTCTTTAAAAACGCGGATAAAAAAATACCGGGGATTTGCTGAACGCTCCTCGGTATTTTTATATTATAAAATACATATAGGTTTTATTTAATTCAAATTACGATATACATTCGGTGTTTGCCCGGTGGCTTTTTTAAACATCCTGTTAAAATGCTGAGGCGATTTATACCCAAGTTCATAGGCGATTTCTGAAATACTCCTTTCAGTATCGAAAATGCGTTCCTTTGCTACACTGATTAATTTTAGCTGGATGTGTTCCTGTGCCGATTTACCGGTTTCCTTTTTTAAGGAGTCGCCCAGGTAGTTGGGCGAAAGATTTAGTAAATCGGCAAAATACGCGACAGTTGGCAAACCCAGATCTTTGGTCTTATACGAATGAAAATAGTCGTTTAACAATGTTTCGAAACGCGTGATAATTCCCTGGTTTACTTTCGAACGGGTAATAAACTGCCGGTCGTAAAAACGAACACAGTAATTCAGGAACAGTTCAATATTCGAAATCACCAGGTTTTCGGTATGCTTGTCGATGTTCTGCTGCAGCTCATATTCAATCTTTCTGAAACAATCCATTACGATTACTCTTTCTCTTGATGAGAGGTGCAGGGCTTCATTTACATCGTAGGAGAAGAAAGCATAATCGTGAATTTTCTTTGCCAGCGAAGTGCCCAGTAATAAATCCTCGTGGAAAACCAACGCCCTTCCCTGCGGTTGGTAAAATTCGTCTTTCGATTCGCCAATTACCTGGTTGGGAGCCAAAAATATAAGCGTCCCCTCTTCGTAATCGTAATAATTGCATCCGTAGCGAAGATCTCCGCATTTAATCTCTTTAAGAAAAATGGTGTAGAAACCGTAATTCATCCGTCTGAATTTCCGGGGATCGGCATTCGATAAATCGATAATACTGACCAAAGGGTGTAAGGTTTCCTGGTTATTAAACAGATTATATTCTTTTATCGTATTAAATTTTAAGATCTCTTCCATTAGTGAATAATTAAAATCCGATGCACAAATGTACACTTAAATTGTTCACAATTAAGTACAAGCATAGCAGATCAGTAATCTTGGTTAGAAGTGCCGTAATTTGGATACAAACTATTTCTCAGACTAAGCTGATATTTGCAAAGTGAATAATGTTCAGTAATTTATAGTCATGACAGTAAACTTAAGAGAAATGAGAAAAATTGTAACAGTCAGTGTGCTGATCTTTCTTTTTGCATTCAATTCGTGCAGGAATTCAGACACGCAAAATCAGGTTGAAACAGAACTGAATGATCAGATCTTTCCCTTGGGACAGAAGGTGACCAATAGCAATTTTGTTGGGACCGTGTGGGTGGAAGGAGTGTTGGATGCCGACAGCCTGAACCACATCGCAGTGGGGAACGTAGTTTTCGAACCGGGAGCCAGATCAAACTGGCATACGCACCCCGATGGTCAGATTCTGATTTGTCTCGAAGGTGTTGGTTATTACCAGGAAGAAGGCAGCCCGATCAGGGTGGTGAATAAAGGCGAAGTGGTGAACATCAGGCCAAATTTGCTGCATTGGCATGGCGCCAGTGCCGACACGAAGTTTGTTCAGTTGGCCATTACAAGCAGGTTGAAAGGCGTAACCGAATGGTTTGGACCGGTTAGCGACGAGGATTACCTGGCTTTGATAAGATAGAATTGTAACGAATCCGATAATCGAAAGATCGAAATCAGAATAAAATGAATATGAAAAATTATCATCACAAACGAATCAGTATCATCAAGCCGACAGTTGTTGTAAATGGCAGGACGCTGGTAAATGCGCTTTTGGTAGTGTTAATTGTAGCGCTGGCATCGTGTGGTACCACCAATACCGACGATCTGATACTTATAACGGAACAAGGAAGTTTTGCAGTTGGTGGAACAGTAAAACAAAATCCGGGAACTTTTAACACGATCACACGAACACCCGAAGGTCAGACTTTTCATGGCGATCATGCCTACGTTTTTTACCAGGTTCCGGTGAAAGCACGCAAATATCCGATTGCGATGTGGCACGGCATCGGACAGTTTTCAAAAACATTCGAGACAACTCCTGACGGACGTGAAGGCTTTCAGAATATCTTTTTAAGAAGAAATTATAGTGTCTATTTAATTGATCAGCCACGTCGCGGGAATGCTTCCCGAAGTATGGCAGAAGGGACTATCGCACCAACTCCCGATGAACAATTCTGGTTTAATACCTTTCGCGTTGGCGAGTGGCCCAATTTTTTCCCGGGAGTGCAGTTTTCAAAAGACCCGGAAGCACTCAACCAATATTTCCGGCAGATGGTTCCTAATGTTGGTCCGATCGATATCAATGTAAATGTGGAAGCTGTTTCAGCTTTATTCGATAAAATCGGTGACGGTATTTTACTTACTCATTCACACTCAGGTGGAATGGGTTGGCTAACCGCCATTAAAAATCAGAATATAAAAGCTGTGGTTTCGTACGAGCCGGGTAGTGGTTTTGTTTTTCCCGAAGGAAAAGTCCCGCAAGCGCTTGAAAGTTCGTCGGGGCCGCTTGAGCCAGTCGCTATTCCCATGGATGATTTTATGAAACTTACAAAAATTCCAATCATCATTTATTATGGAGACAATATTCCAACTTCACCGGATCCGAATCCGGGGACAGATGGCTGGCGTGTCAGGCTTGAAATGGCTAGAATCTGGAGAGATACTGTAAATAAACACGGCGGCGATGTAACTGTCGTTCACCTTCCTGAAATAGGTATAAAAGGAAACACGCATTTCCCGTTTTCAGATTTAAATAATGTGGAGATTGCTGATCTGTTGTCAGACTGGTTAAAAGAAAAAGGACTTGACAAATAATCATTTAAATTGAAAAATTAGAGATAAAATTTTACAAAATGAAAACAACAATCATTGGACTATTCTTAGTCATTTTTAGTGCTCAATTATTCGCACAAAGTTCAGCAACAGAACAGGAGATTATTCGACTGTCGAAAGACAAGTGGCAATGGATGGCAGATAAAAATGTCGATGAGCTCAGCAGTCTTTTTCATCCTAAAGCAGAGTTTGTACACATGGGTGGACACTGGGGAACCGAACAGGAACTTGGAATTATTAAAAGTGGTGGAATCTGGTATAAAAAAGCTGATATTCATGATGTATCCGTGAATATTATTGATAATACAGCTATCCTTTTGAATAGGATTGATTTACTGGCAGAAGTTGGGGGAAATGAAGTAACCAACCCTTTTGAAGTTACTGAAGTTTATATAAAACAAGATGGGAAATGGAAGTTAGCTTCGCTGTCTTTTACTCGTTTGCTGACACCAGGCGATCACTAAATTAAATTTATACTAATAGAATGAAAAAATTATTCTCAGCATGCCTGTTATTATTTACTTCAGTTTCCTTATTTGGACAGGAAGAAGTTTCCGGTGAAAAATTCAATGCTTTCTCTGCAGTTGTTACTCTTCAAAACAAAGGCATATCGACCATTCCAAACCTCACACTGGGAAAGCCTGCAGTAATATTTGATATGAAACTGGGAAGAAAATTGACGTTTGAACCGCAGTTTCGCTTTGCGCTGGAAACAGGTAAACCCTGGGCCATGGTTTTCTGGTGGAGATACTATGGTTCGGCGGGAGATAAGTTTAAAATTACCTATCACACCAACTATTCACTTTCTTATAAAACCATAACGGCTTACTCTTCAACAGGTGACCCGCTGGAACTGATGAAGACCACACGCTATTTTGTAGGTGCCATTTCACCAGTTTATCAACTGAATAAATATTTGGGTATTGGAGCCTATCTCTTTTATTCCAGGGGGCTGGATCCAAACATGACCAAAAACACTTATATGGCTTCGTTTCGACCCGCATTCTCAAATATTCCTATTGTAAAAGATGTTACTGCAAGAATTGCCCCTGAGGTGTATTATCTGAAAATGGATGCAAAAGATGGCGTATTTTTTAATTCACGGTTCCTGATCAACAAGAAGAGTAGTTCGTTTTCAATTTCAGGGCTTGTTAATAATCCAATCAAATCCAACATTTCATCTGAATATAGCTTTCTATGGAATGTAGGCGTGAGCTATACTTTCAATAAAAAGTATGAGGAAACAAATTAAGAAAATATAGTTCATTAAAAGGTCGTGAGGATGAATCTTTAAGAAGGCAACTATTTTTCCCGGTTGTCTTCTTTTCATGTGGATATTCATCCTTCCTAAATTGATATTCGTCGCAAAAGGTTGTAGTAATTTCTTTTCTGAATTAATTTAAAACTAAAAATGGCTTTGTTTTTAAGCTTAAAATATAGTTTCTGAGTTATTCTGTTGGGCGAAGTAACAGTAAGGGGAAATTCGTTTTTGAGTTTTATTATCGAATCTGAAACAGGTTAAAACGGTTATCCTGAATATTAAACACCAATAATTTGCCGCTTAAAACTTCACCATAACCGGTGATAATTTTAATGACTTCGTTGGCCTGGAGGGTGCCTGCAATACCGGGAAGAACACCAATCAGTCCAATTTCATTTTCTTTATAGATTCCGTCTTTGGGTACAGTTGGAAATAAGTGTGAATAAGCCGGACCATTGTTGAAATTAAAAACACTGAGTTGACCTTCATAATTTAAAACTGATGCAAATACCAGTGGTTTATTCGTTTTTGCAGAGTATTTCCCTATCAGGGCCCTGGTTTGATAATTATCGGTACAGTCAGCAATTACATCAAAATCTGAAAATAAAGTTTCTATATTATTCGTGTTCAATCTGAAATCATATGTCAGGATTTCAATTTCAGGATAGAGGGCTTTGAGTTTTCGGGACGCAACTTCCACTTTCTTTTGACCTACCTCGAAGGAGTTATAAAGCACTTGTCGTTGCAGGTTGGATGTACTTACTATATCATCATCTACAATTCCAAGAGTCCCGATACCGGCAGCTGCAAGGTATATTAACAAAGGACTTCCCAAGCCTCCGGCACCAACTGCAAGCACACGTGAATTCTTCAG
>Ga0116152_10002545_pt1 | contig 14810 bp, 13 predicted proteins | sample AD_UKC119_MetaG_FD_89894 | JGI IMG/M metagenome (GOLD analysis project Ga0116152, IMG submission 89894) | Active sludge microbial communities of municipal wastewater-treating anaerobic digesters from Hong Kong - AD_UKC119_MetaG | ecosystem: Engineered > Bioreactor > Anaerobic > Digestate... | reverse complement strand
TGGTCGTTGGCCTGGCCGTGCTGGCATTGTTCTTCGTGATCGAGGGGCCGAACCGATACTGGGCTCTGATCGGAATCGTGCCGGTTCTGACGGGCCTGATGGGCTACTGCCCGGTATACGCCTTGTTCGGGCTCAATACCTGCCCGCTCAAGGGGCAAAAGAGCTAGGCCTGCCGCGCGCCTGCACGGCTCGCCGCGACGCGGCCAGCCGTGCAATACTGTTTGCCCGGCTGACTATGGGGACAGCCGCACAAGCCCATGTATCGCTCCTTCTTTGGACTCAACGAAAAGCCGTTCGCGATAACGCCGGATCCGCGCTACCTGTATCTCAGTGAGCGCCACGCGGAGGCACTCGCGCACCTGGTATATGGCATCAACGAGGCGGGCGGTTTCATCCAGCTGACCGGCGAGGTGGGCACGGGCAAGACCACGGTCATCCGCTCGCTGCTCGCCCAGATTCCGCGCAATGCCGAAGTGGCGCTGATCCTGAACCCGCGCATGTCGGCGCCGGAGTTCCTGCTGACGATCTGCGAGGAACTGGGTATCGGCGTTCCAGACAACGCCGCCGCCAGCCTCAAGGATCTGGTCGACATCCTGAGTCGCTACCTGCTGCGCGCGCACGGCGACGGCAAGCGCGTCGTACTGGTGGTCGACGAAGCGCAGAATCTTTCACCGCAGGTGCTCGAACAGGTGCGTCTGCTGACCAATCTCGAGACGGAAACCCAGAAGCTGCTGCAGATCATCCTGATCGGCCAACCGGAGCTGCGTGAGCTGTTAGGACGGGTGGAATTGCGGCAATTGGCGCAACGCATCACCGGTCGCTACCACCTCGACCCGTTGTCGGCCGACGAGACGCACGCCTACATTCGGCATCGTTTGCGAGTAGCGGGCGCGACCAGTGACGTGTTCTCAGGCAGCGCACTCACCGAGGTGCATCGCTGGTCGCAGGGCATCCCGCGGCTGATCAACGTCATCTGCGATCGCGCCTTGCTCGGCGCCTACACGCAGGACATCCATCTGGTCAGCAGCCGCATCGTGCGAGCCGCGGCTGCCGAAGTCTTCGGCAAGCGCCTGCAGCCGAGCTGGGTACCCTGGACCGCGGTGGCGGCGGGGCTGGTGCTCCTCAGCGCCGCAGGCGTCGGCGCCTGGTTGTGGTGGAGCGGGCGGACGACAGTAGCGCCGGCGACCACCGCCTCGACCACGGAGGCAAACGCTGCGCCCGCCGCAGCGCCTGCGGCACAGCCGGCGCCTGCGAGTGACGCCGGGAGCGAGACCACCACCGGCGCGCCGCCGGGCAACACGCCGGCATTGGCAGAGTTGTTAGCCCGCTTCGACAACGAAACCGATCCGGACAACGCCTACAACAAACTGTTTGCGCTCTGGGGAGTGCGGTACGTCGCCAGTCGCACGGACCCCTGCTCACAAGCCAATCGGGCGGGTCTCGAATGCCTCGTGCAGCGCGGCTCACTCGCGCAGCTGCGACTGTTCAATCGACCTGCCATCCTGAACGTCAGCGACTCTCAAGGACGGGCCCACCAGCTCGTGCTGACCGGTCTCGACGATGAGCGCGCCCGCGTCGATCTCGGCGGCGCTGTGCGGGAGATCGGCATCGGCGACCTGTCACGCAACTGGTTCGGCGACTACGTGCTGCTGTGGCGACCGGCGGAAGGCGGCGCAAAGCCACTGTCGTTCGGCATGCGCACGCCTTCAGTCCGTTGGTTGCGTCGCAGTCTGCAACGGGTCAACGGCCTGCCAGTGGAGGAACAACCGAGCGATCGCTATGACGCCGCACTCGTCTCGCTGGTGCAGGATTTCCAGCGCCGCCATCGCCTCGACGTGGATGGCATCGCGGGCGTCCAGACGCAGATAGCGCTGGACGCGGCGCTGGGCGAGCCCAACACGCCATTCCTGCGCACGAACGGCAGCACGGGCGGCTGACAGATGTCGATCATTCTCGATGCGCTGAAGAAGTCTGAGAACGACCGGCAGCGGCAAAGTGCGCCGGGCATGTTCGAGGTGAAAGTGGCGCCACCACGGGCGCGCTTCCCGGTCTGGGCAGTCGGATTCGGCGTGCTGCTCGGCATGAGCTTGCTGGCATTCGTCGGCCTGCTGTGGCGTATGGGCGTTGCAGAGCAGGCAACCGCGCAGCGGACCGGCGACGTGGACGCGGCCACGCGTGCAGCAGACGGCAGCGGTGCCACAACCGTCGCGGAGCGGCCACGACCGACGGCTGATTCGGTGACGATCGGCGGTGCGACCAACAATCCGGCCGGCGTCGCGACTGTCACCGTGACCGTGCCAAGCGGCGTGACTGCGCCCAACGTGACGGTCGGTCCGGGCCAGACACCCTTCGGACAAGTGCCGCAGTCACTCGATCCGGGTGGCATCGTGGCGCCGAGCTCGGCGCCACCACTGGTCGAAGAGCCGGTGCTGGCTGCCGGTGCGCAATCCATTCCGCCAGACTACAACCCGGCAGACTACGCTCCAGCGGTCTCGGCAGACACAGCGGCGCGGAACGCCCGCAACAAAGCTGGCGACATCCCAACCCGGGACGAGGTGGTGACGAGTGGCCAGGCGCGCGTTCCAGATCTGCGGCTCGACCTGCATGTCTACGCTAACAACCCGGCTGAGCGCTTCGTGTTCATCAACATGCGCAAGCTTCGGGAGGGCGAAGCACTGCCCGATGGCGTGCGCGTCGAATCGATCACGCCAACAGGTGCCGTGCTCTCGTTCCGCGGCACCCGCTTTCAGCTACAGAGCGAATAGGCGTTGGCAGTTGCGGCTGCCGTCCCAACGGCCGTGCTCGATGCTGCTCAACTGAGTGCCGCACTGCGCGCCGGCATCTACCGATTGTTCACGGTCACTGACCATTTGAACAAGATCAACGTCTTCCCAGTTCCGGACGGTGACACCGGGACGAATATGTCGATGACCTGTGCCGCCATGCTCGGCATATTGGACGCCCAGCCGGAACCAGGCGCCGGCGCCTTGTTGGTACGAGTTGCCGACGCCGCGCTCGATGGCGCGCGCGGCAATTCCGGTGCGATACTCGCCCAGTTCATGCAAGGTCTGGCAGACGCTACCGAGCACCTGCCGGTGATCAGCATACCAGAGTGGTTAGCTGCGTTGCGCAGCGCAACGGACTATGCGCGTGGCGCGCTCAACGAACCACGCGAAGGCACGATACTCACCCTCATTCAGGAACTCGCGCTCGCGAGCGATGCGGCGCGCACTGCTGGCAATGACGAGAACTGGCGCGACTTGCATGCGGCGGTCCTGCCGCGACTGGAAGCGGCGCTCGCCGCGACCCGCGACGGCCTGCCGGAAATGCGCTCGGCCAACGTGGTGGACGCTGGCGCCGCCGGTTTCGTCGCCATCATCGCTGGCATGGCGCACTATTATTCAACCGGCGAGACGGGAGATCGGCCGGTGCTGGACTACACGATGCACTCGGAGCAGGCACCCGCCGCCGCGTTCGACGGACACTACCAGTACTGTGCCGAGTGCATCGTCACTGGTGTGGCAATCGATCAGCGTCGCTTGCGCGAAGAGCTGTCGGCGCAGGGCGCCAGCCTGGTGGTGGCGGGCAGCAACCGCAAGACCCGGGTGCATCTACATACGAACGACCCGCAGTCGTTGTTTGCAACTGTCGAGCGCTACGGCGCCGTATCGGGCCAGAAGGCCGACGACATGCTGGCGCAGCAGCACGCCGCACATCACGGACACACACAGCGCGTCGTGATCGTCACGGACTCCGCAGCGGACCTGCCCGATGATGCCCTCGAGCGCCTGGACCTGCACGTCGTCCCGATGCGGGTGCATTTCGGCTCGCACAGCTACCTAGACAAGGTAACGCTCACGCCAGCTGAGTTCTACCGGGAACTCGCCGCGAATCCGGTCCATCCGCAAACTTCACAGCCACCGCCAGGTGATTTCCGGCGGCTGTTCGAGTTTCTGACCTCACATTTCCATGATGTGGTGTCGATCTGCGTGAGCTCGCGCGTCAGTGGCACGTTCAACGCCGCGGTAACGGCTGCGCAGCGCGTGTCGACGGATCGCATACGAGTGATAGACAGCCGCACGGTATCGTTGGGCCAGGGGCTGCTCGCAATGCGGGCGGCCGAATGCGCCAAGAGCGGCGCCGATCTGCAGACTGTCATGGCCGCAGTCGACTCAGCCCGCGCTGCCACTACTACGCTCGCGTTGCTACCAAGGCTCGACTACGCCGTGCGCGGCGGACGCGTCCCGCGGTTGTTCAAGTTGTTGGCCAAGGCGCTGCGCTTGGCGATTGTTCTCGGTGTGCGACCCGACGGCCGTGTGACCGTAACCGCAGCAATCTGGGGGCGGCATAGGCTCATCCAGCGATTCGCGGACAAGCTGCGACGGCGGATGCGGCCAGATCGCCGTTACTGGGTGGCCGTGGGCCATGGCGACGCCGAAGCGAGCGGCCGGGAATTGCTGCAGGCGATAGCCACCACTCAGCCGCAGGTCGAAGCCCAGCATTTGCTGGCGTTGGGCACCGCACTCGGCGTGCACGGCGGCCCCGGCACGCTCGTAGCCGCCATCATGGAGCTGGAGCGGCCTCTTCAACCGGACGATCCGCGGCCTTCCAGGCGAGGAAATCACCCTCGAGATGCCGCAGATTCTTGAAACCCGCGTCGTGCAGAGTGGTCAGCGCCAGGGCTGAGCGACGGCCGCTACGACAATAAACAACGATCACCTGGTCGCTTGCGCCAGTCAGTTCATCGATGCGTGCGGCCAACTTGTCGTGCGGAATGTTGATGGCGCCGGGCACATGAGCTGCCGCGAATTCCTCCGGTGTGCGCACGTCCAGCACCAGCAAGGGCTGCGATTCATCGGCCAGCGCGAGGAAATCCTGCTGTGAAATGGTTGGCGCACTGTCACCGAATTGTGGCGCAGGTTGCGCTGCAGTTGCAGCCGGCGCAGCTGCGGCCGCCTGATCCTGTGCGAAGCCGACTGTACTTGCACTGATTGCCAGCGCCGCCCCAACCATCGTGGACAGGAAGACGCGTGGTGGTGACATAGCTTGTCTCATGACTCAACTCCCGAGCTGATCCACACTGGGCATCGATGGATGCGCGGTGTGTCCATCGTTGGATCGGCACACCGCGCTCGCTCATCTAGCCGACAACAACCGCTATTTCGCCAGAATGAAAGTGACCTTCATGCGCACGCGATATTCGGTGATCTTGTTGTCCTTGAGAATGACTTCCTGTGACGCGATCCAGGCTGCCGTCACGTTCTTCAGGGTCTTGGTGGCACGCTTGAGGCCGGCCTCCATGGCGTCCTCGAAGCTCTTCTTGGAAGCGGAAGAGATTTCCGTAACACGGGCTACTGACATATGAGTTCCTCTCTTGTCTGTTGGCTTGATTGCAGGTCGAATGGTTAGTTAGCGTTGCCAGCTCGAGATGCTACTGCCACTGCTGTGGCACGCGCTCGAGTCGCGACGTGTCGTAACCCAGTTTACGCACACGCTCGACCAATGCCGCGTAATCGGCCGCTGGAATCTGCGGCTTTCGAGCCATGATCCAGACATAGTCGCGCGCGCTACGCGCAATGATCGTCTGCGTATAGTCCTCATCGACATACGCAACGACATATTCCCACTTTACAGGGAAATACCAGAAGAAGCGCATTCCCCATACGGCGTTGCCAGTATTCGGACGCACCACCCCACGGGGCTCATAGCGGCGCTCGGGCCCGTCGAAGGCGCCGTCGCGAAATGTGAAGGTCGTGGCGATGGTGCCGTCGACGTCCAGCCGATAGGACTCCACCGCGTTGTGGGCACCGCGCTCCAGTCGCGTCGGAATGCTCGCGATGACATACCAGTCGCCCATGAAGCGCGGCAGATCGACCCGCGGATGAGCGGGAATACGGTCCTGCGGACCAGTCACGCAAGCACCGGTCACGCAAGCAGAGACGACCATCGCCAGCAGTGGTAGAAATCGTTTTGGTCGCAAGGCCTCTGTCATCCGTACCTGCAATATCCTCGTCGTAGGCCGCAGCCTGTTTGCATGCGCAAGCATGCAGCAGTAAGGTGCCCTTTACCAGTTGACCGGGATGTGAGGGTAACGCCCAACCGTGCGTGCCCTCAATGGCCGTGGTGTGTACTATCTTAGGCAGCATGAAAACCCATCCTGTAAAGATTTGGCGTAGCGTGCTGACGAGCGTTGCGCTAGCGCTCCTCGCGAGTACGGCGCTGGCTGTCGGGGCAATCGATAAACTAACGACCTCCGAGCAGACCAGTGGGCTGAAGACCGCACTGACCCAGGCGGCACAGGCGGCGATCGGGCAACTCGGCCAGTCCGATGGTTTTCTCGGTAATCCGGAGGTACGCATTCCCCTGCCAGGCAAGCTGGAGAAAGCGCAGCGGATGCTCGAAATGCTCGGGCTCAACAAACAGAGCGACGAACTGATCACGGCGATGAACCGCGCGGCGGAAGCGGCAGTCCCGGCAGCCAAAGGCCTGTTCGTCGATGCCATCAAACAGATGTCAGTAACGGATGCGGTCGGCATCCTGACCGGGGGCGAGGATTCCGCGACCCAGTACTTCCGCACGACGATGACCGAGAAACTCACGGCACGCTTTCTGCCGATCGTCGGCCGCGAGACCAGCAAGGTGGAACTCTCGCAACGCTACAACGAGGTCGCCGGCAAACTGTCGCAATTCGGCCTGATCGATTCGCAAGATGCCGAACTCGACAGCTATGTGACTCACAAGGCGCTCGACGGCCTGTTCCTGGTGATGGCGAAGGAAGAAGCGGCGATCCGCAAAGATCCGCTCGGTCAGTCGAGCTCGATACTCAAGAAGGTGTTCGGCGCGCTCGGGCGCTGAGCGCTGCGATGGCGGGCGGCGTGAGACGAAAGACGCGCCATTCGTCGAGCGGCTCTGCACCGAGGCTTTGGTAGAAGCGGATCGCCGGCTCGTTCCAATCGAGCACCGCCCACTCCATGCGGCCACACTGGTGTGCTTCGGCCTCCCGCGCGAGTGCGGCGAACAGCGCGAGTCCGACTCCCTGGCGACGGAATGCGGGGCGCACGAAAAGATCCTCGAGATACAGACCTCGACGGCCGACGAAAGTCGAGAAGTTGAAGAAATACAAAGCGAATGCGGCCAACTCGCCACCCTGTTCCGCCAACAGCACGCGTACCACGGGCGCCGGCAGCTCGAGCTCGCGACGAAAGTCGGCAGCGGTAGCGCGCGCAGCGCTGCTCATTCGTTCATAGTCGGCCAGCTCGCGCACCAGCATCGCCACACTGTCAGCGTCCGCCGGGCCGGCCGTGCGAATAGTCAGCATGTCGGTCGTTGCGCGCAACGTGCACTCACTCGGCGATGTACCAGCGCTCACCGACCTGCTCCAGCACGAAGCGCGGGTATGGCAAGCCCTGATTGCTGACATCGTAGATGGCACGTTTGCCACCCGCTTCCAGCTGTGGCGCAATGCCACGCACGATACGCAGGCCGGAAACGAGCGTCTCGCGCGTATTGTCGCTGCGCTCGCAAGCCTTGACGAGGCTCCGCTGCGCGCTGGCCGAGGTCGTGCGGCGGAAGTTGGGCGACATATGCACGGTGTAGTACTCCGTACAGCGCCCGGCGATCAATGCCTGCTCTGCCGCGTCCAACAGCTCGAGCACGGCGGGGCTGGGGGGCGGCGCCGGTACCTTGACCGCGGCTGGCGGTGCGCTGGTGGCGGGCCGACTGTCGCGGCCCGCGATCAGATCGGCGAGCTGCGCCTGAAGCTCACTTGGGATGGCTGCCTTCCAGCCCTTGCCGTACGGTGACAGGGTGACGAGCACGGTCACCTCGACGTCGCCCAGCTCGCGGGGTGGCTTGCCGCGCCCAACCACGTGCACCTGTTTGCCGTCGGCGACAGCCTCCAGCCACTTGACCGACTGGAAGGGCCGTACAGCCAACTCGAGGCGCTGCGCCAGCTCCGCGTAGAAACGCACGGCCGTGAGCTTCTCGATATCGGCCAGCGAGCGTCCGGGCCCGAACAAACGGCTGCGGATGGTGCTGTCACCCTGCCCGTCCTCGGTACGCAAGCGGTTGAGTAGCGATGTTCGCAGCGCCTCCAGCTCGTCGGGATGGAATGCCATGGCAACTTCCTGTGCATTGCCGACCGCCAGCGCCGCTAACAACTTCTCTGCCGCCTGCGACTGCGCGCCGCTCACACCGGCCAGCGATTCGCCAGTGAAAACACCGGCGAGCAGCATCAGGATCGCTGCGGCCAGCCTGGTCAATGCACTCCTGGTCATTTGCGAAGCCCCTTGGTCGCCCTAACGACCAGCATGCGCGGCAACTGCGACCGCCGGCCCGTCGAGCAGCTCGAGATCGACGACGATCGGCCGATGGTCGGAGCCGACCTCGGGGCCGCGTCGAAACGCTACAACTTCGAGCTGCGGCGATACCAGCGCGTGATCGATCTGAATGCCGAGCGGCAGCACGCCGACCGGCCAGGTGGGCTGCCAGCCATAGCCCGCGGCCGCCGAGCGCAATCCCGCGTCCGCCAGCAACGTCGACTGAAAGTGCGGTGACAACGCCGACGAATTGAAATCACCGATCAACACGAGTGGTTCGCGCACGGTCCGCGCGCCGCTGGCGAAGCCTGCGTACTCGCGGTTGCGGCGCACGGCATGTGCAGGTGTCAGCGGCCAGGTCGCGTGCACCGCAATCACGCGTATCGGCGTGCCGCGGACTCGAACGACCGCCTCGACATTGCGTGAATTGGCCGTAGCCAGCCTGGGAACTGATTCGACGTCGATCGGCCAGCGCGACAGCATGACGGTCTGAAAGCGACCGTTGAACGGCGACGCCTTGCGGTACGGATAGTCGGCCTCGAGCGCAACGAGCTGCGTGAGCCAGGCTGCCGACACCTCCTCGATCGAGATGACATCCGGCTGCTCAGCGCGTAGCCAGTCGAACAGACGCGTGAACTCGTGATTGCTGTGAAACACATTGGCAGCGGCGATACGCACCGCCAGAGGTGGGCGGCTGTTGGTATTCGGTGCACTGCTGGATGCATGGGCCGTCTGACCACCCCAAACCCGCACACTCTGCTGCGGCGCTTCAATCGACACTGCGATGTACCATGCGTTCACCAGCAATACGAGACCCGCAGACGCGACACCACGCCAGGATCGACCGATGGCCAGCAGTGCGGCGGCGGCGAGTGCTGCAAGCGCGAAGTGGAGCCTGAAATTGACCGCCAGATCGGCCAGCCAGGCGAACCGCGCAAAGCCCGCCAGCACGGTGGCGACCGCCGCCAGCGCGAGCAACACTAGTCCTGTCCGCACTCCAATACGTGGGCTCATGATCTATACGGTAACGGTTGCGTCCCGATCTTGCACCGTCCGGCGCAATATCGCGGGACTGAGATGGCCGTCACACAGTGCGGGCGCAGGGCCAACTAAGTTTGCGATTCTGAGCTGGAATTAGCAGCTTGCGTGATGTCCCTATAGACTTAACATCTAGTCGGAAATGAGACCGCGTCCGCAGTGCAGGCCAGAGGCGGCGCTGTGCAAGGCCGCTTACGGCCCGTGTCGCCGAGCAACGCCAAGGTAACCTATCGATGTCGATAGCCGCGTCGACCGCTGCGATTGTCCCTGCGCCTACCGGCGCAGTCGCAGTGCTGTCCGCCAACACGGCGCTGCTGACGACTGTCCGGCGCGCCACCGCGCACGAACACGAGGTCGTGGCGGTCGCCGTCGATACCGAGCTGGCCACCCAACTCCTCGACAAGCAAGTAGGTGCGGTACTGATCGACAGCGCGGCAGTCCATGCGCCGATCGACGAGTTCGTCGCACGTATTAAGGCGCAATTCCCCGACCTGGTGCTGGTCGTGGCGGGTGGTCCGGAAGACCAGGCGGCGCTCTCGAAGTTGATCACCAGCAATGTCGTGTACCGGTTTCTGCATCGACCAGTCTCGCCGGAACGTGCCCGACTATTCCTCGAGGCGGCGCTGCGGCGCCATGATGTCGAGCACGCCGAGCTGGCTGATGCACCGGCGCCCGCTGCGCCACGCGGTGCGGGCACTCGCGGCCCAACGCCAAACAACAAGCTCTACATCGGTGCCGGTGCCGCGCTTCTGTTATTGGTTGCTGTGGGTGGCTGGCTCGCATCGCGTTCGCCCGAAGCGCCTGCGCCGCAAGCGACGGCCCCGCCGGCAGTAGATGCCGCCGCCGTGCAAGCCAACCGGATCGCCGGTCTGCTGAGCGCCGGTGATGCTGCCTATGTGAAGGGCGAATACCTCACCCCGGCCCAGTCTGGCGCAGCCGATCGCTATCGCGCTGTGTTGGCACTCGAACCTAACAACCCCAAGGCGCGCGCCGGGATCGAGCGGGTGGTCGACAAACTGCTGTCGGCGGCGGAAGCTGCGTTGCTCGCGGAGAATCCGGACGAGGCCGAGGTGCAGATCAATCAGGCGATTGCGCTCGCCCCGGGCAGCAGCCGCGCCGCGTTCCTCGCCGTGCAGGTGACCAAGGAACGTGAACGCGTCGCGCTGAACCAGACGCAGACTGACACTCGCAGCAACGCCAACGAGCAGGCCGCCGGATTTCTCCGGCTGGCGAGTCAGCGGCTCGCGAGCGGCAGTCTCATCGAACCAGCGCAGGACAACGCGCGTTTCTATATCGAAGCAGCGCGCCGCGCGTCCCCCAATGAACCGGGCTTGACGCGCGCGACACGCGATCTGCAGTCGGCCATGCTCGATCGCGCCACTGCCGCTGCCAGCCGCGGCGACCTGGCGGACGCAGAACGTTGGCTGGCGAACGCCGAAGAGGCGCGCGCCGCCCGGACGGCAGTAGCCGAGGTGCGCCGCATCCTGCAGCAGGCCCAGATCACCGACAAGGCGGCCACGATCACGCAGCTCACGCAGTCGTTTCGCCAGGCCATCGGCGCCAATCGTCTGCTCGAGCCGGCGGATGACAGCGCGCGTGGCTACTACCGTGCGCTGTTGGAAGCCGACTCCGCGCATCCGGCCACGGTGCAGGCGCGCCAGAGTCTCGGCGCCGAAATGCTGAAGGAGGCTCGCATTGCGCTCGGTCGCAATGACCTTGCGGGCACCGACCGCTGGCTCGCCGAAAGCCGTAGCATCGGTTACAGCAGCCCGGACATCGCCGCGGTAACGCGCGACCTGGCGGCGGCCCGTGCACGGCTCACCGGCGCCACCGCAACACCGCCCGCTGCCGGAGGCAGCACCGCGACCACGACGCCCCCCGCTGGTGCCAGCCAGCCGGCGGCAGCGGCCGCCGTGGTCGCGGCGAATACACTCGAGAACGTCCGTTTTGTACAGCCCCGCTACCCGGCGGCAGCCCGATCCCGTGGCCGGGATGGCTGGGTGGAAATCGAGTTCACGGTCGGCACTGACGGCGCGGTCAAGGACCCGCAGGTGCTGGCGGCGGAGCCAAACGGCGTTTTTGAGGACTCCGCCCTCGACGCGGTGCGGCGCTGGCGCTACAAGCCTGTGATGCAGAACGGTACCGTGATCGAGCAGCGCGCCAGGCTGCGCATTCGATTCAATTTATCGGACGAGTAGTCAGCTCCCATGGCTGACCGCTTTCTGATCGCAGTGGACGATGCGAAGTTCGGCGCCTGGCTGCGCCATTCGCTCGAGGCCGGCTGGCCGGCTGCCTCCCTGCGCGTCATGGATCTGAACGAACTGCGGCGCGTGCGGGCGGGCATCACCGTACGCGACTACGATCTCGCGCTCGTCGGACTCACTTTCGGCGAGACGCCGGAGGACACTGAGTCCGGCGGCCTCGACTGGTTGCGCAAACTGAAGAACCAGCCGGCATTCCCGGAACTGATCGTGCTGGCGGAGGGTGGCAGCGAACTGACCGCTGTTCGCGCTATCCGCCTCGGTGTGCTGGACTACTTGCCGAAGCGGCTGCTGACACCTTTTCGGATGCAGAACGCCGTGCGCCTGGCCCTGCGCGCAATTCAGCGGGAACGCCGGAGCCGCCAGGACCGTCGCACGCAGCAGCAGCCGAGTGTCGTGGCGGTTGCCGCTATTGCGCCGGACAAACCGGGCGCGGTACCGCCCGCGCCAGTCGACCAAGTGGCGCCACCAGACGGTGCCATCGCAGCCAGAGCGGCCGTCGCCGACGCAGGCGGACTGCCTGGCTACACGATACTGCAGCAGCTGGGAGAGTCGGACGCCGCAGCGGTCTATCTCGCGATGAGCGCGGCACTCGAGCGCAAAGTTGCGCTCAAGATCAGCAAGCGCGTACGCGACGAGCCCGGCCCGGCCGGCGAGAACGATGATTCGGTTACCGTCGACCGCGCGTTGTTCGAGCGCGAGTATCACGCACTCGCTACCGTGCACGACACTTCGGTCGTGCAGATCTTCGACTATGGCACGCACGCCGGACGCGAATACCTGGCGATGGAGTACTTTCCCTGCGGCGATCTCAAGGCGCGCCTGCAACATCCGATCTCGCTCGACGAGGCGCTCGCCTTCGTGCGCGACATTGCCTCGGCACTCAACGTCGTGCATGCAGCGGGCATCGTGCATCGCGACCTCAAGCCACCGAACGTGATGCTGCGCGAGGACGGCAGCGTAGTCCTCATCGATTTCGGACTGGCCCGCAATCTGCTGGCGGGCGATGGCACCACGCGTACGGGCGTGCTGCGCGGCTCGCCCTACTACATGAGCCCGGAGCAGGCGCAGGGCAACAACCTCGACCCGCGGACCGATCTGTACAGTCTCGGGGTCATTTTCTACGAGATGCTGGCCGGCAAGAAACCGCATCTCGGCGCTTCAGCAATGGATGTGCTGCGCCAGCACGTCGATGCGCCGGTGCCGCTGCTGCCGGTCGAATTCGCGCACTGGCAATGGCTGCTCGATCGGCTGATGGCCAAAGACCGCGACGAAAGATTCGAGTCGGCCAATGCTGTGCTGGAGGCACTCGATCGCGCGCAGACTGGCGAACCGGCCGCCGAGCCTGTGATCCAGGCTACAGCTCCGGACAACGACCAGCCCGCCGTCGCCTCAGTCGTGAACTAGGTCACGGTGCCGCGGGCGCAAGCCCGCTGAGATCGCAGGATGTTACTTACCGCGATCGGAAACGGAGCCGTCATCGCTTACGGACTCACTGTTGTGTTGCTGGGCGCCCTGGCTGCGGCTGTCCTGCACGCACGTACCCTGCGTCGTAAGTCGCTCTTCTCCCGGCACGAAGCACTGCTTGCGCAGCTCCGGCTGGAAGCCGTGCTCGGCGCAGTTCCCCGGACCGCATTCATTATCGACGCGGAACAGCGCGTGGTCGGACGAATCCCCGCGTCGGCGAGCAACCTGCTTGGCCGGGACGGCGTCGCCGGCACCAGATTGTCGAATCTGCTATCGGGCAATGTCACCGAAGATCGACGCTTGCAAACCGTCGCCTATCTCGAGGCAATGCTGCGCGCTGAGCCGGCTGACAACCCACTTGCGGACGTCGAACTGCACGGCCGTCATGTCAGATTTACATTCGAGAAAATCGACTCGCACGGGATGCTGGCCGGCATCCTGGTCACACTGGCCGAGCGAACCGCCGCGGCCCGGGCAGCGCCGGTCGCCCCGATCGACGACGCCCCGGAAGCCGCCACGACGGGTGCTGCCGAGGAGGCAACTGCGGTCGCAGCGCCTGCCGCCGAACCGGCGCCACCACAAGATCTGCTCGCCATCACCCAGCGACTGCAGCGCGACGGCACTGCACTCGCAGGCTTTCTGCAGGATGCCAGCAGCAAGACCGCCCAGGTACGCGCCATGTTGCGGATGCCGGCACGCGCCGAACAGGCGTTCCGCGAGAAACTCAACCGGATCCAGGAACTGATCGCCGCACTGCGCACACGCGCCGCCGAGCTGTCGCTGCTGACAGTCGTGCAGCAGGCGAGCGATTTCGAGCAGTTGCTGCTCGGCCTGCATGACAAGCCGACACTTACTGGCAACGATTTCCTGCCGCTGGCCGTCAAACTGGACGATCTTTTCAGTCATATCGCGCTGATGGGTGAAACGCTGGGTCACAGCGTACCGAGCCCGGCTGCGGCGGCCAACGACGACGAATCGAGTGACGACTATGTCGCAACGCAGCTGCTGCCCGGGCCACAAGCTGCAGTCAGCGAGGATCTCGGCGCTTTCGTTCGTCGGCTTGCCAGCGACATTGCCGCCGAGCGTGGGCGCGAGGTTTCTGTCGTGTCGGTAGGACTCGAGGATGTTCCGGACAATCTGTATGCAGAGCTGCAGGAGATCCTCGCCCACCTGGTGCGCAACAGTGTGCTGCATGGCCTCGAATCGCCCGCAGAGCGTGAACAGCATGGCAAGCCGCGGGCTGGCACTTTCGTCGTCCAATTCGACATTGACGAGCGCGGTGCATTCAATCTGTCATTCCAGGACGATGGCCGCGGGCTCAACTACGCGCGCATTCGCGCGGTGGCGATCGAACAGGGAATCCTGACAGCGGCTGTGGCCGACCGCATCGATCAACGGAAGCTCGCCAGTCTGATCTTTCGGCCCGGGTTCAGCACAGCCGCGAACGGGCCCGAGCACGTGGGTGCAATCGGTATGGATCTGGTGCGGGAGCGCGTACACACACTCGGCGGGAAGGTCGGCGTTGCGACCAAGCCGGGTGAGTTCACGCGCTTTCGCATCATGTTGCCGCGGGCACTGCGGCGGAAGGTGGCCTGAGTCCGATCAGTCAGCGCTGGTCGCGCGATCATAGCGTCGACCTAACAACCAGCCATTCAGTGCCCACAAGGTGCCTGCCAGAGCGCCCAGAAGCGCAACGACCACGGGCGTCGTGCCGAGCGCTTCGATC
>Ga0116152_10002543_pt1 | contig 14814 bp, 12 predicted proteins | sample AD_UKC119_MetaG_FD_89894 | JGI IMG/M metagenome (GOLD analysis project Ga0116152, IMG submission 89894) | Active sludge microbial communities of municipal wastewater-treating anaerobic digesters from Hong Kong - AD_UKC119_MetaG | ecosystem: Engineered > Bioreactor > Anaerobic > Digestate... | reverse complement strand
TCGGCTCACGCCGCTGCGAACGACCCATCATGGCCGCCACCTCCATGCAGGAACCATCGTCGCCATTCTATACTGAAGATTCGCGGAATTGGGCAACACGCCCTCACTGCGGCGGCTCGGAACACGTTCCGCGGGTACGTGATTCCTGCATCGCTCGCTGGGACGGTATTCCTATTCCGTACCCACTCCGAGCTTGCTGGTACGGGATTCCATTCCCGTACCCACATCGGGCGGGAACTCCTTCCCGCCCCGCTCGCCATGGTTACATCGCGCGACCGACTCGCTGACGCTCGCGGCTCGGTGGTTGAGCTCGGTTCGGTTGTTTGGCGGCTCGGCTCGGAACGTCGACAGCGGCGGGATCCGTCCCCGATTTTTCCCGTTTCACATCTTGCTTTCCGCCGAACGAAAACCTAACATACACCGAACAAGTCGCCGTTCCGAACCATCGCCCATTGCAGGGAGCCTTCCGTGCTTGCGGAGACATTGCGCGCCATCGAAGCCAAATGTGACGTCGCGCTCACGACGGCCGCGGGTCTGGACCGACGCGAACGCGCCGCCGGTCTCACGACCGGCTGGCCCGAGATCGACGACGCCCTCGGCGGCCAGCTCCCCATCGGTCTCCACGAATGGTTCACGCCCCCCGCCAGCGGAGATGAATCGCAGGATCCAGACGAAAGCCGTGTGCCACTGCTCTCAAGCAGTGCGACGACGAGCCGGCGACAATCCACCGATGCGCATACGTCGCGCGATCATCTCAGCGACGCGTCACGCGCCACATGCTTGCCTTGGGGGGCAAGCATGCCACCCGACAGTGTGCCACTGCTCTCAAGCGGCGCGACGACGAGCCGGCGACAATCCACCGATGCGCACACGTCGCGCGATCATCTCAGCGATGCGTCACGCGCTACATGCTTGCCTTGGGGGGCAAGCATGCCACCCGATCAAAGCGGATGCAGTGTGCCACTGCTCTCAAGCAGTGCGACGACGAGCCGGCGACAATCCACCGATGCGCACACGTCGCGAGATCATCTCAGCGATGCGTCACGCGCTACATGCTTGCCTTGGGGGGCAAGCATGCCACCCGGCGAATCTCGAACAACGAATGAGTCTCTTCAGACGGAACCGTCACATCCATCGCACGACAGGGAAAGGAAGTCCCCGTTCGCACGGCGGCGCCGCCATGGTTCGTCGGTCCGCCGGCGGCCCTGGCTGGCGCCGCTTTGTGTGTTCGCCCACCTGGCGTGGCGGGCGATGGAGACGGATCCGCTGCCGCGGCGCATCGCCTGGATCGGTGGTCGCTGCACGCCCTATCCGCAGATGCTTGTCCGCGCGACCGACGGCGACGATCGCCTGCTCTCGCGCTCCCTGTTCATCCAGGCGCCGAATCGGGCGACGCGCCTCTGGGCCGCCGATCTCGCCCTGCGATCCAGCGCCATCGGCGTCCTCCTCATCGATGGAAGCGGTTTCGACACGGCCGCCACCCGCCGCCTGCACCTGCTGGCGAAGACGCACGGCAAACTCGTTCTCTCGGCCCGCCCGCTCGACGAATGCGACACGCTGTCCGCCGCGATCACCCGCTGGGTCGTTCGCCCCCAAACACCCGGCGAAATGATGGCGCGGCCCGCCGCCGGACCGCGCTGGCAAGTCTCACTGATCCGCTGCAAGACGACGGCCGCACAGGACGGCGATCTGAACTGGCTGCTGGAGTGGAAACATGGCGAAGGCGCTCTCGATCTATCTCGCCCGCTGGCCCGTCCGGCTGGCCCAACGGAAACAACGGCGACAGAACCGCTCGACGGGCGACTGCGGCGCGTCGCCTTCGGATGAGGCCACGCTGATCATCGCGGCCCAGCGCGGCAAGCAGGTCATCGCCGCCTGCTGCGAACAGGCCTCCCGCGCCGGCGTCCGCCCCGGTATCACGCTGGCCCACGCCCGCGCGATCCTCAACGAGCGCCGGATCCTCGAGGCCGCTTACGACCCGCAGGAGGATGAACGCGCCCTGCGCCGGCTCGCCCGATGGGCCCTGCACTTCGCGCCAACGATCGCCCCCGATCCGCCCGACGGTCTGCTCCTCGATATCACGGGCTGCGAACGCCTCTTCGGCGGAACGATCTCGCAGATCCGCGCGATCGACGCCGCCCTCCAGCGCGTCGGTCTCCCCTCGCGCATCGCCGCGGCCCCCACGTTCGGCGCCGCCTGGGCGATGGCGCGCTACGGCGCGCGGCGCGTCTCCTTCGTCGAAGCCGACAGGCTGAACGACGCCCTCGCGCCGCTGCCCGTCGGGGCGCTGCGCATCGATGAGAGCGCCCGCATCGCGCTTCATGAAATCGAAGTGCGCACGATTGCGGAGCTGCTGGCAATTCCGCGGCGCGAACTGGCGGCGCGCTACAGCCCGTCGCTCCTGACGCGCATCGATCAGGCGTACGGCGAGATCGAAGAGCGGATCGAACCGATTCGCACGCCGCCTGTCTTCGTTGTCGGCCATACCTTCGATGGTCCCGTTCGCCGCAGCGACTTTGTCTTCGCGGCGATCGAAAGGCTGCTGGACGATCTGCTCGCGATGCTCGCCGCCCACGATCACGGTCTCTGCGAGCTGACGATTCGCTTCGATCGCGTGGACGCCGGCGAATGGACGGAATCGTTCTGCTTCTCCCGCCCCACGCGCGAGCGGAAACACTTGTGGACGCTGATCGACCTGCGGCTGGATCGTCTGCGCCTGGGCCACGGCGTCGAGGAGATCACGCTGCGCGGCGAACGAACGGAGCGAATGCGGGCGCGGCAGATCGCGATGTGGCAGGGCGCGGCGGCCGAAGCGCCGGACGACGCCTCGCTGGGTCGCCTGCTGGATCGGCTCACGGAAAAGCTGGGCGCCGAGGCCGTGCTGATGGCGTCGCCCGTCGAATCCTATCTGCCGGAGAAGACGTTCGATCCCAATCCCGGCGCCCGCGCGATCGCGAAGAAGCCGTCGGCCGGTCTGCTGCTGGCGGATCGACCGTCGCGTTTGTTTCCGCAGCCGGAGGCGATCGACGTGATGGCCGCCGTGCCGGATGGACCGCCGGCGTGGATGAAATGGCGCGGCGACGACGTGCGAATCATCGCCAGCAGCGGCCCCGAGCGGATCGCCCTCCCCTGGTGGACGGGCGACGAACACATGAACGCCGCCCGGGATTACTACATCGTCTGCGACGCGCGCGGCCGCTCCCTCTGGATCTATCGCGCCTGCGAAGACGGCGAATCAACGGGCGAGTGGTTCATTCACGGGATGTGGGTGTGAGGTGAGCGCCGAAATAAACACAGTGTGCCACTGCTCTCCAGCAGTGCAATGCTGAGTAAGCGTCAATCCCAGGAAGACTGCGCGTCGCACGAATGACCGAACGATGCGTCACGCGCTGCATGCTTGCCTTGCAGGGCAAGCATGCCACCCTGCGCGCACGCGCCGATCCAATGGTCGGCATGTCACCCATCACGAAATTCCGAACGATGCGTCGCTCGCTACATGCTTGCCTTTGGGGGCAAGCTTGGCGCCCGGCGCGAATGATGTTCCGCGATGGCGCAGCCCGGCGCTATGAATCCAGCAGAGCCGCGCGGTTCATCGCGTCCTTCGTTTCGATCGCGTCGTCGCCACGCTCCCTGCGTAACACGTCGAGGCCGCCCGTCAGTAGAGGTCGCGATTCATCGACGCGATTCAGCCGCAACAGGCATTCGCCCAGCGCGCTTTCGGCGCGGGCCGTTCGCCAGTCGCCGGCGCCGCAACACGCCCGCCACATGGCGACGGCCGATTCCAGCAGCGCCAGCGCGTCGTCCAGTCGATCGCCGCCCATCTCCAGCAGACCCGCCAATTCGAGCGAGTCCGCCAGATCCGTGTTGTTCGCCTCAAGGGCGCCCTGCTCCGTCAGGGCCCTGCGCATGTACAAGGCCGCGTCACAATGCGAACGCGCCCGAGCCGGCTCGCCAAGGCGATACTCCGTCAGGGCCAGGCTGTGCAGCGCACGAGCCGTCAGCGGATGTTCGGCCTTCAGGCCCTTGCGAAGAATCGCGACCGATCGATCGAACTGCATCTCGGCCTCTTCGTAGCGACCGAGATCGTAGAGCAGCTTGCCGTAGTTGTTCGCCATCTTGGCCAGATCGGGATGCGCCGAATCCAGCGCTTCGGCGCGAATGCGGATCGCCGCCCTGTAATGCTCATCCGCCTGCTCGAACTTTCGCTGAGCACGGTACAGGGCGCCGAGATTGTTGAGCGTCTGCCCCACGTCGTTCTTCGCCGACGCCACATCCTTCTGCTTCGAATTCGTCGCCGACAGCAGATTCGCCAGCAGATCCTTCCGCATCAGCAGCGCCTCGAGATAGGCGGACTCGGCCGCTTCGAGATTGCCCGCCTGTTTGTAAACGAGCCCCAGATTGTTCAATGCGCCGGCGATACGCTCATCGGGCGCAGTGTAGTTGTCTCGATAAATCGACAGCGCCGACTCAAAGAGCGCTTTGGCCTCGTCCAGGGCGCCGCGGCGCAGCACGATGTTCTCGGCCAGCCCCAGCATCGTGTCCGCCGTGTCGACATGCCGACGGCCGAGTTCCCGTTCGCGAACGTCCAACGCGTAGCGATAGTGCCGATCGGCCTTGTCATACTCACCAAACGCCTTGTAGGTCCCGGCGAGTGTCGCGCGCACGCCCGCCGCCACGAGCGGATCGTCCGACAGCTCGCTCTCGACTTCACTCGACGCGCGATCGAGCGTCTCAAGGACAGTCACATCCTTGCGACCCATTTGCCATGGATCGGCCGACTCGTAAATGCCCGTGATGACGGCGTTGATTCGCTGTACCTGTCGGGCCGCTCGCTCAACCTGCTTCGCCTTGTAGTAGGCGTAGGGTCCGCCGACGGCGACGAACACCAACAGGCTCGCCGCCAGCGCGAAGGGCAGCCGATGTCGCGCGACCATCTTGCGAAGCTGGTAAATTGTGCTCGGCGCCCGCGCGAAGATCGGCAGATCGCCGAGGAATCGCTCGATGTCCTCGCTGAGCGCCGCGACGCTCTGGTACCGCCGCGCCGGTTCCTTCTCCAGCGCCTTGAGAACGATCGCCGACACATCCGCCGGAATGTCGCCGCGAATCGACGCGGGCCTGGCCGGCGACTGTTCGCAGATCAGCCGGACCGCCTCCAGCAGCGGCGCGCGTTCGACGGCGTACGGCAATCGCCCCGTCAGCAGTTCGTAGAGGATGACGCCGAGCGCGTAGACATCGCTTCGCACATCGATGGCGTCGGGCCGCCCCTGCGCCTGCTCGGGGCTCATGTAGGCCAGCGTGCCCATCAACTGCCCCGACGCCGTGTTGATCGACGGGGCGGATTCATCGCGTTCCATCAGGCGGGCCAAACCAAAGTCGAGGATCTTCACCTGCGGAAGCGTCGCCCGTATCGACGAGGCCGGGCCCGTTGCCCGATCGGCGGCGCCGCTTCGCCCCGCCTCCGACGATTCCGCCTCGTCCGTCGGCACGAGAATGTTCGACGGTTTCAAGTCCCGATGGATCACGCCGCGCTGATGGGCGTAGCTGATGGCGTCGCACACGCGCTGAATCAATCGAAGTCCGCGTCGCACGCGATCGGGTTCATTCGCCCACATCGCGGCATAGTCCGTCAATGTCCGGCCTTCGACGTACTCCATTGAGAAGTACTGGCGACCATCGCTGGTTTCGCCGGCGCCGTAGATCGACGCGATGCCATTGTGATTGAGCCGGGCGAGCGTCTGCACTTCGCGCTGGAAGAGCTTGCGCTGCAGTTCATCGGCGTACTGCCCGGCGAGAATCAGCTTCAGCGCGACGCGTCGGCGCGGCTGTCGCTGCATGGCCTCGAAGACGACGCCCATGCCGCCCTGACCGATCTTGCGGAGGATGTCGTAGCCGGCGATCTCCGTCGGCGCCTGGCGCGTGGAAGGCGGCGGCGCCATGCCGACGGCGTCAAGCTCCCCCAGGATGTCGCGCATCTCCTCGACCTGATCGCGGCAGAGCGCGCAATCGGCGACATGCGCGGCAAGTTCGGCGGCGTCCGCCTCGCTCGCCTCACCGTGGACCCACGCCCAGAGCTGTTCATGCGAAACGTCACAGCTCATAGGTCGAGTCCGCTGTGCCTGCGAAGCTGTTCGCGCAGATGCTCCGACGCCCGCACGAGACGCCCCTTCACAGCGATCTCCGTGATCTCCAGCACGGCGGCCATTTCGCTGCGCGACATGCCCTCGAAGTGTTTGAGCGTCAGAACGCTGCGATATTCTTCCGGCATCTCGTCGATCAACTGCCGAATCAACTCGCGACGTTCATCCCGCGCCATTCGCGTGCGGGGACCGGCCGTGTTGCGCGCGACATCGAAGCCCGTGCGAATATTCCGATTGTGGGTCGGGCTGCGCTGCCAGCGGCGAAGCGTGTCGAGGCACTTGTTCCGGGCAACCTTGTAGAGCCAGGGGCGGACATCGCCCTCCGGCAGCGTGTCGGCGTCCGTCAGTTTCGCGAATGTCTCCTGGGTGACATCCTCGGCGCGAGCCTCATCATGCAGATAGGACGTGGCGTAGCGATGGATGGCGTTCCAGTAGCGATCGCAGAGTTGCTGATACGCGTCATGCCGGCCGGCGCGGATCGCCGCCAGGAGTTCCGCGTCGCCCTGTCCATCCGGAAGTTCCGCCATCGTCCCGCCCTTTCGTCGCCATCATCTTATGAAACGCCAATGGCCCTCGCAATTGCATTCGCCGATCGGCGCCTCGCATCGCGGTGATTCGATGGGGACTGAATTCGCAAGAAAAAACGCCGCGGCACAGTCCATCGACCTCGTCCCGTTCGTGTCATACACGACGGTCCTCCGTCGCTGGATATCGCCGGCGGGCCGATGGGGATCACGAGCCCGACGCCTCATCGGCCCCGCCGAGCGATTCGACTCGCCGGCGTGAATCGGCGCAAACAGAAAGACCGCGAGACGCCATTCGACGCCTCGCGGCCACTCTGTCTTCGCTCCCTGCGACGCCCACCGGCGGCGCCACGGAGTTTGCGTCGCCGGCGGGTCCATCGCAGATTCAATCAGGCGCTCTGTCTCGCCAGGTTGAGCAAAGCCCCGTCGCATGCGCCAACCAGCGCGCGCACCTGCGGGCTTCGATTGTAGAGATCGGCGACGGCGGCGGGCTGTCCGTGAATGCCGTCGAAATGGCACGGAACACCGAGCTGCCGGGCGAAGTCGATGAACATCGCCAGGGCAAGCGTCCAGTTGGGACCGAGGTAGTTCACGGCGTCCATGTTGAAGACGACTTCCGTCGGCGGCTCGTCCGCGAAGACGTCCGTCAGCAGTCGCAGAAAGGCGCCAAGTTCCTTCGTGTTGAGCCGCGGACCGGCGGGCCGGATCCAGAGTCCGCCGTTCTCAGCGACGGCGTACTTCCAGCGATTGAGCGTCCGCTCGGCGTTCTCGACGACACGCAACAGGCTTCGATCGACTCGTCCTCGCATCATCATTCACCCCCACGCCGCCCATCCAATGCGTCAACACGACTCGTCCCGAGACGAACCCGTATTCGTCTCAGACGTGTGACAGAGCAATCGCCGTGCCAAGGGTGAATGATCGGACGTTCGGCGGCCCGGCGCGGCGAGAAAGCGGCGATTACGGGCGCCCCGTTCGATGGAGAGCGCTTTCGGTCGTGGGCGCCGCGCAAGTTGGGGACCGCCGGGTTGGCTCTATTCCCCAGGTGCGCAAGATCGGACGCTAGGACTCCCGGGCGTCCTCCCGTACTTTCGCGTAGTCCACCGGCCGCTTCTCGACGAAGGCCCGCATACCCTCCGCCACTTCCGGCGCCCGATTGTGAATGCTCAGCCAGTCGCGGGCGTGACCAATCGTCTGGTGCCAGGACATGTCGCGCCAATAGTTAAGCTGCTGCTTCGTGTAGCGGAAGCACTCGGGCAGCTTGTTGATCAGCTTATCGGCGAGTCGATCCACGGCGGCGTCCAGTTCCGATCGCGGAACGACTTCGTTCACGAGCCCCCAGTCGAGGGCTTTGGCCGCGGGGATATCCTCGCACAGGAAGAGGATCTCGCGCGCCCGCCGATCGCCGACGATCAGCGGCAGAAACTGCGTGGCGCCCGCGGCCGCGACGCTCCCACGAGCGGCGCCAACCTGCTTGATGATGATGTCATCCGCCGCGACGGCCAGATCGCAGCTCATGTTGAACTCGTTGCCACCGCCGACGACCATGCCGTTGAGCCGCGCGATCGTCGGCTTGCCGATGTTCCGCAGCTTCTCGTGACACTCGATGAAGAGCCCCATCCACTTCCAGTAGGTGTTCGGCTTGTTGACAAACTCCTCGGCCTGCTCCTTCACGTCGGCGCCCGTGCAGAACGCGCGGTCACCGGCGCCCGTGAGGATCAGGACGCGGACGTCGTCATCCCAGGCGGCGTCCTGAAAGGCGGCGTTCAGCTCGATAAGCATGTCGCCATTGACGGCGTTGTAGACCTCGGGGCGATTGAAGGTCACGATCGCGCGGAGGTTCCGCTTCTCGTAGCGGATCATTTGGAAATCAAAGCTGTCGGCGTTCTTCCCAGAGTATTCCATTGTGTATTCACCTCACGCCGCGCCGGTATGCCGCCTCAACGCGTCCAGGCCTAGGCCCATCCGTCTTTTGAGCGCAACTTCGCCCGAACTTCGGCGAACTTTCCCTCGTCATCCAATACAAAGAAACGGAACTTACCGGCCACAGAGTCCGCGTGCCCATTCCTGATACGATTCTCGCACCACGTGACCGGCATGCATTTCCCATGTTGAACCCTGAACGCCACATCAATGACAGGTCGAGACATGCTTTCCTGGTCCCAACTCGCCCCCGCGGTTCTGCAGGCAACTTCGCCGACGTAGGCTCCGTAAAAGAAGGCCGTGACGCGCACCCTTGCGTCTTCCAGGTTTCCCGCCTCGAACTCACGATGCGCCGCAATCAGTATCTCGTCGACGACATCAAGCGACTGAGCCGTGAAATCCAACTGTACCTTGTTTTCCGATTTCGCCTTCTGAACCGCCATCGCCGCATACAGCGGCATCCCGACTTCCACTTTTGGCTTGTCCTTAATTGCAGGTCGACGCTTCTCCAGCAACATGTACAGGTGCACAAGGGCAAAGGCCGCTGACAACACGGTAAGTACGGCCGTAACCAGTGTCGTCCCATTGCCGATCATCTCTGCGTCTCCAGCCGTGATGCGCGCTCAAGAACCCTATGCATCTGAGTCAGCGGAATTACAGTCGTTCACGCGCGCCGCAGTCCTCCGCCAATGGACAACGGGCGGGATGGATCAACCGGGGGCCAGGAGGAGTCACTCCCATGAACAACCACGCCACGTGTGGCGCTCACAAGTTTCGAGGCGCCACGACAGCAAGTCACATCCCGTTTCAGGCTCCAAACATCAGACGTTAGCGTATTCTTGACAATCCCTCACCCGAATCAAGGTTAGGCTGATCCCCCAGCCCGGCGACGTGTTCGAAGTTCGCCGAATCCGGAAACTCCAGCGGAGGCCCGCCTATGCGTCCTGCGATCATAGCGTCCACGCTCGTCATCGTCTGTTCGGGCCTGTACATTGCCGCCGGAGAGACGACGGACCGTAAGGAACCAGTAATGGCCAAGGCCCTTGAAGCCACGATTGCGGATCGCATCGCCGAGTTTGACAGGATCCCCGCTGATCGGCGTCGTGAACTCGACACGTTCGCGGACATGGTTCGACAGGCCCGACAAGGCGATCGGCCCGCCCGCCTCGTCTTCATCTGCACGCACAACTCAAGGCGAAGCCACATGTGCCAGATCTGGGCCGCCGTCGCCGCATATCACTACGGCGTCAGCGGCATCCACACCTACTCCGGCGGAACCGAAAGTACGGCGTTCAACCCGCGCGCCGTCGCGGCCATGGAGCGCGCGGGGCTCCGGATCGCCAGGACAACGGACGACGACAACCCGATCTACCACGTGCGCTACAGCGACGACGCGCATCCGCTCACATGCTTCTCGAAGGTCTACGATCACGCGCCGAATCCGAAGAAGGACTTCATCGCCGTCATGAACTGCGATCACGCCAATGAGGCCTGCCCGATCGTCCGCGGCGCGAGCAAGCGCGTCGCCCTCATGTACGAAGATCCAAAAGTAGCGGACGGAACGCCGGAAGAGGCGGCGAAGTACGACGAACGATGCCGCCAGATCGGTCGGGAAATGCTGTACGTGTTCTCTCGGCTGAAATAGTCGCTCGCGCATGCCAACGAAAGGCGTTGGCGATTGGAATTATGGCGATGCGCGTCGCGCCCTAGTCCCCCAGGCTCGTCCCGATCGAGCGCGCGATCTTCACCAGGTCATCGTCCCGCCCAACAAGCCGCTGCTGATTGGCAACGCTCGTGATCGGCACGCTGCGCAGCTGCCCCTCCTGGACGACGACCAACTGGTTGTGATTGCCCGATGCGAGCAGCTCCGTCGCCTCGTGGCCGAACCGCGTGGCCAGCACGCGATCGGCGGCGCAAGGTGAACCGCCCCGCTGCACGTGGCCCAGGACGACGGCGCGGGATTCATTGCCGGTGCATTCTTCCAGCCGGGCGCTGAGGACATTCGCCACGCCGCCGAGCCGGATCGCCTCGTGGCTGTCGGCCACGACGCGGCTGATCGTCTGCTCGCCGTCGATCGGCCGGGCGCCCTCGGAGATGGCGATGATCGTGAAGTACTTGCCGTGCTTCTTGCGATCCTCGCACGCCGCGCAGATTCGATCGAGACTGTAGGGAATTTCCGGGATGAGAATCACGTCGGACCCGCTCGCCAGGCCCGCGTGAAGCGTCAGCCAGCCGGCGTTGCGGCCCATCAGTTCGACAAGAAGAATGCGATGATGGCTGGCCGCCGTCGTGTGGACGCGATCCAGCGCCTCCGTGGCAATCTCAACCGCCGTCTGAAAGCCGAACGTCACGTGCGTGTGCATCAGGTCGTTGTCGATCGTCTTGGGGACACCGACACAACGGGCGCCCATCTCGATCATGCCCGCGGCGCAGGACATCGTTCCGTCGCCGCCGATGACAATCAGGGCGTCGAGCCCGTTGTCCTCGTAGTTGGCGTAGGCCTGCTCACGGACATCCCTGAAGATCGGCTTGCCATTGGCGTCCGTCCCGACGGCGTACTTGGCGGGGTTCGCCTTATTGCTCGTTCCGAGGATCGTGCCGCCGCGCGTGAGAATGTTGCTCGCCGAGTCCCATTCGAGCGGCCGCATTCGGTTTTCGATCAGCCCCTGAAAGCCGTCGAGAATGCCGATGCACTCCCACTTGTGGTCGCGAATGGCGGTCTTGACGACGGCGCGAATGACGGCGTTGATTCCGGGGCAGTCACCACCCCCTGTGAGAATACCGATGCGCTTGATGGGCTTTGACATGGCTCGAAATGTACGGCGCGAATGACATCGCGTCCATCGTCTTATGCGCAACTGTCGCGTATCGGAAACGCCCCGCCAGTGGCCCGACTGGCGGAATCACGTACGATGGGCGCCGTGCCAGAACGCAAGCGACAGACCGGCGCCGGAACGACCCTCCTTTTGGCGGCGCTGCTGGGCGTTGTCCTGCTGGCGGCGCGACTGCCGTTCCGGAACCATCCGACACCCACGCATCCTGACGAAACCTCGTTCGTCGCCGCCGTCGGGTTTCCCGCCGATTACCCCGTCCACGCCCCAGGCTACCCGCTCTGGGTCGCGATCGGCACAATACTCAGGCCTCTCTGCGCATCGCCGTACAACGCCTACGCGCTGGCGTCGCTATCGGCGTCGATCGCGGGACCTTTGCTCCTGTTCGCCTGGCTGCGGCCCGCGAACGGGAATCGACTGGCCTGGCTGACGGCCCTCGCACTCGGTCTCTGCCCGCTGGCCTGGTTCCACGCGGTCACGGCGCTGACCTACTGGATGGCGACACTGATCGCCATCGCTGTTGTCATGGCGTGCGAACGAGCGATCGCGAATGGCGGCGGAAGGTCATTGACGCTCGCGGCGGCGCTGCTGGGCATTGGCGTCTTCCTGCGGACGGATTGCCTTATTTACTTCGGCCCCCTGTTCGCCTGGGCCGCGATCCGCACAACACGGTCGCGCGCCCGCCTCGCTGTCGTGATTCCCGTCATCGCTGTCGCGAGTTTCTATGTGCTGATGCGCTACCTGTACGGGCGCGCCGGCGTCGATGTCTTCGCCCAGCGATTCGATCACAGTCGCGAGGTGCTCCTTGGAACGAGCCTCTTCGGCGCCGGCTTCATTGACGGTCTCGTCCGCAACCTCGTCAAGCTGCTCGTCAATCTCGGATGGAATGTCGGCCCGTTGGGGCTGGCGCTGGTCGTCGCGTTTGTCATGAAACGGAAAGACGCGGACGTGGACGACGCGGCGGCGGCGTCCGAGGCGATCTCCCCACGGATTCGAAGCGGCGTCATCGCCCTTTGGCTGGCCACGGGACTCACGTTTCTCGCTCTGTTCCATGTCGTCGAGGGCTATTTCCTCTGGGTCCTGCCGGGCGCATTCGCCGGCGCGGCGGGAATCCTGCAACGCCGACTCGGTCAGCGTCGCGCGATCGGCGTGATGGCGTTGGCGATCGCCGTCAGTGTCGGCCAGTTCCTTATCTACCCATGGTCGGCGGACAGCGACGGACTCAAGAGGACGCTGGACGCCAAGATCGGCTACCTGACCGCGCGGGGGCTGATGCACATCAACGAACGCGAACGCATTCACAATGATGGCGACGTCTGGCGAATTCCCGCCCACGATCACGAATAGCAGTCAGTTGTTGTTCGCCTTCTCCGCGTCGAGTCGAAAGTCGGTGTCCGTCAGCGCGGGATTGATTTCCGACTCCGCGAAGATGTACCGCGCGTCCAGGGCTGATGTCGGATCGCCGCCACGATCGGGCAGCCAGAGTTCGATCATGACAGGCAGATGCGTCGCCGCGTGAAGGTAGAGTTCCACGCGCTTCGCCGCGTGTGCGTCTTCGTCAGGGAATCTGAGCGTCAGATGATCGCAAAGCTCATTGGCGGGACCGACGATAACGCGGCCCACGTACACCTTCTGCGCGCCGCCCCACGTGTCGGCCGCCTCGATCCGGGCCCGAAGCGCCGCCATGACGCGCCGGAGACCGAAGTCGGTAATCGGCAGCTTGGCCTTTTGAAAGACGACGCCGAGCTCCGGCGGGAAGGCGACGACGCCCCCTTCTCCGCCGAACAACCCCTTGCGCCGATGCAGCAGGACGGCGCCATCATTGGCGCCCTCGATGAAGACACACTGGGAAAACTCGCTGTCATCATCCAGCCAGGTAAACAGAACGCTGAAAGGTCGCTCGCGACACAGGGCGATCATGCGTTCGGCGGGTTGGAGCGACTTGAACAGACCGAGACGCTCCTGCCGATGGAACGCCATCCTTGAGGTCTCAACGCCCTCCGCCGCCTGAAAGGACTGGTCGAGCAGGCCCTGCGGATCGACGGACTGACGCGTCTCACGCATTGCCCCGGGCGCCGCGGCGTGAACCGTTGTCGCCGGTTGGGATGTCGTCACATCATCCGCCACAACGGGCCGGACGACATCCTGCACCTGTGCGTCCTTCGGCGCGCAGCCGGAGACAACCGAGATCGCGGCGATCAGCCATGGCGCGACGAGTGTCAGTTGAGTGAGCGTGATCGGCATTCGATGGGCCCGCATCATCGCGAGCGCCTCACTAGTAAAAGGTTGTCCGCGTACGATGATGCTGAACCCTGACATCGTCCGCGTGCGAGATCTCCCAAAGCCAGCAGTCTATTTCCCACGGCTGCGCCCGGCGCCCCGCCCGACTCAGCTCCCGCGACATGCAATCGACCGCCTGAATCGAGGCGGCCCGCAGTTCGATCTCCTCGTCGCTGTCGCGTTCTATTTCCTCCCGGGCGTCGATCCGGGCGGCGAGCGAATCGCTCAGCGTGAGCAGGCCCAGATGGCGCAGGGCCTGCGGGATGCGATAGTCGGCGAAGGCCGTCAGCGCTTCCAGCTGATCGAGCCTGCCGAAGTCGCGCGCCGCCCAGGCGCAGTGAAGATCGAGCGCACAGATCTGCGCCCGCTTGAGGAAATACACGGCCGTGTTCTGGTAGCTGGACACGTCGCGAAAACCGTCGAAATTCGTCATCAGCAGTACGGCCAGCGGCCAGGCGCGACGATTCACGGACTCGATGGCGTTGACAAAGGCGCCATCGAATCGATCCAGCAGGGCCGTCCCCGTGTCACGCACAATGCGCACGCGCTCATCCATGAGGAGCAGATCGCCGCCGCCCGAGAGCGTCTGGCGAAGCTCCTTCTCGGGCACGTCCCGCCAGTACGTCGGATCGGCCCAGCGCAGATCGTGCTTGGCGTTCAGGATCAACGACGCCAGCATCGCAACGAAACCGCGATAGGTTTCTCCCCGCCAGCGCATCTCGATGGGGTGATCCGACCAGAAGCAGAAATTCAGCGAGGAGATCAGGAGGACCAGGTTCGCGACCTGCGACATGTCGCCGGGCAGCTCCCGCAGCAAGGTGCGATCGGATGAGGTCCAGGTCCTGTCCGGCGTCTCGCGCGCCCAGCGGGATATCGCCTTCTCGTCGATCGAGACGTGCTTCGCCCGATCGATCACGTTTCGAGTTGAGTCGAGAACGATCATGAAACGATGATTGTAGAACCGATTGCCGGAAGCGTCATGCCCGACACCAACGAACGACTAGGCTCCGTCTGAAAACTCGATTTTATTTGCAAGAGTGTCCGATGTCATAAGAAAATCAGTGATGAAAGGAGTTCATCATGATTCGACATCGGCTCACGGATGAGCAGTGGCGGTTG
>Ga0116152_10002542_pt1 | contig 14815 bp, 14 predicted proteins | sample AD_UKC119_MetaG_FD_89894 | JGI IMG/M metagenome (GOLD analysis project Ga0116152, IMG submission 89894) | Active sludge microbial communities of municipal wastewater-treating anaerobic digesters from Hong Kong - AD_UKC119_MetaG | ecosystem: Engineered > Bioreactor > Anaerobic > Digestate... | reverse complement strand
TTATCCAATGAAAAATCGGTACATAATCAATATAGCACTGCCAGATGGCTTTAAAGTGGAATCATTGCCAGAGAACGCGGTTTTTAATTTGAGTGAAAACACTGGAAGTTACCGTTATCTTATTTCACAAGTTGGCAACAAATTGCAACTTTCTGTGGAATTTGCAATCAACAAGTCTTTAATAGCAGCTGAAGAATACGAAAGCCTAAAAAAATTCTACGAACTTTTAATTGCAAAAGAAAACGAAAAAGTTGTACTTTCAAGGTCATAATGGATATCAAAAACGCACAAAAAGCAGTTGATGCTTGGATTAGGGAACACGGCGTCCGCTATTTCAACGAGCTTACAAATATGGCACAACTCACTGAAGAAGTTGGTGAAGTGGCGCGCATAATTGCCCGGCGCTATGGCGAACAGAGCGAAAAGGAAAGCGACAAAAATAAAGATTTGGGGGAAGAGCTCGCAGATGTTATTTTTGTATTGCTTTGTCTGGCCAACCAAACAGGTGTTGATCTTGAAAAAGCTTTTGAAAAAAAAATGGAGCTTAAAACCAAACGAGACCACGATAGGCACCATAGCAATGAAAAACTCAAATAAATGTTTAAAAAAGTTATAAGTACAAAAGGTTTTTGGAAATCGGTATTCTCGTTAGCAGTGGCTTTTGCAATATTGTTCACGTTGATTAAGTGGGCAATTGAAGGTTTTGAAATTGCGTATTTTACTGAAAGAGATCCAGTAATGTTTATAATCACACTTTTTCTGGCAGGTTTTGTTTATGGTTTTTTTGTCACTTTCGGAAAGTTTAGAGCAAAGCTCAAACAAAATAATTCTGGACGATGAACGCCAATCTTAAAAGCGGAGAGTTCCCTTCAGAAAATATAAAAATCAATATCTGCGGCTCTAAAAGCGAGTCGAATCGTTTGCTTATTATGCAAGCGGAATTCCCAAATGTTTCTATTGAAAATCTTTCAGACAGTGATGATACTGCTGTTTTGCAAAAAGGATTAAAGATTTTAAAAGGAACAGTAGATGTACACCACGCCGGTACTGCAATGCGCTTTTTAACTTCTTATTTCGCTGCAAAAAAAGGAGCCGATGTGTTGCTCACCGGAAGCCAAAGAATGCAGGAGCGCCCTATAGAAATTTTGGTCAACGCACTTAGAAAATTGGGTGCGGATATTGAATATGTCAAAAGCGAGGGTTTCCCTCCATTAAGGATTAAAGGTAAAAACCTTCTAAAGAATGAAGTGACAATCAAGGCTGACGTAAGCAGTCAATATATATCTGCTTTAATGTTGATAGCCCCAATGCTTCCCGCAGGCCTAAAAATTTCATTGGAGGGGAAAACCACTTCACTTCCCTATATAGAAATGACGCTCCAGCTTTTAAAAAACATTGGAGTTACTGGAAATTTCTCTGGAAATTCTATTGAAATTTCATATCCGGAAAGTGTTGAAGATGTGCATATGGTGGTAGAATCTGACTGGAGCTCGGCATCCTACTTTTACAGTTTGGTGGCGCTTTCTGAAAACCTTCAGGTAACACTCGGCAGTTTTTCAGAAGAAAGTTTTCAGGGCGATGCCGCTTTAGCGCAGCTATATAAATCATTGGGTGTAGAAACGGTTTTTAATACTTCTGAAAAAACCATTTCGATTTCAAAAAAATCCATTGAATTGCCGGATTCATTACTTCTCGATCTTACAAACACGCCAGATTTGGCACAAACAATTGCGGTAAGTTGCTTTGGTTTGGGCATAGGCTGCAGGTTGACGGGGTTACATACTTTAAAAATTAAGGAAACCGACAGGCTTTTGGCTTTAAAAACGGAATTGGAAAAATTGGGAGCTTCCGTTCATATTGATGAAAATTCCTTAAATCTTGAAAAAAGTCTAAAAATTAATAATGGAATTGCTGTGGAAACCTATCAGGACCACAGAATGGCAATGGCCTTTGCACCGCTTGCCCTTAAAACAGAAATTAGGATCAACAACGCCGGAGTAGTTTCAAAATCATATCCCAGATTTTGGGAGGATATGGAAAAAACGGGCATTATATGTGTTTTTGAAGAAATCGAAAATTAAACTTTTTGGCTTCATTTTTTAAGCTACGAACACCAAGTATCAAACATTTAAAAATAATAAACTGTCATTTACTTGACAACGCCTGTCTTGGGGTTGTATATTTGCGCCCTTGTAAAATTTAAAGAAACGACGCATTATGGGAATGAAACTTTCAAATTTCAACTTTAACCTTCCAGAGGAATTATTAGCCGAATATCCAGCACCAAACCGCGATGAATCTCGTTTGATGGTGTTAAACCGAAAAGATAAAACCATTGAGCACAAAATGTTCAAGGATCTTATTGATTATTTTGAGGAGGACGATGTGCTAATAACCAACAACACAAAGGTTTTTCCTGCACGTTTGTTCGGAAACAAAGAGAAAACGGGAGCTCGTATTGAAGTTTTCCTTTTAAGGGAATTGAACGCAGAAACCCGTCTTTGGGACGTTTTGGTAGATCCGGCCCGAAAGATTAGAATTGGTAACAAACTGTATTTTGGCGATGACGAAACCCTTGTGGCAGAGGTTATAGACAATACAACTTCGCGCGGAAGAACGCTTCGTTTTCTTTTCGACGGTTCTTATGAGGAATTCAGAAACAAATTGACGGAATTGGGCGAAACACCTCTTCCAAAATATATTAAAAGAGAAGTGGAACCTGAAGATGCAGAACGCTACCAGACCATTTTCGCTAAAAACGAAGGAGCTGTTGCTGCGCCAACTGCTGGTCTGCACTTTTCAAAACATCTTTTAAAACGCCTTGAAATTAAAGGTGTAAACATAGCTGAAGTTACGCTTCATGTTGGTTTGGGAACTTTCAGTTCTGTTGAGGTTGAAGATCTTTCAAAACACAAAATGGATTCTGAAGAAATGAGTATTGACCAAACAGCTGTAGCTATTATAAATACAGGGATTAAAAAGAAAAAACGCATTTGTGCTGTAGGGACAACAGCAATGCGCGCCTTGGAAAGCTCGGTTTCTTCAAACCATACGTTGAATGCTTATGCCGGATGGACAAATAAATTCATTTTCCCTCCTTATGATTTTAGTATCGCGAATGCAATGGTAACGAATTTTCACACACCGAAATCCACATTATTGATGATGGTTTCAGCCTTTGCTGGACATGATTTTATAAAAGAAGCTTATGCCGAGGCTATTAAAGAAAAGTATAGATTTTACACCTATGGCGATGCAATGCTAATTATTTAAAACATACTGTATAAACCCTTAAAGGTCCTGATGAAAATCAGGACTTTTTATTTTATAAGCGTTTGGTTTTCAAATGTCAAAATAAAAATTTACCTTAGTCATCCTTAATTTAAGACTAACTATCAGCTGGAATGAAAAAAACTACGCTTTTCATCCTTTTATTTTGCACAATTTTTACCGCCTTTTCGCAGGGTGGAGGAAATGATTTGCCTGAAAGTTGGAACTTAAATCTTGAAATAGTACCCAATATTATTCGGCTTCCTACCATAGACTTTGAAAATATAGTTCAACAAGACAGTATCAATGATTTGGATAAAACCATGCCCTGGCGCTATGGTATTGAAATTCCTTTAAGCTTGAACATGCAGCAGGGCGGTCTTTGGACTGTTTTACCTGACGGCGGAAGAATTTGGCAAGCCACTATTCAATCTGCTGGGGCATTAAATTTAAGTGTAAATTTTAATGATTTCTTTTTGCCAAGGGGCTCTCGGCTACAACTTTATAATGACGATCGCACCGATATTATTTCAGCTTTAACAAATAATCAAAACTCTAGTGGAGGTCAACTGGGGACTTGGTTCGTAGAAGGTGATATTATTTGGATAGAATATTATCAACCACCCAGAACCCAAGGTTCGCCGAGACTTAATATTGAAAGTGTTATTCACGGTTATAGAATGGGAAGGGTAAACGTTCTGGTTGATGATAATCGGGGATTGAATGATTCTGGTGAATGTAATTATGACGTTAATTGCCCCATAGGGAATGATTTTGACCAAAAGAAAGATTTGGTAAAAAAAGCAGTCGCGTTGCTCAATTTGGGCAATGGCCATCTGTGCTCTGCCTCGCTTATTAATAATGCCTTAAATGATAAAACTCCTTATTTGTTGACTGCGAACCATTGTTTGGAAAATAGTAACCCTGCGCTTTGGTCTGCCAGATTCAATTGGGTCAGTCCAACACCAGTTTGTGCTTCGGGAGGAGATAGTGGCGATTTGCAGACAAACTTTACGGTCAGTGGCGCCGAACTAAGGGCAAAAAATAGTTTGAGCGATTTTGCATTGGTTGAACTTTTTAACCCCATTCCTGAATCTTGGGATGTTGCCTTTGCAGGCTGGGATAATTCTGATACCAACCCGCAGTTTGAAGTGGGAATACATCATCCAAACGGTGATATTATGAAGATATGCCGTGATGATTCTGGAGCTCAGAAAGTAGATGCCAATGGCACTCAAGTATGGTTAATTGGTGGTGGCACCCATGGACCTGGAAATGGTTGGGAAATAGGTACAACTGAAAGTGGTTCTTCAGGCTCGCCTCTTTTTGACCAAAACGGAAGGCTCATTGGGCAATTGTATGCTGGACAATCTGCCTGTACCGGTTTGGAGAACAATAACGATTACGATATTTATGGAAGATTCGGTATTTCTTGGAACAATGGGAATGCCCCTGAAACACGTTTAAAAGATTGGTTGGATCCAACAAATACAGGACACACAGCAATTGAAACACTTCAGAATTTGTTGAATACACCTGATTTCCAACTTATAGGCGATCTTAAAATTTATCCAAATCCGGCAAGTACTCTCATCACAGTGATGAATAATAGGTATCCACATTTGTCATATGTATTTTCCAATGTTATGGGCCAGCAAATTCATTCAGGTTCTTTATCCAATACAATGAATACCATTGCTGTTGATGATCTTTCTGAAGGAGTTTATTTCCTTCATTTAGTGGATGAAGACAGTAACGATTCTATTACCAAAAAGATAATTATAAAAAAATAAACCATAATTCTATTTGTATGTTAAGCCTCTATTCTGAAAAGGAAAGGGGCTTTTTTACTTTAAATACCCTAATTTTGCACGATGGTTTCAGAAAAGAAGGACATACGGGCACTTTCAAAAGAAGAACTTAGAAGTTTTTTTGTAAGTATTGGCGACAAAGCCTTTCGTGGAACGCAGGTCTATGAATGGCTTTGGGGGAAAGGCATTCACAGTTTTGATGATATGACCAATCTTTCAAAAGAGACTCGCGCACACCTAAATGAAAATTTCGTAATCAACCATATAAAAGTTGATTTTATTCAAAAAAGTAATGACGGCACTATTAAAAATGCGGTTAAGCTCCACGATAACTTGGTTGTGGAATCCGTTTTAATTCCAACAAAAAAACGAACTACTGCCTGCGTTTCTTCGCAAGTGGGCTGCAGTTTGGACTGTACTTTTTGTGCTACGGCCAGACTGAAAAGAATGCGGAACCTAAACCCAGACGAGATTTATGATCAAGTAGTAGCCATTGATAAAGAAAGCCGTCTGTATCATAACCAACCCCTTTCCAATATTGTGTTTATGGGAATGGGCGAACCGTTGATGAACTATAAAAACGTTCTGGAATCTATCGAGAAAATTACTAGTGATGAAGGTTTGGGGATGTCTCCAAAGCGAATCACAGTTTCCACTTCCGGCGTACCTAAAATGATAAAAAAATTGGCTGATGATGAAGTGAAATTTAACCTTGCCGTTTCACTACATTCCGCAATTCAGGAAACACGTGAGCAGATTATGCCTTTTGCCAAAAACTTTACTTTGGAAGATCTTCGCGAATCTTTGGAATTTTGGTACAGCAAGACCAAACGTATAATAACTTATGAATACATTGTTTGGAAAGACATCAATGATAAGTGGGCTGATATTGAAGCACTCGTTACTTTCTGCAAATATGTGCCGTGCAAAGTAAATATCATTGAATACAACCCGATTGACGATGGGTATTTTCAGCAAGCTTCTTCAACAATTATCGATGATTATATTGAAGCATTGGAACATGACCGAATTCCAGTTACCGTCCGCCGAAGCCGAGGTAAAGATATTGATGCAGCTTGCGGGCAGTTGGCAAACAAGCAATAAGCACCTTTCTATTTTCTTTGTTTTTAGAAATGGTTTAATTCAAAAACCGTCATTCAAATTTCCCTATCTTTGAGCCTTTATGAAGATAGTTTCGCGCATCAAACTTCCCATTGAAAAGGAAATGGAGCTTTTTGAAAAAAAGTTCACAGCTTCTATGTCTTCCAAAGTTTCACTTCTCAATAGAATAACACATTATGTTGTAAACCGAAAAGGAAAACAGATGCGCCCAATGTTTGTTTTCCTAATTGCAAAAATGACTGGTGATGGTGAAGTGAACGAACGCACATATCGGGGCGCTTCCGTTATAGAGCTTATCCACACCGCAACCTTGGTGCACGATGATGTTGTGGACGATAGTAACCGCCGTCGAGGATTCTTCTCCATAAATGCACTTTGGAAAAATAAAATCGCCGTACTTGTTGGCGATTATTTGCTTTCAAAAGGATTGCTGCTTTCTATTGACAACGAGGATTTTGATTTACTGAAAATAATTTCAGTAGCCGTACGAGAAATGAGCGAGGGCGAATTGCTTCAAATTGAAAAAGCCCGAAAGCTGGATATTACAGAAGAAGTGTATTTTGAAATAATCCGCCAAAAAACAGCAACCCTTATTGCTGCCTGTTGCGCAATGGGCGCCCGCTCCGTAATGGCTCCAGATGAGGAAGTTGAAAAGATGCGAAAATTTGGAGAGCTTATAGGTATAGCTTTTCAAATAAAGGATGATCTTTTCGATTACGGAAATGAACACATCGGCAAACCCACAGGCATCGATATTAAGGAGCAAAAAATGACGCTACCTTTAATATATGCGCTAAACAATTCCACTTCCGAAGAAAAAAAATGGCTTATCAATTCGGTTAAAAACCATAATAAGAACAAACAGCGCGTTAAGGAAGTGATCACTTTTGTTAAGAAAAATGGCGGTTTGGATTATGCCGTTGCAAGAATGAAGGAATACCAACAAGAAGCATTGCAACTTTTGGAAACCTATCCCGCTTCGCCGTATAAAGAATCGCTTGAGTTGATGGTGAATTACGTTATTGACCGAAAAAAGTAAATTTGCTAAACCTGGATTCGTTAGGTAGTGTTTTTAAACTGAGACTTGAATTTTTTCCCCCATTAGGCAACTATTCTTCAAAAACGTGCGTCTATTAAAATAGAAGCTTTAACAGCGAAGCGTATTTTGAAAATTATCCCATTACATAAAAACTACTCAAAGTTGATAGTTAGTGCATCCAAAGGCGACCGCCGTGCGCAGCATCAATTGTATGAACTTTTTTCACCAAAAATGCTGGGCGTGTGTAGGCAATATTTAAAAAATAACGATTTGGCCGAAGAAGTAATGCTTTCTGGTTTTTTTAAAATGTTCACACATTTAAAGGATTTTAAAAACGAAGGCAGTTTTGAAGGCTGGATCAGAAGGATAATGGTGAACGAAAGTATTTCACAGCTTCGGAAGGATAAAAAACTGCACTTTATTTCCGAAACCGAAATAGAAAACACCGCAGAGCATTCCACCTTTATTGAAACCGAACTTGAAGAAGCCGATATCCAAAAGATGATAGACAGTCTGCCGGACGGTTACAAAACGGTTTTTATACTTTATGCGGTTGAGGGCTACAAACACAGTGAAATAGGAGAGTTGTTACAGATAAACGAGAACACATCAAAAACACAACTGTTCAAAGCACGCAAGATGCTTCAAAATATGGTTAAACAACAAAACAATTTAAGTTATGGCACCCTATAAATTGGAAGACAATATTCGCGAAAAGCTGGAAGCGAGGGAGCTAAAGCCTTCTGCTGAGGTTTGGAAAAAGTTGGAGGCAAAACTTGATGCTGAACAACCTAAAAAGAAAACTTTGCTTTGGTATTACGTCGCCGCAAGTTTTGTGGGCTTCATTATTTTGGCTTCAATTTTCTATAATCAAGATAATCTTAAAATAAACGATCAAATAGTAAATGAAACTATAGAACAGCCCAAAGTTGAAGATAATCCTGAAATTGTTCCTCAAACTATAAATAAGGTAGAAATTGCTTCGGAAGAAAAAAAGAATGATAAAAATACTTCTGAAAAGCAACAGGAAAATAAACAAATGCCCCGTTCAAATAAATCGCAACTCCTTCCACAGCCCATTGGGACAAAAAAATCTGCCGTTGAAGAAAAGATTGAAAAGACCGATGCCATAGCCGAACAAACTGAAGCGAAACAGCCCATTAATTTTGAGAAGCCCGTTCCTTCTGAAGAAGACAGGATTTTTAATGCCAAGGTAGATGAAGTGGTTGCATCAGTTAAAAAATTGCAGGAAAACAACACTGAAGTTACCGCCGCCGAAGTGGAAGCGTTGCTAAACAGCGCCCATCGCGATATTCAAACCCAACGAATTCTCAGCAGTCCAAAGGTTGATGCCGCTGCATTGCTTGAAGATGTAGAGTGGGAACTAGAAAAAAGTTTTAGGGATAAAGTATTTGAAGCCCTTGGCGAAGGCTTTCAAAAAGTGCGCACTGCAGTTACAGAAAGAAACGATTAGCCATTTTCAATAAACAATAAACAATAAACAATAAACATTCATCATCATTAATCAAAAATCGAACAGTTATGAAATCATTAATTACACTCACAATTACCCTTACAATCTGGTTGCTTGCATCGTGCTTAGCCAATGCGCAGGAAACCGACCACGACACACAGACTTCCATAGAGCAGCTTACCAATCTTAAAGAAAAGATAATCCAAGAAGAAAAGGAAGCTTTAAAAGCTGAAGTAGAAAGCATCAATGCCCGTTTACAAAGTGAGAACATTCAAGAATCTGAGGCCGAAACCCTAAAAAAAGAAGCCGCAGAAATACATGCGCTGAATATTGAAAATCGCCTTGCCATAATAGATAATAAAGTAGCACTCTTAAAACGAAACGGAAGCATTGAAGAAGATGAAGTCAATGGAATGATTATTCGTATTGGTTCCAGTGGAAAAAATAGTGAAAATGAAAACGTTCTATACATTGGTCCCAAAAATAAAAAACGCAAATATGACCGTCGCACTACCTCAGACATGGTATTTGCTTTTGGTTTGAACAATGTAATTACAAAAGGAGAATCTTTACAGGATTCAGATTTCAAAGTTGCCGGCAGTCGTTTTGCAGAAATAGGTTGGGCATGGAAAACCCGCGTTTTCAAAAACACTAATTTCCTTAGAATAAAATATGGGGTTTCTTTTCAGTTTAATGGGTTGAAACCAACGGACAATCGTTTTTATGTAGATACTGGAGAACAGACTGAACTGCAAACCTATCCATTGAATTTGGATAAGTCAAAATTTAGAATGGACAACCTTGTCGTTCCAATCCACTTTGAACTTGGTCCATCCAAAAAGGAAGAGCACGATGATTACTTTCGTTATAAAACTGAAAACCAAATAAAAATAGGTCTTGGTGGCTATGCTGGAATAAACCTAGGTTCCCGCCAAAAACTAAAATTTGAAGAAGATGGTGAAGACCAAAGGCTAAAATTAAAAGCAGATTACAACACAAATAAATTCATTTATGGCTTAAGCGCTTATATAGGCTGGCAGGGTGTAGCCGTTTATGCAAAATATGACTTAAATACAATCTTTAAAAGCAACCCTATAGAACAGCGTAATGTTTCCCTGGGCCTTCGTTTTGATTTAGATTAGCCATAAACCCTTTCATTATTCGTTGTTTAAAACCTGCATGGATTTTTAAAATTCGTGCAGGTTTCTTTTTCTTAATATCCCTATTTTTACAATTCTAAAATCCAACAATCTGATATCCAAAACCACCATAGACAATGTTTTTGAAACCGCCCGCGTTGAGGAGGTAATCGGCGATTTTGTTCAGTTGAAGAAATCAGGAAGCAACTATAAAGGCCTAAGTCCATTTACCGATGAACGCTCACCGAGTTTTATGGTATCGCCCGTTAAACAAATTTGGAAAGATTTCAGTAGCGGAAAAGGAGGGAACGTTGTTGCGTTTTTGATGGAGCACGAACATTTTACCTATCCCGAGGCCATAAAATTTTTGGCAAAAAAATACGGAATTGAAGTAGAGGAAACCGAACAAACTGCTGAAGACAAAATACAGGCCAATGAGCGCGAAAGCCTTTATTTGGTCAGTGAATTCGCGAAAGAGTATTTTCATAACACGCTTTTAAAAACCGAAGAAGGCAAAGCGATTGGGCTCTCATATTTCAAAGAGAGAGGTTTTGCTGAGGAAACCATCAAAAAATTTGAACTGGGCTATTCTCCCGATTCATGGGATGCTTTTACTGGCCACGCTATTAAAAAAGGCTATAAGCTGGAGTTTTTGGAAAAGACCGGGCTATCAATTGTAAAAGAAGAAAAACAGTTTGATCGGTTTAAGGGAAGGGTAATGTTTCCAATCCTTAGCATGAGCGGCCGTACCCTTGGTTTTGGGGGTCGGATTTTAACTTCTGACAAAAAGGCGGCTAAATATTTAAACTCTCCCGAAAGTGATATTTACCATAAAAGCAAAGTGCTTTACGGTATCTTTCACGCCAAGCAGAGCATTGCCAAAGAGGATAATTGTTATTTGGTGGAAGGCTATACCGATGTAATTCAGTTATACCAAACCGGTATCCACAATGTGGTTTCTTCTTCGGGAACGGCATTGACTTCAGAACAAATCAGGCTTATAAATCGCCTCACAAAAAATATTACCGTTCTTTTTGATGGCGATGCCGCAGGCCTTCGAGCTTCCCTTCGTGGCATTGACTTGATTTTGGAACAAGGGATGAACGTGAAAATATGCACCTTCCCCGAAGGCGAGGATCCCGATAGTTTTTCGCGAAAAAATTCGTTGGAAGAATTGACGCTTTATTTAGAGGAAAACGCCAAAGATTTTGTCACTTTCAAGGCTTCTTTACTTGCTTCAGAAGCAAAAAATGATCCTATAAAAAAGTCTGAAACCATACACGATATGGTCAACAGCATCGCGAAAATTCCCGATGTTATAAAGCGAGAAGTTTACATTAAGGAGTGTTCACGAATTATGGACATTTCGGAACAAGTGCTTTTCAATACACTTGCACAAATTTTTCAAAAGGAAAGAAAAGACTCTTTAAAAAAGGTTACTGTTCCACAGGAGGCTTTTGAAGTAATTCCTTCAGAAAAAAAGATTGAAAAGGTTGATGTTCAGTTTCAGTTGGAGCAAAAAATAATTGAATTACTGCTTCTCTATGGCAATGTGGAAGAGGATTTTGAGGAGTTAATCTTGGAAGCTGATGAAAAAGGGGAAATCACATTAAAGCCAGAAACTCACAAGTCGCGCGTTTTTGAAAAAATATATCTCGATCTTCAGGAAGATGAAATAGAATTTACCAACCCAGAATTTAAAGAGCTATATTTTGAAGTAGTTAACCGTTTTAACCAAAATCCGGAAGCCAAAGCCGAAACCTTCATCAATGAATTAAACCCCGAGATGGCGTCTTCTGTTACGCACATTTTGATGGAAGAAGAAAGGTATTCCTTAAGCAATTGGGAGCGAAAGGAAATATACGTGAAGGCAAAAGAGCAGACTATTGCACAAATGGTTAGTGAGACAATACTCAATCTGCGAAGACATTTGGTTTCACAGAAAATAAATGAACTTTCTGAAGCAATGAAGCAGGAGGAAAATCTTGAAAAGGAATCTGGTTTACAAGAAATTGTGGATTATATAAGCCTTAAAAAAGTACTTTCCAATAAATTAAACAGAGTGCTGTAAATCAATTGAATTGAAACAATCGGGCTTGGTTTATCAATTCAGCCAAGCTAGTCACTTTTAGTTTTTTCAGCAAACGTGTTTTATAGGTGCTCACTGTTTTTTCGTTTATTTCCAGGAGTGTAGCTATGTCTTTGTTACGCTTTCCGTTGGAAAGTAAGTTCAGCACTTCAATCTCCCGGGCGGAAAGTTTTTTATAACGCCCCATAATCGTATTGTCATTTATAGACTTGTTGTTGAAGGCGGCCGAAAGTTCCTCATTCAAAAACACACCGCCTGTTGCAACACGTTTAATGGCTTGAAGAAAAATTACTTCTGAAGATGTTTTTGGAATGTATCCTGCAGCACCGGATTTTATAGATCGCAAAGCATAAATTTCTTCTGGATGTGATGAAAAAATAGCAATTCGTGTTCTTGGAAACTCTTCCCTAATACTTCTAAGAGCGTGGAAACCATTAATTTCTGGTATGTCTAATTCCAACAACAAAATATCGGGACGCTCTTTTTCCAAACATTTTAGCAATTCAGATCCGCGGGAAACTTTTCCGACTATTGAATATTCATTTGTGTTATTCAGCAATACTTCTGCACCTTTTCTAGTTATTGGGTGGTGGTCTGCAATTACAACTTTTTTCATCCTATTGTATTTATAAATTTCTTAAAAATATAAAACCTTCAGATTTGGGGTTGAGGTTTGAGAACGTAATATTAATACTACATTTTGAATATATAAAATCTTACCAGTAAGAATGCTAAACCTTTCGTTTAATGGTTAAATTATTCGGTAAATAACAAGTTTATTTATATTTGGCTGGTATTTCGCAGACAGGAATTGGCACCATTTTGTGTTGGTTTGCTTGATTCAATCTATGGAATATATCAAAAACTACTTTTTGCCTTCCCGAAAAATCTGAACTGGTTTTGCCGTTTTCATTCATTTTCATTGCCCATTCCAGTTCGTCATAGCTTGCGCCAAGTTGGTCTTCATCTGTTCGGTCATCTCCCCATAATCCATCTGTTGGTGCCGCGACAATTATTTCTTTATTTATTCCCAAGAAACGTGCAATTTCATAGACTTCACTCTTCATCAAATCGGCAATAGGGCTTAAATCCACACCGCCGTCGCCGTATTTTGTATAAAAGCCCACACCAAAATCCTCAACTTTATTTCCAGTTCCTGCCACTAAATATTTTTGCAAAGCCGCAAAATAATAAAGTGTTGTCATGCGCAAACGGGCACGAGTGTTAGCAAGTGACATATAACGGTCTTCTTCTTTTTCCACCTTTGGTAAAGCGGTAATCAAAGAATCGAACACAGGGGTGAGATTTACTTCAATTTTTTCAACTTTTGGAAAATTTTCCTTTAGCCAAGCAATATGATTGACTGCTCGACTTACTTGTGATGATGCCTGATGAATGGGCATTTCCACACATAAAAGTTTAAGCCCTGTTTTTGCACATAAAGCTGAGGTTACGGCAGAATCAATTCCGCCGCTAATGCCAATTACAAAACCTTCCATTTTTGCATTTACAGCATAATTTTTTAACCAGTTTACAATGTGGTCTATCACTTTTTCAGTATGCATTTTCTGTGTTTTTAATCTTTTATAATAATACCTTTGCACCGCAAAAGTGGTTAAAGATAAAATTAATAAAAAGGAATTGCGTTAACCAACAATAACATTTTTTCTATGATGAAATATTGCGCAATGGTTCTCTTGGGTGTTTTCTTTTTTGCCTGTAACGACGGGAGCAAGGTTGAAAAGGAGATTGAAAAAATTCCTATAAATGTGGAAATTATCCGTTTTGATAAGAAGTTTGCGGCTACTACTCCCGAAACGCTTCCATCGTTGAAAGCTGAATTTCCGGCATTTTTCCCAAAACAGTACGGCGATAGTATATGGATTGAAAAATTAAATGATACACTACAAAACCAGCTAGAAGAAGAAGTTGCAAAAACCTTTCCGAGTGGGGAGTCTTTGGAAGAGATATTTGTTCCATTGTTTCAACATATAAAATATTACTTCCCGAAATTCACCGCCCCATTAGTGGTGACCACTACTTCAGACGTAGATTATCGAAACAAGGTCATACTTGCGGATAGTATGCTGGTTGTTGGTTTGGACAATTATCTGGGGGCCAATCACCGTTTTTATGAAGGCATTGATAAGTATATTTCCAAAGAAATGAAACCTTCGCAAATAGGTCCCGATGTGGCTGAAACCTATGCAAGTCAGTATATAAAACCACCCAGTAAAGCTACTTTTCTGGGACAGATTATTTACTTTGGAAAAGAACTTTATTTGAAAGATTTATGGCTTCCAAATGCTTCAGATGCCGAAAAAATAGGCTATACCGCAGAAGAGTTTCAATGGGCCGAAGAGAACGAGGAATATATGTGGCGCTATTTTATTGAAAAGGAATTGCTCTACAGTACAGACCCAAAACTTGGGGCACGGTTTATAAGCCCCGCCCCCTTTTCAAAGTTCTATCTTGAAATAGACAACGAATCCCCTGGAATGTTGGGGCGTTATTTGGGATGGAAAATTGTCCGTGCCTATATGGAAAACAATAAAACATCCACTCAGCAATTAATGATTACAGATGCTGAAGAAATATTTACAAATTCAAAATACAAACCAAAGAAATAATGGCAGTAAAACATACATCTGAAATAAAACTAGACATAGGTCTTGACGAAAACAAGATTCCTGAAAACATAAAGTGGACCGCTGAAGACGGCGGTGTTTCTAATGAAGAGACCAAAGCAGTGATGCTATCGGTTTGGGACAGCAAAAGCAAGGAATCGCTTAGAATAGATCTATGGACAAAGGATATGCCGGTGGACGAAATGAAAATTTTCTTTCAACAGACTTTAAGTGCAATGGCAGA
>Ga0116152_10002541_pt1 | contig 14816 bp, 12 predicted proteins | sample AD_UKC119_MetaG_FD_89894 | JGI IMG/M metagenome (GOLD analysis project Ga0116152, IMG submission 89894) | Active sludge microbial communities of municipal wastewater-treating anaerobic digesters from Hong Kong - AD_UKC119_MetaG | ecosystem: Engineered > Bioreactor > Anaerobic > Digestate... | reverse complement strand
GTCTCGGGCAAGGATCTCGACGTCACCACGCTGCGCGACGCAGCGCGTACCGCCGCCGGCGCTCGCCGCATCGATCCACTGGAGAATCTGCGCAGCGCGCGCGTCTGGCTCTTTCATGGCGCTGCTGACGACAAGGTGGGCGCGCCGGTGGTAAGCGCCGCACGAGATTTCTTCGCCAGCTGGTTACCCCAGGACGGTGTGGTCCTCGTCGGGAACATCCCGGCCACCCACGGCCTGCCGACATTAGCGAGCGGCGCTGCTTGTGGTACGTTCGAATCACCGTATCTCAACGCCTGTGACTACGATGCCGCCGGCGAACTGCTGCGGCACCTGTACGGCGATTTGCAGCCGCCCGCCGCCTCGACGGCAGACCCGATCGCTTTTGATCAGCGTCCTTTCAGCGAGGATCTGCATGCGACGGGCTACGTGTTCGTGCCGCCGGCTTGCCGCGAACGTGGTGGCTGTCGCATTCACATCGTCCTGCACGGCTGCCAGCAGTCCGCGGAGAAAATCGGCGTGGCCCTGGTGCAAAACGCTGGCTACAACCGCTGGGCTGCCACTAACAACCTCATCGTGCTTTACCCGCAGGCACGTGCTTCGACAGTGCCCCTCAATCCGCTCGGTTGCTGGGACTGGTGGGGTTATAGCGGCAACGACTATGCGCTGCGCGATGCGCCACAGATGCGCGCCATCTTGCAGATGGTCGATACGATGGCGGGCACCGCCGCGGCGCCGACCCGGTGAGCGCGGTGCGGCACTCGCACTATGAGAGTGACGATGGTCTCAAGCTCTATTACGCCGACTATGGGGCGACCGAAGCGAGCTGCACCGTTGTCTGCCTCCCCGGCCTGACACGCAACTCGCGCGACTACGAGTCGCTGGCACAGCACCTGGCTGCGCGATATCGCGTGATCGCGCCAGACCTGCGCGGCCGCGGCCGCTCCAGTTGGGACAGCAAGTATCTGAACTACCACCCTCGCACCTACGCACGCGACGTCGCTCGTTTGCTGGCGCTACTGGCGCCACGCAACCTCGTATTGATCGGCACCTCACTTGGTGGCCTGGTCGCCGCGCTGCTGGCCCGCGACGGTCTGGCCGCGCTGCGCGCGGTGGTGCTGAACGACATCGGCCCCGAGCTGGACCCCGCCGGCATCGCGCGCATCGCGGGCTACGTGGGCGCAACAGGCCCATTCGACGACTGGTCCGCCGCGACCGAGATAGTGCGTCGTAACAACGAATATGCGCTCCCCGACCTCAGCGGCACACAGTGGCAGCGCTTTACGCGCGCCCTCTGTCGCACCACGACCGACGGACACATCGTGTTCGACTACGACCCTGCGATCGGCCAGGCGTTTCGTGAAGGTGCCGGCGGTCCGCTCGACTTGTGGCAAGCGTTCGACGGCCTGGCCACGGTGCCGACCTTGTTGCTGCGAGGCGCCAACTCGGACATCCTCAGCCGGGCGACGGTGGAACGAATGCAGCAGCGGCTGAGGCGCCTGACTGTCGTAGAAGTGTCGGGCCGCGGGCACGCGCCGCTGCTGGATGAGCCCGAGTCGCTCGATGCTATCGACCGGCTGCTGCTTTCCTTCGGTCACGGGTGACACCTTTGACCAACAGGAGACGAGCCTACTACGTACTCGGCATTCTGCTGATCGTCTATACCCTGAATTTCATCGATCGCGTCATCATCGGCATCCTCGCGCCGCCGATCAAGGCGGAACTTGGCCTCAGCGATACCCAGCTGGGCTTGTTAGGCGGAACAGCGTTCGCGCTGTTCTATACCGGCCTCGGTATTCCGATCGCCTGGCTGGCCGACCGCTACAATCGCGTCTGGATTGTCACCGCAGCGCTCACGATCTGGAGTGGTTTCACTGCCGCCTGCGGTCTGGCCCAGAACTTCACCCAGCTTTTCCTGGCGCGGCTCGGCGTCGGTGTTGGCGAGGCCGGCGGCGTCGCCCCCGCCTATTCGATCGTCGCCGACTATTTCCCGCCGCAGCAACGCGCGCGTGCGCTGGGCGTGTTTTCCTTCGGAATTCCTCTGGGCAGCGCACTCGGGCTGATGCTGGGCGGCGTCATTGCGAGCCAGGTGAACTGGCGCTGGGCATTCGTGGCCGTCGGGCTCGCAGGCGTGGTGCTGGCGCCGCTGTTGCTGGCGACGGTGCGCGAGCCGGTGCGCGGCAACCTCGATCCCGGTGCTGCTACGAACCGCGCGCCGCTGCCAATGAAGCAAGTGCTTGCTGTACTGGCACGCAAAAAGAGTTTCTGGGGGCTGGCGCTCGGTGCTGCGACGTCGTCGATGATGGGCTATGGACTGGCTTTCTGGATGCCGTCGCTCTTCATTCGCAGTTTCGGCCTGACGCTGGTGGAAGTGTCCTGGATGTACGGCTCGGTCGTGCTCGTCTGCGGCATTGCCGGCATCTGGTTTGGCGCCTGGATGGCGGACCGCTACGGCCGTCGCAGTCGCGGCGCTTACGCGCTGGTACCAGCGTTCACGTTGTTAGCTTGTGTCCCATTCATGGTAGGCGGCGCACTGGCTCCGACGTTCGTCGTGGCGCTGGCATTGTTCTGCATTCCGGAAGCTCTACGGCTTGCCTGGCTAGGTCCGGTGCTGGCGGCCATACAGCAGCTGGTGCTGCCGCAGATGCGCGCCACCGCCTCGGCCGCGTTTCTGTTCATCAACAATCTGATCGGGCTGGGCTTGGGCTCACTACTGCTGGGGCGGTTGTCTGACGCGCTGCGGGCGACGTACGGCGATGAATCATTGCGCTACGCAATCGTCTTTGGCAGCGGACTGTACGTGATCTCTGGCGCAGTGTTCTTGTGGTGCGCTCGACACCTGGCGCGCGACTGGACCGATTGACGGACGACTATGGGCCTGCTTGCCGCGGCAATACCCTGATCAGCTCACCGGCCACGTCGCGCGCAAACGGCACGCCGTTAGCCACGGCCGATGAACCCTCGCACAACTCCAGCGGCAACATCGGCACCGCGGCCTGTTTCGGTTCTGGTATCGAGACCTCTATGTCGGTCACCGTGATGCCAAGGGCGCCCGTTATTCCCTTGAGATAGGCACGCAACTCGTCGTCGAAGTAGTCGCGCAACGTGGGATCGTACTGCAGGAAATAACTGCTCAAATAGCGCGCGATCGGCGTAGCCCGTCGCATCTCACGGGCGCCGAGCGACGCGTTCGACTCGAGGTTCCAGAACGGGTTGTTGGCGATGAATTGCGTCAAGTCGCTCGGAACGCTGGGCTCCTCCGAAGAAATTGTGGGCATCTTGATGCTGAGCGTCGTCCCGGTGAGTTGGATCTGTGCCGCATCGAGGCGCAAGGTGTAGCGCAGCACCGCCGGCCAGAGCACGAACACCTCAGGATTCAGACCCGGCACTTCGGGGCAACTTCGATACCAGACGGTCAAGCGCCGCTCATGATCTAGCAGTGCGCGGGTTCGCACCTGGTTGACCAATACCATCACCGGATCAGCGACCGGCTCTCGACGTGAACGATCCCACAGGGTCACCGCGAGAATCACGCTGAGGAGCGCCGCCAGCAACCAACCCAAGATGCGCATGTGCGCCATGCTACAGCAATCGTCACCGGCCCTCAGCCGCTAGCGCAATTCGATCGGCACCCGCTGGCGTACACCACACAACAACTCGTAGGCAATCGTGCCGCCAAACTCGGCGATTTCCTCGACCGGCAAGTCGGCGCCCCACAAAATCGCCTTGTCGCCGACCGCAACACCCGGCACGTTGCTGACATCCACGGCAACCATGTCCATGGATACCCTGCCGACCAACGCGGCGCGGGCGCCTCGCAACAGCACCGGCGTGCCTTGGCGCAGACTGCGCAGCAGACCATCGCCATAGCCTGCGGCCAGAATCGCGACGGTGCTGTCACACGCTGCCGACCAGGTGCCGCCGTACCCGACCACTTCGCCCTGCAATACGCGCCGCACGGCGATGACGGTTGTCTCGAATGTCATTACTGGCCGCAGGCCAAACTTCGCTGCGGGCTCGCCGGGAAAGGGCGACACGCCGTACAACGACAATCCCGGCCTGACCCAGTCGCTCCGCGCTTCCGGCCAGCCCAGCGTACCGGCCGAATTGCCAATACTGGTGACGATGCGCTGGGCATCACTCAACGCGGCGCTCGCAGACAGCCCCGCTGACGCCAGCGCCGCATGGAAACGCGCTACTTGCTCCCGCGTCATCGGCGACTGGCGTTCGTCGGCGCGCGCCAGATGCGTGAGTGCCCGAATCTCCAGCGGCTGCGACCGCAATGCCCGCAATCGCCGCCAAGTGTCGGCGAACGTATCGGGCCGAAACCCAAGGCGATTCATGCCCGTATCGATCTTGAGCCACAGCGGCGCGCGCAATGCGACGCGTGACGATTCGAGCATGGCGAGCTGCGAGGCATCGTGGATCACGAGCTCGAACCCATGATGCACTGCCTCGGCGAGCTGCTCGGCGTCCGGCACGCCCTCGAGCAACACGATTGGTGCGCTGATGCCGGCGGCGCGCAGAGTCAGGCCTTCCTCCAGACGCGCGACTGCGAAGCTGTCGGCGTCGGCGAGCGCTGCAGCAACCGGCACCACGCCGTGGCCATAGGCATTCGCTTTCACGACTGCCATCACCTTGGCACCGCCAGCAGCGGTACGGAGCACGTTGAGATTGTTGCGCAGCGCGGCCGTATCGACGATCGCGCGAATCAGCCGCGTCAACGCAGCACGCCCTCGACGTAGGCGGGATCCTGGTAGCTCATGAACTTCGTGAGCTCACCCTTGAAGGTGAGCTGGAACGTGCCGGTCTCGCCATTGCGGTGTTTTGTAATGATGACCTCGGCAGCGCCTTTGTTGGGCGACTCGGGGTTGTACACTTCGTCACGATAGAGCATCAGGATGATATCGGCGTCCTGCTCGATACCGCCCGACTCCCGCAAGTCCGACATCACGGGCCGCTTGTTTTCGCGCTGCTCGACGCCACGGTTCAACTGCGACAAGGCGATCACTGGCACCGACAACTCCTTGGCGAGCGCCTTCAGGCCGCGCGAGATCTCGGCAATCTCCGTCGCCCGGTTCTCATTCGTGCCGGCGACCTGCATCAATTGCAGATAATCGACGACCACGAGATCGAGTCCGCGTTCGCGCTTGATGCGGCGGGCCCGCGCGCGCAGTTCGGTCGGCGTGAGTGCCGGCGTCTCATCGATGAACAACTTGGCGTCACGCAACTGGCCGGAGGCGCCGACCAACCTATTCCAGTGTTCGTCATTGAGCTTGCCGCTGCGGATGGCCACCAGCGGCACCTGACCGATCGAGGCGAGCATGCGCATCAGCAACTGGTCTGACGGCATTTCCATACTGAACACGGCCACCGCTGCGCGCCCTTGCAGGTCGAGTGCCGCATTCTCGGCAATATTCATCGCAAAGGATGTCTTGCCCATCGATGGCCGGCCCGCGACGATCACGAGATCCCCTGGGCGCAGGCCGCCCGTGCGGCGATCGAAATCGATGAAGCCAGTACCGAGCCCGCGTAAGCCAGCCGGATTGCGCTGCCATTCGTCTATCTGGTCGATCAGCTTCGGCAATTCGTCGCGTGCCAGCACGTAGCCCCGACCGCGCGAGCTGCCTTCGGCAATGCGAAAAATGCTCTGCTCAGCACGCTCGACGAGTTCGCGCGCAGTCTCGCCTTCGTTCGAGAAGACCGAGCTCACGATCTCGTTACCACTCGATATCAATTCGCGCAGCAGCGCGCGTTCCTTGACGATCTCTGCGTACGCGCGCGCATTGGCGGCGCTCGGCGTGTCGCGCGTCAGTGTGCCGATATAGGCCAGACCGCCGGCCGCATCCAGTTCACCTTGCCGCTCGAGATGCTGCGATACGGTGACCACGTCACAAGGCTTGCCATCCTGCGCGAGGGTAGCGATCGCCTTGAAGATCAGTTGATGATCGGGCCGATAGAAATCCTCGGCACGCACCACGTCGCCCACGTTGTCCCAGGCGTTGCGATCGAGCATGACGCCGCCCAATACCGCCTGCTCCGCCTCGACCGAGTGCGGCGGCACGCGCCCCTCCAGACTGGCGTGCGGGCTGCGGCGAAACTTCGGATTGGTGGCCATCAGTTACGCACCGCCTTGGGTTTGCCGCCCAGTTCGCCGATCAGTCGCTCGCCGGCTGGTCTTCGGGCTCGATCAACACCAACAGATCGACATTGAGATCCGTGTGCAGATGCACCGTGACCGTGTGCTCGCCGACCGCCCGTAGCGGACCGTTCGGCAAGCGCAACTCGGCACGCGCGATCTGCTGGCCGGCGGCGGTTGCCGCTTCGGCGATGTCGGCGGTACCGATCGAGCCGAACAGCTTGCCCTCATTGCCGGCTTTGGCGGTCAGGGTCAGCTTGAAATCCTTCAGGCGCGCGGCACGGCTCTCGGCGTCCTGCAACTCAGCAGCGGCCTTCTTTTCCAGCTCCGCGCGGCGTGCTTCGAACTTCTTGATATTGGCGGCCGTCGCCAGCGTGGCTTTGCCGGTCGGCAGCAGGAAATTACGGCCATAACCCGACTTCACGTCGACGCGATCGCCGATCTTGCCGAGGTTGGCAACTTTGGTTAGCAGTATCACTTCCATGGCTGAAACCCTATCAATGCTGATCGGTGTACGGCAGCAACGCCAGGAAGCGTGCGCGCTTGATGGCGGTCGACAGCTGCCGCTGATAAAACGCCTTGGTGCCCGTGATACGGCTCGGAACGATCTTGCCGGTCTCGGTGATGTATTGCTTCAACGTGCCCAGATCCTTGTAGTCGATCTGCTTGACGTCGTCGGCCGTGAAACGGCAAAAACGACGCCGGCGGGAAAACGTGCGATTCATGTTCATGGTGCTGGATTTCTCTGTTTGGCGCGAGTTGGGTGACTGCTGCTGCGAGTTCAATCGCCGAGGCTGACATCGTCAGCGTCGGCCGAGCGTTCGCGGCGCCGGCCGCGGCGACCGCCGCCGTCGTCATCGTCATCGTCACGCATGCCTCGATCGTCATCGTCATCGTCACGACGCCGACCGTCGCCCTCGTCCTCGCCCTTGGCCATCGGCGAGGGTTCGGTGACCGCCTCGTCCATCGATACCACCAGATGCCGGATCACGGCATCGGAGAAGCGGAACGCGCCCGTCAACTCCGTGAGCGTGTTTTGATCGCACTCGATGTTCATCAGCACGTAGTGCGCCTTGTGAACCTTGGCGATCGGATAGGTGAGTTGACGGCGGCCCCAGTCTTCGAGCCGATGCACCGATCCGCCAGCGGCACTCAGGATGCCCTTGTAGCGTTCGATCATCGCAGGAACCTGCTCGCTCTGGTCCGGATGGACCAGAAACACGATTTCATAATGCCTCATGTCATCTCCTTGCGGATAAAGCCGCCTCTGCGAGGTGTACAAAGTGCGGCAAGGAGAACCAGGGACGGCCCGCGCCGTACCCTGCGTTCGTAAAGGGCGCGTAGCATAGGCAACGGGCGCCACTTACGCAACCGCATTGCCGGCGTCAATTGGCTGGTATGCGTTGCCGCAACGCCTCGTACAGCAGCATGCCGGCTGCCACCGATACATTGAGGCTTTCCACGCCCCCCACCTGCGGCAGCCGCACCAGCAAATCGCAGGTCTGGCGCGTCAGCTGACGCAGCCCGCTGCCTTCCGCGCCGAGAACCAGCGCCACGGGTCCCGTCAGGTCCGATTCCTGCGCCAGTTTGGCGGCGCCGGCATCCGCGCCGACGATCCACAGGCCCGCTTCCTTCAAGAGGCCGAGCGAGCGGGCCAGATTGGTCACCGCCACGACCGGTGTCGTCTCGGCGGCTCCTGCCGCCACTTTGCGAACCGTGGCATTGAGCTGCGACGCCCGATCCCGCGGCACCACGAGCGCGAGCGCACCGCAGGCGTCGGCCGTGCGCAGGCACGCGCCCAGATTGTGCGGATCCTGCACGCCGTCGAGCACCAGCACCAGTGGCGTCAAGGGACTGTCAGTGGACTGCGCTCGAGCCAGCGCCGCCAGCAGGTCGTCTTCGCCCCACGGTGCCAGTGGCCGGACGTCCGCGTACACGCCCTGATGCGCGACCTCGCCTAACAACTTCGTCAGTTGCGCGAGCGATACGCGCTCGACCGGCAGCCCGGCGCGCCGCGCGAGTTCGAGCACGGTGCGTGTGCGTGCATCGTCACGTTGCTCCGCGACACTCACCATAACTACTCGCTCCGCGCCGCGCTCGAGCACGGCCCGCACCGCGTGCCACCCATAAACGCGCTCTGTAGCCGCCATTCGGACGCCCTACTTGCGTCGCTTGCCGCGGCTGTTGCGGCCCGCGCCACGCGCTCCCTTGCCGCCCTTGACGCGACCAGACTTGCCACCGCGCGCGGCAGCTTTCGGACGGCTGGCGTGCCCCGCCTTGCCGTGTGCGTCGGTATGGTGCGGCTTGGCCTGCTGGCGCGACGGCCGGCTCGGCGCCACCGGTTCGGCCAGCGTCGTGTCGAGCTGCAGATCCACCAGGCCCTCGACGGGGTTGGCGCCGGTCACCACGACATGCACGTGCACCCCGATCGCGAGCCGTTGCTTCTTGTTGGCGCCGATCCACGCGCGGCCCTGCTCCTGCAGCGTGAACTCGTCATCGCGCAAGGCGTCCGTGTGCAGCAGGCCGTCGATGCCAAGGCCGATGAGCTGCACGAAGCAGCCGAACTCCACCACGGTTGTGACGAGCCCTTCGAATGTCTGGCCGATCCGATCGCGCAGATAGACACACTTCAGGAACGACTCGACGTAGCGATCGGCCTCGTCGGAGCGCTTCTCGAGCCGCGACAGGTCGGCGCCCATGATAGACAGGCGTTCGGCATCGAGACGCACGCCGTGCGGGTCTTTCGGCGCCAGCATGGCGCGCAGCGTACGATGCACGACGAGGTCGGGATAGCGCCGAATGGGCGACGTGAAGTGCGCGTACTGCTCGAGCGCCAGGCCAAAATGACCGATGTTGGTAGGCTGATAGACCGCCTGCTGCATCGAGCGAATGACAAACGACTCGATCAATGGTCGCTCGGGCGACTGCCCGAGCCTCTCGGTGATAGCGCGCAGGTCGCGCGGCTGTAGATTCTCGGCCGGTATCTCCGCGGCAACGCCCAAAGCCGCCAGCGAACCGAGCAATACGTCGAGCTTGCGCTCCTCCGGCTCGCCATGCACCCGATAGAGCGTCCCCACCTGCCGGCGTTCGAGCTCGCGTGCCACCGCCACGTTGGCGAGGATCATGCACTCCTCGATCAGTTTGTGGGCGTCATTGCGGGAGTGCAGCCGGATGGCGGCGATCTGACCGTTGCGGTCGATGTCGAGCTGCGCTTCCGGCGCATCGAAATCGAGCGCACCTCGGCGATGCCGCGCTTTGACCAGCGCCTTGTAGACATCGACCAATGGCTCGATCTTGCCGGCGACCACACCTAACGACTGGCGCGTCTCGTCATCGCGCTCGAACAAGGCGGCGAACGCCTGGTCGTACGTGAGACGGGCAGCGGATCGCATCACCGCCGGGTAGAACCGTGCGTCGCCCAATTTGCCGCCGCGACTCACGTGCATGTCGGCCACGAAGCAGAAGCGATCCACGTCAGGCTCCAGCGAGCAGAGCCGGTTCGAAAGTGCCTCGGGCAACATCGGCAGAACGCGCGACGGAAAGTAGACCGACGTGCCCCGCTCCCGCGCATTCGCATCGAGCGCTGTGCCTGGTCGGACGTAGTAGCTCACGTCAGCGATCGCCACGAGTACACGGAAGCCCTGCGCGGTCGCTTCCGCATAGACCGCGTCGTCGAAATCCTTGGCATCGGCACCATCGATCGTGACGAGCGGCAGCTCGCGCAGATCCACGCGGCGGGCAGCCTCGGCCGGGTCGATCTTCTGCCCGTAAGCGTCTGCTTCATGCTGGGCCTCCGGCGGGAATGCCACCGGCAGGTCGTAGCGTGCGATGGCTGCCTCGCTCGCCAACTCCACCGGCCGGGCCGGATCCAGCCGCTTCGCAACACGTGCTTTGGCTGTGTCACCGCTATTGCCGTAGCTCGTGATCGCCGCGATCACCCAGTCGCCATGCTTGGCACCCGCCAGATCCCCCGGCGCCACCATGCAGCGCAGACTCAGGCGCCGATCAACCGAAGTGGCGAAGGCACTGCGCCCCTGCACCTCAATCGAGGCGAGAAATGCCGTCGTGCCGCGCGTCAGCACGCGTTCCAAACGACCGGAGAGGCGGCCGCTGCGGTCTTCAACCACGCTGACGCGAACCCGATCGCCGTGCGACACACCGCGCATCTGACCAGGTGGCAGAAACACGTCCGCCTCCTGCCCTTCCACCTTGACGAAGCCAAAACCGGCCCGGTTGGCGGTTACCACACCTTCGAGTTGCCGCTCACCCGCGTGACTGGCAGACCGCCTGCCAGACGAGGAATCACGCTTGGCGGACTTGCTGGATGATTTTCGACGTTGCTTCAATTGACAGGTCCTGTTCTCGAACGTAGATTGCTGCGCCCCATCCTAAGCCCGGGTGGCGGAATTGGTAGACGCACTAGCTTCAGGTGCTAGCGGGTAACACCGTGGAGGTTCGAGTCCTCTCCCGGGCACCATTAGAAACAAAAACTTACGAGGTCTATCTCGGTTCTTTCTGTGGGCGACTCCGGTTCCCAGTCGCGCCGCGTAGCCGCCGAGCAAGTTCGACGGGAGCGAAGGATATCGGGTTTTCCGTGTGAGCAGGCGTCAGTCTGCCGCGCATTGCTGACCGAGCGGGCCCCTGGCATTGCCTGAAGTTATGGCAGCGAGCCCTCATGGGGCTTGCCGGTAACGCGCCGCCTGAACGACGATCCATGGCATGGATACCGTCTCGCGCGCGACGCCGGCCCGGCGCGTCGCGGCCAACCAATGATGAGCCAGACTCCCGGACGGGTGATCGTGCGCGAGGTTGGCATGCGCGACGGGTTGCAGAGCATTGCGACGATCCTGCCAACTGACCGCAAGAAGGAGTGGATCACGGCAGCCTGCGCGGCCGGGCTACGCGAGCTGGAAGTCGGCTCCTTCGTGCCCGCCAAACTTGTGCCGCAACTCGCCGACACGGCCGACGTGCTTCGATATGCCAAGACCATGCAAGGCCTGTTCGCGTCAGTGCTGGTGCCAAACCTGCAGGGCGCCGAACGCGCGTTCGCTGCTGCCGCCGATCTCATCATCCTGCCGCTCTCGGCTAGCCGTGCCCATAGTCTGGCGAACCTGCGTCGCTCACCGGATGACGTCGTGACCGAACTCGGGCGCATCCGGGACGCACGCGACGCCACCGGGGCCGGCACGAAGATCGAGTGCGGTATCGGTACTGCCTTCGGCTGCTCGATCCAGGGAGACGTGCAACCGTCCGAGGTACTGCGGCTCATGCAAGCAGCGCTCGATGCCGGCGCGGACTGCGTCAGTCTCGCGGATACGGTTGGCTACGCGAATCCTGCGGCGGTCAGCCGACTGTTCGAAGCGGCGCTACGGATTGCCGGCGAGCGGTTCTGGTGTGCGCACTTCCACGACACGCGCGGCCTGGCGCTCGCCAATGCGGCCGCCGCACTGGCCCTAGGCGTCAGGCGCTTCGACGCCTCGCTGGCCGGCATTGGCGGCTGTCCGCAGGCGCCGGGTGCGAGCGGCAATGCGACGACGGAAGATCTGGTATTCATGCTGGACGCCATGGGATATGAAACGGGTATCGACGTGCGGGCGTTGCTGGCGCTGCGCCAGCGCGTTGTCCGGTGGATTCCGGATGAGGCGACCTATGGTTCGCTGTGGCGTGCGGGGATTCCGAAAACGACTGGCGTGGCCGCATGAACGCCAAGCAATCCGCGTCGTTGCCATTGGCAGGAGTCCGCGTCGTGGAGTTCACCCACATGGTGATGGGTCCGGCATGCGGCATGATTCTCGCCGACCTCGGTGCCGAGGTGATCAAGGTCGAACCTCCCGGCGGCGACAAGACCCGCAATCTGCCTGGGCTCGGACGCGGCTTCTTCCGCACCTTCAATCGCAACAAGAAGAGCATCGTGCTCGATCTGCAGTCGCAGAACGGTCGCGAGACGGCGTTGGCTTTGATCGCTGAGTGCGACGTACTGCTGGAGAACTTCCGGCCCGGCATGATGGCAGGGCTCGGGCTCAGCTATGAAGCGCTCGCTCCTGAGAACCCGCGCCTCGTGTATGTCTCGCACAAGGGTTTCCTGCCCGGGCCATACGAGAACCGTACGGCGCTGGATGAGGTCGTGCAGATGATGGGCGGTCTCGCCTATATGACAGGGCCCGAGGGACGCCCGCTGCGCGCGGGCACGAGCGTCAATGACATCATGGGCGGGATGTTCGGCGCGATCGGCGTGCTGGCCGCACTGCGCGAGCGCGAGCGTACCGGCCGAGGTCAGGAGATCCAGAGCGCACTGTTCGAGAACTGTGCCTTCCTGTGCGCCCAACATGTGCAGCAGTTCCTGATGAGTGGTGAGCCTGCGCCGCCGATGCCGTCGCGCGTCTCGGCATGGAGCGTCTACGATGTATTCAAGCTCGCCGGCGACGAGCAGCTGTTCGTGGCGGCGACGAGCGACCGTCAGTTCCAGACTCTCTGCAAGATACTCGGTCGCGCAGATCTGGTGGCCGATCCGGACCTGGCGACCAACGCCCAGCGCGTGGCACGGCGACCGCAGCTATTGGATACGCTGGCGACCACCATGGCGACGATGACGAAGGACGAACTCGCCGCGAAGCTCGAAACGGCCGGGCTGCCCTATGCGCCTATCGTGCGGCCCGACCAACTGGTCGACGATCCGCATCTGCGCGCCAGCGGCGCATTGGCACCGATGACCGCCGAGGACGGCACCCAGACCCAGGTGCTGTTGTTGCCGCTGACGATGGGCGGTCACAGGCCGGGGGTACGGATGCCTCTGCCGAAGATCGGCGAGCACACCGAACAGATTCTCTCTGCACTGCGAGCGGGTCGCCCGACATGACAACGCGCAAGGTTTCGCTCACACCCGGCAAGCGTGTGCTGTTTCTGACCAAGGACCCGGACTTGATCCGCCGCCAGTTGACCGGCGAACTCGACCTCACGATGGACGATGTCTCGATCGAGCAACTGCTCGACGACGTCAACACCGATGTGATGACGCCGGCGTGGACGTGCTTCGATCACGAGCCCGAGCAGATCGCGCGCAACGCCTATGCAGGACTGATCGTCGGCGGAGAGCGCCTGTTTCGCGAAGACGCGCTGCGCGACGGGAATTTCGAAGTCATTGTCTCGGGATATCGTAAAGGCACCGGATCGTCGCGTGAGACGGCGGTGCAGGCCGAGAAATGGAGTGGCATCCGGATCGCGATCGCCGCCTCGTTCGCGCCGATTCACGCGCGCAACAACATCTGCCAGGGCGTGCTGATGGCCGATCATGCGGTGCTGCGCCGTTTGCAGGCCGGCGAAGCCGTGTCACTCGAGACGTTCATGGCAGGACGCGACGCCGTCGAACGCGAGATCATCGCGGCGGGCGGCCTGTTTACCTACTCACAACAGCTCGCGACCGGCGAACGACAGCCGCCGGTGTTGCCGGCGCGCACGCCGCGGCCACTGACGATCGCCGAGAAGATTCTCGAGCGTCACTTGCTGGCGTCGCCGGGCCGCGGCCAGTTGCGACCCGGGGATGCGGTGGTCGTTAGTGTCGACAGCGGTTACTCGCACGACTACACGAGTGCCCAGGTGCATCATTTCCTGCGTGAGGAATACGGGCCCGAGTACAAGGTGCGCAACCCGGCGCGCTTTGCGGCATTCGAGGATCACCTCGTTTACGCGGATGAGGTGCCGCAACTGCAGGCATTCGCGCCGAAGATCGAACGCCTACGTCGGTTGCAGCGCGAGTTCCAGCGCCACACGGGCGTGCGCGACTACGCCGCGACTGATGGTGTCTCGCCCGGGATTTGCCACCAGGTCGCCCGCGAGGCATTGATCGAGCCAGGTGATTTTATCCAGGCTACCGATTCGCACACCTGCATGGGGGGCGCGAGCAATGCGCTCGCCTGGGGTGTTGGCGCAACCGAGTATGCTGCGCTGCTGCACTCCGGCATGACGGCTGTCACGGTGCCTGAGTCGATCCGCTTCGAGCTGCACGGACGCCTCGCGTCGAACGTCACGGCGAAGGATGTGATGTTGCACATCCTCGCGACTTTCGCGCGCGCGCAGCAAACGCTCGGCCGCGTCATGGAGTTCGGTGGTCCTGGGCTTGCGAGCCTGCCGGTGGACGAGCGCGCCACACTCGCGAACATGGCAACCGAATGCGCCGCCCGCACGGGAGTGTTCGAGGCCGATGAGGCGTTGTTCGACTGGTTGGTCGAGCGGCGTCCCGGTGGCGATGTGCAAGCCTGGCGCAAGCACGCTGTCGCACCCGATGCCGGTGCGCACTACGACGGCGGCGTGCATCGCATCGAGCTGGGCGCGATCGAGCCCATGGTTGCCACACCCGGCGATCCCGATCGCGGCATCCCCTCGGATCCGGGCAATGGTGAACGCGTCGCCGCTCTGGGCGACATCCGGATCGACATCGCCTACGGCGGATCCTGTACTGCAGGCAAGCATGCGGATCTCGATCTCTATGCCCAGGTCGTACAGCGAGCGGTCGCGGCAGGCCGTCGCGTCGCCCCGGGGGTTCGATTTCTGATTCAGTATGGTTCGGCGGACGTCGAAGCCTGCGCTCACCGCAAAGGCTATGTCGCGCTGTTCGAGCGCGCCGGCGTACGCACCATCAAGCCGGGCTGCGGTGCCTGCATTGGCTGCGGTCCTGGCACGTCGG
>Ga0116152_10002540_pt1 | contig 14820 bp, 10 predicted proteins | sample AD_UKC119_MetaG_FD_89894 | JGI IMG/M metagenome (GOLD analysis project Ga0116152, IMG submission 89894) | Active sludge microbial communities of municipal wastewater-treating anaerobic digesters from Hong Kong - AD_UKC119_MetaG | ecosystem: Engineered > Bioreactor > Anaerobic > Digestate... | reverse complement strand
TTTATTGTGCTTGATGCAGCTCGCTCTAAGAAATATTTTAAATATCGCTCAGTAAAACTGGCAAAGAATAGTCGTGCAATCTCGCAAAATCCTGATCCATATGAGGCTTTCTTCCATTGTTCCTTGTTTATATCAGTACTAAAAAGGGATGATTGGACTATGCTGTGTTTTAGCTGCCATTCAGATATTGCATCTATAGCGGAACTTTTTGCAAGTGCTGCATATTCTTTTGAATGGATGTTATCTGTAATTATCTTACTAACCTCTTTGGAAATCTCAATTATTGAAGGTCTTTGTGAAAGATTGATGCCATATTTTGCCAGAAAAGCTATCGGATCTTCAGATCTCCCAGCAAGTGCATAAAGTACGAGGAAATGAAACGCTGATATCACCCCACCATCATTCTCAATGTATTTAAAACGACTTTGTACATTGTCGAGGGTAGTTTTAGCAACTCTCGAAATCTCCTCTTCTTTACCAGAAAAAGAAGATACCTGCTCAACTACTTTAGTCCAAGGTTTTGTTGTAGGCAAGAATCCTATTCGTTCATGTCCCATGTGTTTGTTCTTAAAATCCAAAGGTAATAATTACCTTTTAGACTAGTCATAATTTTCAATGCCATCCACTATCCCATCCAACCTCTCAGCTATCTTAACCCAATGCTGATCAAGGTCGATGGTCTTTATATATATTTTATGAGTATCATATTTATACTCTAAATCGTAGTCCTCGTCTACTTTTGGATATAATAGGATCCCTGTAGCATTCATAGTTTTATTTGTCCCATCTCGCTGGTTGAGGAGGTAGCTAAATAGCTGATAGAGATTCGCTGATTTTACGCGCTTCTTCTCAAATCGTTCTGCCAGTGTTTCCTGATAATACTTTGTATCAATGATGATCTTATGATGTTCGTCTTGCAGCGTAATATCAGTATACATGTTGGGGATAAAATCTCGGTGTGAGTTATCATTGACATCCAACTGCCATGAAATCGACTCACTTCTTGGCCTTAATCCGGGGTGGTGTATCTTGTAATAATTGAGTACAAACTTTTCAAATACATGGTACATTTTAACCTCATCTCTCGTGAAGTCAATGAAATTATATTTCCCCGGTTCTTCTGATGGTAGACTTTGCTGGTAAAGTAATTCACAAATATGCATGATAAAACCATAAAACCGGTTGTTCCTGTGTAGTCTCATCCTCACAAACATGGACGGTCTAAGCTTAATTGGCTCTATATTTGGCAACATCCTTAAGAGTGTCCGGATTTCATTTTTCAACCCTCTATCTAGCTTTTTAGTCCTCATTAATTTGTAGAGGGTCGTTATTAAAATCTGATTCAAGAGGACATCTGGTGTGAACTCGTCATATTCGCAAATAGTTTTGTGGCTTGGGAGGAGGTTCCGTTTCAACGTCTCACTCATGGAAAGCTTCCCCTTTATTCCTGGGAATTCTTCCACAACTTCAGTATAATTCTGCTCCAGGCCTCTTTTCAACAAAATCCTCGTTGCATTTATTAGAACCTTTGCGAATAGGTCTACCAACTCTGTTATTCCCGTAATGTCAATACTTACCCGGTCTTTTTCATCGAGTTTATTCCACGAATAGCAGAGGAGGTAGTAGATATTTTGAATGGGGATCTGCATGTATCAGGGAGCTAATACCTTCATCATATCATTAACCGTTTCGGGATTGTCAAACCAAATTTCTTCCAGGAGAGGCCTGATCTCATAGTCCAGGATATCACTATACCACTCCATCTCATCTTTTCCATCCTTAAAAGAGCAGAAAAAGCTGTGGCCTATCTGGAATCCACTTCCCAGGTTGTTGTCCTTTGTTATCTTCTCATTTACCTTCAGCACTGAAGACCTTATTGATTCTGCCAAATTCTCAGACAGTCCAGTATCAATCAGGAACAATTTAAAGGTCTGGTCAAAGATGGGTTCCAGATTGATAAATGCAAACCTCCTCCTTAATGCATAATCAACGATTGCAAGAGACCGATCAGCCGTATTCATAGTACCTATTAAATACAGGTTATCCGGCACAAAGAAGGTTTCATCTTCATCTTCTGCATAGGTTAACTTTACCGCATACTTTTTATCCCTCTTGTCAAATTCGATGAGCATCATTAGTTCCCCGAATATCTTACTGAGGTTGCCCCTGTTTATTTCATCAATGATCAGGAAGAAAGGACGGCCAGGATGGGCATGTGCCTGCTGACAGAAAGTAAAGAATATGCCATTTTTAATGGTAATGCCTTGCTTGTTCATCCTTAAACCTTGAATGAAATCTTCATAACTGAATGATTGATGGAACTGGACCATTTGGATCTGTGCATCATTCCGAAATCCCATCAGTTGATAAGCTATTTTTCTTGCTAAAAATGTCTTCCCAACACCCGGTGGGCCTTGCAGGATAATATTCTTTTTACGCTTTAAAAGAGATGAAATCCTGAGGAATTGTTGCTCTGGTAGGAATGGTTTGTCCTGATCGTCCTTAAAATCATATGACTTAATATCACTCCTTTGCTGTTTCTTTTCCTGAACTATGTTCTTATTGTCTATCGTATCACGGATAATATCAAACTCCTCCTCAGTGAGTTTGAACAGGCTTCCCTGGTTATTAATGAAGACCTCGCAATCTTTTAGTCCAGGATCATTCTGTAGTTCATTCCAATGAACAGGGACTTCTAGTTTTTCGACTATCTGAAACTCGATGACTTCCCCTTCTTTCTCAGACTGGTAAAGTGATTTGGTTATTTCAAAAATGGCTCTGACTTGCTTAACCGGACTGCTTTCATAGCCGATCATTAAATCACCTGGTTTAACGGCTTCAAAATGTTTGTATATGCGGCGTTTGTTCCCCTTTTCATTTCTGGATGTATATGTTTGACTATCTCCCTCATTAAAACTACTGATACTCCATATTGAAGGATTTGCATTCAGCCACCAATAATTTAATTCTTCCGCTTCCTCAGTATCCTCATCAGTTTCTATATCTGCATCGGGCTTGGGCTTACTCTTTATATCCTTTTCATTGATTTCATATTCTAAATCATGCTGGTCAAATACCGTCTTTAGTTCCGGAAATAACCTAACATATTCACTTAATATAAACTCCCCGGCCAGCGTTGGACTGAACGTATCAGGCCTGAACAGTGTCGCATATCTTCTATATGATTTCGACTTATATTGATAGACCTTATCCGTCAGCCATTTGATTCCTCTTTTATGATAAAAGTCTCCAATATCGTTTTCATCGTAATAATAATCACCTTGGACAATGCCTATCCCAATACATGTATTTGTGCCTTTATTAGCAAAGACCACATCCCCTTTATTAGCTGTTTTAAATAACCACAAATTCCATGTAACGTTCGTCTTATTCTGAGGGTCAAGTCCTGCTTTGATATTAAATTCTTCCCTTGTTTGTAAATCGGACGCATCTCCAATATCAAATTCCTTAAATGAAATAGCTGCAATGCCTTCATTATAAAACCGTTCCCATTCAGAGGACTGCCTACCTGGAGCGAACTTAAAATAGTTCCTGATCCCTTTATTTAGTTCTAAAATCTGTTTCCACTCCTGATTCAAAGCAACCATGACATCAGCTAAACTATCGCAGAATTTTACGTTGTTGGGTTTCGGATCTTTTAGTGAATGACCGGCTACCCTTCCCGCTCTTACCTTTCCTCCGATCTCAATGAAAAACTGATAAGCATCTCTGTGAGAGTTTTTGTTCAATGGATAGATCGCTATCCATGACCTATTCGATCCAAAATTATTAGCCCCATAAAAATCAACTTCATGAGAGGTATAATTACTCAACCCCATATCTTTCATTACACTTTCACTTATCTGTTTCAAATAACGATCGACAGTTTCCTTTGTCTTTCCCCTAAAAAAGAATGGATGGTATACACTCCAGTGTCTTTGCCAGTTGGCGAAAATGTCCCGCTTGTATAGTGGATAGGCTTCCATTTCACCCAGTAATCGATTATTTAAGTGGCTGAAATAGCTTTTATCCTTGGTGCGAATCCTCTCCTTAATTTCCTCAGTGATCTTTTCATCCACTGTCTCACCATCGAGAATTCGCCTTGCAACCTCCGCCCTTAAAATGGCCACAGGCTGAAATTTTCTGTCGGGATCTCCATATTCATCATAAACATCCTTTAAGACATCCTCCGGAAGACTATTTAAATCATTGAACAGAACTTCTGGTTGTTCTTCATAGACGGTATATTGTTTGCCTAAATTCTGGATGTAATCAAATTGTGATTTCATATCTCTTATCTTTGTATTTATCATGTTACTTTCTTAATTCCTCTAAAATTTTTGATTTCCATTCACCCAATATTCTAAATGTATTGTTTCTATTCGAGCTACTGGTAGAGTTTAAAGTTACTAGATTTATCTCCCGTTTATTTACTATTTGACTAACCGAACGATCGAAATAATTTCTTGCTCCTTTCCCATTGAAAAATATTGACGTAATTGCCTTGTGTTCCTGTAAGAAAGTCTCGAAGTCATTTATAATCTCATCCTTGATATCCCTGTCAAGGTTTCCTTTCCTCTCGCATTCTTTTATAGTATCCCACAGGGCAATCCTATTATTTATTAGGAGTTGTCGTTTACTCGCATAGGTTACCGACACTTGGGCCAGTCTGAAAAAATCATAATCTTCATTTAGGATACGAAACATAATGTCCCAGAAATGATTACTGGGATCCGCATAGTATTCCTTTTGGGATAATGATTCACCTCCTGGCATTGTTCCTAAAATTAAGACTTTCGCATTCTTATTGGCTATTGGCTCAAATGACTTTATTTTCATAGATTTATTATCTCTATATTCGAATCAGTCTATTATTTTAAATTCGCATACTGTAATATAAAATCCCATGCAGTTCCTTTCAGGAAATGCATAATTGTAACTCTATTTGCTGGCGTAATGGTCACTTCCTCAATATCTCCTATATCTGCATAATCATCAGTGATGTTGAATATAAATACATATCCTCCCATAAGGAACGTAATCATGGTCTTTTCCGGGGTTACTGATTTGATTGGCTGAAAGATTAAATCCCTGGGCATGGTATCATCATTTAGATAGCTAAGGATTATTATCGGGAATTCATTCAATCTTCCTGCATCATTATTTATCAACATCGACCTGATCTTTTCAAGATCACATTCATCGATTGCAGCCGCTTTAAAAACATCTCGTTTCGTAATGCAAGCCCTCCATAGTATGGAGAGAAGGAATAATTTGAACCTTGTGTAGTCTACATTCTCACAGATAGAATATTGGAATCCATCGGCTGGATTATGATAGTTGTTGCAATGAATTTCTTCCCCTTTCGATAACCCACCAAAAAGTACTTTTCTACCATAGGTCTCAAGCCTACCTATCAGCTCATTATCGCACTCTTTGCATAAAATCCCACCTTCATAATCCCCGGTGGGTACATAGCCAAACTTTTTAGATTTGGCGAACTCTTGAGCCTCTATCTTATGAATCTGGTGTTTCTCGTTATACAAGCCAGATTCCTTGTAAAAGAAATCTGGGATGATATGAGATTTCTTTATTAAAGGCTTTTCCTCTTGACATAATTTGCATGTGGCCATTTCAATTATTTTTACTATTAATTGCTTTCCATCAATAATCTATACGCACTTGCATTGGCAATATTATGGCTGATAAACCCAAGTTGCCTTCCACCTAATTTACTATCTTCCAGATTATCTTTGATAATACTCGAACCCCTCTGTATTACTGCATCCAGACCAAGCATGATATCTTTTTTGGTCAATTCTAACCCTTCTGTTGATCTAATTGTGATATTGTATTCAAGTAATGGAGTCCCATTGTGTGAAACCGGAGGCGCATAATTCGTTGAGATGCAACCTTTATAAATCAGAGAGTGAAATAGTGCTTCAAAAGCAGCAGGATTAAATAATACATACCTTTTTTCCCCAACGGCTAGTTCGAGTGCCTCAAGTACCAGAATTTGTGATCCGACTTTACAATTCTTAAATATCTTATTAAAGAACTGAGATAAATTATCAGGGCCAACTTCATGTATTATATTAGCTAAAAGACAAACATCTATGATTTCTCCCTCGTCTATCTTTTCTATGGCATGAAAGGATTTGAATTTATCTTTAACTTTTAGTTCATCGGCATATCCTTCAAGTTCCTTCAATAATTCCCCTTCATGGTCTATAGCATAATAATCAATCAGCGCCATAGACTCTGGCTTCATTGATTGAAAAGCTTTTAGCAACCTTCCTTTCCCAGCGCCAATTTCATAAAAACTGTAGTCCCCTTTCTTTGAGGTCAAAATAGCTCTGAGATATGAGGTTTGCGGTTCATAATCTTTGGCCTTTTCTCCACTTAGAACTCCTGATTCTTCCAAACATTTATTAGCATACACAAACATTTCATAGTTTGCTTTTTCCAAGAGGTGCTTCTGAAGTCTTATATCAGGGATAAAACCAGCATACATTTCAGAGACTTTATCCAATAATTCAATGTCATTGGACAATTTCACGATTTGGTTCTCTCCTTCTCCCACATCTATATCCTTTTTGAGGTAGAAAAGATTACTCATTGGTACCGATAACATTACTGATGGAGAATGCGTCGTGATAAGTGCAGTTCTTCCTTCTAATACATTATTGATCTCATTAATAATCACTTTTTGAAGATCAGGATGGAAATGGGCGTCTATTTCATCAATAAGAAATAAATCAACTTCCGACTCTTTTAGTATATCAGAGATTATCGATAAGAATTCGAGTTCTCCGGTACTCAGCGTTGCAAATTTGCTTATTTCCCTATTAGGTAATAGCAATCCAACTCTCCCTCCATCACTTGTAAATTCACCGATGATTTCTTTTCCGAAGACTCTTTTGAATGATTCAGAAAGAATTCCCCAATTTTTAATCTCATTTTCCTTTGCATTTTTGATATTCCCTGCTATAAATAATTGAGTTACCACAGAATGTAACCAGACATATCTCTCATCCACCGAATGTGTATATCCAGTGAAATTCGAACCTTTGATATACGACAATGGATCTAATTTCGCATAAAACTCATGTTTTGATCCTTCACCAATTTTCCTAATCGGTGGCCTCCAAAGTACCTTTTTAGGTCTCGGATCAATCGTGATAATGGTTTTACCTTTAGGCTTTTCGAAACCATATTGGCCCAAAGTCTGATTTCCAAATTGGTTTGCGATTAATATTAAAAGTTGAGATTTCCCGCTTCCATTTTTCCCTGCTAACACATTTATTCCTTCGTATAAGGAGAACTCGACATTTTTAAGCGAATAAAAGTCATGTATTTCGATTTTCATAATGCTATGTATTAAACCAACTCTCCCCGAAAGGCCATGGCCAATATCGATTGGGGAAGTTTGCCAGTATATGATTTTATTTTATTATATCTTGATCCAATCTGGTTTAAATTTTTCATTAAATCATTTGTCCCACTGACAATTTCTCCTTGCTCTTTAAATGATGTTAGGGTATTTGTATAGCCCGAACATCTCTAATATTTGTTCCTCTTTTGGCTGCTCCTCCTAGCTTTTGTATATTTTCCAGGAGATTGGCTGTAATTAAATTGAGTTTCCATAAAAAAATTATTTACTGGTTACTCTCGAGAAAAAATGGTACATAAATACTTATCAAAGCGATTATCAATGCTATTAATCCGACTAACAATGAAATTAGTGTGTATTTCACAGGAATCCGTACTTCTATATATGGATGGTACCAGAAATACCACAACTTGCCCCAAAATTTGCTAGTACGCTTCAAGCTAAGATTGACCTCTCCAGATTCTATCCCCAATTCATTGAAACTTAAAGATGTCATAGCTGCTTCAGATCCTTTGATTTTTGATTGTCCAAAAAACTGCCTATATATCCGCCTTCCATCATTACTACTAATTTTCACAATTCTTTTCTTGTATTGGTATTTTTCATCTTTTCTTGTTCCAAAGATATCCTGGTAGGTGGAGGTGTGCATTACCACTTTATCGTTATAAAAATGTAATGACTCCCATTCACTAATAGTGTAGACATTTTCAGGAGGTAATTTTTCTGGAACATTGTTTTCTGGTCGAATTCTTTTTACGAAGTTTATTTCCATTGTTTTCTCATTTAAACCAACTCCCCCCGAAATGCTTTGGCCAATATCGATTGGGGGAGTTTGTCAGTATATGATTTAACTTTATTATATCTATCCTCAATGAAATCGACCTTTCCCATCAAAACATCCACATGTCTTACAATTTCCTTTATTTCCATGAGAGGAGGGAATGGTATAGGATAAGTATTGATTGTTTCAAGTTTAATATTAGGTTGACCACCACTTGCATAAGATATTTTCCTGAAATTTTCCTTTTCGAGCCGTAGATAGTATTCGATAAAGCGGTTTGTCGCTTCATCGCCAGATTCTATGCCAACTAAACTATCCGGGAAGCAAGTTTCATATTTCAATATCCCAGTATTTGCTATAGTTGCTCCGACGATAGCTATAGCGATAGTACCAGATGGAAAGAGCTTGCTAATCTTCAGACCTTCATCATTTAAAGTCTGCTTATGACTCGTAATAAATCCTCCTTCTCTCGGCAAATCTCCTATTTGGATAAAAGGATATCGTCCTCCATAAAACCTTGGTTCATTTCTAGGCCTATGAGAGAATCTACCTCTTCTACATTCTGCAATATTACCGATTGCCTTCCATGACCAATACTGAGGGATTTCACTATCCTTTTTAAGATCATCATTAATCTTATAGTCATGGATTTCAGGAGGCTGATTAGAGTCTTTGGAAATCTCTGATATATTCCTTTCTCTCCAGATTTTCGTCAACTCTCCTTTTAAAGCTGCTACCAGTATACTATTCCGTAACCTTTTAATCGATTCGGGAATCATCTTAATCTCTTCCACGATACTGCCTGCCTTTCCAAGAAAGTATTCTAATTGATTCGCGATCCTATTTTGTTCTTCTGGCGGGGGTAGTGGCAAATACAGATCCTGTAAGTCACTTCGGTTAAATCCCGTTTGACAACTACGTGATAGAGATCTAAGTCTATCATTAAACCAATGTCCTTGGAGCAAATATTTTACGAATTTCTTGACAAGCTTTTCTTCATCAAATATTACCTTAGCTAGAGCTACATTATATGCCCCCTCCAATCCTGTACAAATCCTTCCTAAAGAATCATTACTTGATGAACCACCATATCTTGCTATTAAAAGATCATCTGCCTTACACTTCTTTAATATTTTACTATCCGGGACATATGTAGGCAATGGATTCTCCCCAAAGTCCCTAATCTGCAATAACCTTATGTAGCCATCTCTCTCCTCGTAAATGAATTCTTTTTTAGGTGGCTGAGAGCCACCCTTGTAATCAATTAATTCGAGAAAATCGAATTCAGTCCAACCCGTTGGTAAACTATTCTTCTCCATTTTCCATTTGCTCCATTAATCCTTGTATCTCATCCAGTATCTTTACCATTTCTCCTTGAATATCCGTTAACAAATCTTGAGGTTCTGGTAAATCATTAGGATCCTCAATCGATTCATCTCGTAGCCATGAAATATCCAATTTATAACCTCTACTCTCAATTTCTGAGAGGTGAAACTTCCTGAATCTTCCTTCAACACCCAGATCATGCCGTTGGCTTTGTCCATTGGCATCAGTGCCATAACATTGCTCAAACTCATCAAAGTGTTTTGCTGTGAGAGGTCGGTCTTTCTTCGTGATCCCCTCTATATTGCTACGATTATCGTATATCCACACTTCTTCTGTTGGTAATCCCTTTTGAAGGAAAATGACATTCGCCTTTACACCTTGTGCATAGGGGGTAAATGTTCCCCTTGGCAATCGCAATATGGTGTGGAGGTTGCAATCCTGCATCAGAATCTTGAAAACGTCCGCAGCTTTACTTTCGAACAAAACATTATCCGGCAGGACAATGGCTGCCCTTCCTCCTCTTTTCAGGGATGATAAAACATGCTGGACGAAATTCAACTGCTTGTTGCTTGTGGTAATCGTGAAATCGTCCCTCTCGGGTGCCTGGTTTGCTCCCTTTGTCCCAAATGGTGGATTGGTGAGCACACAGTCATAAAGTTGACCGTCGAAAGGTTCATACAAAGTATCACCGATCTTGATCTCAGTAGTAACCCCATGGAGGTATAAGTTCATCATCGCCAGTCTTGCCGGTCGGGGAACCAGATCCTGACCATAATAAGTCTTTGTTTTAATCCGTTGAACCTCCTCTCTCTCCAATGCACCTTTCGACTGATCCATCAGCAATTCATAAGCTTGCACAAGGAATCCACCGGTACCGCAGGCCGGGTCGTTGATGGTGAAATCAGGTTTGGCCCTGGGATCAGGTTTCATCACCCTCACGATGCTTCTGATCAGCTCTCTCGGTGTAAAATATTGCCCGGCTCCTTTCTTCCCTTCACTAGCAGACTTTTCGAGTAATCCTTCAAATGCCTGCCCCTTTACGTCAACCTCCATTGCCGACCATTCCTCCTCATCGATCATATTGATCAGCCGTTTCAGGTTCACAGGATTATTTAACCTGGGGATGGCCTGCGTAAATATTTTTCCCAGGATCCCTTCCGATTCCCTTAGCTTCCTGAGTGTTTCAGTATAATGGTCAAGCAATTCCGTACTGGATAGCACTTTCAGACTTTTCCAGTTATATTTCTCCGGGATATCAATCTCTCTTTCATCTGCCATTTTCAGGAACAGCAGATAGGTCAACTGCTCTATGTAGTCTCCGTAATCCACCCCATCGTGCCGGAGGGTATGGCAAAATCCCCATAGTTTATTTACTATATCACTCATAAATTTCCTTTAAATTCATTTCTCAACATATTTTGATAACCGTTCCATCTATTGATCCTGTATTTCCAGTGCCTGTATAAAGGATAAACTTTACGGCCTATTTTCTCAGAATAGAGTGGAGGTGGATGCTGCATACTATACATTACTTCTGCCTTCTGTATCTTCCCAACCAAAACCTGCATGATTCTTTCCGCAGTAGCCAGTACAGATATTTGCTTTGGCAATATCGATAGCTCCTCATTAAGGAATGGAAGCCAGACCTCTGCTATTTGATTCCAGTGGCTGTTCCCTCCGGTTTGCTCAATAAAGTAGTTCCGGCAAACATTCTGGATGTATAAATCATCTTTAGATAAACCGATGTCCGATAGATTTGCCTTTTGAAGCCTGAAGAAATCCTCCTCGAAAGGTGAATTGATACCAAATACGAAGTCCAGTTCTTTTAACCCTGGATTCCCTTTTACTCCGTTATTGGTAGGATCAGCCCCCAGGAGGATTGCTTTGACCTGTCCCAGATCATGGTAGAAAGGTTTCGGTAAACTGGTGATATCAAATTTGCAATACTCTACCAATGAAGGGTATTTCTTAACCTTTGTGAAAAATTCATGTTTATCTCCAGCCTTATCCATTGTATCTCATTTTAGATATTTTGGCTGAGAATGCAATCCCTGAGTAGCCGTAATAATATCCATCCTCACCGTATATTAATCTCTGCTTTTCTCCAAACTCCCATACTGCTACATAATTAGGGGGCATCTTAAGTTCAATAAATAGGGAACAGATAAAATCCTTCAATTCACCACCGTCATAAAGTATTACTCTTTCTTTCCAATTTGAAGCCCTCCAAATGGGGGATATCAGAAGCTTCACGGTGTACAACCCTTTGCTGGAATCCTTCAAATAATCCTTATACATGTAGGTATTCTTCAACTGCACATCAAGAGCTTTCCACAAGCCTTTTAATCGTTTAGAAATACTTGATTTAATGGTCACTTGCTTTACCTCCATTGCAAAGGCTTTATCATTGTACCTACATACGTAATCGATGTACCCATACGAATCATCGAATTCGCCACCAGTTGATCTGTTATGTTCCCTGTCTACCGGGCACTCGCCCAGAAAACTCTGACAGAACTGGAATAAAGCCGGTGACAATATGGTATGGGCTTGTTTCTCTCTGTATGCGAAGGCGGGATCAAACAATTCGGATTGGTTTTCAATTAATTTACTCGCCACATGGATATAATGGATGACCAGATAGTAAAGAAAATCCCTCGCATCTTTATATCCCTTCTCTCTCGAAATATCTGATATATAGTGCAGCTTCCCTTTTCCTCTGATTACCTCACTCCTGATCATGCTGCGATGTTATAATTAATTTCGTCTAATATCCGTTCACTCTCCTCACCAAATAACTTCCTGAATCTTCCCCAACCTCCATGCTGTTCGAATACCGGGATTAGTTCGAAGTCCTGTTTTTCTATTGTCAGGTTCTGTATCAGGTGCTCTTTAATATAACCTAGCCATTGCTTTTGATCTTCTGTCAGTTCCTTGTCTCCGAATATCCGGGAAATTGCCATGTCAACCCTCTCATTTGCTTCAAGCAGCGGTTCCTCCTCATTTACCGCATGCTTGATCATGGATATTATGTCCGGATTTTTGTGGTCGACAATAGAGTGCGCCCTTTTCAGATCCTCCTCCCGGAAATGGTTTTTGATCAGGTGGTTCCTGAGTTCTTTCAGGACTTCTGTCTTCCAATCCCTTGGCCTGTTCAGGACGATACTCATCTCCTCCAGTTTGCTTTTGTTCTCCCTTACGAATTCAGCAAAGGCATATAGATATTCCGGAGGTTTCATGTATTTCTCCCCAGCTTCAAACAGGATTTCAGAGGAAACCTCATCTTTTGTACCCTGGGCCACATAAAACACCTTCTTCGGTCTTTTATAGCTGGTTAAGAGCTTCTGGAAATCCTTATTGTTCAAAATCTTCATCGTATCGATAAAATGATCAGAAATCAGGTCTTGGAAATTATCTGTGAATCGTTTAATGTCTCCGTCCTTAATGTATGGGGCAAACTGGGTTCTGGCCTCACTACTCATCGCTCTTTCGATCCTTCTTAATCGTTTAACGAAAACCCTGACGTTATAGTCACGGTCTTCATTATCATCAATCCTGCGTATGATTTCAGTAATGGGGATCGGGTCAGACTTTATCCCATCGAAGTCGAAATTACTGGCATCCTTGAAATACTCGATCAGTGTCCCATCAAAGCAATCGAATACCGAGAACTTTTCTTTATTGATCTCATGACATAGTCTGGTTCCTCTGCCAAGCATTTGCTCCCATAGGATTCTCGACTTCACTGGACGGAGAAACACGATGTATTCCAGTGCCGGGATATCAACCCCGGTGGAAAGCATATCCACTGTCACAACGATCCTGGGCTGAGGCCGGTTCCGGAATCGCTTGATCTTCTCAAGCGGTCTGTCAACGTTTGGATTCCCGGTGATTTTAACGACGAAATCATCTCCTCTGTTAAATACCTCTTTACAGATCCTGACTAATTGGTCACAATGAGAGATGTTTTGGATATCATTAACAGCAAATATCAGTATCTTAGGGAATCTCCCGGTTCTTTCTTCCTGTTCAAGAGCATACTTCTTAACCTCCTGTATGATCTTTGAATTACTGTCAGGAGCGGTGACGTCTTTCTCGACATCCGTGCTGTCGAATTTACGCTCGTCCTCCAGAAGCTCCATTTGAAGCTGGCCACTATCAGTATCGAGTTTCCCAACCTGTTCTCCTTCATTTAGAAATACACCATTAATCCTGACATTGGATTTGATCTTAATGGCTTGATAGTCCACCAAAAAACCCTCCTGGATCGCTTCCTGAACGGTATATCGGAATACAGGCTCCCCGAAATATCCTGTAGTATGTGCAGCCGGGGTGGCAGTAAGGCCTATTTTAATCGCATCGAAATATTCGAGGATATACCTCCATACATTGGTTTCCTTCGATGTGTATCCCCTGTGGCATTCGTCAGCAATGATAATATCGAAGGCATGAATGGGAATTTCCATCTTATCAGCATCATCTTCCTCGGTTTCGCTCTCATCCTTACTGAGGAAACTCGCCTCCTTCCCCAGGAGGTTGATCGCCATTCTCTGGATTGTACATACATAAACGAAGGTCTTTGATGCATCAGGTTTGGTCAGATATTCATTGGGTAAGGCAGTCACATCAAACGGGGCATCTGTATCCAGTTCCTCTTTCCTGAATCGTTGGCTATAAACCTCATATTCCTGATTGAGCTTAAACCCTCTTGGGGTTTCAAAGGATGCAAATGCCATTGAAGCCTGGGCAGCAAGTGCTTTCCTATCGACAAGGAACAGGATCCGTTTGGCAGTCTTCGATTGGAGTAGTCTGTAGATCAGATTTACGGTCATGAAAGTTTTACCTGTCCCCGTAGCCATTGCCACCATCATCTTCCGCTTACAACCTATTATGCTGTCCTCGATTGCTTCTATTGCTCCTTGTTGATAAGGTCTGAGTTTAGAATTGAACTCCTCAATCTCCTTCAGATCGTCAAATGCTTTGTCGTTATCCTTTTCTATAAGTTCTGTTAATGCTTCTGGGGTGTGGAAATCCCCGATAGGTCTGCTGATATTTAAATGATTCCTAATGTCGATGAAATAGACTTGCTCCCCGCTTGAACTATAGAGAAAAGGCACCCTGTATTGTCCCCAGATACCAATCCCATCCGTGGCTCCTCTTGAATATCGCTTTGCCTGCTCCAATACATTCTGACTATCTATACCATGTTTCTTTGCCTCGATGAAACCGATAAGCCTTCCACCTACAAATAATGCATAGTCTGCAAAACCAGTTGTTACAGGATATTCTTCTACTGCATGGTTGGTGAGAGCGGAGGTAT
>Ga0116152_10002539_pt1 | contig 14822 bp, 17 predicted proteins | sample AD_UKC119_MetaG_FD_89894 | JGI IMG/M metagenome (GOLD analysis project Ga0116152, IMG submission 89894) | Active sludge microbial communities of municipal wastewater-treating anaerobic digesters from Hong Kong - AD_UKC119_MetaG | ecosystem: Engineered > Bioreactor > Anaerobic > Digestate... | reverse complement strand
TTTACCCCGTGACTATCGCGACCGAAGCGGAGCAGCCGAAGCGCTGCGCACCCGCGTCCATCAGCTCAAGTACGGCCTCTCCGGTCTTGATTCCGCCGTCTATCTTGACGCCTATCCTGTCGCCTATCACGGAGCGAACAAAACGCACGTCCTCCGCCGCGGCCTTTTTGCCCGTAAGGGCGTTGCTTATCTTGAGGTACGGAGCGCGGCTCTTTTCGATAAGCTCAAGCACCTTGCGCTTTTCCTCATCACTGTAAAGTCCCTGCTCATATATCGCCTTGCACACGACGCTGCTTCCCGCGCTGTCGAGCATCTGACAAAGCTCGCGGTACACTGCATCGTACCTGCCGCTCTTGACCGCAACGATGTTGAGGGAAAGGTCCAACTCCTTTGCCCCGTTTTGTACGCACCAGCGTATCTCCGCAAGGCGGCTCATGAGTGAGGCGGCGCAGTGCGGAAAGCCCACAGGTGCGCTCACCTTGACGTTTGTCCCCGCAAGGCAACGCGAAGCCGCCGTTACAAAGTACGGCGTCACGCATACGTTGGCAAAGCCGTATCTTACCGCGGCCCTGCACCCGGAGAGCATTCGCTTCTCATCCATATCGGGATTGAGCAGTGAGTGTTCTATCGCGGACGCAAGAAAGCCGTATTTCGGCTGAGTGGGATTAGCATCCATATTGTCCCTCGCATCATTTATGTCCCGTGAAAACCTGTTCGCCAATGGTATAGTGGTCAACAACTCCGCAGACGGCCTCGTTCAGGACAAGGTTTTTATCCTCAAAGAGCAGGTTGCAGCAGCCGCCCGAGGTGTTGACTATGACGACGTCGCCTATCCCCGCGTCAACGCAATCCAGAGCGACCCTGCGCGCACCCTTGGGGTTTCCCTCCGCGTCAAGGTATTCCACTATAAGCATTTTCTTGCCGTAATGACTGCCCTCCTTGATGGTGGACACGACATTGCCGACAACGCGCGCAAGCTTCATGCGGCGTTATTCCATCGTGGGCAGAATGCCTTCGACGTCGTCGTGAGGACGGGGAATGACGTGCGCGCCATACAGCTCGCCAACTCGGGACGCCGCCGCGCTGCCGGCTTCCACGGAAGCCTTCACCGCTCCGACATCGCCCCTCACCATGACGGTGACGAGTCCGCTGCCAATCTTTTCCTTGCCGATGAGCTTGACGTTAGCCGCTTTTACCATGGCGTCCGCAGCCTCGATCGCGCCGATGAGACCTCTGGTCTCGACCATGCCCAATGCTTGCTTTTCCATTGTTTCCTCCCTAAAGTTCTTCGTGATAGTCGTCTATGAAACCGCTTATCGCGGCGTCGGACGGGCAAAGCCTGTCCCTGTGCAGCAGAGAAGCCTCTTTAGAGCTTTCGAGGGTCACGAAATCACCGACGCCCGCCTGTTTTGTGGCGTCCGTCGCGACTATGAGATCCTTGTCCTTGCCGTTCTCGATGACGCGAACAAGCAAGAGCTTGATACCCAGCAGTCCCGCGTCCTTCTCGGTCGCGACCACCGTGCCCTCTACCCTGCCCGTAAACATGTCTTATTCCTTGACTTGGGGAACGATGCCCTCAACGTCCGTATGAGGACGAGGAATGACGTGCGCTCCGTACAGCTCGCCCACTCTGGACGCTGCCGCGCTGCCGGCCTCTACCGCCGCCTTGACCGCTCCGACGTCGCCCCTGACCATAACGGTAACAAGACCGCTGCCGATCTGCTCCTTGCCTGCCAGCCTCACGTTTGCGGCTTTTACCATGGCGTCAGCGGCTTCGATAGCTCCGATCAGTCCTCTGGTTTCGACCATACCCAATGCTTCCTTCATCGTTGTTCTCCTTTTTCTTTATACTTTAATCGCTGATTATTGCACCCGCGCCCGCCTTACAGCAGCGCGTTTATGAGATCGGGATGCGGCGAAGGAATGACTATTATCCTTGCCAACATGCCCGAAAGCTCCTCGTTTACCTCGACCGCCTGGCACGAAGCCTTGACCGCCGCAACCTCGCCCGTCATTAGCACGAACGACTTGCCGCCCATTCCGCGTCCCAAACGCACCTCTATAAGCTCCACCTCGGCGGCCTTGACGGAGATATCCGCGGCGACAACCGCGCTTGACAGGGAGAAGGTCTCGATTATACCCACGGCGGAAACATGCTCTATCTGCGTCGCGGCGTTGATGGCCTCGATGACCTTTTCATGCACGTTGGGGATGACGAAGCTGTCCACCAAGGTCATGTCCGCTGTGGTCTTGCCCGCCTCTACACCGGCACGCACCGCCGCCACCTCGCCCGAGATGCAGACCGTGTACTTGCCAGCGCATATCACCTGCGCGAAAACCAAGCTCACGTTCGCCGCTTTGAGCATGGCGTCCCCCGCCTCTATTCCGGAGGGGATGGACAGAGTCTCGATCATACCTAATGCGTACATGGTTTTAAGCCTCCAATTCTATGCTGTCCGCGCTCACCCTGACCACCCTGCCGTCTATGGAAGCGTGGAGGTTCGCGCCAAGCTTACCCTGCGGTATCATGGCGACAAGGTCGCCGGTGCTTACATACTGCCCCTCCATTACCACAGGCTCGGACGGCGCCCCTATGTGCTGACGCAGCAGGAGCGTGACGCGCTTGACCTCTATCGCTTGCGTCATAGGCGCGGAGACATTGTATTCGTTAAGACCGAGCCTTGCTATAAGCCGCTCCGTCGGAACTCGTTTCAAATCGTGCACGGGGTCGGGCCTTATCTGCGCCTCTGGTCCGGGTCTTATGCCCTGCCTTGCAAACTCGTCCTTGAGCATCGCCATGACGCCTGAAGGGTCAAGCCCGAACTCGCAGGCGAAGGTGGTGCAAAGTCTGCATGAGCAGCAGCCCAACACGGTGTTGGGGTCGCCTATGAGCTTGCCGTTCCCCTGAGCCATTGCCCGCATCGCCTTGTGCGGCTGAACGTTCAGACCTAAACTGTTTCTTGGACACATCTGCGTGCATCTTGAGCATTGGCAGCAGACCGAACGCGCCATCTTGAGCATGCTTTGCGGATTCTGCCTGCGCCCCATGACATACGCGCTGCTCTTTGGAAGCAGCACAAGCCCTCCCGTGGTCTTGGTGATGGGTACGGTGAGCGATGTGGATATCTTCCCCATGCACGGACCGCCTATCAACAGGACATAGTCGGAGAGGTCGGCGGGCGCGCCCGCGGCCTTTAGGAGTACCCCCGAGCAGGTCCCCAAGGGGACTTCCATGGTCATCGGGGTCTTGACCGCGCCTGTCACGGTCACAAACTTATGGGTTACGGGTTCGCCATCCATGGCCTTGGCGATGTTCAAAAGCGAGTTGACATTGCACACTACAACGCCCACGTCCGAAGGCAGCTTGCCTGTCGGAACGACTCTATGCGTCACCTCATATATGAGCGACTTCTCATCGCCGGCAGGATAGTAGCTTTTCATTGTGTGAAGCTCTACCCCCTCATACTTGGGGATCACGGCGCTCAAAGCCTTGACCGCGCCCTCATAGTGCGACTTGGTGGCGACAACGCCGCGCTTTGCGCCCACGGCTTCCATGGCAAGGGACAGACCCCTGACAATGCGCTCCGCCTCAAGCTCCATAAGCTGCTGATCCACGCGCAGCAGCGGCTCGCACTCCGCGCCGTTGGCTATCACCGTGTCGCAGCTTGCGTTGAGCTTTACATGCGTAGGAAAGCCCGCGCCGCCCGCGCCGACGACGCCCGCGTCCCTAACCCTATCCTGTATGACGCCCTTTGCCATGCCGCTCCTTTACACTATCCTAAAATCACCGTACAGCACACAGCGGCGGAGCCTTGTAAAGGTTCTTGCGCTGGTCAAGCCCTCGCCCGTCGGCGTCGCTATGGTCAACGTGGGGAAGCCCTCGCCGCCAAAGCCCAAGCCCGCGTAGGAGGGCGCGTTCTTGACGTATATCGTCGTGTTCATGCGCCTTGCCGCCTTGCTCATATTCTTCACGTTTGTGGAGTGTATGAGCGCGCTGTGCTTGCAGCCATGCTCGGCGCGGAAAGCCTCCTCGACCGCCTCGTCGATGTCATGCACCCTGCAACAGCCCAGCACGGGCATGAGCATCTCGGTCTCGATGAAGGGGTGCCCCTTTGGAACCTCGGCTATGACTATCTTGGGATCGCCCGTGAACTTCACGCCAGAATCCCTGAGTATGACAGCGGCGTCCCTGCCGACATACTTGCGGTTGATAACGTGCTTGTCGCCCTTGGGAATAAGCACGGTCTTGACTATCTTGTCTATGTCCTCGCCGCTGACTCTGAACGCGCCCTCCGCCTGCATGAGGCGCATAAGCTCGTCAAAGATGCTGTCGAAGGCGAAAACCTCCTTTTCGGCGACGCAAAGGACGTTGTTGTCGTAGCCGCAGCCCTCGACTATGTCCCTTGCGGCCTGCGGCAGCACGGCCGTGTCATCCACTATGACGGGGGGATTTCCGGGGCCTGCCGCGACGACCCTCTTGGAGGTCTTCATGGCGGCGGCAACAACAGCTTCTCCGCCCGTGATGGACAAAAGGTGTATCTCGGGATGATTCATGATTATCCCGCCGCTCTCAAGCGTCGGCTCCTTTACAGTGGTGATGAGCCACTTAGGGCCGCCCGCCCTGACTATCGCCTCGTTCAGCACACGCATGGCCTCCTGTGAGGCGCGCTTTGCGGCCGGATGCGGGTTGAATACCACGGCGTTGCCCGCCGCTATCATGGATATAGAGTTGTTTATGACTGTCGCGGTCGGATTCGTGGAAGGAGTGATGGAGCCTATGACCCCGAACGGAGCCTGCTCAACCAGCGTCAATCCCGCGTCGCCTGTGTAAGCCACAGGGTGCAAATCCTCTATGCCGGGGGTTAAGTCCGCCGCGAGCAAATTCTTCTTAATCTTATGTTCTACATGACCGTAGCCTGTCTCCTCATGCGCCATGCGCGCAAGCTTCTCAGCGTTGTCATGCCCCGCCTTGCGCATTGCGGCGATAAGCTCCCCGCGCTGCTGCAAGGTCATGTCACTCAAGGCCTCAAATCCCTTCATCGCGGCGTCCACCGCTTCCTCGGCGGTGTCGCACAGCCAACCCGACATACCCGCGCCCGCATAGGTATTGAAGGACTGTGCCTTCCTGTTCGGAGCATGCTCGGACTTGGTCTCGGCGGTATAAATCGGTCTTTGCGGTTTTGTCTCGCGTGTATACGCGGGTCTTTGTTCCGCCGCGCCGTTTGACGCGCCGCCGGCAAGCGACCTTGTTACTTCCTCGGTCAATCTTCTGATTTCTTCCTCAGTCAATGCCATAAGAGCTTATACCTCCTTGGGAAACTTCTCGTATAAGCGCTTGCCCCTAAGGTCAATATGGTCGATTATCGCCACAATGCCATTGTCGCAGGGCATGTCCTTCGTTCTCTCGGTCTGTCTTGCGGAGCTGCCCGCAACGCACATCACGACCTCGCCTTCACCCGCGCCGACCGTGTCGATGCAGACCATCGGCATACCCTTCTCCTCGAAGCTGTCAAGGTCGATGGGGATAACCACGAGCAGCTTTAAGCCTGACAACTTGGGGGATTTCTCGGTGCTGACCACCGTGCCTCTTACTCTGCCGATTACCATACTGCCCCCCTTATATGAGTTCTATTCCGAACTGCTTGGCTCTGTCCTTGGCCAAAGGCGTCACTACCTTGCCGCAAACGTCAAGGCTGTGTGCGCCGTTCCTGTAAGCCTCGATGACCTCCGCCTCGGTGAGCAGGTACTTCTTCTTTGGCTCCGGCATGGCGCCCCTTGTGCTGCGCTCGTTTATCACACCCGCAAGCGCCCAAACAGGCGCGTCCTTTGCGGGAGGAGTATTGCCGTACACGCGGCCTGTGCCGCCGTTCGTTTGCTGCATTGGACTTCCTCCTTGCTTGATTATGCGGCATATAGCATTGGGTCTGAGCATGGCGGCGTTCGCCTCCTCCACGTCGATGTGGGCCTCAAGCATATGCTTATTGCCGCAGCGTACTATCACATTGTCGAACACGAGAGCACGCTCGCCTTCCACAACCAGCTTGACAACGTCGTCGTTCTCAAGCCCGTAAAGCCTGCCCTGCTCCTCTGTGAGGTGCATATGCCTTGCCGCCACAATCACGCCGTGATCTATCATAATCGAAGCGTTTTTGCTTATTATCTGCGCCCCGGGAGATCCCTTCGTGTCGCCCGACATGCGCAGCACCTTAGGTATTCCGAGCTTGATGCAGTCACTGACTGAAAGCTCGACCTGAGTTTCCACGCGCAAGGGGCCTACAACGCGAAGCGTCATCTCACCCTTGGGGCCTTTCAAGGTGACCTGCTCACGGCAGGCGTACTGCCCGGGCTGGCGTATGGGCTTTAGACAGCTCAATTCATATCCCACTCCAAACAGCTTGTCGCAGTCTTGGCGTGAGAGATGCACATGGCGGTTTGAGGACGATACGGGTACGAAAAACTCACCCCTTGCAGCAAGCTGCTCCAAGAGGGCGGTCTCGACCGTCCAACGTACCTGATCCGCCGATAATTCCATCAATACAGCTCCTTGCGCAGCTTGGCGACGCCCGTCGGGCAGGATGAACCGCCGTTCGTGCAGTTGCCGCAGTGTAAACAATGCGCGGTCTTGACGGACTCGCCCTCGACTATCGCCTTTGTGGAGCTTGCGCCTATGCGCGATGCGCCCGCGGCTATCATGGCCTCGGCGTCCTCACGGGTACGCACTCCGCCCGAAGCTTTGACACCCATGGAGCTGCCCACGGTCTGGCGCATAAGCCTGACGTCCTCGATTGTGGCTCCGCCCTTAGAAAAGCCCGTGCTTGTCTTGACGAAGTCCGCTCCCGCAAGCTTGGAAACCTGGCAGGCCTTGACCTTCTCCTCATCGGTGAGCAGGCAGGTTTCAAGAATAACCTTGACCTTGGCCTTGCCCCTTGAGACGTTGACCACGGCCTCTATGTCGCGCTTGACCGTCTCCCAATCGCCGTCCTTGACCGCGCCGATGTTGATAACCATGTCAACCTCGCGTGCGCCCAAAGCTATGCAGGCCGCCGCCTCCGCAGCCTTAATCTGCGGCAGGGTCGCGCCTAAGGGGAAGCCTATCACGACGCAGGGAGCTACTGTTGTGCCCTTTAGCTGCTCCGCGACAAAGCCTATGCGCGAGGGATTCACACATACGCTGGCGGTACTGTATTTCTTCGCCTCATCGCAGACCTTGCGGATGTCCTCCAAGGTCGCTTCAGGCTTCAAAAGTGTGTGATCTATGTATTTGGCAAGTGAGCCATTGCTCTTTGCAGGCTCGTTAATTGTGGGCGCGCCGGGGTTGGAGCCCAAACGTTTCATCACTTCCGCGACTACGTCCGCTATAAGTTTTTCGGTCTGCTGACTGTCCATCATACCCTCCGTTGCTTGACAATATCGATTTTTATAATAAGCCATTTTTCGAGCTTTGTCAACCATGGCATACACGATTTCAAAGCCCGCAGTGTTCCTGTCGGCGCTTGGGCAGCGTCCCCTAATCGGGCTTGCCCAGCTTGTGCTTTATTCGCTGTAAGGCGTTGTCAACCGACTTTTGCGAACGATGCAGCTTTTGCGCTATCTCGGCATAGCTGCTGCCGCCCACGAAAAGCTGCAAAACCTGCTTCTCATAGGTGGAAAGCTCGTTCTCCACGCGCATCAGCACGGTGTTGAGCGCCTCGCGCTTAATAACGGTCTCCTCAGGGTCAATGTTGTACATATCGGTCAAGACCTCCTCAAGCGAGCGCTGAAGCTCCCCGTCCACGGGTGGGCGGCTGAACGAAATGTAGCTGTTCAAGGGTCCATGCTTCTTGCGGGTTGCGCTCTTGATGGCCGTGAGCATCTGCCGTGTTATGCAGCGATCCGCAAAGCTTCTGAACGCTCCGCGCTCCGCTGAATAGTCGTTAACCGCCTTAAAGAGGCCTACCATGCCCTCCTGTATCAGGTCCTTCTGCTCCGCGCCGATGAGATAGTAAGCTCGCGCCCTTGCGTAGACCAAGCCGAAATAGCGGTGGTAGAGCTCCTCCGCCGCCGCTTCATCGTGCTGCTTGGTCAATTCCGTAAGCTGTTCATCGGTCATGTCGGACATACGGTTATTCCTTGTTCTCGGGCAGAGCGTCCTGTCTGCGCTTCTCATACATCAAGACCGCTGCCGCAACGCCCGCGTTCAGCGAATCAAGCTTGCCAAACATGGGTATGGCGATTAAGAAGTCGCAGCTATCCTTGACAAGCTTGGACAGTCCCTCGCCCTCACTGCCTATGACCAAAGCCAGAGCGCCGTTCAGCCCCTGCTTATTCATGGGTCTGCCCTCCATGTCGGCGCCTGCGATCCACAGCCCTGCGCGCTTCAACTCGGTCAAGGTGTTGGTTATGTTTACAACCCTCGCTATCTTCATATGCTCCGTCGCGCCCGCGCTCGCCTTGACAGCCGCCGCCGTCACGGAAGCGGAACGCCGCTTGCCAATGATAACGCCGTGTGCGCCCGCGCACTCCGCGCTGCGGATGATGGAGCCCAGGTTGTGCGGGTCCTCAATGCCGTCCAGCACTATCACAAAGGGCTGCTCGCCGCGTTCCTTGGCAAGGTTTAGGATGTCGCGCACCTCGCAGTACTCCACGCCCGCCGCATATGCGACTATGCCCTGATGGTTCGCCGTCTTCCCGCCGTGACCGAAGGGCATACAAAGCTCGTCCAGCTTGCGCCGCTCGGTGTCCTTGACCACAATCTTCTCGTCACGGGCAAGACCGATTATCTCGCGCAATGAGCCGTCCTGCTCCGGAATAACTAAAATGCTGTTGATGCTGCGTCCCGACTTGACCGCTTCGCGCACGGCGTTCCTGCCGATGATGAGGTAGGGTTCCGTATCGTCACCACCCGCCTGAATCGCGGGAGGAACGGGCGCGTTCTCTGGCATCTTAGGGGAAATCGCGGGCTTTGCCGGTCTGCCGCCGTATGCGCCGCGCTGCGGAGAGCCGAAATCACGCCTCTCACCGCCATAGGGACGGTTTGAACGCTCGTTCGAGCCTTGACGGTCGGACTTGTAGCCGCCCTGACCTCCGTTCGATCCTGTGCGGTCGGACTTGTAATAGCTCCTGTTTTGACCTTCGCCCGAGCCTTGACGGTCGGACTTGTAGCCGCCCTGACCTCCGTTCGATCCTGTGCGGTCGGACTTGTAATAGCTCCTGTTTTGACCCTCGCCCGAGCCTTGACGGTCGGATTTGTAGCCGCCCTGACCCCCGTTCGATCCTGTGCGGTCGGACTTGTAATAGCTCCTGTTTTGACCTTCGCCCGAGCCTTGACGGTCGGATTTGTAGCCGCCCTGACCCCCGTTGTGATTGTAGCTGCTGTTTGACCTTGTATAGCTGCGTCCGCCCGCGGGCTTGCCGCCTCTTGTGTTGTCGTATGCCATGTTCTATTTCCTCAACTTTCGTGTAGTGCTGTTCCCATAAGTTCATCCAAGCGTTCGTCCCTGCCCGAGAGGTAGAGCCAGCCTATCAGCGATTCCAAGCCCGTAGCGATGCGGTAGTCCGCAACGCTGGAATTCTTGGGCACGGACGCGCTGTGACTGTTGCGCCCGCGGTGGAATATCGCCGCTTCCTCCTCTGTCAACAGCTGCTCGATGCGCCGAAACGCCCGCGCCTGCCCCGCCGCGCAAACCATCTTCGCCGCCGCAAGGTGCAGCTCGTGCGCCCCCGCTTCGCTTTTGCAAAGCAGGAGTGTACGAACATACAGGTCGTAGACAGTGTCCCCGACGTACGCAAGGTTCAATATTGGGCGTTGGGTGGGCGGCACGTTCTGCAGTGCGCCAAGAGCCGAACCGATTCTTTCATAGGTATCCATACGCAGTCAGTATACAGTATTTCGCATCCTTTCACAAGTGCTTTACAACACTATATTTTCAGTGAAAAGCTGCGACCGATGCCCCTTTTCCGCCGCGGCGTCGGTTTGCGCCGGCATAGGGCTTGCGGCAGGCGTTTTGAGATGCTACACTCAAAATGTTGCTGTTTATCGGACTTGTGAAAGGAGTCGATCAATGAACGACAGGAATGAGGAACTGCCCGCAAAGCGCGAATACGATTGGACGCACCAATGGGGTGCGCCCGACAATGCGAAGGACTTCTTCCAACCCGGCTACAACTCGCAGTTTTGGATAAAGCTTCCAATAATCGGAGTGCTGCTTGTAATTGCCATATTTGTCCTTCTGCTTGGACCTGAGCTTTTAGCGGGATTTATAGGATATTACACGATTCCCGCCCTGTCTGAAAGCGGCGGAACGCACAACATCGGTCTGATGCTTATCGGGGCATTGCTGTGTTTTGTAAGCCCCATCGGCATAGGGCTTGGATTGTGCAACCTTCTTATGGTGCTTATGCGCCAGTACATGGGACACAAGCTGACATTTTACAGCATAGGCATAGGGCTTGCGGCAACGCTCATCGGCTATTATCTGCTGTCACTCTGCTAAAGGTCGAAGCCTCGGTTTATGCTTTTTCGCGGCGCGATAAGCCATGTTATCATCCCCTCGTTGCCATCCGTAAAGCGCGGCGCGCTTCAACACTCTTGTCCCGCAGGAGAGCGTACCTTCAACCGCAAGCTTGTTTCAAGATCCTTCATCGCGGCGGCTCCTCAGGATGACAAAAGGGGGTGATTTGGGGGAGCGCCCCTTCAACCGCAAGCTTGTTTCAAGATCCTTCGACTGCCGCCTCAGAATGACAGCGGGGGTTCGTTGTCATGACAGGGTGTATGCGAAAGCAAGCGTATAAGTGAACTTTCTCGCGACCGCGTCCTATTCATCCCTCCCGTTTTGCCGCCGAGTTCAAATAAAAAGCATTCAAGCTTGGCGTAACAGCAATTGGCATTGACGCATAGTATGGCAATAGCAACTAAAAGGGTATGAGGTGGGGTATGAGGCTTTGCGATGTCAAGTTGGGGGAGTCGGTGCGAATAAACGCACTTGGGCATACGGGAGCCGTATTGCAGCGTTTACAGGACTTGGGTTTCACCTTCGGCTGCGAGATAACGCCGCTGTTTCGCGCACCCTCGGGCGACCCTACCGCTTACGGACTGCGCGGCTCGGTGATAGCTCTGCGCTTTTGTGACGCCGCCCTTATCGAGGTAGCTATATGAAGCCCTGCCTTATCGCCCTCGCGGGCAATCCCAATGTGGGCAAAAGTACGGTCTTTAACGCGCTCACCGGAATGCGCCGTCACACAGGCAACTGGACGGGCAAGACGGTCACAAACGCTGTGGGAAGATGTACGCATAAAGGGCGGGAATACGACGTCGCGGATGTGCCGGGAACGTACTCATTGCGCGCCCTCTCTGAGGAGGAGTGCGTTGCCTGTGACCTTTTGGCAAGCGATGAATTGGAGCTTGCCGTAGTAATCCTGGACGCGACAGCGCTTGAACGAAGTCTGATACTTGCGGTACAGCTCATTGGCAGCGTCAAGCGCTGCGTACTGTGCGTGAATCTCATTGACGGGGCCGCAAAGCGCGGCATATTCGTGGACGACAAGGCGTTGTCGAATTACTTCGGCGTACCGGTTTGCAAGGTCTGCGCCCGAAAGCGCGAGGGCTTGGACGCGCTGATGGACTTGGTGGAGGACGCCCTTTGCCGCGAACCGCGAAACCCAAAGCCTTCAGGCTGTGACTGCGGCATTATGGATTACGCGGCGAAAGCGGCGCACGAGGCGGCGACACTTGCCGTAACATGCGGCGAGGACAGGACGAAGGCCTTACGGCACAGAATAGATTGCCTGCTCTCAAGCAGAATCACCGGCACTCTGATCATGCTGCTTTTAATGACGGTGGTGTTCTATATCACAATCAAGGGGGCAAACTACCCCTCCGCACTGCTCTCTGAGGGCTTTGCGCTGCTTGAAGCTTGGGTTTATGGCTTACTCTTGAAAATAGGTGCGCCGTGGTGGTTGACAGAACCATTGGTGTTCGGGGTGCTGCGCGTCTTAGGATGGGTCGTGGCGGTAATGCTCCCGCCCATGGCGATATTCTTTCCGCTGTTCACCCTCTTGGAGGACTGGGGTCTGCTTCCGCGCATAGCGTTTAATATGGACAGCAGCTTCAAACGCTGCAACGCCTGCGGCAAACAGGCTCTGACAACCTGCATGGGCTTTGGCTGCAACGCGGTCGGAGTGACGGCTTGTAGAATCATTGACTCAAAGCGCGAGCGCATGATAGCCATGCTCACCAACTCCTTCATACCCTGCAACGGCAGGTTCCCGCTGCTGATAAGCCTTATCTGTGCTTTTATTACGGGAAGCGGCGCAAGGCTTGGCATACTCGGAGCCGCGGTGCTTGCCGTCGCCGTCCTTCTGGCGATATACATGAGCCTGGCAGCCTCGTGGCTGCTCTCCAAAACACTGCTCAAGGGGCAGTCCTCGGTCTGCACGCTCGAGCTTCCGCCCTTCAGAAAGCCTGAGATAGGCAAGGTGCTGCTGCGCTCCATGGTGGAACGCAGCGCGAAGGTGCTGCTTCGCGCCGTCATAGTGGCGGCGCCTGCGGGTCTTATCATATGGATACTCTCGAATGTGAGCGTGGGCGGCGCGACCCTGCTCGCACATTTGACGAGCGGCTTGGACGGGGTGGGAAGGTTTTTGGGGCTGGACGGGGTTATACTCGGCTCGTTCGTGCTTGGGCTTCCTGCCAACGAAATAGTCCTGCCCCTGATGCTCATGAGCTATAACGCGGGCGGCGTACTGACCGAGCTTGGCGACGTCTCGTCAATGGGCGCAATACTGAGGGCGAATGGTTGGACCGTATATACCGCAGTCGCTGTCATGCTTTTTTCGATGTTTCATTGGCCTTGCGCCACCACGCTTGCAACCATAATTAAAGAGGGCAAGAGCGTCAAATGGGCGACAGCCGCGGCGCTGCTGCCTCTTATATTCGGCATTGGCTGTTGTCTTGTGGTTCGCGCTCTTGCGATTCTTTTCGGATGATTGCCAAATTCTTACATTTTATCGGATAATTTTCGTCAGAGCTGTAAACATTGTTTCAAATTATGGTATAGAGACTTCCTAATTGCGCGCAGAAATGGTATAAATAGTGCATGAAACGCGTAACACTTGTAATCTTAATACTTGCCTTGGCGTTGGCCATACTGCCTTATCCTTCTTATGCGGATGAGAACGTGACGGTCCGCGTCAGGCTGTCGTCGGGCGGGGCGTCCTCGGCAGAAATGACCGTCGTCGGCACATATGAGGTGGACGGCACGAAGTTCACGGGCGGAAGCATCACCGTTGCGGCAAGCGGCGGAACAGTTACGCTCCGACATTCGGACAAGGGTGAGCTTGGTTCAGGCGACGCGGTGCGGGTTAAGCGGCAGGCGGCCGACAACGGCTCCGCATATCTTATCTATGACAACGCCGTACACAATTCCTGCTGTTATCTTGGGGACATGGTGTTCACGGCGGACGGCGATACCCTGCTTATAACCAATTATGTCGGTATGCATGAATATCTCTACGGCGCTGTCTGCGGCGAGGTCTCCGAGTCGAGCCACGAGGAGGTATTGAAGGTGCAGGTCATAGCCGCAAAGTGCTTTGCACTCACCGACGTACAAGCTTCAACAAGCAAGTCCTTCGACCTGTATGACACCTCCAAGTCACAGAACTATGTTGGCTACGTCGCGGGTGACGTCAGGAGCATCGCCGCCGTAGATGAGGTTTGGGAGAACACCCTTCTTTACAACGGCAAGGTGGTTCGAACCTATTACTGTACCGCTAACGGCGGACAGGTCATAACCCCGCGCATACGTTGGGGCGGAACGGACAACGATGGCGCGTACAGCTATCGCTATGACCCTTACGACCTTGCCGGCTCGTCCAAGAGTGTACAGTTAGTCATATCGGGGACAAGCCCCGCCTCCATGAAAGAGTCGCTGTATAATTACCTTTTAGGCCTTGCCTCCGATGCGGTTTCGGGAACAGCCACCAAGATACTGTCCGTAAGCGCGATGAACGGCTTCTATGACACAAACGATCGGGACGGCTCCGCCCGATACCCAAAGGATCTTGCCCCGCAGGAGGTTGTGGAGGTCGTTATGACCGTGGCAAGAAGCGGCAAGTCCGACACGGAGTGTACGGTGGAGTTCTCGCCCAAGGCTCTGGTCTCGGAAGGGATTGTCTCGGCGGAGGGCAACATATGCTTTGTGACGCAAACGGGCAATGGGCAGTGGACGCTTGCGTACGGAGTGAGCAGCGGACACAGGGCGGGCATGTCGCACAGGGGCGCGAAAAAGCTTGCGACCCTTGGATACAGCTATGTCGATATACTCAAGTTCTATTTTGCGGGCGCGGAATTGACAAGGCCTGACGGAACGGTCATAGAGAGCGACGCCGAGTTCGGCTATGACGCCGACCCCGTGCTTGAAGTCACCGCCTATGGTTATGTCAACGCGGACGAGGTAAATCTAAGAAGCGGCGCCTCCACCGATTACGGCGTGATAGAGGTTCTGAACACGGGTGATGTGGTCGAGCTGTACGGCACAAGCGGCAGCTGGACTCAGGTCAAGGTGACGGCAAGCGGCAATATGGGCTGGGTATATTCCAAGTATATTACCGTGACCGGGACGCCAACTCCCACGGTTCCTACCGTGACCTCGGCGCCCACAGCGACGCCTGCGCCCACGGTGACGCCTACGGTAAAGCCCACGGTCAGTCCTACTATTTGCACCGCCGAGCTTAAGAAGGGCGACGTTGACGGCAACGGGTCGATAAACGCGGCGGACGCCTCAAAGATACTGCGCTATCTTGTTGGACTTGACACAATTTCCGGAACGCAGTATGATGCTGCTGAC
>Ga0116152_10002538_pt1 | contig 14827 bp, 15 predicted proteins | sample AD_UKC119_MetaG_FD_89894 | JGI IMG/M metagenome (GOLD analysis project Ga0116152, IMG submission 89894) | Active sludge microbial communities of municipal wastewater-treating anaerobic digesters from Hong Kong - AD_UKC119_MetaG | ecosystem: Engineered > Bioreactor > Anaerobic > Digestate... | reverse complement strand
GGAAGATCAGCGGGGGATAGATGCCCAATTTAACGCCCTGATACAGGTAATACAGAAGTCCGCCGGTCTGCTGGATGTACTGGTACATCACCGTGCCGTCTTCCATTATGACCTGCGTACCGGCTTTGCCGGCATGCGAGGCCTCGGCATAGTAGGCATAAATCGGGCCGTCCATTAGTCCGGTCAGCGGCAGGTTGGCCAGCAGCATGCCAAACGCAATGGGAAGCAGCAAAAGCGGCTCATATTTCTTCACGATAGCGAGATAAATCAACACACAGGCAACTACGATCATCACGAGATTCAAGGGTGTATCAAACAATGTCGTAAGGCCTGATGTTTCATATAGGTTTTTTAGGCTCGCGCCGATATCAAAATTCTCCATGATGATCCATCAACTCCTTATTTTAATATTCTGTGCGGAGCGAGGGATCAGCCGATGACAACCAGTACGTCACCGCTGCCTACGGACGCGCCTTTTTCCACGGCAACCTGCTTTACGGTACCGTCGGCAGGCGACACGATTTCATTTTCCATTTTCATGGCTTCCAAAATCAACAGCACGTCGCCCTTTTTCACGGCGGCTCCGGTGGTGCACTTCACATCCAAAATCGTGCCGGGCATCGGGGATGTTACCTTGGCGCCTTCGGCGATAGCGGCGGGTGCGGCTGCGGCAGCCGGGGCGGGGGCAGCGGGTGCGGCTGCGGGTGCAGCAACGGGGGCGGATACAACGGGTGCTGCGGCAGGAGCGGCTGCACCGGTCTCCTCCACGGCTACCTGATAGGAAACTCCATTGACGGTGATATTGAATTGACGCATAACGGTCGTCCTCCTTAGTTTGATTTTATAACCGGCTGTAAATTTGATCATCCCTGCCTGCGCGGTTCCAGGCGGGTGCGGTATGGATACGGCGTACTCTGCGCACAATGAACCCCGTGTTCTCCTGCCATACGGCGGAGATGGCGGCGGTTATGGCGGCGATGATTTCGGGAGCGATTTCATCGCTTGGCGCAGGCTGAGCCGATAAGGCGATGGCTGGGGCTTGGGTTACAGGTACCGCCTTTTCGGCTGGCGCCTTCTGACGGTTTTTGAATACAAACTCAAACAGCTTCAAAAACAGGATCAGCAATACAAGCCCCGCAAAGACAACCAGAATCCCGACGGCGGCGACAGAAAGGCCGAATGTGAATTTATCCATGATACCCTTCCTTTCTGCCGTTACATCGGCATGTTGCCATGCTTTTTCGCAGGATTAAAGTCACGCTTGGACGCCAGCATTTCCAGCGCGGATGCCAGCATCTGGCGCGTTTGCGCGGGATTGATAATATCATCCAGCAGCCCCGCCTTGGCAGCAACCACGGCGCTTGCCGTGGATTGTACATACTCTTTGGCATATTTCTCGCGCGAGGCCTCGGGCGTGTTCTTGGTATCGGCGGTTACTTCGTCGGCATAAAGCACGGCAACGGCCGCTTCCGGCGTAAGCGCGCTGATAACGGCGCCGGGCCATGCATAGGTAATATCGGCTGCGGCCTTGCCGCCCATGGCGATGTAGGCCTGCCCGATGGCGTTGCCTGTGACGACGGCGAGCTTGGGAACGGTTGCCGTAGCATAGGCATACAGCAGCTGGCTTTGCGCCTGCATCAGCCAGCTTTGGGTATCCAGGCTTTCCACCTTTACGCCGCGTGTATTGATAAAGCTGACAACCGGAAGGTTGAAGCAATCCATAAAGTGCACAAACCGGGCGGCTTTTTGCAGCGCACCGGCGGTGAGCGTTTCGTCAGCGGTGGCGACCACGCCGACAGAACGGCCCGCAATGCGGCCCATGACGGTTTTCATGCCGGATTCATAGCTGCCGGAAAGCTCGATCATCGTACCGCTGTCCAGCACCTGGGAAAGCAGCGTGGCGGTATCCGAGGGCGCGATAGCGGGCAGCAGACGGTTAAGGTCGTCGCATTCCAAAAGATCCGCATCCTCGGCATTGCTGCCGGGCAGCAGGGCAAGCAGGGCAAGCGCCTTGGCAATGGCGTCGTCCTCGTTATCAGCTACCAGCGAGCAGCCGCCCTGTGCGGCCATCATGTCCGCCCCGCCAACCTTGGCGGCGTCCACGCTGATACCGTTCATCGCGGATAGCACCTGCGGGCCGAACATCATCAGTTCGCCGACATTTTTGGCTATAATGCTGATGTCTGACAGCTGCGCCAGCAGCGCCGCGCCGCCGATGCAGGGGCCGAGAATGAGCGATATCATGGGGGATACGCCGCTGAGGCGCGCCATGCTGCGGTAGATTTCGGCATAGGCGTTCATCGCCTCGGCACCTTCGTCAATCCGCACACCGGCGCTGTCGCAAAGCATCAGTACCGGCGCCCCCGTTTTCAGCGCCATATCCAAAAGCTTATTGATTTTTTGTGCCTGCAGTTTGCCGATTGCGCCGCCATGTACGGTGAAATCCTGTGCAAACAAGTAAACGGGGCGCTGCTGCACCGTTGCATATCCGGTGATCACGCCCGCGGCTTCCTCCTGTGCACTGACGAATGCAAACAACTCCACGAAGCTGCCGACATCAGCGATTTTTTCGATACGTTCGCGTGCGGTGAGCTTACCAGCGTCACGCTGTGCTTTCATCCGTTTTTCGTCACCTTTGTTCAGGCTGTCACGCAGGGCAAGTATCTGCTGAAGGTCTTGAGAGTTATCCATGTACGTTCTCCTTCCGTTGGGTTTCATTGGTATCCTATCGAGGGCATCGATTGAAAAACTGAAATCTAACCCACATTCTCAAAATTCCACTTTTCACCCTTTTTTCCTGCTTTGAAATGAAAGGTTTTCGCGGACTTTTTGAAAAAAACAGTTTGAATACAGAAGGATGGCTTTGCTGGTGATTGTCTGCATAGAAAAGCGCATGAATTCAATCATGCGCCGTTGCACTGCCCAAGGGCGGTTACCGAAAAAACTATTCCCAGTTCTTCAGCTCGTTTTGGATATATTCAAGCCGCAGCAAGGTAGCCATAACCTCGTCCACATTCAGCAGTTGGGTGTTGGAGGAATTGAACTCGGTCAGCACGTTGCGCTGGGTACTGCCCTTAACAAAATACTTGTCGTAATTCAGGTCGCGGGCATCGGACGGCACGCGGTAATAGTCGCCCATATCGATTGCGTGCACGCATTCTTCATTGGTCAGCAGCGTTTCGTATACCTTTTCACCGTGACGGGTGCCGATAATCTTTACAGGGTGGTCTTCCCGATGAAACACGCGCTTTACGGCCTCGGCCAGCACACCTGTGGTGCAGGCAGGCGCTTTGCGCACCAGGATATCGCCTGTCTGGGCATGGTTGAAGGCGTACAGCACCAGTTCCACAGCTTCTTCCAGGCTCATAATGAAGCGGGTCATATCCGGATTGGTGACGGTGATGGGGCTGCCCTGTTTGATCTGGCTGATAAACAGCGGAATCACCGAGCCGCGCGAGCACATCACGTTGCCGTAACGGGTGCCGCAGATCGTCGTCTGCTCGGCGGGCACAGTGCGGGACTTGGCGACGAACACCTTTTCCATCATGGCCTTAGAGGTGCCCATGGCGTTGATGGGATAGGCGGCTTTGTCGGTAGACAGGCAGATGACCCGTTTTACGCCCATCTCAATACAGGCGTCCAGCACGTTATTGGTACCCAGCACATTGGTGCGTACCGCTTCCATCGGGAAAAACTCGCACGACGGCACCTGCTTGAGGGCCGCGGCGTGGAACACGTAATCCACACCGTGCAATGCGGAGCGTATGGAATTGATGTCGCGCACATCGCCGATGTAGTATTTGATCTTCGGATTTTGATAGGTATGCCGCATATCATCCTGCTTTTTTTCATCACGGCTGAATATGCGGATTTCTTTAATGTTGGTTTTGGCAAACCGTTCCAGCACCGCTGTGCCGAAGGAACCGGTTCCGCCGGTGATCAGAAGCGTTTGATTACTAAACATGATCAGGGTTCTCCTCGTTATTCTTTAATACATAACCGGTCATGCGGTGCAGCACCTCGCGGTATGCCTCTTCCGTATCGCCCAGATCGCGGCGGAAGCGGTCGATATCCAACGGCTCGTGCGTGCTCACGTCCCAAAATCGGCAGGTATCGGGAGATATTTCATCAGATAATAAAACATCCCCATGGAACCGTCCGAATTCGAGCTTGAAATCGATCAGTTCGATGTTGATGTCACTGAGGATATCGGTCAGGATTCCGTTGACTTTGATAGCGATGTCTTCCATCTTGCGCAGTTCCTGTGTGGTGGCGATGCCCATGGCGGTGATATGGGTCAGGTTGACCATCGGGTCATCCAGATTGCTGTCCTTGAGGCAATATTCGATGACGGTGTTTTTAAGATGGGTACCTTCCGGATAGCCGATGCGCTGCGCCAGGCTGCCCGCTACGATGTTGCGTACCTTGATTACGACGGGAATAATATCCACACGCAGCACCAGCGAGCTGCGGTCGTTGATGCGGTGGAGAAAATGGTTGGGCACGCCTTTTTGCTGCAGGAGCGTGAAAATATACTCGCAAAGGAGATTGTTGATCTCGCCTTTGCCGATAATACGGCCGATTTTTAAGCCGCGGAACGCGATGGCTTCATCTTTATAATAGACAACGGCTTCATCCGGGTTATCGGTGGCATAGATCCGCTTTCCTTTGCCTTCTGCGATCACCTTTGTAATGCCCATACGCCCATCCTTCCGCAAACAAAGCGCTCTGAAATGTCCACATATTGTAACACGTTTTATGGGGTGATGCAAGATCGGGAAACTTTACGCCGCCTGCTTTCAATGGGCCGCAAGAGTTGACAGCGTACCCATAGTGAGGCATAATGAACGTTGGTGTTTTTATCAGTCTAGCGCACGAAAGGGGAGCGTCACTATGGTTCAAGTGATTGTCGGAGCAAACTGGGGCGATGAAGGCAAGGGGAAGATCACCGATGTGCTTGCGGAAAACAGCGATGTGGTCGTCCGGTTTCAGGGCGGTGCAAACGCGGGACACACGATTATCAACGACTACGGTAAGTTTGCCCTCCATCTGCTGCCTTCCGGTGTGTTTCACCAGAACATTGTCAACCTGATCGCTCCCGGTGTCGCACTGGATATCGATAAGCTGTTTACGGAGTATAACGCGATTATCGAGCGCGGCGTGCCCAAGCCCAAGCTGTTTATCAGCGACCGTGCGCAGGTTATGATGCCTTACCATATTGATTTTGACAAATTTGAAGAAGAACGGCTGGGAAAGGGAAGCTTCGGCTCCACCAAGAGCGGCATTGCCCCCTTCTACGGCGATAAATATCTGAAAATCGGTATTCAGGTCAGCCAGCTGTACGATGAAGCGATCCTGCGGCAGCGGCTGGAAAGCGTAGTTGCACAAAAGAACGCGCTGCTGGAGCACCTGTACCATAAACCGCTGCTGGATCTGGAAGAGCTGGTAGCCATGCTTAAGGAAAAGGCGGAGCGTATCCGTCCGTTGGTGATCGATACCACCGCGTTTTTGCACCAGGCGCTTAAAGAAAACAAGACCATCTTGATGGAAGGCCAGCTGGGTGCGCTGCGTGATCCCGACCATGGTATCTATCCGTATACCACGTCCTCTTCTCCGCTGGCCGGATTTTCCACGGTGGGCGCCGGCGTGCCCGCAACCTCGATCAAGGATGTGCTGAGCGTAACCAAGGCATATTCCAGCTGTGTCGGCGCCGGTCCGTTTGTGACCGAGTTGTTTGGCGACGAGGCTGAGGAGCTGCGCAGGCGCGGAGGCGACGCAGGCGAATATGGCGCTACGACCGGCCGGCCGCGCCGCGTAGGCTGGTTTGACGGGATTGCTACCAAATACGGCTGCATGGTGCATGGCGCAACGGAATGCGTGCTGACAAACCTGGACGTGATGGGCTATCTGGACGAAATCCCCGTATGCACGGCCTACGAAGCAGATGGCAAGACCATCACCCAGTTCCCGTCCACACCGACGCTGATGCGCTGCAAACCCGTATACACGGTATTGCCGGGCTGGAAAACGGATGTGCGGGGCGTAACAGATTTCAACCAACTGCCGGAAAATTGCCGCAGCTACATCGATTTTCTGGAAAAGCAAATCGACGTACCGATCAAGATGATCTCCACGGGGCCCAAGCGCAGTGAGATCCTCCACAGAAAATAGGCTAAAGGTATATTCTTAGGGGCTTCGCTTATGGCGACAGCCCTTTTTCTTTGCCAAACGGCGTTGAATTCCGGTAAGAAATGCTGTATGCTGGAGATACAAATTTGAATTGCAGGATTTTACGGGAGACGTGTTTATGCGGCTTTTGTAAACCGCAACGAAAAGGAGGATATCTCATGAACGATTTTGTGTTTTGCAGCCCCACGCAGTTTTATTTCGGGCGGGGCACGCAGCATAAGGCGGGAGAGCTGTGCCGTGCATACGGCAGCAAGGTGCTGCTGCATTACGGCGGAGGTTCGGTGATTAAAAGCGGGCTTTTGGGCGGGGTAAAGACGTCGCTTACCAAGGCTGGTGTATCGTATGTGGAGCTGGGCGGCGTGAAACCCAATCCGCGTGATACGCTGGTGCGTGAGGGGATTGACCTTTGCCGCCGGGAAAGCGTGGATATGATATTGGCCATCGGCGGCGGCAGCGTGATTGATTCGTCCAAGGCGATTGCCGTGGGGGTCAAGTACGATGGCGACTTTTGGGACTTCTATGCGGGCAAGGCTGCCCCGCAGGATATACTGCCGCTGGGCGTGATCCTCACGCTGCCTGCCGCGGGCAGCGAGGTGTCCAACAGCAGCGTGATTACCCGGGAAGAGGGCCAGCTGAAACGCTTTTGCGATTCGGAACTGATGCGGCCTAAGTTTGCCATTATGAATCCGGTCATTACCTTTTCGCTTTCGCCGTACCAAACCGCGTGCGGTGTGGTGGATATGATCGCCCATGTAATGGAGCGCTACTTCACCAACACGCCGGAGGTGGATGTGAGCGACCGCATGTGCGAGGGCGTGATCCGCGGTGTGATGAAGTATGCGCGGATTGTGATGAAGGATCCGGAGAACTATGACGCGCGTGCCAATATCATGTGGGCAGGCTCGGTGGCGCACAGCGACATTCTGGGTGTAGGCCGCCAGCAGGATTGGAGCACGCATATGATGGAGCATGAGCTCAGCGGCCTGTACGATGTGGCGCACGGCGCGGGACTGGCTGTAATGTTTCCTGCGTTTTTAAAGTATCAGCTTTCCTATCGTGTGATGCGCATTGCCCAGTTTGCGGTGCGCGTGTTCGGCATCAGCATGGATTTTGAAAAACCTGAACGCACGGCGCGGGAGGGCATCCGGCTGCTGGAAGCGTTTTATCGGGAGATCGGCATGCCGACCGGCTTTGCGGAGCTGGGCGCCAGAGAGGAAGATATTCCGATCATGGCCGAAAAATGCCTGCTGAACAACGGGGATAAGCTTGGCTACTTCCATCCGCTGACCCGCAAGGAGATTGCCGCCGTATATCGCCTGGCTTGTCAATCGTAGTAAAGTACAATAGCAAAACTCCCGACCATCAGGTCGGGAGTTTTGCTATTGTGAATGATGGGTTGTGTTATTCCTTAACCAGCTTGTCGATATTGGCGGGGCAGATATCACCGCAGGTTACACAGCCGATGACCTTGTTGTCCTTCACATAGGCAACGCAGGGCACCTGGTCCACACCCAGCCGCTGGGCAAGGCCGTTGGACTTGTACACGTCCACTTTTTTAAGCAGCAGATCGCAGCAGTTCTTATCATAGATCTCCATGTCGGTAAGCAGCTTGCGGTCCTCCGCGCTGGCGGCGTTGTATACATAGATGATACGGCGGCTTTCGCCCATGATCTGGTTTGCGAACATTTCGCTCTCGGCGATGTACTTCTCGGCGGCATAGCCGGCGATTGCGCCGTCGCCGACGGCGGTAGAAACCTGCTTCAAGAACTTGTCGCGTACGTCACCGGCGCTGAATACGCCGGGGATTTTGGTTTCCATGCGCTCATTGGTGATCACATATCCGCCGCGGGTCATGTCGATCATGCCCTTGAAAATCTCGGTGTTGGGCAGATAGCCGATGAAGATAAAGCATGTGTCCACGGGAACATCCGTCACTTCGCCGGTCTTGGTGTTCTTCAGCGCGACATGGGTCAGCTTGCCATCGCCCTTGAACTCGTCCACGGTGGTGTTCCACAGGAACTCCATCTTCTCGTTGCGCATGGCCTCGCCTTTGGCGATTTCGTTGCAGTCCATAATGCCTTCGTCATGCAAAACGGAGACCAGGACCTTGCTGGCGAACTTGGTGAGGAACATACCTTCCTCAATGGCTGCGTCGCCGCTGCCGATGACCATGACGGTTTTGCCGGTATTGGCGGCCGCGTCACAGGTGGCGCAGAAGGAAATGCCCTTATCGTAAAGGTATTTCTCTTCGTTCTTGGCGCCCGTCAGGCGGGGCTTGCCGCCGGAAGCGATGATAACGACCTTGCAGTGATAGGCGTTGCGGAAGGTTTCCACAACCTTGTCTTCGCCTTCCAGCTTCACGTCGCGCACGTCCGTCAGCTTGAACTTTACGCCGAATTTCTTTGCCTGCTTGTGGAACAGCTCCATCAGGCCCAGGCCGGTGCTGCCCTCGGGAAATCCGGGATAGTTTTCGATCTCGTTGGTATAGGTGGCCAAGCCGCCGATCAGCGCTTTTTCGATGATCAGGGTATTCAGCCTTGCACGGCCGCAGTAGATGCCGGCGGTAAGGCCCGCAGCGCCGCCGCCGATGATGACTACGTCATAATTCTCAATTTTCTTTTCCATGTTCCCCGTTCCTTTACGTCGATTTGCCAAATATCATGCGCAGATGAAACGATATCTGTTCCGCATAATCTCCTTGTCCACGGAGAAAACCGCGATGGTACATCAGCGCATCACGGTTTTCTCAGGTGAATGTAAGGAGACCAGGGAAACGAAGATTCGTTTCACAAGGGCATGAAGCTTACATGAAGAATTTCGCCAGCAGTTTACTGCCGATGAACGCGCCTACCAGCAGGAACGCCGCAAACACCCAGCCCGACAGGGACAGGGAGGAAATGCCCGAAAACAGCGCGCCGATGTTACAGCCGCCCGCAAGGCGAGCGCCGTAGCCCATCAGCAGGCCGCCGAGCACAGCGGCAACCACTTGCTTGAGAGACTTGATCTTTTTAAACTTGAATTGCGAAGCCAGCAGCGTTGCGAGCAGCGCGCCGAAGACCAGGCCTACGTTGAGCATCGTTCCGCCGTGATTCAATATCCCGGCATTCAGCGTGTTCTGTGCCCCGGAAGAGGAAAAGTAATACCATTTCTCCACGCTTCCGCCAAACAGCTGGTAAATCCAGGCCCCCCAGTTTGCCAGCGTGCCTGATACACCCCACGGGTTACCGGTAGAAGCAAACAGAGCGATTTGCGTGATGGAGAGAAGCACCGCGCCGGTGATGTATGTAAATGGATTTTTGAAAACCATTTTATAGTATCGGTTTTTACTGATGTTCTCCCATACCTTTTTCAATGTCCCACGACCTTTCTTCTTACAGGGCGCCTATTGGCGATTCGAATGGGTGGACGCTACGGTCACACCTTTTCGATTACAACATCCCATTCGCCGTCGTCCACTTCGTCCACTTCTACGTTATAGCCCTGCGAGCGCGCCCATTCGGGAACGTTCTTCATGGCGCAGCTGTGGTCAATATGCACGATCAGCACATCGCCGGCTTTGAGATCCTTCATTTTTTTCTCGGCCTTCATCAGGGGTACGGGGCAAGCTTCGCCCAAACAATCCAATTCATATTCTGCCATTGTAGGTTCCTCCTAGATAATAATATTTGGAAGCGTTATGCCGGCTGGCATAATACTATTCCTCGTCTTTGATGCCCATCTTTTTGCGTTCCCACAGGTCCGCGGCAACGTACAGGCAGGCGATAATCAACAGTTGGATAACGATCGCGCCAAACCAACCGAACACATCCGGCAGGAAAACGCTGGGGGAATCGGCAATCACGTTCAGGTTCCACCAGCCCATATCATGGGCGCCCCACAGCGAGCCGATGATAAAGAACGCCAATGCCAGCACCTGCATCATAAAGCCTTCGCCAACGCGCATCAGCGTGCCGGAAGCGCAGCCGCCCGCAATAACCATGCCGATGCCGAACATGATGCCGCCCACAACCGTGGCCAGGCTGATCGGCCGCACATAGCTCATGCCGGGGATGGTTTCACCGGCCGCAAACGCGCTGTATTTAATGGCGGTAAAGCCGATGCTGGTCAGCGCAAACGCAATCAGCACAGCCTTGGTGATCGAGGTACTGCCGGTGATGCAGGGATCACGCAGGGATGCGGTGAAGCAGAAGCGCGACTTTTGCAAAATAAAACCGAAGGTGCAGCCAAACACCCAAAACAAGCCGACGGTTGTCGATTGGAATATCGACAGCAGGATGCCGATAACAATAATCAACAAAAGCACGCCCAGCGCGATTGGCAATTGATTCTTTTTCTTCCTTCGTTTGCTCGTATTTCTGGTAATGGTCCTCTGCACTGGTACAGTCGCAGATTCAGACATCCCAGCACCTCCTCATTCTGGCCGGCGTTTTCCGCAGCCCATGCCGGCATCATTCTCAAACATTATAACATGTGAGGTTTTGTATGCAGCATTGAAGTTACTTGTGTTGCATTAGACAATTTTATCACAATCTAGTATAAGCAACATTGATGGCTGATACGCGAAGTGATATAATAAAATCTAATAGAATATCCGACAAATTTATTTCACGTTATCCATGTGGATACGGAAGGAGAAATCATATGCAGTTGGAACACTTGAACCTGTTCCTGAAAATCGCAGAACAAAAAAGCATCTCCAAGGTTGCGGGAGCATCGCACATTTCGCAGCCGGCGCTTAGCCTGCAAATGCAGAAGATTGAAGATACGCTGGGCTGCAAGCTATTCGAACGCAGCAACCGCGGTATTCAGCTGACCGATGCGGGGCTGATAACCCAGCGCTATGCGGCACAGCTGATATTTACCTATAATCAATTTTTGGAAGAGCTGAATAATCTGCGCAACCATAACGAAACCTGCCGCGTGGTGGCAACCCAGGTGGCGGCAAACTATGCCATTCCCTGCTCGCTGGTCAAAGCCAAGGAACGGTTTCCAGGCTATACGTTTACGCTGGCCTCCATGCCGTCGCGCGATGTTATCCGCCATGTAATGGAAAACCAGGCGGACATCGGCTTTATCGTAGGCGAGACCGACGACAGCGAGCTGTATTGCCGCAATGTGTTTTCCGATCAGATCGTATTGGTGGCAGCGGCGGACTATACCGTGCGGCCAAGCCTTTCGCTGGAAGCGCTGAAAAGCCATCCGCTGGTGCTGCTGGACGAGAGCTATTCGTCCTATCGCATGATTGCCGAGCAGATTAAGGAAATGGGTTTTACGCTGGAAGAGTTCAACGTTTCCTATCATCTGGACAGCACCGAGGCGGTTAAATCCATGGTGATCGATAAAAACGGCCTTTCCTTCCTGCCGTATATGGCCGTTAAAAAAGAAATTTACCTCCAGCAGCTCAAAATTGTGGATACGGAAGATTTCTGTCTGCGCTATGATGTTTCCATCATCTTCAAACACAGGCCGGAAAACAACAATTACCAGCTGACGACGGTAAAGAAATATTTTGAAAATATGGTCCCGACTACGATTTGCTAGCCGCTGGACTATAGATTGACTTTCTGATACAGTGTAATCTCCCAAATGCCGGAGATGGGCTCTTTCACGGATGTTTGGATGTTTTGCTTTTTACAGTAGGCCAGCACACCTTCGTATGTGCATACCTGATCTACGATCAGCATCACATGCTCGCCGCGCTGAAGCTGATCGTGGCACTGCATCAGCTTCATCAGCGGCAGCGGGCACATATCACCCAGACAGTCCAAACGTCGCATGTGATTTCCTCCTGCCACATAATATGATGAATTGTATCACAAGCGGTTGGGCGGGGCAACCGAAGGGGAGTTTACGGTGAGTAAGTTGATGCTGCTGGGCGGCTCGCAATGCCAGCTGACGGCGGCGAAGAAAATAAAATCCATGGGGCATCAGGTGGTGCTTGCGGATTATCTGGCGCATCCGCCTGCGGCCGATGTGTGCGATGCGCACGTACGCGTGAGCACATTTGATGCGCAGGCCTGCATAGCGGCGGCCCGACAGCATCAGGTAGACGGTGTGTTTACCGTGGGCTCGGATCAGCCGGTGCTCACGGCGGCCAGGGTGGCGGAGGCGCTGCAGTTGCCTTCACCGATCTCCGTGGATACCGCGCGAAAAGCGACGAACAAACAGGCGATGAAAGCGGCGTTTGTAAAATACGGCGTGCCCAACGCGCCGTTTGTGTTTTTGCGGCGGGAAGACGGCGCACGGCCGCTGCAGGCGCTTGGGACGCCGTTGGTCATCAAACCGCTGGATTCGCAGGGACAGCGCGGCGTATTCAAAGTGCAAACCGCGCAGGAGGCCGCCGCGCGGCTGGCGGAGACCCTTTCCTATTCCCGGCAGGATACGGCGGTAGTGGAAAGCTTTTATCCCTCCGATGAGGTAACGCTCTCCGCTTTTATGCTGGACGGCCGCATGCACCCGCTCACCCTCACCGATCGGCAGCTGATTGATGACCCGCTGCATATCGGCATTTGCGCCGCGCACCGCTATCCCAGCATCCACGCGGACCGGACGGAGAAAATCTATCGGATTGGCGAACAGGTAGCGCTGGCGCTGGGTGTTGCGCAGGGACCGCTGTATGTCCAGCTTTTGATCGGGGATCGGGGTGTGATCGTCAACGAGGCGTCCGCCAGAGTAGGCGGCGCGTTTGAGGATGTGTTTATCCCCTGGGTAACGGGGTTTGATCTGCTGGAGGCGGTCATTCGCCTGGCGCTGGGGGAGCGCATTACATCGGAAGCTTTCCAAAACCCGGGGCATCGGGCCGCGGGCTGCCAGGTATCGGTGCAGATGCCGTTTTGCTATCCGGGCACCGTTGCGTCCGTCACACCGCTGTCAGCCATCCTTGCCTTGCCCGGTGTTCTTGCGGCAGGGTATAATTATGCGGCGGGCAGCGTGATCCCTGTAACGGAAAACGCTACCGCGCGCTTTGGACACTGTGTGCTGACAACCGAGGACGGCGATATGGAGGCACGGATTCGGCGGTATTACGATACCCTGCGTGTTCCGGATATAAACGGACGGCAAATGGTGATCCCGCGATTATGGAACGGGAAAGGATATGGAATATGAGAAAACGCATAGCGCTTATCCTTGTACTGCTGGCGGGCCTGCTTTTATTTTCAGCCTGCGGCAGCAAGGAGAAAACGACGCTGACCATTGCCGAGCAGTTTGGCATTGCCTACGCTCCCTTGCAGGTAATGAAGGACGAGGGAATATTGGAACAGGCGCTGCCCGATGTGGAGATCAACTGGGTGCAGCTGGGCGGTCCCACGGCCATCCGCGAAGGGATGCTGGCGGGGAATATCGATCTCGGCTTCATGGGCGTCGGCCCGATGCTATTGGGCGTGGATACCGGCATGGACTGGAAGGCCTTCACCGCGCTTTCAGCTAATGAGGTTTCGTTTATTACTAACCGTGACGATATCCAGTCGTTAGCGGATATCAGCGCGGACGACCGGATCGCGGTGATCAGCCCGGGCTGCACACAGCACATTCTTCTATGCCTGGCCGCCGAGCAGCAGTTTGGCGAGCCAGACCGTTTTGACGAGCAGCTGGTGTCCTTAAGCCATCCGGACGCGATGAGCGCGATGCTTGCGGGCGGGGAGATTGTGCTGCACATCACCACGCCGCCGTATGCCGATTTGGAGCTGCAAAACGGCATGCATAAGATTTTAACGGGGCAGGATGTCATGGGCGGATCGTTCACCTTCATCTGCGGCGTAGCAAAAACGGAGCTGTACGACGACTATCGCGGCATTTACGATACCTTTCAGCAATGCCTCTCGCAGGCTATCGATGAAATCAACGCCGATCTGGAGGCGGCTGCCGAAAAGCTTGCGCCCGTGTACGGCGTAGACGCGGATATGCTGTACTCCATGATGAGCTATAACGGCACGATTTACAGCAAAACCCTTACCGGCGTTGACAAGCTGGCCGCTGCCATGGTGGAAATGGGACTGCTGTCCAAAGCGCCGACCGCGGCGGAATACGCGTTTGCGGATGTTGAGGTCGCGCCATGAAAACGTTACGGCGCGTGTTCTATGATAAACGCTGGGTCAGCCGCCTGTTTTTCTTCGGGCTGCTGCTAGTGCTATGGGAAGCGACGGTGAAGCTGACCCGGATATCACCGCTGCTGCTGCCGCCGGTGGAAAAGGTGGCGCAGGCGTTTTGGGACGGGATGTTTGCGGGAACGCTGTTTTTGCAGACGATTTTCTCGTTGGGCATTATTGCACTGGGCTTTGCCATCAGTCTGGTTTTAGCGTTGCTGCTGGGCATTGCCGCGCGGCTGAGCCCGTTTGTGGATCGTATGGTGGATACACTTACGCTGATGGCGCATCCCCTGCCGGGCATGGCGCTGCTGCCGCTGATTGTAATCTGGTTTGGCACAGGTACGCCTGCCGTGACGATCGTGATCGTGCACGCGTGCTTATGGACAATTTTATTAAGTCTGCAAAGCGGCATGAAAAACGCGCCGGCCCTGTATACCGATGTGGGGCAGAGCCTTTCCATGAGCCGGCCGCGTATTATTATCGAAATTCTGCTGCCTGCCGCCATGGCGTCACTATTATCAGGCTTTCGCATCGGCTGGGCGCGCGCGTGG
>Ga0116152_10002530_pt1 | contig 14855 bp, 11 predicted proteins | sample AD_UKC119_MetaG_FD_89894 | JGI IMG/M metagenome (GOLD analysis project Ga0116152, IMG submission 89894) | Active sludge microbial communities of municipal wastewater-treating anaerobic digesters from Hong Kong - AD_UKC119_MetaG | ecosystem: Engineered > Bioreactor > Anaerobic > Digestate... | reverse complement strand
CTGGCTTGAGTACAACAAAATGATAAAATGCACACCCCCTCGTCTAATGTTCAACGATTTGACAGACTGGGGGTGTGCATTTATTAGGGGTGTGCATTTTTGAAAATTTGCCTATTCACTTGACTTTCCAACCATTCAGAGCAATTACTACAATTAAAAAATCAAGGAGTGATCTGTATGGACAAGCAGCAAGCAAATAACGAAATCTCTTATCGTGTAATAAAAATCGTGTTTTCTACATTGTTATCAGAAGGTTTGATTAATGATAACGAGTTTGAAGATGCCCGAAGAAAATTAATCGACAAACTAAAGCCGCTCATAGGGAGCCTGGAATGAGGAGGTCTCGTATTGACAAAAAGATAATCAAGATAGCGGCACTTCCTCAAATAAATGGTTCAACTACCTTAGCAAGCTATAGAAGACGGGTTGTGGCCTATGCAAGAGTTTCAACCTCCAGCGATGAACAGCTTATGAGCATAGAAGCACAGAAGGATTATTATCCAAAGTACATTGCGTCTCAACCCAATTGGGAATACATGGGCTTATATGCTGACGAGGGACTTTCAGGTACTTCTAGCAAACGACGTGAAGAATTTAATCGTATGATCGCTGATGCTATCAATGGAGAATTCGATCTCATTATCACCAAATCAGTATCTCGCTTTGCCCGCAATACAGTTGATACACTATCGGCCGTTCGAAAGCTTAAAAATGCCGGTGTTGAAGTATTCTTTGAAAAGGAACAGATCTTTTCATTCGACAGTAAGGGCTAATTTATATTAACACTATTGTCCAGCATTGCACAGGAAGAAAGTCGCTCCATTTCAGAGAATGTCACCTGGGGACAGCGTAAACGATTTGCCGACGGTAAGTATTCTCTGCCATACGCCCGTTTCCTTGGATATAAGAAAGGCAACGATGGAAAGCCAGAGGTCGTTGAAGAGGAAGCCTCCATCATCAGAAAAATCTATCGCCTATATCTGGAAGGCAGAACACCTTCCAATATTGCGGCAATTCTTGAAAGCGAAGGAGCCGATTCACCTGGCGGCAAGGAAAAATGGCAGGTTAGAACGGTTATGAGCATTCTGGCTAATGAGAAGTACTACGGTGCTGCATTGTTGCAAAAATCCTTTACCGTTGATTTTCTGACAAAGAAGATACAGCAAAATAACGGTGAACTGCCTCGTTATTATATTGAGAATGATCATATGCCAATAATCAGCAAGGCAGTTTTTGACGAAGTCCAGAACCGGATGGGTCAACCGGGAAATAGTAATGCCAGCCATAATCCTTTTTCTAACAAGATCATTTGCGAAGGCTGCGGTGGAATCTATGGCAGAAAAATAGATGGAAGTTATTCAAATAACAAGGAATATCGAAGAGCAGTCTGGAGATGTAACCGAAAATATTCTTTCCAAGGAAAAAGCCATGCTCCAGTCATTAATGAAGGTGCCCTTGTGCTTGCCTTCAATATGACAATTTTAGAAATTTGGAAATCCGAACCCAAGATACGATCTCTTTGTCAAAGAATCCTTTCAAAAACAATTTGCTCTGATAAACATAAGGACAGCAGATCAAGTAGGCTGAAAGCCCTTGACCGTTTTCTCTCTACCTTTTGCGATATTACCCCGCCATGCATTGGCTTTGATGATTCTTCATGGAGAGTAATCGTCCAACAGGTATCCCTATCACTTGATAAGCAGTTAAAATTTCGTTTGATAAATGATAATTGCTATATTCAACCATTACTGAAACCACATGAACTTAAAAAGATAAATAATCAAAAAGTAATAGAGGGGCGAAACCTCACCCCTCCATTACAGCCTTAAGATTGTTTATTTCTTTAACTTCTCGATTTCCTCTTCAACTTCCTCAGCACCCTCAGCATAGAACTTCTCTTCGTCTGGGGCTAGTTCTTTCAGGAGGCGGAGGAATTCACCTGCATGGACTCTTTCCTCGTCAGCAATATCTTCGAGAACCTCAATGGCTAGTTTATTATCGGTTGATTCAGCCAGCTGCATGTAAAGCTGAATTGCCTCATATTCAGCGGATACCATAAAACGAATTGCTCTAATCAATTCGGCATCGGTAAGTTTCTTATCCTTAGCAAGCCCTGAAAATGGATGTCCAAAGTCTGGCATAACAAATCTCCTTTCTTATTTATGCGTATTTTATATGAACAGCAGCCAGATGGTATTGAGCCGTCTGGCTGCTGTTCTAATTAGGTATATTTATTTCGATAACAGATTATACAGCATTTGTGCCATTTGCGCACGAGTAGTCGATGCGGTTGGAGTTAACATTCCGTTGCTGCCAGAAATGACGCCGCCTTTAATAAGCGTGTTCATCGCTTCCTGCGCCCAGGATGCTACCTGATTCGCATCGCCGAAATCTGATAATTGTTTGTCGCCAGATGCCTGAGGCAATTCCTCGATAACTTCAAGAGCATTATAGAGCATCACAAACATTTCCTGCCTGGTGATCGCCTGTTCCGGCGCAAACATGTTGTTTCCGATGCCATTCACTATCCCAAGCGATTTTGCTGCGAGCAGGTAATTTGTATAATAGGTATTACCGGCATCTACAAAGTTTGCGGTTCCTTCCTCGACAGCATCCGGGTTGATCCCGTAAGCGTTCATCAGCAATACAGTGAACTGTCCTCTGGTCAGTGTAGCCTCTGGGCTAAATTCTCCAACACTGGTTCCTGACGTAATCTCGCGTGCCGCGATGAAGTCAATTGCATCCTTATACCAAACACCGGCAGCCACATCGTTGAAGGACACTGGATTATACCCAACTGCATAGGCAGAAAAGTGAGTGGTCTCAAAGATGACGCATTTACTGTTGGCATCATAATGCCCTCTTACCGGTTTAAGCGTGCCATCACTGGTCAGGTAATATATGACCACTTGATGCGGGTTCTCTCCATCTTTCAGAGTATATGGAATAGAGATTTTCGCGTGACCGCCGTTAAAGTGGGTAATCTGCTTACCACCTTTTGTTAGAGTAAAGTCATAAACCGGGCGGTCGCCGATACGTTTCTGCTGTTCCGGTGTCAGGGTTGACTGATCAAGCTTTTCGATGGTCAGAACCACGTCACCAGTTGATGATGCGCCGTTGATTGTGTCCATTGCTTTGGCGTCAAATGTGACGGTCGCATACTGAGCTGGAATCATAGCCCCCTTGTTTGCGTTTGCGAGCGTTCTAAACTGTGTCCCACTTATAGTGATCTGTTCCGTGTTGCCAGACTCGGTCAGCGTTCCAGTTACAACAGTCTCACCGTCAGGTGTACTGACAGTTACCTGCTGACCAGTCGGAGTGGAAGAACCACCGCTTGAACTTGTGGCAGCTCTAGTGATATTAACAGTATAGCTATTTGTGGTAACTCCATTTTCGGCTGTAACAATAATTTCAATAGTGTTATTCCCCACCGCGAGTTGCACGATGCTGGTAGATACCGTTTCTCCGTTTATTGATATTGAAGCATTCTCGCTTCTTGCTATAGCCATTACACTTAATTCATCAGTACTGTTGGGCACGTTTGCTTCATAGACATCTATGTCCTTACTAAATGAAGGGGAAAGAGTCCCTTCTGTTATTGAAAGGCTATCCAGCTCTGCGTTGTTTTCCATTGGCACACCAACAAGGTATGGATATCCGCTGTTAACAGAGGAATCCATGTCCCATCGAGCAAACACAATATCGGCTTCGGAATAGTCGAATTCGTCAATCCAACCGTTTAGCGCGGAAACTATTCCGCTGGCATTTAGTCCTTCTCCATATTCAAGAACTTGTGATGGGGCTGCGCCCGTCATCTCTTCGGTTGTTAAGTTATAAAGATAGTAACTGGTCCCGTTTATTATGTTTATAGGATCCATGCTTGGGTTGACAGTTATATCCGAGTACAGATTTCCTGCTGTGTCATAGGAACTCAAATCAGCTACGAGTGCTCCAGCGATTGCACCACCGGGATTGCTGACTATGCCTGCGTTATAGCAGTTTTTAACATAACCGCTATCGATAAAACCGACTATCCCCCCAACCTTGTTAGAAGAATTCCCGCTATTGCTTACGGACCCAACATTGTAGCAGTTGACAATATTATTGTGGATTTGGCCTGCAATTCCTCCGACATTTCCACGTGCAGCTGTGATGCTTCCCGCATTAATAGAGTTTATGATGAACACATTACCATAGCTAGTGCCTGTTATGCCTCCTGTATAGGAAGAGTTGCCACCATTGACTGCACCAGTAAATATAGAATTAGAAATGTTTCCCAATTTATTATATGAATATCTTCCATGGGAACCAATTAGGCCGCCGACTTTATAGGCATAGTCCTCTACTGTAATAGTTACATTTGAAGAGCATTCTGAAATGCTTGTATTTTCGACATAGCCGATTAGCCCGCCAACTTGGTTTGTGTCCTCCCCTTTTATTGATATGTTTCCACCTACGGAACAATTTGATACGGTTCCATCAGCTTCACTGTAGCCAACCAAGCCACCGACATTTGTTACACCATCAGTATGGATATCGACTGTGACACTGATATTTTTAAGTATGGCATTGTATTTAATTGCTCCGAACAGACCAGCTTGTGTTTGATTCCCACCAGTTTTAGGCTCGGCCTCAGTGCCGATAATTAAATTAGATATGTCATATCCGCCCCCGTCAAAGGAGCCGTTGAAGCCGCGCTCGCCACCAGGATAGAACCTATAGCCAATCGGTGTCCATTGCTTTCCCGCAAGGTCGATGTCTGCGGTAAGCTTAAAATATTTATCGGAATAGTCGTTACCATTGTTTACATCAAATGCAAGCTGTGCCAGCTGTTCGGCGGTTGATATCTCATAAGCCGATTCCGCTGTGGAACCATTGCCACCGCCAAAAGGATATTGCCCCGAGGCTGTAATGGAGAACGTATCATCGGATGAAGCACTGCCGAATCCTTGCCATGCTAGTGCAGGGTATCCGTCATTTTCCTCCGCGGAGATCGTCCAGATATCGGCGAAATTCCAATCGGCGAATGTGGCTTGGACTTTCATGTCAGCTGTTGTGCAGGCTACGCCGGCACCTGAGGCACTTATAGTTGATGTTTGGTAATCCCAGTAACAGTTTGATACAGTGCCGCTTTGCTGATTTCCTATTATGCCGCCGATATTAGAGGCGATCCCGGTACCTGTTACGATACCTGCACTATAACAGTTAGTTACGGTCCCGCCATTGCGTCCAATAAGACCGCCGACATTTTTCGGCCCGGTTGCGGACGCAAAGCTATAGCAATTCTCAACCGTTCCCCAATTGTTTCCGGTCAGACCGCCGGTGTCGCCGTTTAGATCCTCATTGCCTGTAACGCTACCGCCGCTGAAGCATTCTGTAACCGTTCCGCTGTTTGAACCAACCATTCCTCCAACCCGATATGTGCCGGAGACGGTGGCGAGAGAAGAACAGTGTTCAATTATGCCAGTAGTATTGTCGCCTGCAAATCCGCCAATAGTAGTATTGCCAGTTATTATGGCATTTGCACCGACATGACAATTGATTATGATTCCCGTATCATAATCATAACCGGATTCTTCTGTATAATATGGCAGGTTGCGGCCGGTCAGTCCTCCAACGTAATCCGGACCAGTCACCTGGATGTTGTCGATGGTCACATCCTGAATTACTCCTCTATTGCGGCCTACCAATCCGCCGACTTTATAATCGGAGCCGCTCACAGCCCCCTCAAAGCTTCCGCCGGAAACAATACCCGTGTTGTGGCCTACAAGGCCGCCCACATATCTTCCAGTGCCGTTGACGGAACCCTCGCAAAAACAATTGTTCACGCTGCCCTCGCAACTGCCGACAAGCCCGCCCACATACCATGTTCCTTCTACGGACACATCGGAAAGACTAATATTTTCAAGTGCGGCTTCCTCCGATATAATTCCGAAAAGTCCGGCATAATACGTGTCTTGGTCAACGGTCAGCCCTTCGATGGTATAGTTTCCTCCGTCAAAACTGCCACTGAAAGGATCGGCTTCAGTTCCGATCGGTGTCCAAATTCCATCGTTATACTCGGAAAGGTCAATATCCGCTGTCTGAATATAGTTCATATCAAGATATTCATTTATATATGCAAGCTGTTCAGCGGTAGCCACCTGGTAGGGATCATCTATCGTGCCACTGCCTATAAACGGGGGGGCAACCACTTTTACGCCTTCAATGTAGGAGCCATCAATTTCACCGGCTCCGTCAATCAAGCAAGTACCAAGTACCAGTCCATTTGGGCTGAAGCTGCTGTTTACAAAATTAACTTCAGCACGACTATCTATAGGATCACATATCCACTCAGACGGCTCGCCAGTAAAACCGATATGAATGGTTCCGTCAGGACCGGCGTTAATTGCCAACTCATCCCATGTATTTTCAACCGATGCGTTAACAACCGCTTGAGATATGATAATTGCACCTTCGCCGCCGGTGCCAGCCCAACCCAACGCGCCGATGCCGATGGCTTTTCCTCCATTACCGTGGGCAGTAATATTACCACCAGTTATGGTTATTTCACCAGCAGTCGTACCGTATCCGCCACCGATTCCGGCACCGCCGTCTGCGCCACCTGTTGCCGTGATGTCACCACCGGAAATATTTATAGTAGTTCCCGGTGCATCCGCAACATCTCCGCCATAGCCGCCGCCGATACCGGCACCTAAGGTACCGCCTGATGCGTTAATTATCCCGTCGGATATATTTATCGTACCACCGTTACTTCTCCCGTAGGAACCCCCGATGCCAGCACCGTAACTATACGATACAGCAGAAATATCACCACCCGAAATATTTATGGTGCCTTCATTGCTGCAAATGCCCGCATGGCTGCTGCTGGTCGCCGTTATAGTTCCCCCGGTAATATTGATGGTTGTGGGCATATTATATGTAATGTACATTAAATTGCCGCCGATTCCCGGGCCACCGCTTTGGGCCGTAATTGTTCCTCCTGAAATATTAATGGTTCCGCCATCGGTTGTGGGTGGTGTACTCTGAATCATGCCGCCGCCGATGCCAGCGCCCGAATCGCCGGTGGCTTCAACTGTTCCGCCCTCGATGGTTATGCTGTCAAGCTTCCCGTTGTAACCGCCGCCTATACCGGCACTGTAGCTTGAAACAGCGGCCGATGCAGTGATACTGCCGTCCTTAATCAGGATTATCCCGCTAGATCCACCAGTACCACCGCCAATACCTGCCGCTCTATATCCTCCTGTCGCATTGATTTCACCCCCATCAATGGTGATAGTCCCTCCGGAACCACCTCGTCCGCCGCCAATTCCGGCACCTGAACCCGTACCGCCAGCAGCATTTCCACCGGTAGCGGTGATTACCCCGCCTTCAATGGTGATAGTCCCTCCGGAACTGCCTCGCCCGCCACCAATACCGGCAGCATAATCACCGCCGATTACATTCAGTGTATCAACGGTGGTTCCTGACACAACTAATTCTGCGCCCATGGGCACTTCTAAACCAGCACGATCTGCGCCACTTTTTAAATAGTTTGCTCCAGATAGAGTCAAAGTTACTTTTGAACCAGAAGAAACACCAAACGCACAAATATTTGTATTAATATTAATGCCATTTATCGTAACGATAGCCTCGGCATTGTCCTGAATAGTAACAGTATTTGTTGTAGCTAAATCAGGATTACTTTGTGTAACGATATAACTGTTACTGTTGTTTTGAATATTAGTAGAAGTACCAAAATCATAAGAGTTCGACTTAATTACAATGTTTCCGTCTGCCAAATCCAGAACCACAGGTGCTGCTGCCGCCTTGACCCAAACAGTGCTCTGAGGATTCGCGCTGTCTCCCGTATCCAGGAACGTATAATATCCTTCCTTTGTGGTAGGTGCTATGCACTCTTCAGGCCCGGAGAAACTATGACCGTTTACATAGACATAATTTGTTGAATCGATTCTACCATCGATTGTGACAAGACTGCCGTAAACACCGCTGTCGGCATAAGCGCCGTAACTGCTGGTGCCTGTTACCGTGATGTCGCCGGTTATGGTGACGATTCCACCGGTAATAGCATAGACTCCGTAACTGCTGTCCCCTGTAACGTTTACGGACGCTGGCACGTTAATATTGATCTCACTGCCGTATCCGTTTGCATACAGACCGGCAAGTCCGGAACCACCGGAAGCTGATAAAGCAACCGATCCGCCGCCTGCACCGTCCGTGATGGTAAGGTCATATCCGTTACCCGCATACAGACAAGTCGCATTCGCCGCGGTGACCGACAGCGACCATCCGTTGACATTTAGTGTAAATGACTTAGTGTATGCTCCAATCATTGCCTCGTAGGTAACATCCTTCAGAAGCTTAATAGTCTGCCCGTCGGCAACATCAATTAGCGCTTGATCTAAGGTATCATAATAAGTTGACGTTTGCACGTTCTGACACTCATAATCACTGGCGTGTGCCGTGAACGGTAATGCTGTAAACAACGATAACACCAATGCAACTGTCAATATCCACGATAGTACTTTTTTACGCATAATCTTTTCCTCCTTCATATTCGCAAATAATTTTTACATTTAGATTTTCTTTTAATAAACCAATGAGCTTTTCAAAATCAATTTTCTCGGTAAAACTGCCCTGATAAATTTTCTCCCCGGTTTGAATTTCAATCCCCGGAGCCTTCTCATTTTTCAATGTAATGGAAAGGATATCTTTAACCAGGATTGTAATCTTGTCATTTTCTATTTCTGTAGACGATAGTACCAGCCTGTCCTTACTTATCAGCAGATCATATTCTTTTGTTTCAAAGAAGCCGGTTTTCAATCGGATACCGAGACGCACCTATATCACCCCCACCTAAGAAATATAATGAAATTATAAAATATTTGTTAACTTTTTTATACAATACAGAAGAATTTGTCACGGCCATTTATTCTGGCACGAATCCTGTCAAATATATTGAATAAGTGTGTCGACATATGATAAAATACTGAAAAGGGGTGGTTTAGTTTGCAATTTTATGAAAAGCTTGATTTTCTAATGAATATTACAAATACAACCAACAGTGCTTTGTCCTTATACATTAACCTTGACTCTTCCCATATAAGTCGTTTGCGTAGAGGTAAAAGAGGTGCTGTTAAGGATGAAAATTCTTTGCGCCTGATGGCAGAGTTTTTTACAAGGCGCTGTATCGATGATTATCAGCGCAAGGCACTTGCGGACATGCTGGGTATCGATATTCTTTCTCTTGATATAACCAATAGCACCCAATTTATACTGAGATGGTTAATGGATGAGAAGAAAGCGGAAGCTAAAAAAGTCGAGAGTTTTTTAAATCAAATATCAAACATTTCTGCACAGCCTATCGCCTCTGAGCCAGCTAATATCTTGCCAGCAGACGCTTATACGGCTGAAACAGAAATTTTCGTTGGGCTTGAAGGTAAAAGACTTGCTGTTGAATGTTTTCTTTCTGAAGTTCTTGCTCAGGAACAACCGCAGACCTTATTGCTTTACAGCGACGAGCCTACGGACTGGATGACTTCCGATAGGGAATTTGCGGTAAAATGGGCTGCACTAATGGTACAGGTACTGTCAAAAGGCAATCGCATAAAAATCATCCATACGGTAAGCCGCGACCTTGACGAGATGCTGCATGCCATAAGTCAGTGGATGCCCCTTTATATGTCCAGCTTGATAGAGCCTTTTTATTATCCGAAGAAAAGAGACGGCATTTTTAAGAGAACCCTTTTTATTGCACCCAATACAGCTGCTGTGACATCAAGCACAACAGGGAATATGATAAATAAGGCGGCCAATTTTTATACTAAAAAAACGGAGGCTGTTTGGGCGCTTACAGAAGAGTTCAATCAATACATAAGTTTGTGCAGTCCCTTGATGAAAATTTTTACATCAAATGAAAAAACATCATATATTAATACTCTTTTGGAATTTGAAAAGGAAAAGGGTAACTGCATAATAATAACGGAATCCCTTTCTTTATTAACGATGCCGGAGTCTGTTTCTGCTAGCGTCATCCCTCGCATCATGGATACAAATTTAAACTATAGTGAATTAGCTAAAAATAGAATAACTGGCTTTCAACAGCAGCTGAAAGACAATTCGTTTTTTGAAATCATTAGAATTTTTGATGGTAAAAGGATAGTAAATGGAGAAGTAAAGATCGCATCTTCAAATATGCTGGGTAACCAGGAGATATATTATACGCTGGATGAATACATAGCTCATTTGGAGAACATTCAACACCTTATGAATTCCTATCCAAACTTTAATGTTTATTTAACCAAAGAGCCTATAGAAAGCCGGTATATGGTTTATGTTAAGGAAGATCTGGGCGCTATTATTACTAAAACCTCTGCACCGCCTGTAGCGCTTGCTTTTAATGAAAGCAACCTTACCGCCGGATTTTGGGATTATTTAAGCTCTTTAATTGGTGAAAAAGCTTATCGACACCCCAACAAAAAGGAAAACTCCGATAAGCTTAGGGAATATATCAATAGTTTAAAGCAATTCAAATAAAAGGATTATCTTATGACCTCCGTGCCGTTCTTAAAGTTGAAAACCAATTTGCCATCCGATTGCACAGTTACGTAATCGATTATTGCCGCCCAAATCCTGTTATCAAATTCCTCAAGGATATTATTGGGATTTTTTAGATTCTGTGCGAAACTATCAAGCATTAAGCTTTTGCTTTGCCGCTCCCTTTTTAGTTCCTCAAGCTCGGTCACGCGTTCCGAAGCCTTACTGTGCCGCTCAAGGTATCCATTGTTTCGTTCATGCCATTCCTCCTGGTTGATGGCAACATGGGCATTTTCGTAAATAGCCTTTCTTGAAAGCTCCACAACAACTTCAATTTCCCGCTGCAGTTCTTCTATCTCATCATTGATATTTGAACAATCGCAGAGGCTATCTTGAGCTAAGCGGCAGTTGGCGATCAGTTCTTCTCGATACTCAAGAATGGAATTGAAGACTTCGAGGAATTTCTCTTTGACTTCTTCTTCTGTGACATAAGGGGTGCTGCACTTGGCTTCACCTTTATATTTCTCATTGCAGCGCCAGATCATCCGGCGGTATTTTGTATTGGAGCCCCAGACCTTCGATCCGTAAAAGCCTCCGCACTCACCACATACCAGCTTCGTTGACAGCGGGCTTTGGCAAGCAGCCGGTCGTCCCAGCTTCTTGCGGCGTTCAAGCTCTGCCTGGACTGCATCAAACTCATCTGGCTCAATGATGGCAGGGTGGCTGTTCTGAACGTAGTATTGAGGAACTTCACCCTCGTTATCCTTTATGGTTTTAGTAAGGAAATCTACTGTGAAGCGCTTCTGCAGCAAGGCATCGCCCTTATATTTTTCATTGGTCAGGATGGAGTTCACAGTTGCAACCTGCCACTGCTTTTTTCCACCAGGGGAAGGGATGCCACTGGCTACGAGGTGCTTGGCTATGGCTGAGGAGGTTTTGCCCTCCATGAATAGACGATATATCAGGCGAATAATTTCCGCTTCGCTTTCAACTATCTTAGGGGTACCATCCTCGCCCTTCTCATACCCGAGGAATCGCTTGTAAGGCATGCTGACTTTGCCATCAGCAAAGCGCTTGCGCTGGCCCCAGGTCACATTTTCAGAAATTGAGCGGCTTTCTTCCTGGGCAAGTGAGCTCATAATCGTTATTAGCAGCTCGCCCTTTCCGTCGAAGGTGTATATATTTTCCTTTTCAAAGAACACCTCAACGCCTTTCTCCTTGAGCTTTCGAACCGTGGAAAGGCTATCCACCGTGTTTCTAGCAAAGCGGCTGACCGATTTGGTGACGATTAGGTCAAGCTTGCCAGCCAAAGCATCCGCGACCATTTTATTAAAGCCGTCACGCTTTTTTGTGTTAACTGCGCTGATGCCTTCATCAGTGTAGATCCCGGCGAACTCCCAATCGGGGCGCTCCTTGATGTACTTGGTGTAATAATCGACCTGAGCCTCATAGGAGGTCAGCTGTTCCTCGCTGTCCGTGGAAACCCGTGCATAGGCTGCGGTCCGTCTTTTGGTCGATGGATTCATGCTTTGAGCAGAGGTGCGCTGGATCGTTGCTGGAATAATTCTAACGTTGGACGCCATAATCAGCACCTCCTTTTCGCATGGTGTCGGGCAGCTTCCCGCATTTCATCAGTCCAGCTTTCGCTGCGTGATTTGTGTTGCCAGAGCTTTTCAATTGTGTGTCCATCGCGAAACACAAATATTAGCTTACCTGGCTCTGGTACCAATATCTCTGCGATTTCCTTTTCAAAAGAATCGGCGTTAAACTTCTCCAAGCCAAGCACCTCCATGCTTAGCGAGTACAGTACCGACTCGGGGACCTGCTTTGATGGGCAAGCTGCTTTTCCTTCCTGTAGATAAGTGGAGCAATACCAGGCCACTTTGCCCTTGCGGTCCTTCCGTTTGTACTTCTTTCCACATACCTCGCAGCTAATGATACTGCTAAAAGGGTAGCGGCTGAGGGTGTTTCTCTTGGTTTTACAGCGGCCTCTCCTTTTTTGTAAAACCTCCTGTGCTTTATCAAAGGTCTCCTGGTCTATAATTGACGGGTGTGTATCCTCGGCATAATACTTTGGTAATTGACCATTGTTCCAGACCAGCTTTTTCGATAAATGGTCTGTTACGAACTTCTTCTGGAGAAGAGCGTTCCCTGTGTATTTTTCATTTTTGATGATTTCAAGCACGCGGTCACTCCGCCATTCACCGCCGAAAACTCTTGGGATTTCCATTTTCCTAAGCTTTTCTGCAAGCTTGCCTCCGCCCATGCCGTTGATGTAGTCCTTAAAAATCATCCGAACAATAGCAGCCTGCTCAGGCTCGATTTTCACCTTGCCCTTAACGATTTTATAACCAAACAGGAACCTGAGGTTTGTCAGTTCACCATTCTCGAACTGCTTACGAATACGCCATTTGCAGTTTTCGCTGGCTGAGCGGCTTTCTTCCTGTGCGTAGCTTGCAAGGATGGTCAGCAGTAGCTCTCCATCGCCGCTCATAGAGTGGAGATTCTGCTCCTCAAAGAACACATCTACACCTAAGCTTTTGAGCTCTCGTACCGTCTCCAGCAGATCAACAGTGTTGCGGGCAAAGCGTGAAATGGACTTGGTAAGCACCATATCTATTTTCCTGCTTCTGCAATCCGCAAGCAGCCGCTTAAATTCCGGCCTGTTGTCCTTAGTTCCAGTCACAGCCTCATCGGCATATACACCAATATAAAACCAACCAGGCTGTCGCTGTATATAGTCACTGTAATGACTCACTTGTGCTGCTAGGGAATGAAGCATTTCATCCTTGCCGGAAGATACCCTTGCATACGCGGCGACCTTCGTGAGAGAAGACATCGCCGCTATTGTTTTTTCCTTCTTGATAATAGTCCTTTTCAATATTTCTGCCTCCTTTCACAATTACATATATCACTCTAAAAGCCTCTAATAGCAAGCACTTTTAGCGGTATATGCTGCCTTTTGGAAGGCCGTATTTATCGGCAAAAAGTGCCTCCAACTTCGTAAATTCCTCCTTGCTGATGATGCCTGCAGCAAGCCATTTCCCGAAGGCTGCTATGGCAACACGGTAATGAATGAGCGCCTGATGCTTGTTCATCCCTGCACCGCCTTTGACTTGCCATAGCAGGCTCGAGAGCAGAATTTGCGCTCCCGTTTGCCGTAGCCTTCAAACACTCGGCCGCAGGTCTGACAGGTGAATAGCCGCATGCTTTTGTGGGTTACCGCCTCGGGGTGAGCATTCCACCAGGCCATCCGACACTGATCCGAGCAGTATTGCTTTTGCCTTTTTCCGGGTACCTGCTTAAGCGGTGCCCCACATTGCCGGCAAAAGGTTTCGTTCACCGGCTCTGAAGTTGTTAGTGCGACACCGCCAAGGTTGTTTCTGCGGCAATAGGATTTGACGGTATTATCCGATATGCCAAGAAGCTCAGCGATTCTGCTATAGCTTTGGCCTTCCTCACGCAACTGTTGAATTGTTTCCTTTTGCTGATGGTTCATTTGCTATGCCTCCTTCTGAAGGCAGCCCGGCCTTCAAAGTAAGCCAGGAGGTAGGGCAAAATCGGACGGTTTGGTGTGCAAAAAAGAAAAAGACCCATAGAACGAAGATAATCTCCGCTCTATGGGCCTAATGCATTAGCATGATCAGTCATATTTGATGTAACCATCAAAGCCTGCCGCCTTGAGTTTTTTGAGAGTCGCTTCAGCGTTACTCTTTACAGAATAGGCACCGACCTGAACGCGATAATACTTCTTTTCAGATCCAGAGGATTCTGCTGTTGTTTTGGATACAGCGAGTAGCTTCCCAACCTCGGCCCGGAAGCTATCCATGCTCTTGCCGTGCTTGGGAAACCAGTGCATGACATCGCTATGGTTACTGGCGATCCCGAGCTTCGCTCCTTCACTGTGGCAGATAATATTCTTCTCAGTAAGTCCATATTGCTTACAGAGATACACACAAAGCTCTACGGCTTCCTTATAAACGGCATTAAAATACGAGGTGTCCATCAGACCATCCTCGCAAATTTCAAAACCGATGTGTGTATCATTTGCTGAACCGCCTGCATGCCAACCTCGATGATTCCAAGGCAAGGTTTGATAGGTAGCGATGCTTCCGTCTGCCAGCTTGCCGATAAAACCGTGGACACAGACTTGACGGCCGTCCGGCGTGTTCTGGTTCCAGTGGTTGTTGTACTGGTTTTTGCCGAGCAGTCCGTCGTCGGGGCCGACGTAGCGTTTGAGGTTGGGGTTATTCGCTCCGGTGGAATGCACCATGATGCCCTTCGGCGTGATGGTGCGGCCCGCCTTGTAGCAGGCGTTG
>Ga0116152_10002529_pt1 | contig 14858 bp, 14 predicted proteins | sample AD_UKC119_MetaG_FD_89894 | JGI IMG/M metagenome (GOLD analysis project Ga0116152, IMG submission 89894) | Active sludge microbial communities of municipal wastewater-treating anaerobic digesters from Hong Kong - AD_UKC119_MetaG | ecosystem: Engineered > Bioreactor > Anaerobic > Digestate... | reverse complement strand
TCCCGTCCGCCGAGGAGCTCGCAGACTTTCGGAACGTCGCCGACCCCCTATCCGAGGGGAGGGATACGAAGGTTCCAGGGCTGATCCACCGTTACCCCGACAGGGTCCTCCTCTTGGTCAGTTCCAAGTGCGCCATGTACTGCAGGTTCTGTACCCGAAAGCGGTCCGTCGGCAGGGTCGAGCAGACCCCGATGCAGCAGATCTTCAAGGGGATCGATTACATCCGAGGCCACCCCGAGGTGAGAGACGTCCTCCTCAGCGGCGGCGATCCGCTCCTCCGAACCAACAGGGAGCTGGACATAATCCTCAGGGAGCTGAGGAGCATCCCTCACGTCGAGATCATCAGGATAGGGACGAGGGTACCCTCGGTGATGCCCGAGCGGGTCACCCCGAGGCTCGTCAAGGTCCTCAAGAAGTACCATCCCCTCTACATGAACATCCACTTCGAGCACCCGAGGGAGATCAACCCCGAGAGCGAGCGGGCCCTCAAACTCCTGGCCGATGCCGGGATACCTTTGGGGAGCCAGACGGTCCTCCTCCGGGGGGTCAACGACGACCCCGAGGTTATGAAGGATCTGATGCAGAAGCTGGTCCGAAACCGGGTCAGGCCCTACTACATCTACCTCTGCGACCTGGTGAAGGGCGTCGAGCACTTCAGAACCCCCCTCCAGGCGGGCTTCGACGTCATCTGTCACCTCCAGGGCCACACCTCGGGGCTCTGCGTCCCCCACCTGATCATAGACTCGCCGGGCGGAGGCAAGATCCCCATACTGCCCCCCGACTACCTCCTCGCCTCGGACGAGGAGAAGGCGGTCATATCCAACTACAAGGGCGAGGTCTACGAGTACCCCAACCCGAGGATCTGAGATGAAGGTCGCCCTCACCTGCAACACCCTCCCCCCCGACTACAGCCGGGAGTCGGGGGACGACACCTTCGCCGAGTTCGACGCGCCCTCGACGATCTCAGCGATCAGAACGGCCCTGCTGAACCGTTGCGACGAGGTCGAGGTGGTCGAGGCGGACGAGGACGCCTACGAGCGGCTCCGGCGCGGAAACTTCGACTTCGCCTTCAACATCGCCGAGGGGGTCCGGGGAGAGGCGAGGGAGGCCCAGATCCCGGCGATGCTGGAGATGCTGGGAATCCCCTACTCGGGCTCCGGGGTCACAACCCTCGCCATAACCCTCGACAAACGAAGGACGAAGGAGGTCCTCGAAGCAAACGGCATCCAGACACCGAGGTTTCAGCTCCTGAGCCGGGCCGATGACCTCAGGTCCGACCTCAAGTTCCCGCTTTTCTTGAAGCCGAACGGCGAGGGGTCGAGCCGGGGGATCACCGCCAAATCCCTGGTCAGCTCGAACGAGGAGCTGGAAGAGGCCGTCTCCGAGATGGCGGCAACGTACCGCCAGCCTGTCCTCGTCGAGGAGTACCTGACCGGAAGGGAGTTCACGGTGGGGCTCGTTGGAAACCCGCCAGAGGTCCTTCCGATAGTCGAGGTGAGCTTCGAGGGGCTCCCCGCCGGAGCGCCGAAGTTCGACTGCTACGAGGTGAAGTGGATCTACGACTCCCTGGATGCGGGGTTCGATACCACGACCTGCCCCGCCAACCTGGACGACGACCTCCGAGCCAGGATCTCTGAGGCGGCGACGAGGACCTTCGAGGCCCTGGAGGTGAGGGACCTGTGCAGGCTCGACCTCCGACTCGACGAAGACGGCGAGCCATCCGTCTTCGACGTCAACGCCCTCCCCGGACTCATCCCCGACCCCGCCGAGAATTCCCGGTTCCCCAAGGCCGCCTATGCTGCCGGATACTCGTACGAAGAGCTTATAGGCAGAGTCTTCGATGCAGCTCTCGCACGAGAGGGAATTTTGAGATGAAGGTGGCGATCCTCTACAACATCCCCGGCGAGGGCTCCGCTAGGAGCAAGACCGAGATGGCGGCGGAGACCGAGGTCCTGGAGACGGTTGAGGGCGCGAAACGGAGCCTGGAAGCGAGAGGCATCGAGGCCGTCCCCCTGAGTTGCAGCCTCGAAGCGCTCTTCTCCTTGCGAAACTTCGACCTGGTCATCAACCTCGCCGAGGGCTTTCTCGACGACCTCCGTGCCGAGCCGAACGTCGCCGGGTTCATCGAGCTTCTCGGCGTCCCTTACACCGGCTCCTCGCCCCGAGCCCTGGAGGTCGCCAGGGACAAGGGGCTCTCAAAGCTCGTCCTCGAGCAGGAGGGGATACCCACCCCCCGGTTCTCGATATTTAGGACCGCCGCCGACCCATTCAGCCTCGACTTTCCCGTGATCGTCAAGCCCCTCCTGGAAGATGCAAGCATAGGCATCACAGTCGACTCCATATCGAGGGACGAGGATGATCTGCGGGCGAAGGTCGCCCGAGTTATCGAGACCTACAGCCAGCCCGCCCTCGTCGAGGAGTACATCGAGGGTAGAGAGGTGAACGCCGCCCTCTTCATCGGCCCCGACGGCACAGAAGTCCTCCCCCCATCGGAGATAGTATTCAACCTGCCCGAGGGCGTGCCGAGGATCCTCGGCTTTGAGGCGAAGTGGATCGAGGACAGCCCCTTCTATCAGAACACGGTGCCCCTCTGCCCAGCCCCCCTGGAGCCGAGGCTGTTGAAGAGGATCGAAAACCTGGCAAAGCGGGCCTGCTCCGCCCTGGGGGTCGAGAACTACGCCCGGGTCGACTTCCGGATCAGAGACGTTGACGGCGAGCCCTTCGTCATCGAGGTGAACCCCAACCCCTGCATCAACCCGACGGGGAGCGGCTTCGCCCGGGCCGCGGCTGCCGCAGGGATGGACTACCCGACGCTCATCGAGAGGATAGCTAGGTCCGCCCTGGACCGGTTTGGCGCGGCCCATCAGTGGGCCGAGCCGACGAGGGAGGCGGAGAAGGGTGGAAAGGAGGGATTGGAGGGAATGGTCGGCGAAGACGGCGGCTTCTCGGCGGGAAATCTCAGATTCGCCCGGGTGAGGGCAAAAGACGCCCCCCTCCTCTTCGGGTGGTTTGAAGACCAGGAGCTGACAAAGTACATGGAGCCCTCATCGTCCCTCACGATAGATCAGCTGACCGTCAGCATCCTCTGCTCCAAGGACGAGGATTTCTTGATTTATTGGGCCGAAAGGCCCATCGGGTTTGCCTCCCTCTACGAGAGGACCCCCTGCACCGGAGAGATCTCGTACCTCATCGGCGACCCTGAGAGGAGGGGCAAAGGCCTTGGTAGAAAGATCGTGGAGGCGCTTCTGGACCGCGGCTTTTTGCGCCTGGGCCTGAGATCGATCTTCGCCTCGGCGACCGTCGAGAACCAGTCGTCGATAAGGGCTCTGGAGGGGGCGGGCTTTCGGAGGATCGGGACCCGCCGGGCCTGCTCGCGGCTGGGAGCTTGCTGTCTCGACGACATACTCTTCGACATCACAAGAGAGGAGTATCTCGCCCGGATATCACATTTATTTTAAAAATTGAGCCGGCAGCTCTGCTAGAGGATGCGCCGCCGCAACTTGACTCTCATTTGAGATCATCCCGAGTGGGATGCATTAAATAGCCACCGAATCCAAGCACCCAAAGAACAAATGGATAAACAATCATTCTCTCCATCCCGCCAGGACCCAATCCTAAATATTGTTTAGTAATATACAGAATGAGTGCAACTGATGTAATAACCCCAAGAAGAATTGATATGTAACGGAATGGAGACTTCAACAAAAAGAATGCTGCGATTGGAGAAAGCCCTCCAGAGACAAAAGTAATTAAGGCTGCAATGACATGAATTTTACCTGTAAATTCTGGGAAAATACCAACACACATTGCTCCAATGCCTGAAAATGCAATCAAAAAAGAAAGAATATTTGATTTAAATTCGGAATAGATCAGGTAAGCTGCGATAATAGACAGCACCCCAGTTAAAATAATGGATGTATTAAAAATAGTTGCGGATGGTTGAAAAATATGACAATCAGTTCCTCGGCAGGTGGCCCCCAAATCACTGATATAATTTTGTGATACATTATACCCTGGATATAGTTCCTCAGCTACGTTTAATCCAATTTGAAATATAAGCATCGAACTAAAAAGAAGCGCACCAGCAAGTTCTCTGTTGAAATGTTTCATATGCGGCCAACTATTCTTTATTGCTTAAATAAATTACGACATTGGTAAGAGGGTGGAGCATTTCACATATCAAGCCCAAAATCAAGATATACGATCAATCCCTCTTATTTCTGATCGGATGATGAAGATGAACGAACAGATCGAGGTCGTCCTCGGCGACATCACGAAATTGAAGGTTGACGCCATCGTCAACGCCGCAAACCCATCCCTCCTCGGCGGCGGAGGCGTCGACGGCGCGATACATCGGGCGGCAGGCCCCGGACTTCTCGCGGAGTGCCGGACCCTCGGCGGCTGCCCTCCCGGCGAGGCGAGGATCACAAAAGGGTACAACCTTCCCGCCGAATTTGTGATCCACACAGTGGGACCGATCTGGCGGGGCGGCGGCGCTGGCGAGGACGAGCTTCTGGCGAAGGCGTATCGGAACTCTCTCTTGCTCGCAGAAGAGAACGGGATTAAGACGATAGCCTTTCCGGCCATCAGCGCCGGAGTCTACGGTTTTCCGATGGACAGGGCTTCAAAGATCGCCATCGCCGAGATAATGGAATTTCTGGAGAAGAATCAGACTATCGAGAAGGTAACCCTCGTCTGCTTCAGCGAGAGGGCGAGAGGGAGCTATATCGAGGCGCTGGAGCAGGCTGAATAGTTCCATATCCGGCATCATACCCTATACCCTCTTCGCGGTTTGAGAATTGGGGGGCCTTGATGAATCCTTTTTGGGACTGTTATTCTCAAGCCCAGCATATTTTCAAATACCCAAATCGATCATGCCTCTGAGCGCAAGAGAGATGTATCCCCGGCGCGAAACCCGTCCCCAGGCATAAACTGCGAGGTATTCTCTATGGAACTTGATGAGATGGCAAAGACGCTGGTCGCGACACTCCACCTGGAAACAAACCCTGTGGGCGTGAAACTTATCAAGAAGGATGAAGACATTCCCAAGGACATGAAGATGATCGCCGAGCCCCTCCGCTACTGCGAGATGGTCCAGGCTGCAAGGCTCAGGGGCGAGACGACCCTCGCCAAGGTCGATATGCACTCCTGCAAGGGAGGGGCTGCGGGGCTGGGGCTGATGGAGTTTCCCGAGAACATCGCTTCTGGAAACCTCTACTTCTCGAAGCTGAACAAGGTCGTGACGAAGGAGGCGGGCTCGAATATCGTATCCTCCTTCCCGGCCCAGAAGGCGGGAAGCACCGTGGCGACCCTGGTTTCTCCCCTCGATAAGATGACAGTGAAGCCTGACGTCGTCATCTTCGTCGGAAAGCCCTTCCAGGCGAGAAGGATCGTCCAGGCGGCCCTCTGCAAGGAGGGCGGCAGGGTGAACTTCGACACCTCCGGCATCCAGTCCTTCTGCGTCGACGCCACCTCCTCCCCGATCCTGAAGGGGGACGTCAACGTCTCCATGGGCTGCGACGGCGCCGCCAAGAACGCCGGGCTTGAGGACGACTTCGTCGTGGTGGGGATCCCCTTCGACATGGCCGAGAAGATCACCCCGATCCTCGCCGAGAGGGGCGAGGGCTGGGACAACTGGATGAGATCCTGATACCGATACCAGGGCCGACGTAATGACGTAAACCGAAATATCAGCGGAGGACCCGCCACCGGAGGAGGACGCCCCCGTCGACGACGTCGGCTCTTATAAGCTCGAGCCTGGGAAAATCGCGGGAGAAGCCGGGGCCGTCCACCGGGGTGGGCGCCCCCTCTCCTCCGATGATGATGGGGCCTATGTAAACCGAGATCTCGTCGACGAGCCCAGCCTCAATGAGCGACCAGTTCAACGTGGCTCCCCCCTCCACCATCAGCTTTCTGACCCCTTTTTTCTTCAAAATCGATAGAAGCTCTCTGAGATCAACCCTATCTTCACCGGCGACGACGATCTCGCATTTCTTTCGCAAGGTGGCGAGCCGATCAGCCGTAGCAGCTTTTGAGACGGCGAGGATGCAACCTTTCCCCAGCACCTCCGACCGGGGAGGTGTCCTCGCCCGGCTGTCGACGACGACCCGTAGGGGATCTTCGGGAAGGCCCCGATCCCTCCTCATATTCCTCAAGTCCAGCGACTTGACCCTGAGCCCCGGATCGTCGGCGAGGACCGTCCCGACGCCCACCATGACGGCGTCGCTCTCGGCCCGGAGGAGCCTCACACGGTCCATATCCCTCTGGCCGGATATCCTCACCTGTCGGCGCTCGAAGGAGCTTATTTTGCCGTCGGCGCTCATGGCGCAGTTGATGATTACGTTGGGCCTCTCCATGATTATCTCGGGCTTGGAGGAGAAAGCTAAATATTTTCCCTCTCCGACCTTAGGCCGATGAAGAGGACGGCTGACGAGGAGATCGTCCTTTCGGGGACGATCCTTTTGGGCGAGGACTTCGAGCCCTTCGAAGGGCACCTGACCGTCCGAGACGGGGTCGTAGCCGAGATCGGGTCAGAGAAGGTCGAATCGGACTATCAGGGGATAATATGTCCAGCCCTCGTCAACTCCCACGTCCACCTCGGCGACTCAATCTTCAAGGACCCGCCATACCTGCCCTTAGACGAGCTGGTGGGGCCCGGTGGGCTGAAACACCGGGCCCTCGCCTCCGCCTCCCGGCGAGATCTGGTGGGTGGGATGAGAAGTTCGATATCGATGATGGCCCGCTCGGGAACATGCGCCTTCGCCGACTTTCGGGAGGGGGGGATCGACGGGGTCGAGATGCTCATCGAGGCGATGGAGTTGGCGGAGAGGACGGAGGGGATTGACCTGATCGGAAGAATCCTGGGAAGGCCCGATCCCGGATCGGTCCGGGTCCACCCGGACTGCTGGGGGGTGGGGATCAGCAGCACGAGAGATCATCCTCGGTCCTGGGTCGAGGAGGTGGCACAGACTGCGAGGTCAGAGGGTAGAAAGATCGCCCTCCACGCCGGGGAGTCGGGAAGAGGCGACATCGAGGACGCATTGAGCCTCGAGCCCGACCTCCTCGTCCACCTCACCCGCGCCGAGCCCCGGGACCTGAAGATGGTGGCGGATGCTGGGGTCCCGGTGGCCGTCTGCCCTCGGTCGAACCTCGCAACGGGGGTGGGGCTTCCCGACATTCCAAGGATGCTGGATCTGGGGATCGTCGTGGGCCTCGGAACCGACAACGTAATGCTCAACAGCCCAAGCCTCTTCTGTGAGATGGAATTTCTGTCCAAGGCGCTGCTGCATAACGATAGACAGGTATTTATGATGTGCACGCTAAACGGTCCTCGGATCCTGGGCGCTGACGACGAGGCCGGACCCATCAGCGCTGGCAAGAAGTGCAGGATAATGGTCATCGACCGACGGTCGGAGAACATGGCGGGGACGAAAGACCCACTCGCAAGCGTCGTCAGGAGGGCGATGCCCTCCGACGTTCTGGCCGTCATCTAGAGGTTCTTACCATGTTTGAGAGGATAATGATAGCAACCGACGGCTCGAAACATAGCGAGCGGGCGGCGGAGGTAGGGGTAGAACTCGCCAGGCTTTCTGGGGGTGCCGTCACCGTCGTCTACGTCGCCGATACGGGACGGCTGAGCCACCTTCCCGAGGACATGGCCCTTGCGAGCATCAGAGACCTTCTGATCAAAGAAGGCGAGGACGCCACCAATTTCATCGGAGAGATGGCCGAGAGGGCGGGCGTCCCCTGCACCAAAGAGGTGATCGAGGGCAACCCCAGCGAGGAGCTGATAAGGCGCGCGGAGTCCGGGGCGGACATGCTGGTCATGGGGAGCGTCGGGCGGACCGGCCTCGACAAGTTCCTTTTGGGCAGCGTCGCCGAGAAGGTTGTCCGAAACTCCAGGGTGCCGGTCCTTACAGTGCCGGGGGAGAAGGTTTGAAGATAATTCCGGTCAGAGAGGTGATGGTGAGGGACGTCGCCTACGTGACGGTCCCCGGATCGAGGGACATGGTGCTGAAGGCCCTGAAAGAGAGGCACGTCTCGGGGGTCCCGGTGGTCAAGGGCGGCGAGCTTGTTGGGATGGTGACCAGGACCGACCTTCTTCGTAACCCCGAGGAGGACCAGACGGCGCTTCTGATGACCCGGGACCCTCTGGTCGTCAGTCCCGACGACAGCATCATCGAGGCGGCGAGGCTTCTGGCGGAGAACGACATAAGGCGTCTTCCCGTGGTGGAGGACGGCTCCCTTGTGGGGATCGTGAGCGTCGCCGACGTCATCCGGGTGGTCTCAGAGCTGGATATTAAGAGGCAGATAGAGAGGTACTTTGAAAAGGCTACTGTAGCTCTCTGGGACGAGATGCCTCTTCCGGTGGCGGGAGCCGTGATGGAGTACGCCAACGTCCAGGCCTCTCCGGTCATAGACACCGACCTCAAGCTGGTGGGGATCGTCTCCGACCGGGACCTGATAAACGCGTCCGTCATCGAAGACTCCGTGGAGATGTCGGACATGTCCTCCGCGACCGACGAGGACGAGTGGACCTGGGAGAGCACCAGGGACACTTTGAACTTCTACTATGGGGTTTCTCGAATCTCTCTGCGGGATGTGCCCGTAAAACAGGCGATGGTCCCTGCCGTCACCGCCATCAAGAGCAGTGAGGTCTCCGAATGCGCAAGGGTGATGATGAGAAACAAGATCGACCAGCTCCCGGTGGTTACGGCCCATCAGAAGCTGGCGGGGATGCTGAAGGACTCCGACCTGCTCTGGGCTCTGATCGAGCACTCCCTTGAAATAGAGGCCTGAGGTCGAGTTCGACGGGCAGAGAGGGTGCGACCGGCCCCTCTCAGCCTCATTCCGAATCGGATGTATATTTTTGGGGTATTTATTTAAGGTCTCAGAAGATATCTTTTAGCAGGTTTTATGAGCAGCCAAAAGAGCCTCCGTTTCTTCCCGAAGGACGTGGTATTTGCCCGCCTCAACACCAGCCCGTCGGGGCTTGACGAGTCCGAGGCAAAAAGAAGGCTTGAGGAGTTCGGGGCCAACGAGATCGAGAGGAAGAGGGAGAAAAACTACCTCAAAGAGTACCTCCGGCAGTACCTCGCCTTCTTCGCCCTCCTCCTGGAGGTGGCGGCGGCCCTCTCCCTGGTGGCGGATCACTACTCGCCAGGCGAGGGGTACAACATACTCTCTTTTGCCATCCTCGGAGCCGTCTTCATCAACGCCACCTTCGCCTTCTGGCAGGAGTACAAAGCTGACAAGACCGTCGAGGCCCTCAGAAAGCTGATCCCCAGCATGGCGAAGGTGAAAAGGGGCGGCATAATCGAGGTGGTGGACGCCAAAAAGCTCGTCCCCGGCGACGTATTGGTCGTCGACGAAGGGGACAGGATCGGTGCCGACGCGGTCCTCTTCGAGGCGAACTCCCTCTCCGTCAACATGGCGGCTCTGACGGGGGAGGCGATGCCGGCGAGGAGGTCGGCCGAGGCCGACGCCTGCGAGGAGATCCTGGACGCGAGGAACGTCGTATTCGCCGGGACGACCGTCGCCTCGGGTAACGGCCTTGCCGTCGTCTTTGCCACCGGCAGGGAGACGGAGTTTGGAAGGATCGCGTTGCTCTCAAAAGAGGTCGAGAAGAGGCTGACGCCGATGGAGATTGAGATCACTCGGATCACAAGGATCCTCACCCTGGCGGCTCTTTTGGTCGGCGGGGTATTCTTCGGACTCGGCGTCCTCTCGGGGCAGGGATGGCCCGTCGCCGCCATCTTCGCCCTCTCCCTCATCGTCGCCAACGTCCCCGAGGGGATGCTCCCCACCATCACATTATCCCTGTCGCTGGCCAGCCGGAACATGGCGAAGAGGAACGCCCTCATCAAGAACCTCTCCTCCGCCCAGACCCTGGGGAGCGCCACGGTGATCTGCACCGACAAGACCGGGACGATCACCCGAAACGAGATGACGATGAAGGAGATCCGGCTCTCCAGCGGCGAGGAGATATCGGTCAGCGGAGAGGGTTACTTCGAGGACGGCGACTTCAGCTTCGATGAAGAGAGAACCGGCTCCCGGGATCGGCTCAGCTTCCTCCTGGCAGCTGCCGTCTTGAACTCCAGGGCGACGATCGGCGATGGGGGGTCCGCCTTCGGCGATCCGACGGAGCTGGCCATCGTCGCCGCCGCCAGGAAGGCACGAATTTCAGGAGAGGGGTACAGGAAGGTCGAGGAGATCCCCTTCACGAGCGACCGGAAGATGATGTCGACGATCTGCGAGAAGGATGGCTCGAGGATCATCTTCTCCAAGGGAGCGCCGGAGGTGCTGATCAGGCTGTCGAGCCGGATCGTCGACGGAGATGGGAGGATCCGGCCCCTGGAAGGCCCGGATAAAGAGGATATCGAGGCGAAGGCCGAGGAGCTGGAGCGGAACGCGTACAGGCTCATCGCCGTCGCCTACAAGGAGGGGGAGGGGAACGAGGAGGGTGAGGATGAATCGGACCAATCGGACCTGGATGAATCGGACCTGGTATTTCTGGGGCTTCTGGGGATCATGGACCTTCCCCGAGAGGAGGTCTACGACGCCATAGCAAAGTGCCAGAAGGCCTCGATCAGGGTGATGATCCTCACCGGCGACAACCCCCTGACGGCAGGAGCGATCGCCGAGAAGGTGGGGCTCCGTGTGGACGCCGCCCTCACCGGCGACGAGATCCGGCACATCCCCGACGAGGATCTGGCGAAGCTCCTCGCCGAAAAGAACGTCCTCTTCGCCCGGATGAGGTCGGAGCAGAAGCTGCGGATCGCCTCCATCCTCCAGGAGAACGGGGAGGTGGTGGCGATGACCGGCGACGGCGTCAACGACGCCCCGGCTCTGAGGAGGGCGGACATCGGGATATCCATGGGAAAGAAGGGGACGGAGGTGGCAAAAGAGGCGGCGGACATGATCCTCCTCGACGACAACTTCGCCTCCATCGTCGCCGCCATCGAGGAGGGGAGGACCGTCTACTTCAACATCAAAAAGTTCGTCACCTACATTCTCGCGTCGAACGTCCCCGAGATCGCGCCTTACATACTTCAGTTCTTCCTCAAGATCCCCCTCCCCCTCTCAGTCATCCAGATCCTCTCCATCGACCTCGGGACGGACATGCTCCCCGGCCTGGCGCTGGGGAGCGAGGCGCCGGAGCGGGACATCATGGACCGACCACCCGTCGGCAAGAACGAGCGGATCCTCGACCGGGAGGTCTTCAAGCGGGGGTACTTCTTTTTGGGGGCGATCGAGGGGACGGCGGCCATTACCGCGTTCCTCGGTTTTCTCTTCTTGAACGGCTGGCATTACGGCGACCTCTCGATCTCCAACACCGCCCTCCACAAACAGGCGATGACGATGACCCTCCTCGGCGCCGTGAGCTGCCAGCTCCTGAACGTCTGGACGCTGCGGTCATGGGAGTTCTCGGCCTTCAGCCGGGGTATAGTCAAAAACAGGCTTCTCTTGGCGGCCATCGTTATCGAACTGCTCTGGGTATACGCCCTCCTGAATGTGGGGTTCGTCCAGTTCGTCTTCAACACCGCCGCTGTACCCACCGGATACCTCTGGATTCTCCTACCCTTCCCGGTCGTTCTATTTGCAAGCCACGAGGCTTACAAGCGAAGGCTGCGAAAGAGGGCAAAAAGAGGATGATGGAACCCGGATCGCTCCGACCATCCCGGCCATCAGGGGTTTGAGATTTTGGAGATAAAAGTCCGGCGGGGTCCAAGCTTCATCCCGCCCCGCCCCTATCGGCCTGGGACTTGACGAGGGCGCCGTAGGCCTCACCCGCCTCGGTGAGGATGATTGCCCCGTCCTCCCCGACCTCGATCAGCCCCGCCAGCTCCAGTCGATGGAGGTGGTAGCCGAGCATATTCGGGCCGACGGCCTCGGAGATCTCCCGGACCGAGAGGCTCCCCTCCACCATCAGGATGATCATCTTCCTTCGAATGGGGTTTTCGAGGGCGTGATGGACGAGGGCCATCTCCTCAGGGGACTCGGGCTTCGGCTTTCGTCCGATCTTCATGGGGAGACGATTGGCAGGGGCGAGTATCTGCGTTTCGGTTGGGATCTATGGGACGGAAGGGACTTCCTATTGTCGGATAAAGGAGATTTTGAAAAGGCCGATCTCGCTAGGCGACCTCAATACATCTCGCTGATGTGGTCGGCTCTGGGATGGGAAGGTCGTCTTCCCTCAGCCCTTCAAGGTGAAACTCTATCGCTTCCTTCATCAGCTCAATAGTCTCCTCCTCGGTTTCACCGGCTGCAACCACTCCTGGTAGGTCGGGGCAGTATGCGGAGTAATTTCGTTCACCCCGCTCGATTATGACCACATAACAAGCCATCTTTCATCTCCTCAAGCCCTCAGCCAGACAAGATCTTCTCGTGCTCCATCTCAGTGGCCGGGACCGGCTCCAGCTCCTCGTCCGGGTAACCGAAGGCGATCATCGACTCGACCCTGATATTTTCGGGAAGGCCCAGAACCGACCGGACGTACTCCTCGCTGGTCACCGAATCGTTGTGCATCCTCAGCCTTATCTGGATCCAGCAGGAGCCAAGCCCCAGGCTAAGGCCAGCGAGCTGCAGGATGATCGATGCGATGGAGCAGTCCTCGATCCAGACGTCCGACTCTCCATCGTCGGCGCAGACAACGACCCCGAGCCGCGCCCCCGCGAGAAACGACGAGCCGCTCGGCTTCGCCCTCGACAGGGTCGCAAGCTTCTCTCTATCCTCGACGAAGATGAACCTCCAGGGCCTGAAGTTCCTCGACGTGGGCGACCGGAGGGCCGCCTCCTTCAGAAGCTCCACGACCTCGGGCTTGATCTCCTCGTCCCTGTACTTCCTGACGCTCCTCCTCTTTCTCAGCAAATCCAGCACGAATCTTCCTCCGGTTTTGGTTTGTTTTGGTTTGGTTTATATTTCTCGATATATATCATATCGTTGGCCTTCAGCGATCTTCGCCGATGTACCGGTTCAGCCGTCTGATGGCGTCGTACTTCTCCCGCTTTTCGAGCTTCGCGTTCTCAACCGCCTCTTTGAGGGTCGATATCGAGCAGTCGAAGGTATCCCGGTCGACGGGGTAGGGGTGGCCGTCTTTGCCGCCGTGGGCGAAGCTGTACTTCGCCGGGTCCTTCCAGCAGGTCTTTGCCCCGTAGATCAGCTCGGAGATGAGGGCGAGGGCCCGGACCCTCTTCGGCCCCATACCCCGGAGGCTGATCAGCTCCTCGTAGCTCTCGGGCTGGATCTCGTATGCCAGCTCCAGAGCCCTGATCCCGTCCTTCCCGAGGTCGGCGGGCAGAACCTCGTGGCGGAGCGGCAGGGTCAGGGCCGGCTGCTGCTGCGCCGCCGACCGGATCGACCGGGCCGAGGGGCCAGCAGGTTCCGAAGGGGCGGAGAAGTCGAAGAGGGTCCTCTGGCCGGTGTACTTCAAAAAGTGTGACGGCCCGTCCCTCACCAGGTCGAGGGTGACGTCCCGGTTCTCTCGGCTTTCCTGGCTCGTCAGGTCTAAAACGGCGTCGAGCCTCTCCTGGGCGCAGATGGCGGAGTGGGGCTCCTCGACGAAGCTAGCCACCCGGTCGGAGAGCCAGTGGTAGCGCCTCGCGTAATCGTCGTTCATCCCCTGCTGGACCACCGCCCAGCTTCCTCTCTCGGTGAAGATGAGGACGTGGTGGTAGAGCCGGTAGCCGTCCTGGACGAGGGCGCTGTCCACCTTGGCCGCCATCTTGCTTGCAAGCTTCAGCTCTGTGATCTTCTCCTGGGAGAGGTCGAGGGACGCGCCCGCGGTCTCGATGTCCAGGGGCGTCTTCCTCCCGGTCTTCCCCTTCCCTCCCGCGACCCCGACGGCGTGGACCTCGGGCTTTATCGCGAGCTTCAAAGCTCCGGTGGTGGTGGTCGTCGTCCCGGAGGAGTGCCAGTCGAAGCCGAGGACACAGGAGAGGGCCTGAAACCAGCAGGGGTCGGATAGCCGCCGCAGGAGTTCTTCGGGGCCGTACTCGAAGATGACGGCGTCCACCACCCCCTCCGCCAGGCTCACCATCCTCTTGAAGAGCCAGGGGGGAGCCTTCCCTCCGTGGAGGGGCAGGTTTGCGGTGCCTGTTCTCATGCAAGACCACCTGGAACAAAGACGCCAGCCGAAGCGAGATTATGCGAGATTATCAGAGATCGATCGCCGGGCTGTTCCCTCCGTTGGGTAGCGATCTGTATTGAAATCTTCGATTCATTCATCCGTTTATTGGAATGATAATTGGGCTGGCCCTGGAGAGGCTTCGCCGAGTCCTGATTCATGGATTTCTTATGATGAACGTGAGGATGATCACGTTCGAAGCGTTGATGGGATAAGAACTGACATCAATTGACTTCATAAAAGAGACTAGCATGAGCAACAGCCTTTAATACCTTGTTGGTCCATGATTATAGGGTGTTAGCTATGAGGGACATGTCGGCAGTTCTTCTATTTGCGGTTGGGTTACTCTGCGGCATGGCGGCCGCTCACGCACCGGTCCATGGAGATGGAGGGCATCCAGAGTATCCGAAGGGGATCGATCCGTCAGGGGATCGTCTATTGTCACCTTCAAACTACGAGTCGTTTTGCAGCCAATCCTCCCATCACCCCTACGATCATTGCCACCCCTCCAGGTATTGTATAGATCGATGCCCGAGCGTTTACTATACCTATCAATACCCTGTTGGCCACTATTACACCTGGTATTACTACCCATATAGTTACTTCAGATACTCCTCCGGCAACTTCTATGGCAGATACAACTATCCGTTGGTTATCGGCTGAGGATTTGAGCTGAAGCCTCACAATGCTGGCATATGAACGGTCATAAAAGGGAGTGCGCTCAAGACTCTAC
>Ga0116152_10002527_pt1 | contig 14876 bp, 10 predicted proteins | sample AD_UKC119_MetaG_FD_89894 | JGI IMG/M metagenome (GOLD analysis project Ga0116152, IMG submission 89894) | Active sludge microbial communities of municipal wastewater-treating anaerobic digesters from Hong Kong - AD_UKC119_MetaG | ecosystem: Engineered > Bioreactor > Anaerobic > Digestate... | reverse complement strand
TGTAAGGGGTGATACGCTGAACCGGGTAGATATGGACGGCAAAAAACAAGGTCCCTGGGTGGTAAAAGTGCCTGATCTGCGGGGCGAAAGGGGTTATGAAGAAGAGGGCTACTTTGAAAACGGTCAGAAAGAAGGTTTGTGGAAACGCTACTCCCTGCAAGGGATTAAAATTGCCGAAGAAAATTACCGCTGGGGTAAACTGAGCGGCCAGCAGAAATATTATACTTATAATGGAGGCCTGGAAAGAATTGAGAGCTGGCGGGCTATGGATCCCAAAGTTGCTTTTGATACCGTAGCTGTGTATGACCTGAAAGATCCCACCAAAGTGCTGGACTGGGTTATTGTTAAAAATGAAGGTGTATCAATGAAGCATGGTCGATGGACTTTTTATGATCCTGTTTGGGGTTCAGTGGAAGAAACGCAGCATTATGTAATGAATAAGCTGCAAACTGAAGACGGAAGCATGATGGGGGATGATGATATCAGGCCCATCGATATCAGTAAAGGAAAAACAGTTTCTGATTCTTTGCGCAAGGCCAATGATCCTGCCATGAAGATGATCAAAGAATACGAAAAACAAAACTCCGGTAAAAAGAAGATCAAAGTGAGAGATGGAAGTACGGGGGGAAATTAATGGAGAATGAATAATTGAAAATGGATAATTAGTCGCCTTATTTTATTATGTATAGATTGCTTGAGTTTGAGGTTAGTAGTTTGTGATTAGTTGTTGCAGGGTTCGATTACAGTGTATTCAACAATTCTTTCCAGAACAACATCTTTTCCTACACCTTGATCAAAAAAATTAATCTTTACTGGTACTAAATACTTTCCGGGTTTTTTGGGGACAACTCTTTTGTAAAGCGAATAGCCTTCTTGATTTAATTCTATTCTTTTTCCATTAAATGTGATTATTGGTAGAGCAGCTTTACTAAAAGCTCCAATTCCAGCTTTTATTTCAAGGATGCCTCCAGGCTTTAATATGTTAGTATTCTGGCCAATAATTGCGGAATAGCTTTCAAAAAGCCCGGACTCATCAAGCATCCCTACTCTATTATTACAAAAAAGTATTGTTCTATACTCAATTTTTCTTATTTCGGTTTGTAATCCATTCAGAATTGATGTTATGAGTTGATTGGACAACCCTTTTTGTATGGAAAGGCTATTTGAGTTGGTATCTACTAAAATTAAACTCTTGTATTTATTTATGAATCCAAATTGGTTATAAAATTGTTCTCTCAAGGTACTATCTCTGCCAAGAATTTCTTTCTTGTATTCAATTAAATTTTCAAATACTTCTTTTATATCGTTTCTATTTAATTTTTGTTTCCTTTTTTTCTTTTCAATAAAATCAAATCTGATTTCAGAAAACTTTTTGATCAAGTGGGCTTTTGCAAACCAAATTTCTGCTCTATCCTGTGTTACAAAATTATATTTCTTTTCTTCTAAATCATTTAAGGTTGAAATGGATGACATTTCTATTATTTCACTTGATGTCTCAAGGCTATTTCTTAGGGCTTCCTGTATTTTGTTATTATTCTTGTCAGCACAAGATGCAAATAATACAATGGACAGAAAGAAATAAAGATTTTTAAGAAATGAGACTGGTTTTGGCATGGCTTTTTTGCTTGAACGTCACAGCCAGTTGTTTATTTCCAGGTTTCCTGAAAATTATTCTTAAAGTACAAGCAGTTGGGTAAATAATTTAATACAAGATGCCTTCCCGCCATAGCGGGACAAGCCCCTGTCGGCATGATGGGATTCCATAGGTTGAGAATAATCTGATAATAAAAAAGCACCCGATTCGGGTGCTTTTTTTATTTATGTGGGGTTCTTCTGTTTTAGAATCCTTTTTTCTCCTGTGCCCTTTGCATCGGGTTGCCTTCCTGTCCGCCGCCAGCTCTTCTTCCTCTAGTTGCTCCTTTGAAAATAGAGAAGCGGGAAGGCTCAGGCATTGTTTTCCAGCCATTATTATCCTCATTAATGTCGGCAGTTTCTTTATAAGGATCCAGTTGTATAGATGCTACTTCTTTATCCTTGATAAATGTCTTTACCACTTTGCCTTCATTAAGACGCCAAACCTGTGCCGGTATCCTCTCAATTTCTTTGCTGCCGTCTTTATAGGTCCATTCAATAATGATCGGCATTACCAGGCCACCTTTATTACTGAATGTTAATTCATACATGTTCTTATTACCATACTTGTCTTTTTCTTCATCTGTTAATCCTTCTGCTTCACGGGCAGGAATGGTAGTTTCATATTTTGTGCTATCATAAGGCTCAATGCCACGGGCATATCTCCAGTAAAAATCACGGGTAGATGTATCCTTATCTGTTTCAAAAACAATGTTCTTATCTTCCCTGTTCCTGATCTTGGAAATATCATCAAAAGTGGGCACCTGTGGTTTAGCTACGGCCTGCTTTATTGTTCTTTCCGGTGTGGAATTGCCCGTAGCATTTACATCTGCTTTGGCAAAACGAACAGAATCCAGAGAAATGTCGCAGGCATCTGTACCATAGAACCATCCTCTCCAGAACCAGTCAAGGTCCTCACCGCTGGCATCTTCCATCGTACGGAAAAAGTCAGCCGGTTCCGGATGTTTGAAGGCCCATCTTCTTGCATACTCTTTGAATGCATAATCAAACAATTCACGGCCCATGATGGTTTCACGCAAAATGTTCAAACCTGTTGCAGGTTTTGTATAGGCATTTGGTCCAAAACCAACAATATTTTCCGAATTGGACATAATTGGTTCCAGCTGATCCTTGGGTAGCTTCATATAATCTACGATCGAACTGGCAGAACCTTTACGGGTAGGAAATTTATTATCCCATAATTCTTCTGTGAGGTATTCAACAAATGAGTTAAGCCCTTCATCCATCCAGCTCCATTGTCTTTCATCACTGTTAATGATCATCGGGAAGAAGTTGTGGCCTACTTCATGTATCACCACACCCAGCATACCATTCTTGGTTCCTTCACTGTAAGTGCCATCAGGTTCTGTACGGCCAAAGTTGAAACAGATCATCGGGTATTCCATTCCGTTTGCCGCTTCTACACTTTGTGCTACCGGGTAAGGGTAGGGGATAGTGAACTGCGAATAGGTTTTGATCGTATGCGCTACGGCTTTGGTAGAGAACTTGCGGTATAAACCGTAAGCTTCTTTGCCATAATAACTCATGCACATTACTTTTTTACCTTCCACTTTTACCGGCATGGCATCCATCACAAATTTGCGGGATGAGCCCCATGCAAAATCACGGACATTATCTGCTTTAAACACCCATGTTTTCTTGGCCTTACTTTTTTGCTGCTCAGCTTTTTTAGCTTCTGCCAGTGTTACGATCTCTGTTACATCTTCCTTACCTGCTTTTGATTTCTGATAACGGGCAAACTGTGTCGGTGTTAATACCTGCTGGTAGTTCTGACATTCACCGGTGGCACCTATCACATGATCTGCGGGAACCGTCATCTGTACTTTAAAATTGCCAAATGTGAGTGCAAATTCACCGCGGCCGGTAAACTGGTGGTTCTGCCAGCCCTGGAAATCACTATATACACAAAGACGGGGGTACCATTGTGTCATGGTGAAGATATGGTTACCATCTTCTGCAAAATATTCATAACCACCTCGGCCACCTCTTTCCATACGATTAGAAAGTTTATAATTCCAGTCAAGATTGAAAGTGAATTTCTGTCCTGCTTTTAAAGGCATGGGGAGTTCTACCCGCATCATGGTTTTATTGATCGTATACTTTAATGCTTTTCCGGTTGCATCTGTCAGTTTTGTAATGTTGAAACCATAACCATTATCAGTACGGTTCTCTTCATCACGGTCCAGTTGGTTGGCGCTAATTCCTCTTGACATAGAATTGCTGCTCTGGTAGTTGGCATTATTAACACTGCTGTGCTGGTTCTCATCCAGCTGTAGCCATAAAAAAGTAAGTTCTGTTGGTGAGTTATTGAAATAGCTAACGGTTTCCGATCCTTTAAGTGTCTGATCATTTTCATTCAGTTCACATTTGATGTCGTAGTCGCAACGCTGTTGCCAGTACTTAGGGCCCGGCGCACCGCTTGCCATCCTGTATTCATTGGGAGTGGGTAAAATGCTTCCCATCTGCTCAAATTTGTTTCCATGGTTGCTGCCCGGATTGTTTTGTGTGTTCTGGGCGCTTACCATCATTGTGAGAAAAAGAATGCTGCTAATTCCAGAGATGATTTTTTTCATGTGTGAGTTTTTGTTATACCGGTATATGAGATTTCCGGTGATTAAAAAAATGTCATCAAATCTAAGCCAAAATGAATTGTTGTGTTGCTTTATTTGAGCTGCATCAATAAGTAATTATTTGAATGGTATCATGTCTCAATAAATGCAATTATAAAGGCCCGATCCGGGCCTTTATAATTTTTTTTAATATGTGCTGATCAGAATCCTTTTTTCTCACTTGCCTTGCCCATTGGAGTAGGTGGCTGTGGTTGCGGTACATTCTGTCTTTGCTTGAACAATTTGAATTTGCTTGGGGCCTGTATATCGCCGTAAGTGTTGTTGCTTTCGTCAATATCTGCCGTTTCCCTGTAAGGATCCAGTTTGATAGAAGCTACTTCTTTATCCTTCATAAAAGTTTTAGTGACTTTTTGTTCGTTCTTTCTCCAAACCTGTGCAGGGATTCTTTCAATTTCTTTTGTTCCGTCTTTATAGGTCCACTCCAGGATGATAGGCATTACCAAACCACCTTTGTTGCTGAAAGTGATCTCGTATAAATTCTTATCGCCGTATTTCTGCCTGTCTTTCTGGCCCATCTGTTCTGTTTGCGGGCTTACCACAACAGGATATTTTGTAGAATCATATTCTTCCATTTCCCTGTCATACTTCCAATAGAAATCACGGAGTGATGTATCCTTGTCTGTTTCAAAAACAATATTCTTGTCTTCCCTGTTCCTGATCTTGGAGATATCATCAAATGGGTTTACCTGTGGCTGTGCCAGTGATACCATAACAGTGGTGTCTTTGGTAAGATTAGGTTTAGCATCCATATCCGGAACAGCATGTACAACTGTATCAATCGCAATATCACAGGCATCCGTTCCGTAAAACCATCCTCTCCAGAACCAATCCAGGTCTTCGCCGGTAGCATCTTCAATAGTTCTAAAGAAATCAGCAGGTGTTGGTGATTTGAACATCCAGCGACGGGCATATTCTCTAAAGGCATTATCAAAAAGTTCCCGGCCTACAATTGTTTCCCTTAGAATATTCAATCCTGTAGACACTTTTGCATAAGCATTGGCCCCGAAATTGTTAATGTTCTCGCTATTGGTCATAATAGGTTCCAGCTGATCTTTTGGCAACTTCATATAGTTGGTAATAGACCATGCCGGCCCGCCATTAGGTGAAGGGAACTTATTATCCCATAACTCCTGTGTAAGGTATTGCAGGTAAGAGTTCAGCCCTTCATCCATCCATGTCCATTGTCTTTCATCACTGTTAACGATCATGGGAAAGAAAGTATGTCCCACTTCATGAATGATCACAAAAATGGCGGCATTCTTATTATTCTCAGAATAAGTGCCATCATCGTTGGCACGGCCGGGATTAAAGGAGATCATCGGATACTCCATACCCTGGTTACCTTCCACACTGATAGCAACAGGATAAGGATAAGGGAATGAGAAATTAGAATAAGATTTGAGTGTATGCGCCACTGCTTTCGTTGAATATTTGCTATAAATAGGATAAGCTTCTTTCGCATAATAGCTCATCGTCATTACCTTTTTGCCCTCAATATTCACCGGCATTGCATCCCATACAAAGCGACGGGAAGATGTCCATGCAAAGTCACGGACATTATCGGCCTTATATATCCATGTTTTTTTCGCTTTGCTCTTTTGCTTTGAAGCATTCAGGGCTTCCTCCTGTGTTACGATCTGTAATGGTTCTTTTACGGTTTGTGCTTTTTTCCAGCGGGCCATCTGTGTGGCATTCAATGTTTGTGCATAATTCTGGCATTCGCCGGTAGCACCCACAATGTGATCAGCAGGTACTGTCATTTGCACTTTAAAATTCCCAAAGCATAGAGTGAATTCCCCTCTGCCGGTGAACTGGTGATTTTGCCAGCCCTGATCATCGCTGTAGCGGCAAAGACGGGGATACCATTGCGTCATGGTATAGTTGTTATTGCCATCATCAAAACCTTCATATCCGCCTCTTGCACCACCAAAGCGGATAAAATCACCACGGTCTGCAATTTTATAATTCCAGTTACAGTTAAAAACGAATTTCTCTCCCGGTTTCAATGGAGCCGGCAGATTGATCTTCATCATAGTTTTATTGATCACATACTTCAATGACTTGCCTGTAGCATCGGTGAGTTTGGTAATGTTCACACCATAGCCATTGTCAGAATTAAATTCCTCAAAGCGATCCAATGTACGATCGGTAGCCTGGTTGGGTAATTTATTTTCTACCTGGTAATTGGCATTGTTCACACTGCTGTGCTGGTTCTCATCCAACTGCATCCAGAGGTAAGTGAGCACATCAGGTGAGTTGTTGAAATAAGTAATGGTCTCGCTACCGGTCAATTTGTTATTGGGTTCGTCGAGTTCGCATTTAATATCATAATCTACCCGTTGTTGCCAATATTTGGTACCCGGGGCGCCACTGGCGGTTCTGTACTCATTGGGAGTTGCCAAAATGGTTCCCAGTTGCTCAAACTTGTTGGCATGATTAGAAGCTGAATTGTTTTGTATCTGGGCTTTTGCGGAAAAAGCCGTAACAAACAGCATACAGGCAAACAAATAAATCGTCCTTTTCATTGTCTTGTTTTTATGTTGGTATACGATCAAGTGCCATTTTTAAAGCTATACTAAAGGCAGAGGCGGAAAGAAAGATCACCCATTCTCTGCGGTTTACTTTTACCATATTGATCATGATAAATGCAAGTATCAGTAGTGACAATACCACCATGATCTGTCCTACTTCAAGCCCTACATTAAATCCGAACAGGCTCCAGCCGATATTCTGATCACTGGCCATCATAAAGCGGATATAGTTTGCAAAGCCCATTCCATGGATCAACCCAAAAGATAGTGCCAGGAAATAATTGATACGAATGGATTTTGCTGTAAAATTTTTCTGGAAAAGATTAGTGATAGCAGTGATCACAATAGTTATTGGTATCAGGAACTCGACCCAGTTACTATTAAAACGGATAACATCAAAAACACTTAAGGCCAGCGTTAAGGAATGTCCAATAGTAAAGGCTGTAACCAATATCAATACCTGTTTCCAGTCTTTCATCAGGTAAATTGCTGCCAATGCAACAATGAATAACTGGTGATCGATGGCTTCTTTATTGATGATATGCTGCCAGCCCAGCTTGAAATAAAATCCAAAGTCCTGCATCTTTAAAAAGAGGGTTTTCGTCCTGTTGGCGGAATTTATACCGCCGGTAAATCAGGCAGTAAAATAATCCGGACATTTGTATTACAAAAAATTATTGTTCCAATGGCGTCTAATCTATATAAATGGTTGATAATCTCCCTGTTATTTATAAGTTTTTTTGCTGGTGCACCAGTCCGGAACCACCCTTTTCATGTCAGCGTCACAGAAGTGAATCACAATACCACTGATAAAGCACTGGAAATAACCTGCAAGATCTTTACGGATGACTTTGAAAAGATCCTTGCTCAGAACTACAAAGTAAAGGTGGATCTCATCAATCCGCCTGACAAAAGCAAAATGGATAGCCTTATTAAAAAGTATGTGTTGGGTCATCTGAATATAAAGGCTAACGGCAATGCAGCCAAAATGAACTACCTGGGTTTTGAGCATGAGAGTGAAGCTGTATACAGTTATTTTGAAGTACAAAATGTGCCGGCACTCAAGAAAATTGCTATCAATAACTCCCTGATGTATGATATGTTTGATGACCAGGTGGGGATCATTCATGTAACTATTGCCGGTGCCAATCGCAAAAGCACCAAACTGAATTACCCGGATAGTTTAGCTGAGTTCAGTTATTAAGGATCATTCCTTTTCTTCTTCCTGTTCTTTTAACTCCTGTTTTAGCTCATCGCTGAGGGTGACGAGTACTTTGTCAATGCGATGCCCGTCCATGTCGAGTATCTCGAATTTAAAATCCCGCCATTCTAATTTTTCACCGGGTTTGGGTATGTGTTCAAGTTCATATAAAACAAAGCCGGCCAGGGTATCGAATTCCTGTTCTCCTTCATGCATCCACTCTGTTTTTTCAAAGCGGTCAAGAAATTCATAAAAAGGTATTTGTCCGTCTATGAGGAATGTACCGTCTTCTCTTTCTACTATTTCATAATCTTCTACATCAGGTTGTGGAATGTCACCAACGATCGCTTCCAGAATATCGTTCAATGTTACCAACCCTTGTACGCTTCCATATTCATCCACAATAAAGCAGGAATGAATTTTTGATTCTTTGAACTTTTCCAGCACCTGGTATGGAGTATTGTTTTCCGGAATAAAAAGAGCCGGTTGCATAATGTCCTTAAACAAGCGATGGTCAGGGGTGATATACAGATCTTTGATAGAAACGATACCCTTAATATTATCTATATCACCGGCGCAAATGGGGTAAACGGAATGTGTTTCTGCCAGTATCTTTTCTTTGATCTTATCTTCATTATCATCGAGGTTGAACCAGATGATATCACTTCTATGCGTCATCAGTGATGTAATATTCCTGTCGTTCAGGTGAAACACCCTTTCAATGATCTCCTGTTCCACTTCTTCAATGGTGCCTGCTTCGGTACCTTCGGTGATCATTGTTTTTATCTCTTCTTCAGTAATAGCATCATCTTTTGATTTTTTGATATTGAAAATTTTGAAGAAGATCTTACTGATCTTATTTAACAACCAAACAATAGGATGTGTAAACGCTGCAAACAGATTCATAGGACCGGCTACCAGTTTAGCGATCCGCTCTGCCCGGATGAGGGCAATCTGTTTTGGAATAAGTTCACCAAAAATGATGGAGAGAAAAGTGACCAGCACTACAATTACTGTAGTGGCAATGGTATCGGCATATTCTTTAAGAAAATCTATTTTTTCAATGTAGGGAACAAAATAGCTGCTGAATTTTTCACCAGAATATACCCCTGTAAGAATAGCGATCAGGGTGATACCTATTTGTGCTGCAGAAAGAAATTTTTCCGGGTTATTGGACAGGTCAAGTGCTTTCCGGGCTCTTTCATCTCCTTTTCGGCCTGGAATTCCAATCTTGACTTACGGGCAGAAACCAGGGCAATCTCTGACATCACAAACAAGCCATTCACAAAAATCAGTAAGAGAAGAATAAAAATCTCCATTTAAAGAGTTGGTTGGTTATCGAAGTTAACGAATCTGAATTGCTTATTAAAAAGGGTAGCAGTGGCTAAGCCGGCAATAGTGCCGAGTAAAGCTCCTGTCAGTACATCAAGTGGATAATGTACACCCACATAAACCTGTGCATAGGCTATAGAAGCTGCCCAAAGTAAAGCCAGCCATGTCCATCTTCCCAGGGTTTGCCGGAAAGTCAGGATGAAGAAAATGGCCATACCAAAGTGGTTGGCTGCATGATTTGAAACAAAACTGTAACCACTGCCGCAATTATCCACCAGCAATCTTACCTGTGAGTAGAGTTCCGGATCATTACATGGGCGTAGCCGCTCAAAAGTTTTTTTGAATAAATAATTGCCCGAAAGGTCGGTAATGGCTGTAGTGCTTAAGAAAAGAATGGCCCACCAGGCACCTTTGAGCCGGAAATTGAGCAATACGAACACAAGCATGAATAAATAAAGCGGCGCCCAATACATCGGGGTACGCAAAAAAGGCATCACTGCATCAAAGAGGCTATTGGTCCATTGCCCGTTGATCAATGTGAAAAGATGCCTGTCCATTTCATCAAGCCGTTGCCATAAACTGGTTGCTAATACCCACATGGCTGCAAAAATAAGCGTTGAATGGCAGTGCTGTATTGCCTCTAACTGAATAAGATTCAATTGGTATTGGCGATATGGGTTAAATTCAATTTTTTTGCACCCGGTACTTTAGTTATTAGCGCTTCAATGCTGGTTAAATACAGAATACCAAAAACCCTGCAGTGGGTGGCCAATTTACTGGTCATTTTCCTGGTGATCTTTACATTATTTCGCCTGGCAACTTTTATTGCCTTTAAGCCAGAGGGTATGACAGTGGGAGATTCTTTGCCTTCTTTTTTAATGGGTATCCGGTATGATCTGCGTTGGATATCCTTTGCATTGTTACCGGTAGTATTATTCAGTATGAACCCGGGGTTCTCTCCATTTTATTCCGCTCGGAATAAAAAATGGTGGACCTGGTACCTTGCCATTGTCACTTTTATCATCTTTTTCTTTTTCGCCGCCGGTTTTGGCAGTTTTTCATATAACCGCACACCGCTTGATGCAGGTGCTATGAATTTTGTGGAAGACCCGGTGATCTCACTAAAAATGATGTGGCAAACCTATCCGCTTATCTGGATGGTACTGGGACTTATTGTAGCTGTGCTTTTTTTCCGCTGGACCTATCACCGCAGTCACTGGCAGGTGATCAATGTAACAGATGGAAAGGGGATTCCTTACCGGAGAAAATTTTTTATAGTAGCGGCTATTTTGCTTGGCCTGTTTGCTTATGGAAATTTATGGGGCCCGCCGCTGAGCAGAAAGGATTGCTTTCGCTTCAATAACAGCTTTAAGTCATACCTCGCTATTAATCCTTTACAGAATTTCTTTGCTACGATCAAACTGAGAAAACCTGAATTTAATGAGCAAAAAGCAAAGTCTGCTTTTCCTGTTATGTCAAAATGGATGAGCCTGAATACAGACGGTTCGTTTTCGTATACCCGAACCATCCCTCCCAGGAGCGGCGCTTTGGAAAGCCAGCCCAATATAGTGCTGGTACAATGTGAGTCTTTTAGTATGTACAAAAGCAGCATGAGCGGTAATATGCTGAATGCAACGCCTTACTTCGATTCTTTGAGCCGCAACGGGATATTTTTTGAAAGATGTTTCACGCCACATTTTTCTACGGCAAGGGCTCTTTTTGCCATCATTACCGGCATCCCTGATGCACAACTTTTTAAATTCTCAAGCCGTAATCCGGAAGCGCTGAAGCAGCATACGATCATCAATGAGTGGAATGGATACTCCAAACATTATTTCCTGGGTGGCAATCCCAAGTTTGGCAATTTTGACGGGATACTGGATAATATTAAGGGCCTTGAAAAGCATACCGGAAAGCGAAAAGGTATTCCTGAAGTAAATGTGTGGGGCATCAGCGACAAGGATCTTTTCCTGGAGGCTAATTCTGTTTTCAAAAAAGAAGAAGGCCCCTTCTTTGCCTACATACAAACATCAGGCAATCATCGTCCTTATGGCCGAACTATTCCAGACAGCGATACAGCGTTTAAAAAAATATTTATTCCGGATGAGACTTTATACGAATATGGATTTGAATCGCTGGATGAGTATAATTGTTTCCGCTACTCAGATTATTGTATTCAGCAATTCATAGAAGCAGCTTCAAAGGAAGATTATTTTGAGAACACCATTTTTGTTTTTGTAGGGGATCATGGTCTATCCGGTAATGCTTCTGCTGTTTACCCGCCTGTATGGTCTGATCAGCGATTGACAGATGAACATGTGCCACTTTTGTTTTATGCGCCACACCTGCTTGCACCGGAAAGAAGAACCGAGGTAGTATCACAGATCGATGTGTTACCTACTATTGCAGGATTACTTTACCAGCCATATACTAATACAACATTAGGGAGAGATCTTTTGCAGCCCGGTAAGAAGAACAATTATGCTTTTATCACCAATACTGCAGATGAGATCGGTATGATGACCGATGATTTCTTTTTTTCCCGTAACCTTAATTCAGGCGAAGAAGAACTGCACCCTGTAAGGAGTTATGCTTCTGCATTTGACCAGGCCAAAAAAGATTCTGTTCAAAAAGAACTATCCAGGTTTACTTCTGCTTTTTATGAAACAGCGAAATACCTGATCATGAATAATCAATAGTTTATGGTTGTGTAAGCGGATCGTTGCTGCGGCCATCGCTATAGATCCTTTTTTCCTGCCCGCCTTTATCATTCACCGCTTTTTGTGCCACCAGGATCAGTCTTGGTGTTTTTCTTACATCATAATGGCCGAGATTATAATCGCCAAATACTTCCTGTATGCGGAAGCCATAGTAGCTGAGCATATCATTAAAATCGCCCAAAGAGAATTTTGATACTTTTTCGGTAAAGACCAGCGGTTCTTTCAGTGATGGATCTGTGATGATCATTTTTTTGTAAAAATGACTGTCATCATCCCAGCGGTGTATCTCATAAATAGTATCGCCAATAGGTTTTATCTCCTCATGTTGCATATTGTCTTCTGCATAATGCACATTGAGATAATCAAAAACAAAAAATCCTCCGGGTTTCAGGCTGGTGGCAATGGTACGGATGGCATCCTCATGTTCACGGCGGGTATTGAAGTAGCCAAAACTGGTAAAGAAGTTGAAGGCATAATCAAAATAATTGCCCCGGAAAGGCAGACGCATATCATGCACAAAAAATTCAAGGTTATCGTTTTCATACTGCCAGGCAAAGGCAATACTGTCCGGCGCAATATCAATACCCGTAACCTGGAAACCTTTATCGGCTAGTAAACGGCTGTGGCGGCCACGGCCACAGGCAACATCAAGTATACGGCTGCCGGGTGCAGGGTTTAGGTGCTGTATCAGTTTATCAATGAAGACGGCTGCTTCATTTTCATCTCTTTCAAAGTAAAGCTTATGGTAAAAAGGGGAATTGAACCATTCCTTATACCAGTTCTTATCGGACATGTTGCAAATGTAAGCATCGTTGCAAAGCTTTGATGCCGAATGGCTTATTTTTGCGGCAAAACCGAAAAACCTGTGGCACTTATCAAAAGTATTTCCGGAATCAGGGGAACGATCGGCGGCGTACCCGGTGAAAACCTGACCCCGCAAGATATTGTGAAATTCACGGCTGCATTTGGCAGCATCTTAAAAGCTGATAAAAAGAAAACCAAAGTAGTAGTTGGCCGTGATGGACGCATCAGCGGACCAATGGTACATGCACTGGTGGTACAAACATTATCAGCTCTTGGTATTGATGTTATTGACCTGGGACTTTCCACCACACCTACTGTAGAGATAGCTGTAAAGATGGAAAAGGCAGATGGCGGTATCATCATCACTGCCAGCCATAATCCCAAAGAATGGAATGCGCTGAAATTACTGAATGGTGAAGGTGAATTTATTTCTGCTGAAACCGGCGCTAAAGTGCTGGAACTGGGCGAAGCCGGTGATTTTTCTTTTGCTGCAGTTGATAAACTGGGTACTGTTACTGCTGATGAAAGTTATTTACAAAAGCATATTGAAGCCATTTTATTGTACCCGCTGGTGGATAGAGAAGCAATAGCGGAGAAGAAGTTTAAAGTAGTGGTGGATGCCATCAATTCCACCGGGGCTATTTATGTACCACTTTTATTGAGGGCACTCGGTATAAAAAATGTGATTGTACTGAATGAAGAAGTGAACGGAAAATTTGCCCATAATCCGGAACCATTACCGGAGCATTTAACAGCTTTGAGTAATGAAGTGGTAAAACAAAAAGCTCATTTGGGTATTGCAGTTGATCCGGATGTGGACAGGTTATGTTTTGTATGTGAGGATGGAAATATGTTTGGTGAAGAGTATACATTAGTGGCTGTAGCAGATTATGTCTTAGGCAAGCGGAAAGGAAATACGGTGAGCAATATGAGCAGCACCAAATCGCTAAAAGAAGTTACCCTGAAACATGGAGGTGAATACTATCCTTCAGCAGTAGGAGAAGTGAATGTGGTGAAGAAGATGAAGGAAGTAAATGCAGTAATAGGAGGAGAGGGTAATGGGGGCATCATTGTTCCTGATTTTCATTATGGCCGTGATGCGCTGATCGGTATCGGTTTATTCCTGAGCCACCTGGCTGAGCAGAATTGCAGTATGAGTTCCTTGCGAAAAAAATATCCTGATTATTATATCTCCAAGAACAAGATAGAACTGAATAACGGCATTGATGTAAAAACCATTTTCGATAACATCAGGAAAAAATATTCAAAGAACCCGGTGAATACGGAAGATGGTTTAAAGATAGAATTCGACAATGACTGGGTGCACCTGCGTACTTCTAATACAGAACCAATTATCCGTATTTATGCAGAAAGTGATTATGAGACCAAGGCCAATAATATTGCCCTGCAACTGATGCGGGATATTAAGGAGTTTGGGTAAAAATACTGCGTAATGATTTGGTTGACATGAATTATGGGTTTCCCTTTTGGCAACTGTAATTATATTTTCACTGTTCAGTTGTAAGCATTACGCTTACATGAAATCTTTTAACCATAGTTCTAAATATTTTGGCCATGCTTCTGCAGCTTTATTTCCTTTATATAGACTATAGCCATGCCCGCCAACAGGTGTCATGTGCAGTTCTACACTGCTACCGGCATTTTTCAATGCCTGTGCCAGTGCAAAAGAATTTTGTGCACCGTTATCATCCATTGTTTGGAAAATAAAAGTAGGCACTGTTTCTTTTGAAACAGTGAATTCACTTCCTAAGGTTCTGTTGGGGCCACCATCTAAATATCCCGGGTATATAATGATCATCCTGTTGGGGCGGCTGCTCACTGAATCATTTTGATCGTAGGTGTCATAGGTTTGTTCATTTTTACCCATGCCGGCCAATGCTACTAAATGTGCGCCTGCCGAAAAACCCATTGCAGCGATTTTGTTGGGGTCTATCCTGTATTTTTTTGCATTGCTTCTTACCAGTTTTATAGTACGTTGAATATC
>Ga0116152_10002523_pt1 | contig 14891 bp, 14 predicted proteins | sample AD_UKC119_MetaG_FD_89894 | JGI IMG/M metagenome (GOLD analysis project Ga0116152, IMG submission 89894) | Active sludge microbial communities of municipal wastewater-treating anaerobic digesters from Hong Kong - AD_UKC119_MetaG | ecosystem: Engineered > Bioreactor > Anaerobic > Digestate... | reverse complement strand
GTGGGCGGCAGCGTCCAGACACCCTGCTCATAGTCCTTGGTGTCCCGGGGGTTGGCATTGATCTCGGATTTGGCGAGCAGTTCGAAGCCTGCGGACCGGAACAGCTGGATCGCATAATCTTCATTGACATAGCCGTTCTTGGCCGTCGGATCCTGCCGCACCGCCGCGTTGCCGCGATGCTCGACCACACCGAGGATCCCGCCCGGCTTGAGCGCGTCATACATCGCTTGCACGGCAGCAGTCTGGAAGTCGCGCGCCATCCAGTTATGGATATTGCGGAAGGTCAGCACCATGTCGAGTGAACCGGGCGGTGCGATCGTCAGGGACTTCGGACCCAGCGCCGTCAAGGTCACGTCGCCGTACACTGCAGGTGCTTGGGTAAGTTTGGCTGTGTACGCCTGGATGCCTTCCGTAATGAACTTAGAGTCGGGATTCGCCTCCCAGTGCACGGCGTAGTATTTGCCCTTGCCGGCAACCAACGGGGCGATGATCTCGGAGTACCAGCCATTCGCCCCGGGCCAGATTTCGGCCACATGCATGTCGGGCTGCAGACCGAAGAACAGCAGCGTTTCCTTCGGGTGCCGGTACTGGTCACGTGCGCGGTGCTCTGCGGAACGATGTTCGCCCGCCAGAATCGCATCCAGCGCGGCGGACTGCGGGTTCTGGCTAGTTGCTTCCGCGGTGGGCCTGGTGGTCGAAGCACAGGCCGCCAACAGCAACATCGCGAACGCGACGGTTGCGATGCCGCGCCGTCTGGTAGTTGAGTTCATGAGATCTTGGGCTCCTTGGAAAAAAAGACCCCGCGCGAGGCGGGGTCTCGTCAGTGGCCTATACCACTTGTACTCAGCGGCGGAAGTTGCCACCACCTTGACGTGGCGCGCGAGGCGGACGTTCCTGTGCCTCGTTGACCCGCAAGGGTCTGCCGTTCATCTGATAGCCATTCAATGCCTGGATCGCGGCCTGTGCTTCCGCCGTGCCCATCTCGACGAAACCGAAGCCGCGTGGCCTGCCAGTTTCGCGATCGCTGACGAGCTTGACTGATTGCACTGCGCCGTGACGTTCGAAAAGTACCTTCACGTCTTCGTCGGTCGCATTGAAGGGCAGATTGCCCACATAGATCGTCGTCATCAAAACGTCTCACTCAGAATCGGACAGCGGCAGTCGCGCACGACTGCATGTCGCGCTTGTGGAAGAAAATTACACCCAGCCCGATGCTACTCCCGCGCAATCTTGTCTGTAAACAGCGGCAGCGCAGCTGTGGCCGAGGCGCTATTCCTTGCGCTCAGTCTTGCCAGCCGCCGCGCCCTCTCGGGCCTCCATCGCGTCGCGGAAGACCGTCCAGCTGGTCTGATTGGGCCGCTTGTCATCGCTCGGCGGCGGTTCGCGCCAGGCCGGGTAGTCACTGGCAATCACGCGCTTCAGGACGTCCGACATGTCCTCGAAGCGGGCTAGTTTGCGCCCGGCCGTATGGAAATACATCGTGCCCACCCGGTCACCCATCTCCATCCAAGGCAGCCAGCCAGAGACGCGTACCCACCCGACTCGCACACTGGCGGATGGCTTGCGATCGTCCACCAGATCGGTGACATCCCCCATGAAGTTGAACATCTCTGTGGCGTGGTAGGTGCCACCGACGTACTTCTGATACTTGCCCTGCAGCGGGTTGTCATAAAACAGCGGGATGGTGGCCGTCAGCCACCACATATCGCCATTGACAGTGCCCGGCCAGGCGCTGGGTGAGCCATCGCGGCGCAACGGAAACGATGCTGGCTGGTTGACCGGGTCGTTAGCGGTCTGCATCACAGTCACCGTCTTGCCGGTCCAGGGGTTCTCCCAGACCTTGAGCACCTCGTTGGTTTTCGGGTCCAGATAGATCAGCAATTCACGGGAAACCATACGCCAGCCAGTGCCACGCGCTGGCTCGGTCACCGTCACGCATTGCCGGATGTTCATGCCTTCCACATTGAACAAACGGCGATCAGGTTCGCCCGGGACGCGAGAGTAGGCGCCACCATGCCAGTAGTAGGTGACTGGTACATTGTCCTTGAGTGAGCACTGAATCTTGCGCATGGCGAGCGTCACGCCCTCTGGCGTTGCCAGATCGAGCTTGCCCGCCGTTGCCGTAAACGTCGCTGCCAGAGCCAACGTAGTCATGATCGTTCTTGTAAAGCTGCTGAATCGCATCGGTGTCTCCATCGTGGGTTGTGCGCTTGGGCTACAGGTGGCCGTCGCGTTTGAGGTCCGCGTAGCTCGTCATCAATTCCGCGACGCGCGGATCGATCGTCGAGACGGGTGTCCGATCGCGACCCAACTCCGCAAGTATGCGTGCAGTGAACTGCGCCAGGTCGGCATTACGTGCGTCGCGCTCGGCGGCGTTCGATTCGTGCCGTTCGATCGCGTGCGGTGGCAGCACCTTGCGCTGCTCCAGTTCCGATTCCATGGTTTGCAGGCGTTCGCGCAGGATGTATACCTCGGCCGTCAGTGCGACGAGTGCGCCGACCAGATTGTCGTTCGGCAGCTGGTCGAGGAACAGCGGCTCCTCCCCGAGGACCGGACCCTCCAACAGAGCATTCTTCTGACTGGCACGCGGCGGCATGAGCTATTTCTCCAGCTGGTACAGATTCCAGTAGTTGGCATTCACGGCTGACTTCCCGGGTCGCAACACCGAGCGATTGAGGCGTTCGAACGGTTCGATGTGGATTCCGGTAAAGCCGATATCGCGCGCGATCGCGTCGATCGGCGTGTCGTACCAGGGTACCGAATAGGTTTCATTGTTCAGCCACGCGTGCGAGCGCTGCAGGACATTTTGAAACATGTCGCCCGGGCGCAGATCGAACTCGTGACCAGCAAACAACCCGCCCGGCCTCAGCACCCGATGAGCCTCGCGCAACAGGGCGGGCGTGTGTGCCGGCGGCAGCTCGTGCAGCATGAAATTGAAGAAAATAAGATCGAATGTATCGTCAGGGTAGTCGAGATGCTCCAGATCCTGCTGCGAGAGGAACAATTGCAGGCCGCGCTCACGTGCGCGCTGATGCGCTAGCTTCAGGCACGGCGCCGACAGATCGACGCCATGACACTCGGATTTCGGATGCAGATCCTTCCAGGTGATCAGCGCGGCACCATGGCCGGTGCCCCAATCGAGCACACGCGCGTAATCGCGATCCTGCGGCAAAGTGTCGAACAGCAGGCGGTAAATGCCGTTGGGGTCGGAGTGTGACGGCACGGTGGTCCGGCGGCCGATCTCGTAGCAGATGCCGTCCAGCTCGTCGTGAGTGACTCCGCCTGTATGCTGATGAAATGGGACATACTGAAAATATGGCGGCGGTGTGAGCGCAGGATCGAGTCGCAACTCATCCGGCGCTGCGCTAGCGGCTGCGGCATCGAGCCGTTCGAGCAGCGCCTCGCGTTGTGCCTGCACGGTGGCAAAGATACCGAGGTCCGGCCGGTGATACTTGAAGCGCTGCAGATGCCGAAACGCCCACGAGTAGAGCTGGAAGGGCAGCAGTTCGTCCATGATGGCCTCGGCCGCTTGTCGGTCTGGCGCGGCAGGCAGCGGCGCTGCGGCCGCTTCATACTGACCATACATCGCCACAACGAGCGGGCCTTCCATGAAGTTCCGCGCGGCCCTGAGAAACGCATGATAGCTGCGGAAATCGCGGCTCTCGTGCACCTCGAGTGGTGGTTGCTGTGGCGGATCTTTGAGTACGGCATTCATGATGGTCTACCCTCCGGGTGCAGGTTGCCATAGGCTGGGTCGTTCGCCAAACAACGGTAGGCATTGAGCGGAGCAAGAGTGCCAGACGAAGCTGTACATGAGATCGTCGCACCGCATGGCAGCCCACTGGCGGCGGCGGTGCTGGCCACGGCGGATCTCGAGCAGGCGCTCGATTTCTACTGTGAACGGATCGGGTTCGATGCCGGTCCTGTGCTGGACTGGCGCGATCCGGTGCTGGAGGTGCTCGCTGGCGCCCCTGCTGGCACCAGTGCGAGGACTTGCCTGTTGTCGTGCAGCGCTGATCCCGTCGGTCGTATTCTGTTGTTGCAGTTCACTGATCCCGCGGGTCGACCCTTGCCGGGCGCGCGCATCCAGGAGCAGGCCAATTCGCGTGCTGTGGGGCTGGCCAACCTCAACTTCTACGCTGCGGATCTCGCGGCGACGACTGCGGAATTCCGCGCGCATGGCTTTCAGTTCTGGACCGATCCCACCGTACACGACATGTCGGGTGCGGTCGGGAAACCGAGAGAGGTCCTGTTTTCCGGGCCCGACGGCGTCGCGATCAACTTCGTTGAGCTGGTGAGTGCCGACCCGGCAACCCGCATCGGGCAGATGCGCGCGTACGTTCTGCGCCATGGCCGCAATCGGTGCGGCTTCACCCCGGTCGTGACCACCTCGCACGTCGTGCGGTCGCTGAGCGCGGCCCGGATGTTCTATGAGCGCGTGCTCGGCATGCGGCCGCTGATCGATGTCGAGCTGGCGTCGCAGGAGTCGAACGCGTTCCTGCGTCTGCCGCCGGATGCGCGTACTCACGTCACGTTCATGCAAGGCAATCACATGTTCGGCAAGCTGGCGTTATCCGAGCCGCTCAACTATCTCGAGCAGTGTATCGACCTGACGCCGCGCGCTCGGGCACCCAACCATGGCTATCTGGCGCAAGTATTCGAGGTCGACGACATTGGTGCGGCGTACTGGGCCTGTCGTGAGATTGCGGCACCCGGGCTAACTGCGCCGACTGCGATCGACATACCTGGCTTCGGCGGTCGCCGTGGCTTCCTGGTGCACACGCCAGGCAGTGGTGCGCGCCAATGGCTGCTCTCCCGGACCTAGCGTTGGCCCGATCAGGCGCCGGACCTGAGCGCCGTCCACAGCGTCCACAGTCCGATCGCAATGAATCCCGCGCCGGCGATCATCGTGAGATAGCGCGTATCGATGTATCTGGCGACCCAGGCACCAGCCAGCACCCCGATGGCTGAGGCGACGATCAGCGCGCTGGCCGCCGCCAGGAACACGCCGAGCGGCGTCATCGTGCCACGGGCTGCGAACAGCATGGTCGCGAGCTGCGTCTTGTCGCCCAGCTCGGCGAGGAACACGCTGCCAAATACCAGCGCGAAGGTCTTCAGATCCATGGATTGCTACGGACGGTCGTTACTCGAGATAGGCGTAACCATTGAGTTCGCCTTCATAGAAGCGCTTGATGCTCTGCGCCTCCGCCAGCGACATGCGATTGTCACGTACGGCGCGCTCGCAGTCGCGCGATACGGCCGGCAGCAGATCGGCGACATCGTACTCCATGTACTCCAGCACCTTGTTAGCCGTGTCGCCCTTGACGACTTCCTCGATCCACCAGTCGCCATCATCATGGAAGCGCACATGGACGACGTGCGTGTCGCCGAACAGGTTGTGCAGATCGCCGAGGGTTTCCTGGTAAGCGCCTACCAGAAAGGCCGCGAGGAAGTACTCGTCATCGCGATTGATGGCGTGCAGCTCGAGTGTGCGCTTGATCTCGCGCGGGCTGACGAAGCGATCGATCTTGCCGTCCGAGTCGCAGGTGATGTCGGCGAGCACGCCCTTGCGCGTGGGCTTTTCGTCGAGACGGTGGATCGGCATGATGGGAAACAGCTGATCGATCGCCCAACTGTCGGGCAGCGACTGGAACACCGAGAAATTGCAGAAGTAGATGTCGGACAGAATAGTCTCGAGGGTTTCGAGTTCCTCGGGGATCTGATCGAGTTTGCGCGTCAGGTCGCGGATCTTCGCGCAGGTGGCCCAGTACAGGCGCTCGGTCAGGCCACGCATTTCAAGCGACAAGAGGCCCAGGCTGAACATCTGCAAGGCCTGATCGCGCGCGACGATCGCATCGTGGTAGCACTCGACGACGCGGCGTTCAGTGACAGTGCGATAGGCGTCCAGCAAATCCCGTACTGGCGCCGCGAGCTCGCCATCCTTGAATGATTCGTCTTCGCGGCCGCTGACCTTGAATTGATCCAGCATGGTGGAACCCAGCGTATTGAAGATCAGTACGCTGTGGTGCGCTGCAATCGCGCGCCCGGACTCGCTGACGATCATCGGATGCGGAATGCCGCGCTCATTGCAGACGCTCGCGATTCGGTAGACCACGTCGCTGGCATATTCGTTCAAGGTGTAGTTCATCGACGAAGAAAAATTGGTACCGCTGCCGTCGTAGTCGACGCCCAAGCCGCCACCGACGTCGATGTACTGCAGGCCGGCGCCCAGCAGTTTCAGCTCCGCGTAGACGTGCGCCAGCTCGGTGATTGCGTTCTTTACGCGACGGATGTCCTGTAGCTGACTACCGGGATGACAGTGCACCAACTGCAGACAGTCGAGCATGTCGCGCTCGCGGAGGATGGCTACCAGCTCGAGAATCTCGGTCGTAAACAGCCCGAACTTGGACTTGTCGCCGGCCGAATCGCGCCACTTCCCGGAGCCTTCGCTGGCGAGTTTCACGCGCACGCCGATTTTCGGCCGCACCGAGTATTTCGCCGCATGCTTGAGTATCAGTGGCAGCTCGGAAAAATTCTCGACCACCGGGATGATCGGCCGACCGAGCTTGGTAGCGATGATGACCGCCTCGATGTAGCTGTCGTCTTTGAAGCCATTGCAGATGATCAGTCGGTCCGTGGACCCTGCGGTCATCGCCATGACAGCTAACAACTCGGGTTTGCTGCCGACCTCCAGACCGAAGCCATGCGGCTCTCCGTAACGGTACACTTCCTCGACCACCAGGCGCTGCTGGTTCACTTTGATGGGGAACACCGCGGCATAGCGGTTCTCGTACTCGTTCTCGGCGATGGCTCGATCGAAAGCGCCGCGCAGGTGCTGCAGGCGATGGGCGAGTATGTCCGAGAAACGCACGACCAGCGGCGCCGTGAACTCGCGCTCCTTCAGCCCCTGCACGACCTGGTACAGATCGATCTCGCGCGCCGGATTCATGTCGGGGCGAACCACGACATGGCCGGCATCGTTGACCGAGAAATAGCCTTTGCCCCAGGCGTCTACCTGATAGAGCTCGATGGAATCCGCCACCGACCAGCCATTCGACCCAGCCGGTTTGCCAGCGGCTGCTCCGGCTTTCGCTTTCATTTCCTGCGCCACGAGTTAGTCTGCCCCAAATGCAAATGGCCAGCGCGCGAACACGCCAGCCATGTAAGAGATCTAGTGTGCACGATACCAGCGCGCGGGCAGGTTGGCGAGTTCGCTCACGAGCTCGTGGCAACCGGGCGAGTCGGGTCGCGGATCCACTCGCTCCAGGAGCCTGCGTAGAGCCGCGCGCCGAGCAGTCCGGCGTGCTCGAGCGCCAGCAGGTTGTGGCAGGCGGATACCCCAGAGCCACACATCGCGATCGTCCGCGCCGGTGAAGTGGCGCCGAGAGTTGTTAGCCATGCGGCCCGCAAAGCCTCGCGCGGCAGAAAATTCCCGTCGGCCGCCAGATTGCGTGTGAAAGGATGATTGGCCGCGCCGGGGACGTGCCCGGCAACCGGATCGATCGTTTCGTTGAGTCCGGCGTAGCGCTCGGCGCTGCGCGCGTCGACCACGAGTTCACGCTCGAGCCCCCGCGCTGCCTCGACCTCGGCGGCCGTGGCGACCGCGCCGACTGCGACTCGCGCGACGAACGATCGCTGCGTTGGCCGACTCACCTGCTGTTCCACTGCCAGGCCTGCCTGACGCCACGCGCTCCAACCGCCGTCCAAAAGCGCTACCCGTGGATGACCTAGCCAACGGAGTAGCCACCAGGCGCGCGCTGCATACATCCCATTGCCCTGGTCGTACACGATCACCTGCGCATCGTTGCCGACGCCGAGCTCACCCAGACGCTGGGCCAGTAGCTGGGGGTCGGGTAACGGGTGACGGCCGGTTGCCGGCGTAACGGCTCCGGACAAATCGCGCTCGAGATGTGCGTACTGCGCGCCGGGTACGTGCGCCTCGGCGTAGTCGGTCGCTCCCCACAGCGGTCGGGCGAGGTCGAAGCGGCAGTCGAGTATCGCAACGTGCGGTTGCGCGATGAGGTCCGCAACCTGGGCAACCGAAACCAGTGTCTGGAAGTGCTTCATGAGCGCTGATTCTACCCACGCTAGTCGCTACAATCCGCCTGCGATGACAATTCACGTCTATTGGGCCAGTGGCAGTCCCTATTCTTGGCGCGCCTTGCTGGCGCTCGAATTCAAGGGCGTGCCCTATGTGAGCCACCAGCTGCAGCTCTCCAAGCAGGAGCACAAGTCTCCCCAGATGCTGGCCATGACGCCGCGCGGCCGGTTGCCTGTCCTCAAGCACGATGACTATGTCGTGTTCGAGTCACTGGCGATTCTCTATTACCTGGATCTCAAGTATCCCGAGCCGCCGTTGTTCGGACGTTCAGCGGAGGAAGCCGGCGTGATCATGCGGGTAATCGAGGAATACCAGGCGTATGCGGAAGAGCACCTGATGGGAATCGTGGAATCGGTGTTCAGTTCGCGGGGAGCGCCGTTGCCGGAAGGGATTACCGACGCCATGCATGTGGTCGCGAGCGAGGCACGCACCATCGAAGCTCGGCTGTCCACCAAGGGTGATTGGATCGTCGGGGAAGCTGTGTCCGCGGCGGATCTGATGATATTCCCGAGCATTCGGTTGTTGTTGCGGGCGCTGGCACAACCCGCGGCGCGCGAGTTGTCAGCGCGCTTCCTGCCACTGGCCACCAACTATCCGGCGCTGGGGCGCTGGCTCGACCGAATGCAATCGCTGCCCGGCTTCGAGCGTACGTATCCGCCGCACTGGCGCGAGCCCGGCTAGCAACTCGCATCCCCTCGCACATTTACCGGGTGGCGCTGGCCGCCCTGCGTTGTTAACCTTGTCCCTTTGCACGTGCAAGCGGAGTGCCCATCATGGCTCACAAGGTTCATGTCGAGTTTCCTGGCCGTATTCTCATGGTTGGCTGTGGCAGCATTGGTCAGGGAGTACTGCCGCTCATCTTGCGGCACATCGGCATACCGAAAGAGCGCATCACCATTATCGCTGCGGACGAGCGTGGTCACGTGGCCGCGGATTCCATGGGCGTCAAGTTCATCAAGGAAGCGCTCACCCGTGACAATTATCGGCGCGTGCTCGAGCCGTTACTCGGTCGTGGCGACTTCCTGCTGAACGTGTCGGTCGACGTGTCGAGCATCGCGCTCATCAGATATTGCTGGGAGCGCGGTGCGATGTATCTCGACACCTGCATCGAACCGTGGCCCGGTGGCTACACGGATCCCAGCATCCCGCATTCGCGCCGCACCAACTATGCGTTGCGCGAAGAGGCGCTGGCCTTGCGCAAAGAAGCCACCGATAAGACACCGACCACGATCATCACGCACGGCGCCAACCCCGGCCTGGTATCGCACTTCATCAAGCAGGCGCTGGTCAACATCGCGGGAGACGTCGGCGTCGACGTGCAGCAGCCGACCAGTCGTGCGGAGTGGGGCGCACTGGCGCACAAGCTCGGTATCAAGACCATTCACGTGGCTGAGCGCGACACGCAGAACACGGTCAAGCCCAAGATGGTCGACGAATTCGTCAACACCTGGTCCGTCGACGGTTTCGTCAGCGAGGGGATGCAGCCCGCCGAGCTCGGCTGGGGGACGCACGAACGGAATTTTCCGGCCGATGGCAAACGCCATGATTATGGCTCCGGCGCCGCAATCTTTCTGATGCAGCCCGGAGCGGCCACACGGGTGCGCACGTGGACGCCAAAGGCGGGGCACATCCACGGGTTCCTGATTACGCACTCCGAGTCCGTTTCGACGGCTGACTACTACACCGTGATGCAGGACGGCAAGGTGGCGTACCGGCCAACTTGTCACTACTCCTACCATCCCTGCGATTCAGCGGTGGTATCGCTGCATGAGTTCGCCGGACGCAATTGGCATCTGCAGAGCCGGCAGCGCATCCTGATGGACGAGATTCTCGATGGTATCGATGAGTTGGGCGTCTTGTTAGCCGGGCACAAACGGAACGCCTATTGGTACGGCTCGCAGCTGTCCATCGAAGAGGCACGCAAGCTCGCGCCGTTCAACAATGCCACCAGTCTGCAGGTCACCGTTGCCTGCCTCGCGGGTATGGTTTCGGCGATGGAGAACCCGACTCGCGGCCTGCTGGAGCCGGAGGATCTGGATTTCGAGCGCAATCTCGAGATCTGCAAGCCATATCTGGGGCCAGTCGTTGGCAAGTACAGCGACTGGACGCCGTTGCATGATCGCGAGCGACTATTCCCGGAAGATCTCGACAAATCTGATCCGTGGCAGTTCAAGAACGTGCGCGTCGTCGGCTGACAGCCGGCGCTCGCGCGCTCGTCATTCGTAGTCGATCGCGACGATCACGTAGGCGCGTGCACCTGCCGGCAGTTGCACGCGCACTTCGTCGTCGAGCCGTTTGCCGAGCAGCGCGCGCGCCAGCGGCGCGTCCAGGCTGATGTAGTCGTTAGCCATGTCGAACTCATCGGGCCCGACGATACGATGGCGCACGCTGTTGCCGCTATCGTCCTCGAGCGTCACCCAGGCGCCGAAGAACACCCGGCGGCGATCGCTAGGCGGCTGCTCGACGATCACCATGCCGTCGAGTCGCTTACGCAGGAACCGCACGCGTCGATCGATCTCACGCAGCCGTCGCTTGCCGTAGGTGTACTCGGCATTCTCGGAGCGATCGCCCTGCGCAGCGGCTTCACTGACCGCCTGCGTGACGGCCGGACGCTCGATTCGCCATAACGCATCCAGCTCCGTTTTCAGTCGGGCAGCGCCGGCCGGTGTGATGAACTGCGAGCCAGCGGCTGTGGGTGGTCGATAACGTGTCATATGACTGATCGGTGTGGTTTCGTGAGCTGAGTCTCACCGCAAGTGAGCGCGACTGGTCGCAGCTGTGCGGCTCCTCACAGCCCGTCCCGGCGCCGCTCCGTAGCATTCAGGCCATGAGCGCGCGCTACTACACGCACTTCGTCACCGAGTCGAATGAGACCCGGCACGCACACGAGTGGAGCGGTGTCGTAGAGCTCACGCACCCGCTGGCACAGGCGCGCAGCTCGTCGGAACTGCGCCGGCTGCTGGCCCGCAACTTCGAGCTCGATGCCGAGGATATCAGGATCCTGCAACTCGCTCGCGTGCACTGAATCCCCTAGCGGACTTCTTTCCCTTCATCGAAAGTCCGCCTTCCTGAGCCCCAAGCTCGCCCAGAGCCTGGGGCTTTTTTTTATACTGGGAGCACTAAAGCCAATTCGTTGGCCCGGTCCCTGGGGATAGCCATGTTGAACAAACTGCCCGTCGTGATTCTGGTCGCGACGCTCACTGCCTGCGCCGCATCGAAGACGGCCGCACCACCGCCTGAAGCCACCTCGCCAGCCGTGGCCGAGACCGTGACTGCGCCCTCCGGTCTCGATTTGGCGGGCTTCGATCGCAGTGTTCGGCCGCAGGACGATCTGTATCGCTTCGTCGGCGGTACGTGGCTGCGCACGACGCCGATACCGGCCGACAAGTCCGATTACGGCACGTTCACGCGCCTCGCCGACGATGCTGAAGCGAGCATCCGCGATCTCGTCGTGGAGCTTGCTCAGCGGCCAGATCTGCCGATGGGCTCGGGTGAGCAGAAGATCGGCAATTTTTTCGCGGCTTTCATGGACACGCAGCAGATTGCAAGTGTTGGACTGCAGCCGCTCGCTGCGCCGCTCGCCCGCATTGCCGCAATCCGTACGACGCGCGATGTCGTACGCTTCATGGGCGCGTCGCAGCGTCTGGGTGTGGCGCACCCACTCGCGTTCTTCGTGTCGCCAGACGCGCGCGACTCGTCGCGCTACCTGGCCGCGCTCTATCAGAACGGACTCACGATGCCGGATCGTGACTACTACCTCGAGCAGGGCCCGAAGTACGTTGCCTTTCGAGCCGCCTTCGTGGCGTACGTGGAACAGCTGCTGGCCGCCGCCGGTGAGCCGGATGCGGCCGATGCCGCCCAGCGAATCGCCGCACTCGAGACCACCCTGGCGCAGGCACACTGGACCAAAGTGCAGAACCGCGATCCGGTGAAGTCTTACAACAAACTGTCGCTGGCGGAACTACGCAGACTGGCACCGCAAATCGACTGGTCGGCATTGCTCGAGGGGCTGGGCGCCACGCCTGGCACGATGGATGTCAATCAGCCGAGTTATGTGGCAGCTGTCGGCAAGCTGGTAAGGAGCGTCCCGGTGCCAGTCTGGCGCGCGTATTTCAAATTCCATCTGCTGGATGAATACGCGCCGTACCTGGCGCCGCAGTTCGAAGCGCTGCACTTCGGCTTTCACGGGCGCATCATGCAGGGCATGACGGAGCAGCCGCCTCGCTGGCAGCGCGCCGTGCAGACGATGGACAGTGTGATGGGCGAGCTGTTAGGTCAGCAGTATGTGGCCCGTGAGTTCGCGGCCGCAGACAAGGCACGGGTACAGGTGCTGGTAGGCAATCTGCTCGCGGCATTTGGCGCGTCGATCGATCAACTCGACTGGATGGGACCGGAAACCCGGGCGGCCGCACGGGAAAAACTCGCGAAGATCAGCGTCAAGATCGGCTATCCCGATGTCTGGCGGAACTACGCTGCGCTGGTGGTCACGGATACCGATCTCGTCGGCAACATGCGGCGCGCCGCCGAGTTCGAGATCAACCGCCAGTTGGGGCGCATCGGCCGGCCCGTTGATCGCACGGAATGGTTCATGACACCCCAGACCGTCAACGCCTACTACAGCCCCAGTCACAATGAGATCGTCTTTCCAGCCGCGATTCTGCAGCCACCGTTCTTCGATGCTGACGCGGATGATGCGGTGAACTACGGTGGTATTGGTGCAGTCATCGGGCACGAGATCAGCCATGCGTTCGACGATCAGGGTCGTCAATACGATGGCGACGGCAACCTGCGTGACTGGTGGGCGTTCGAGGATGGCGTGCGGTTCAAGAAGCGCGCGAGTCAACTCGTAGCGCAATATGGCAGCTTCACGGTGCTGCAAGGTCGTAAGCTCAACGGCGAGTTGACGCTTGGTGAGAACATCGGCGATCTGTCGGGCCTCGCCGTGGCGTTCAAGGCCTATCGGCTGTCACTGCAAGGCGCGGAGGCGCCAGTCATCGATGGCTTTACCGGGCCGCAAAGATTCTTTCTGGGCTGGGCCCAGGTCTGGCGCCGCAACTATCGGGAGGAGGAGCTGCTGCGACGCGTGCTTACTGATCCGCATAGCCCCAGTGAGTTCCGCGCGAACGGCACCGCCAGCAATCTCGACGCGTTTCAGGAAGCTTTTGCTCTGCAACCTGGCGACAAGCTGTATCGGCCGCCCGGCGAGCGTGTCAAAATCTGGTGAGTTCGGTCCGTACAGTGGCCAATAGTCAGGGAGAGATTTATGCGTAGAGTCATTGCCGCCGTTGCACTCGCAGTCCTGAGCCTCGGTTTGACGGGCTGCGGCTACAACACCTTGCAACAGCAGGACGAGGCTGTGAAGGCTGCCTGGTCCGAAGTCGTCAACCAGTATCAGCGACGTGCGGACCTGATTCCGAATCTGGTGGCCACCGTGAAGGGATTTGCTGCGCAGGAGCAGAGCGTTCTGGTCGGTGTCACGGAAGCGCGCGCCAAGGCCACTTCGATGCAGGTGACACCGGAAACACTGAACGATCCGGCAGCCCTGCAAAAATTCCAGGAAGCGCAGGGCCAGTTGGGTAGTGCGCTGAAGAGTCTGCTGGTGGTCGTGGAACGTTATCCAGACCTCAAGTCCGACGCTAATTTTCGCGACTTGCAGGCCCAACTCGAAGGGACTGAAAACCGCATCACGGTGGCGCGCAATCGATTCATCGAAGCGGACCAGACCTACAACACGACTGTCAGACAGTTCCCGTCCAACCTGACGGCCATGCTATTCAAGTTTGCGGTCAAGCCGAACTTCACGGTGGAGAACGAAGCCGCCATCGCGCAACCGCCGACGGTCGACTTTGGTGCGCCAGCCACACCGGCGCCTGCTCCCACTCCGGTGCCCACGCCGACCAGCTAACGACTGGGTTGCATTGGCGATGTTCCATAGCCTGACTGCGCGGCGGATGGCGCTGCTCGCCGGCGCCTGCGCAGCCTGGCTGATTGCACCGCTGGTGCTGGCGCAGGGGTTGGTCGCCATCCCAGCGTATGAGGCGCGGGTCATCGATCTCACCGGCACGCTCACGGCTGAACAGCAGGGCGCGCTCGAGGGCCGCCTGGCGGAGTTCGAGGCGCGCAAGGGCTCACAGATTGCCGTGCTCATGTTGCCCAGCACCAAGCCGGAGGACATCGCGCAGTTCGGCATCCGGCTGGCCGATGCCTGGAAACCCGGGCGCGCGAAGGTGGATGACGGCGCCATTTTGATAGTTGCCAAGGACGATCGGCGTCTGCGTATCGAGGTCGGCTACGGGCTCGAGGGCGTGCTGCCCGACGCCACCAGCAAGCGCATCATCGAAGAGACCATCAAGCCGCTGTTCAAGCAGAACGATTTCTACGGCGGCATCAGCGCCGGGCTCGACCGGATGATGCAGGTGGTCGACGGCGAACCGCTGCCGCCGCCCGATCCCAGCTGGGAACGGACCGGCTCGATCCTCGAATTGCTGCCGTTCCTGTTCGTCGCCGTGCTCATTGGCTCGGTCATTTTGCGATCGATCTTCGGTCGCGCGCTGGGGTCGTTGCTCACTGGTGGCGCCACCGGGATGCTCGTGTGGCTGGTCAGCTCGATCCTCGGCATTTCGATTGCGGCCGGCTTGCTGGCGTTGTTCTTCTCGCTCGTGATGAGTTCGCTCGGCGGCGGTCGATGGTCGAGCAGTCCGCATCGGGGCGGTTGGCGCGGCGGCGGCTGGGGTGGCGGCGGGTTCGGCAGTGGTGGCTTCGGCGGCGGCGGGTTCGGCGGCGGCGGTGG
>Ga0116152_10002522_pt1 | contig 14897 bp, 12 predicted proteins | sample AD_UKC119_MetaG_FD_89894 | JGI IMG/M metagenome (GOLD analysis project Ga0116152, IMG submission 89894) | Active sludge microbial communities of municipal wastewater-treating anaerobic digesters from Hong Kong - AD_UKC119_MetaG | ecosystem: Engineered > Bioreactor > Anaerobic > Digestate... | reverse complement strand
GCCCGGCCGCAACTGGGCGCGCACGTCGTCGGTGAGCAGGGTCTGGCCGCCTTCGGCCAGCGCGGCCACGCGGCTGGCCAGGTGGATGGCCACGCCATGCGCGCCGCCGCCCCGGCGGTCGCCGGCCTCGGTGGGGTCGGAAGCGACCTTGCCCGAATGCAGGCCCACGCGCAGCACCAGGCCGCCGGCGCGCGCCGGGAACTCGCGCTGCAGGGCCAGCGCGGCGCGGCAGGCACCCTCGGCATGGTGTTCCATCGCCACGGGCACGCCGAACAGGGCCATGATGCCGTCGCCCAGCGTGCGCAGCACGGTACCGCCCTGCGCCTCGACCACGGCGACCATGCGCTCGATGGCCGGCTGCAGGCGCTGCATGGCCTGCTCCGGGTCGAGCGCGGCGATCTGCTCGGTGGAGCCGGCGACGTCGGCAAACAGGATGGTGGCCGGCTTGACCTCGCCCCACGAGGGATGGCGCGGCGGCTCCGACGGTGCCTGGGCCTCAGGCGCTGCCGCCACCGGCTTGCCGCAGGCCGAGCAGAAACGCGCACCCGGCTCGCAGGTCGCGCCGCAATGGGCGCAGGCGGTGCTCAGAGCCGTGCCGCAGGCGGCGCAAAAGCGCGCACCCTGCGGGTTGGCGAACCGGCACTTGGGGCATTCCATGCGCCGAATGTTACGCGGGTAGCATCGCGTTTCGCTGACGTCATCCCCAAAACTGGGGAAAGACCTACCAGCGCGCGGGCAGGGTCTTGAGCAGCACCAGGCGCTTGTCGCGCAGGGTGATGTAGCCGCCGGTTTCCAGATCCTTCATCAGGCGGCTGACCATCTCGCGCGAGCAGGCCAGGTGGTTGGCGATCTGCTGGTGCGTCATGCGTTCGCCCAGCACGCGCTCGCCCTGCGCGTCGGCCGGGCCGGCCAGCTGGTCGAGCAGGCGGGTGAGCCGGCCGTAAACATCGATCAGCGCCACGGCGCGCGCGTTCTCGGTGGCCAGGCGCGCGCGGCGGATCAGCTTCGCCATCAGCACCAGGGCGAAGTCGGGCTGTTCGGCGATGTAGCCCAGCAGCACGTCGCGGGTGATCACGGCGCAGACGGTGGTCTCGAATGCCTCCACGCTGGCCGAGCGCGAGCCGCCGTCGAGCGACATCTCGCCCACGTACTCGCCCACGCCGTACAGACCCAGCGTCAGCTCCTTGCCGGAGGCGTCGGACAGGAAGGCGCGCAGGCGGCCGGAGCGCACGACGTACAGGGTATCGCCGCGCTCGCCTTCCTGGATGATGAGGGTGCCGCGCCGGTAGCGCCGCTCGGCGCCGCGCGCGGCCAGCCGCTCCAGATGCGCCGCGCTGGAGCTTTCGGCAACATTCAGGCTGGCCGGCGACCAGGCAGTGGCGGCGGAGGGCATGCCTCATCATACTGAGGCCGGCTGACGGCCGCAGCCAAACCCCCGGCGGTGTACCGGGCAGTTGATGCGGCCGGCGGAGCAGGAGCCCGCGCCGAGCCTCAGCCGGCCAGCGGGCGGCCGGTGCGCAGCGCCGGCACCACCGGCGGCAGCGCCATCACGCGCTGCACCAGCTGGCGGATGCCGCCGGCGCCGGTCTTGTCGCGCAGCGAACGCACCTGGGTGCGCACGGTGGATTCGGCCACGCCGTGCTCGGCGGCGATCTCGTCGACCTCCATGCCTTCGCACAGGCCGCGCAGCACCGATTCCTCGGTGGGCGTGAGGCCGTGCACGCGGGCGAACATGGGCAGCGCCAGGCTTTGGCCCACGCGCTGGCGCGCCATGACCAGCAGCACGGCCGGCGCGTCGCCTTCCAGCGGATGGGCCAGCGGGATCAGCGCCACCGGCAGGTTGTGCCCGCCATGCGCCAGGTAGAGCAGCTTGCGGCGGCCCTGATGAGCGCCTTCGATGGCGGCCTGCAACTGGGCCGTCAGCTCGGCCGAGCAGCCGATGATGCATTCGTCGTAGGTGGCGATCAGCCGGGCCGAGGCCAGCTCGTGCCGGGCCAGGTGGTTGGCGTGGCAGATGCGGCCGTCGGCGGCCACCAGCACCAGGCCGTAGTCGATCTCGTCGAGCAGGCGCAGCAGGAAATCGCTGGAGAGCAGGCCCTGGCCCACTTCCGGGTCGCCGAACAGCCCGAAGGCGGAATGACGTGCTTCGCTGGAAAAGATGGCGGTTTGCATGACTGGCCCTCCTGGATGGGTTGGTGATCCGATGGGTGCAGTCTAGAAATACCCCGCCCTCGCCACGAGGAACTGATGAACAGCCGGTTTGTGATCTATTCACATGGCGGGCGGGGCACGAATCTCCCCTTACGGCGCCCCCGCCGCGCGCAACGCCTCAGCCGCCGCGCACGAAGGGGTTGTGGCGCCGCTCCTCGCCGAAGGTGCTTTCCGGGCCGTGGCCGGGGATGAACACCGTGTCGTCGCCCATCGGCCACAGGCGCTCGTGGATGCTGGCGATCAGCTGGCCGTGGTTGCCGCCGGGAAAATCGGTGCGGCCGATGCTGCCGTTGAACAGCACGTCACCCACGAAGGCGCGCTTCGCCTCGGCGGAATGGAACACCACATGGCCCGGCGTGTGGCCCGGGCAGTGGCGCACAGTGAGCTTGCACTCACCCACCTGCACGGTATCGCCGTCCTGCAGCCAGCGCGTGGGGGTGAATTTCTCCACCTGCGGGAACCCGAACATGCGGCCCTGCTCGGCCAGCCCGTCGATCCAGAACTGATCACCCGGGTGCGGGCCGACGATGGGCAGCCCGTGCCGGCGGCTCAGCTCCGCCGTGCCGCCGGCGTGGTCGATGTGGGCGTGGGTGAGCCAGATCTGCTCCAGCTGCAGGCCCAGATCGCGCACGGCGGCCTCGATCTTCGGCAGATCACCGCCCGGGTCGATGACAGCGGCCTTCTTCGTGGCGTCGCACCAGACGATGGAGCAGTTCTGGGCAAACGGGGTGACAGGAATGGTCAGGTAGCGCAGCATGGGTTCACGCGATCAATCAACGCGCCTATTGAACCGCAAATCCAGCCACGACCACGGGCCTTCATCTCCCGTGGCCGCGAAGCCCGCCCATCGAACGGCCGCGGAGCGGGCCACCCAGGGGGCCGCCGCCGGAAGCCGCTCGGTGGGGCGTCCTGTTCCGCCGCCGCGACCGGTGCGCCGGACAGACGGGGGCTATCCCGTGTTCCTCAACGCCGTCGCAATGCCGTTGATGGCGATGTGGATGCCGCGCTGCAGGCGCTCGCCGCCCTGGCCGGCGCGGTGGCGGCGCAGCAGCTCGACCTGCAGGTGGTGCAGCGGATCGATGTACGGAAAGCGGTGGCGGATGGAACGTGCCATGGCCGGGTTGGTGGCCAGCCGCTCGTGCTGGCCGGTGATCAGCGCCAGCGCGTCGGCGGTGAGGCGCCATTCGCGCTCGATGGCGGTGAACACCTTGCGGCGCAGGCGCGCGTCGGGCACCAGGGCGTTGTAGACGCGCGCCAGCCCCAGGTCGCTCTTGGCCAGCACCATGTCGATGTTCGACAGCAAGGTGTTGAAGAACGGCCAGGATTGATACATTTCTTGTAGCAGCCTGCGCCTGTCCTGTATGGGCAAACCGCCTTTTTCATGCAAAAACTCGTGCACCGCGCCACCCAGGCCGAACCAGCCCGGCAGCGTGACGCGGCACTGCCCCCAGCTGAACGCCCAGGGAATGGCGCGCAGATCCTGGATGCTGGCCAGCGCCTTGCGCGAGGCCGGGCGCGAGCCGATGTTGAGCTGCGCGATCTCCTTCAGCGGCGTGGCGTGCATGAAGTAGTCGGTGAAGCCCGGCGTGTCCATCACCAGCGCGCGGTAGCTGCGCATGCTGGCTTCGGCCAGTTGCTCGGCCGCCTGCAGGAACGCCTCCGGTACGTCGTGGCGCGCGGGCTTGAGCGAGCTTTCCAGCACCGCCGCCACCAGCGTTTCCAGGTTGCGGCGGCCGAGTTCGGGGTTGGCGTACTTGGCGCCGATCACCTCGCCCTGCTCGGTCAGGCGGATCTGGCCGCGCACCGTGCCCGGCGGCTGCGCCAGGATGGCCTGGTAGCTGGGCCCGCCGCCACGGCCCACGGTGCCACCGCGGCCGTGGAACAGGCGCAGCCGCAGCGGCGCGCGGCCGGCCCGGCGGTCGGCCCGCTCGCGTTCGTCAAACAGCGCGGCCAGCGCCACCTCCACCCGATAGAGCGACCAGTTGCTCATCAGGATGCCGCCGTCCTTGTTGCTGTCGGAATAGCCCAGCATCACCTCCTGCGTGCCGCCGCTGGCGCGCAGCATGTCGGCCACGCCGGGCAAGGCCAGGAACTCGCGCATGATGGCCTCGGCGCGCCGCAGGTCGGCGATGGTTTCGAACAGCGGCACCACCATCAGCCCGGCGCGCGCAGGCTCGGTGGTGCCCTCGGCCAGCGTGCCCTGCAGCAGGCCGATCTCCTTTTGCAGCAGCAGCACCTCGAGCAGGTCGCTCACCTCCTCGGTGTGGCTGATGATGGCGTGGCGCACGGCGGGCGCGCCCAGCGCCTCGCGCAGGGCCTGCGCGGTCTCGAACACCGCCAGCTCCTTGACGGCCAGCGCGCTGTAGCCGGCGCGCGGCACGCGCAGCGGTCGCGGGTCGGCCAGCAGGCGCAGCAGCAGCGCGCGGCGGGCCGCTTCGTCCAGCGCGGCGTAGTCGGGGCAGACGCCGGCGGTGGCGAGCAGCTCGGCCACCACGGCCTCGTGCTGGTCGGAGCTCTGGCGCAGATCGACGCTGGCCAGGTGAAAGCCGAACACCTGCACCGCGCGCTGCAGCGCGTGCAGCCGCCCGCCGGCCAGCGCGCCGGCACCGCTGGCGCGCAGCGAGGCGTCGATCACGCGCAGCTCGGCCAGCAGCTCGCCGACGCTGGCGTAGGGCGGCGCCTCGCCCGCCGGCGCGTGCTCGGGCAGGCCGCCAGTGAGCCGCTGCCGGGTGGCCGCCAGCCGCGCGTAGATGGCCGAGAGCACGCGGCGGTAGGGCTCGTCCTGCCGGTGCGGGTTGTGGTCGGGCGACTGCTGCGCCAGCGCCGCCAGCTCGGGCGAGACGTGGATCAGCAGGCCGGACAGCGGCAGCTCCGCGCCCAGCGCGTGCACCTCGGCGAGGTAGTGGGCCAGTGCCAGGTCGGCCTGGGCGGTGAGCGCCTCGCGCAGCGTGCCGGCGTCGACGTTGGGGTTGCCGTCGCGGTCGCCGCCCATCCAGTGGCCCATGCGCAGGAAGGGCGCCACGTCGGCGCCCGGCAGGCGCTGTTCCAGCCGCTCGTACAGGCGCGGGATCTCCGTCAGGAAGGTGCTGCGGTAATAGCCGAGCGCGTTCTCGATCTCGTCGCGCACGGTGAGCCGGGCGTCGCGCAGCAGACGCGTCTGCCACAGGCGCAGCACGTGGGCGCGCAGGCCGGCCTCGTTGGCGGCCAGCTCGGCCTGGCTGCTGGCCTGGGCGGCGCGGCGGTCGGCCGCGGGCAGGCCGGCGGGCACGGCCAGCGCGCGCTGGCGGATGGCGTCGCGCTCGGTCAGCAGCTCGGAGATGCCGCGCTCGGCCAGCATCACGCTCTGGCGCTGCACTTCGGTCGGGTGGGCGGTGAGCACGGGCGAGACTTCGGCGCCCGCCAGCAGATTTGCCGTGGTCTGGCGCGACACGCCACGCTGGCGCAGCGTGGCCAGGGCTGACTCCAGGCTGCCCGGCTGCACGTGGCTCAGGCGCTCGTGCCACATCCGGCGGCGGATGTGCTGGCGGTCCTCGGCCAGGTTGGCGAGGTGGCTGAAGTAGGTGAAGGCGCGGATCACGCTGAGCATCTGCTCGACCGAGAGGCCGCGCAGCACGCGGTGCAGCCGGCGCTCGGCCGCGGCGTCGCCGCTGCGGCGGTAGGCGACGGAGAGGCGCCGGACCTGCTCGACCAGCGCGAAGGCATCCTGCCCCTCCTGCTCGGCAATGGTGTCGCCCAGCAGGCGCCCCAGCAGGCGGATGTCGTCTTGCAGCGGATCGGTGGCGGCGGGCTTGCGTGTCATGCGCCGACTTTAGCGCCACTCTGTCCCGACCACCGTACCAGCTGGAAATTTGGATGAAATCGTGGTTTTGCCCAGGTGTGGCGGGCGCAGGCAGCTATTGAAAGCGTAGTGTTTCTGGTTGCGCCGCAGGCCGGGAGGTGCGCCCGGCGGCGCACCTACTTTTCTTTGTGTCGCCAAAGAAAAGTGGGCAAAAGAAAGGCGACCCCACTGGCCGTGTCCCTACGCTTCGCTGCGGGCAACCTGCGATGCTCGTGCGCGGGGCGGCGCTGCGGAACTCGCTGCGCGCCCCGAAGGGCGCTCCGCTCGGACAGCCGCAGCGAGTCAGAGCACGAAGCATGGTCTTGCTGCGCAGCCCATGCCCGCCCCACGCCCTGCGCTTCTCGGCACGGCCAGAGGGGATTGGGAGAGAACACGGCCATCGCTTCGCTCGGCCTCAAGGAAGCCACAGGCCGCTCGGCAAGAACTGGCGCTCTCAAAAGGCCGCGGAGCAGGCCATGCCAGCGACCGCCGTGGCCGGGCTTGTACCGGCCACTGGCGGTGTCCCCCCTCGCGTAGCAGAGGGGGGAAGGCGCGTCAGCGACTCAGGGGGGTGTCGTACTCCACCGTGATCGGCGCATGATCCGAAAACTTCTCGTCCTTGTAGATCGAGGTGCTGCGCGCCAGCGCGGCGATGGCCGGCGTGGCCAAGTGGTAGTCGAGCCGCCAGCCGACGTTCTTGGCATACGCCTGGCCGCGGTTGCTCCACCAAGTGTAGGCCTCGCCGGTGGTTGCGGGGTGGAGGTGGCGGTAGACGTCGACCAGCGCCAGCTCATCGATCACGCGCGTCATCCAGGCTCGCTCCTCGGGCAGGAAGCCGCTGTTCTTCTGGTTGCTCTTCCAGTTCTTGAGGTCGATTTCCTTGTGGGCGATGTTCACGTCGCCGCACAGCACGAACTCGCGCTCGGCCTTCAGGCGCTCCAGCACGGGGTAGAACTCGGCCAGGAAGCGGTACTTGGCGTCCTGCCGCTCCGGGCCCGAGGAGCCGCTGGGGAAGTAGCAGCTGATGACCGAGAACTTGCGGCCTGGCGTGTCGAAGCGCGCCTCCAGGTAGCGGCCTTCCTCGTCGAACTCGGGCGAGCCGTGGCCGGCGATCACCTCGCTCGGCTCGTGGCGGGTGTAGACGCCCACCCCGGAATAGCCCTTCTTGCGGCTCGCCAGGTGGAAGTAGCCCTGCATGCCGGCCAGAATCTCGAAACGGCCGGCCAGATCGGGCTGCTGGGCCTTGATCTCCTGCACGCAAATACAATCCGGCGCGTGCTTCTCCAGCCAGGCTTCCACCCCCTTGGTGGCGGCCGAGCGGATGCCGTTGAGGTTCAGGCTGGTGAGTTTGAACAAGGAAAGACTCCGGAGATGAACCAAGCAGCCCCCACGGCGTCGGCACCCGACGCGCTGGCCGAACAGTTCGTGCGCTTTGCCATCGACGCAGGCGTGCTGCGCTTCGGCGAATTCAAGACGAAGGCCGGGCGCATGAGCCCGTATTTCTTCAACGCCGGCCTGTTCGACGACGGCGCCAAGCTCGGCCGGCTGGCGCAATTCTATGCCCAGGCCATCGTGGCCAGCGGCATCGAATTCGACGTCATCTTCGGCCCCGCCTACAAGGGCATTCCGCTGGGCGCCACGGTGGCGGTGGAACTGGCCCGGCTGGGCATGGTCAAGCCCTTTGCCTACAACCGCAAGGAGGCCAAGGACCACGGCGAAGGCGGTACGCTGGTGGGCGCGCCGCTCAAGGGCCGGGTGCTGATCGTGGACGACGTGATCTCCGCCGGCACCGCCGTGCGCGAATCGATCCGCCTGATCGAAGCCGCCGGAGCCACGCCGCATGCCGTGGCCATCGCGCTGGACCGGCAGGAAAAGGCCACCGAGGACGGCCGCGACGTTCCGTGGTCGGCCGTGCAATATGTCCGCAAAACGCTGGGGCTCAAGGTGTGCGCCATCGCCGATCTGGCCCAGTTATTGCGGGTTTTGCAGCTGAGTGACAATTTTTTGCAGTACTACGAGGCCGTGTCGGCCTACCGCACCCGCTACGGCGTTGAATAGGAAATGCTGCTGATGACATTCCGTGTCCGTCCCGCGCTGCCGCTGCGCCGGCCCGCCTCGCGCCTGCTGGCCGTGGCGGCGCTGGCTTGCGCCGCGGGCGGAGCGCACGCGGATGTCTACACCTGCGTCGACGCGCAGGGCAGGCGCCTGACCGCCGACCGCCCGATCCTCTCGTGCCTGGACCGCGAGCAACGCGTGCTCGACAACACCGGCGCCACCAAGCGCATCCTGCAGCCGCAGATGACCACCATCGAGCGTGAGCAGCATCAGGCCCGCGAGCGGCAGGCCGAACTCGACCGCCAGCGCGCACGCGATTCCATCCGACGCGATCAGGCCCTGCTCAACCGCTACCCCGACAAGGCCGCGCACGACGAGGCCCGGGCCGCTGCCCTGGCCCAGAGCCAGGTGGTGGTCGACGCTGCCAGCACCAAGCTGCAGGAACTGCTGACCGAGCGCAAGGCGCTCAACCAGGAGATGGAGTTCTACCAGAAGGATCCTTCGCGCGCGCCGGTGCAACTGCGCCGCCAGATCGAGGACAACGCCGAGAGCACCGGCATCCAGCGCCAGGCCATTGCCCGCCAGCAGGCCGAACGCGACAAGATCAACGAGCGCTTCGACAAGGAACTGGCCTACCTGCGCCAGCTCTGGGAGGCGACCAAGCAACCCACGTCGGCCCGCGGCGGCTGAAGCAGCCGCACGGCGTCGCCGCGCGCCTCAGGCACCCAGCCGGGCGCGCAACAGCTGGTTGACCTGCGCCGGGTTGGCCTTGCCCTTGCTGGCCTTCATGACCTGGCCCACCAGGGCGTTGAAGGCCCTGTCCTTGCCGGCCCTGAACTGCGCCACATTGTCCGGGTTGGCGGCGATCACCTCGTCGACGATCTTCTCCAGGGCGCCGGTATCCTGAAGCTGCTTGAGACCCTTGGCCTCGATGACGGCGTCCACCTCGGTGCCCTCGCCGCTCCACAAGGCCTCGAAGACCTGGCGTGCGGCGTTGTGGCTGATGGTGCCGTCCTGGATCCGGCCGATGAGTTGCGCCAGCTGCGCGTCGGACACCTTCGCGGCCTCGATACCGATCTCCTCGGCGTTCAGGCGCTTGGAGATCTCGCCCATGATCCAGTTGCTGGCCAGCTTGGGCTGGCCGCTGGCCCGGGCTACGGCTTCGAAGTAGGCGCCCATGGCGAGCGACTGCGTGAGCGTGGTGGCGTCGTACTCGGGCAGGCCGTAGTCGGCTACCAGACGCTCCGCCATCCTGCGAGGCAATTCGGGCATCTGCCCACGCACCTCTTCGATCCATTGCTCTGAAATGCAGAGCGGCGGCAGATCGGGGTCGGGGAAGTAGCGGTAGTCCGCCGAGTCTTCCTTGGTGCGCATGGCGCGCGTCTCGCCGGTGTCCGGGTCGAACAGCACGGTGGCCTGCTGGATGGCGTGGCCGTCTTCCAGCTGTTCGATCTGCCAGCGGATTTCGTAGTCGATGGCCTGCTGCATGAACCGGAAGCTGTTCAGGTTCTTGATCTCGCGCCGCGTACCCAGCGGCGCACCGGGCTTGCGCACCGAGACGTTGGCGTCGCAGCGGAACGAGCCTTCCTGCATGTTGCCGTCGCACACGCCGATCCAGGTGACGATCTTGTGCAGCTCCTTGGCGTAGGCCACGGCCTCGGCGCTGGAGCCCATGTCGGGCTCGGTCACGATCTCCAGCAGCGGCGTGCCGGCACGGTTGAGGTCGATGCCGGACTGGCCATGGAAATCTTCATGCAACGACTTGCCGGCGTCTTCTTCCAGGTGGGCGCGCACCAGGCGCACGGTCTTCTTCTCGCCGTCGACGAAGAAAGAGACTTCGCCGCCCTGCACCACCGGGATCTCGAACTGGCTGATCTGGTAGCCCTTGGGCAGATCCGGGTAGAAGTAGTTCTTGCGGGCAAACACGCTGCGCGGCGCGATGTGGGAGCCGAGCGCCAGGCCCAGCTTGATGGCGCAGTGCACCGCCTCGCGGTTCATCACCGGCAGCGTGCCGGGCAGGGCCAGATCGACCGCGCTGGCCTGCGTGTTGGGTTCGGCGCCGAAGGCCGTGGGCGAGCGGCTGAAGATCTTGCTCTGGGTCTGCAGTTGCGCATGGGTCTCGAAGCCGATCACGACCTCGTAACCCTGGATGAGACGGGATGTCATGTCAGAAGCCCTCCGGCGCGCGGAGGTGGAAATCGGTGGCCTGCTGCAGGCGGTGCGCCAGGTTGAGCAGCCGGCCTTCCTGGAGGTAGTTGCCGATCAGCTGCAGGCCCACAGGCATGCCGCCTTCGCCAAAGCCCGCGGGCACGCTCATGCCGGGCAGGCCCGCCAGCGAGGCCGGCAGCGTGAAGATGTCGGCCAGATAGTCGGCCAGCGGGTCGGCGCCGTGCGCGCCCAGCTGCCAGGCCACCGTGGGCGCCACCGGGCCGGCGATCACGTCGCATTCCTTGAAGGCGCGCTGGAAGTCGTCGGCGATCAGCCGGCGGATCTTCTGCGCCTGGAGGTAGTAGGCGTCGTAGTAGCCGTGAGAGAGCACGTAAGTGCCGGTCATGATGCGGCGCTGAACCTCTTCGCCGAAGCCTTCGGCGCGGGTCTTCTTGTACATGTCCTCGAGATCGGTGTAGTCCCTGGCGCGGTGGCCGAACTTCACGCCGTCGAAGCGCGCCAGGTTCGAGCTGGCCTCGGCCGGGGCGATGATGTAGTAGACGGGAATCGCCAGCTCGGTGCGCGGCAGCGAGATCTCGACCACCCGGGCGCCGAGCTGCTGCAGCGCTTTCAGCGCGCCATCGACGGCGGCGCGCACGTCGGCCGCCAGCCCTTCGCCGAAGAATTCCCTGGGCACGCCGATCCGCAGGCCCTCAATGCTGTCGTTCAGCGAGCGCGTGAAGTCTTCCGCCGGCACGTTGAGCGAGGTGGAATCGCGGTCAGGGTCGGGGCCGCACAGCGCCGAGAGCAGGAGCGAGCAGTCTTCCGCCGTGCGCGCCATGGGGCCGGCCTGGTCGAGGCTGGAGGCGTAGGCGATCATGCCCCAGCGGCTGGCGCGGCCGTAAGTGGGCTTGATGCCGGTGATGCCGCAGAACGAGGCCGGCTGGCGGATCGACCCGCCGGTGTCGGTGCCGGTGGCGGCGGGTGCCAGGCGCGCGGCCACGGCGGCGGCGCTGCCGCCTGACGAACCGCCGGGCACCCGGGCGGTGTCCCAGGGGTTCTTCACCGGGTGGTAGGCCGAGTTCTCGTTGGACGAGCCCATCGCGAACTCGTCGCAGTTGAGCTTGCCGAGCGTGACCATGCCGGCCTCGGCCAGCCGCGTGACCACGGTGGCGTCGAACGGCGAGCGGTAGCCTTCCAGCATCTTCGAGCCGGCGGTGGTGGGGAAGTCGCGCGTGACGAAGATGTCCTTGTGCGCCAGCGGCACACCGGCCAGTCGCGGGGCGTCGCCCTGCGCCAGCCGCGCGTCGGCCGCGCGGGCCTGCGCCAGCGTGGCTTCTTCGTGGGTGGCCAGGAAGGCGCCCAGGCCGTCGTGCTGCGCCGCCCGCTGCAGGAAGTGCCGGGCCAGTTCCCCGGCGGAGAACGTCCTGGCGCGCAGGCCTTCGGCCAGTTGCGCCACCGTCAGCTGGTGCAGTTCGCCGGCCATCACTCGATCACCTTCGGCACCAGGAACAAGCCATCTTCCACGGCGGGGGCGCTCTGCTGGTTGGCGGTGCGCTGGTCGGGCTCGCTGGCGACGTCGTCGCGCAGGCGCAGCGCGATATCCTGGATCGCCGCGATCGGGTGCGGCAGCGGTTCGACACCGGTGGTGTCGACCGCACTCATGGCTTCCACGATGCCGAAAAAGCCGTTCAGTTGCGTGAGCATCCGCTCACTTTGCTCGCCGCTCATGGCCAGCCGCGCCAAGTGCGCGATGCGGTCGATATCGGTGCGGGTCAGGGACATGGGAAATTGGAAACAGACTGTGACTTACTGCTTGAAGCGCCCTCGTGCCGGGCGGCGCGCCCAGGGCGATACGGTATTATCCCGCCTTTGTTGCGGCGGCCCGGACGCGGCTGTTTCCTGCACGAAATCACACGTTAATTGCAGCAAGTACGCCGGCGGCGGTGGTGGGTGCACACCGGAGCCCGAGAGGATTTTTCATGTTTGGAGCGTTCCGTCGGCTCTTTTCGACCGACCTGGCCATTGACCTGGGCACCGCCAACACCCTGATCGTCGTGCGCGACAAGGGCATCGTGCTGGACGAGCCCTCGGTGGTCGCCATCCGCCACGAAGGCGGCCCCCAGGGCAAGAAGACCATCCAGGCCGTGGGCCACGAGGCCAAGGCCATGCTGGGCAAGGTCCCCGGCAACATCGAGGCCATCCGGCCCATGAAGGACGGCGTGATCGCCGACTTCACCGTCACCGAGCAGATGCTCAAGCAGTTCATCCGCATGGTGCACGCGCGTGGCCTGTTCCGCAGCCCGCGCATCATCATCTGCGTGCCCTGCGGCTCCACCCAGGTGGAGCGGCGCGCGATCCGCGAATCGGCGCTGGGCGCCGGCGCCTCCGAGGTGTACCTGATCGAGGAACCGATGGCCGCGGCCATCGGCGCCGGTCTGCCGGTCAGCGAGGCTTCCGGCTCGATGGTGGTGGACATCGGCGGCGGCACCACCGAGGTGGGCGTGATCAGCCTGGGCGGCATGGTCTACAAGGGCTCGGCCCGCGTGGGTGGCGACAAGTTCGACGACGCCATCGTCAACTACATCCGCCGCAACTACGGCATGCTGATCGGCGACCCGACGGCGGAGATGATCAAGAAGGAAATCGGCAGCGCCTTCCCCGGCAGCGAGATCCGCGAGATGGAAGTCAAGGGCCGCAACCTTTCCGAAGGCGTGCCGCGCAGCTTCACCATCAGCAGCAACGAGGTGCTGGAAGCGCTGACCGAGCCGCTCAACAGCATCGTCTCCGAAGTGAAGAAGGCGCTGGAAGAGACCCCGCCCGAACTCGGCGCCGACATCGCCGAGCGCGGCATGATGCTCACCGGCGGCGGCGCCCTGCTGCGCGACCTCGACCGCCTGTTGGCCGAGGAAACCGGCCTGCCCGTGCTGGTGGCCGAGGAGCCCCTGACCTGCGTGGTGCGCGGCTGCGGCCTGGCGCTGGAGCGCATGGAACGGCTGGGGAACATCTTCACGAGTGAATAAGGGCCGCGCTCGGGGCGCTGGCGCGCCATCGCCTCGCGGGTGCACGCTTGGCAGCCCCGCCCGGCACCTGGCGCCAGCGCTCGCGGCACATGCGGGCAGGCACCATGCGCCAAAGCTGCACTTTGGAACAAAAAATGGTGTTTGCCCTTATCTGGCGGGCGCAGCCAGCTCCTTTTTCTAGAGCAAAATGGCAGCCAGCTTCTGCCGGTTCCTGCTGTCGGGAACGCTGAGGCCGCGCTGATTTCCCCATGCCGCTGGAGACCCTGGACCGCACGCCACCGCCCTTCTTCAAGCAAGGGCCGTCGGCGCTGTCGCGGCTGGTGGTGTTCAGCGCGCTGGCGCTGGTGCTGATGGTGGCCGACGCACGCTTCAAGCTCGTTCAGCCGCTGCGCGCGGCCATCGCCACCGTGCTGTACCCGGCGCAGTGGCTGGCACTGCAGCCGGTGCAGATGATCGAGGACGGCACGGGCTACCTGACCGAGCTGAAGACCGCCCGCAAGACCGAGGAGGCCGCGCGGCGCAAGCTGGCCGCGCAGTCGCAACGCGCCGGCCAGGTGGAGCAGCTGCAGCTCGAGAACGAGCGCCTGCGCCAACTGCTGGGCCTGCGCGACCGGCTCACCGTGCCGGGCACCGCGGCGCAGGTGCTGTACGACGCCACCGACCCGTTCAGCCGCCGCGTGGTGATCGACAAGGGCCAGCTCAACGGCGTCCAGCCGGGTTCGCCGGTGATGGACGAATCCGGTGTGCTGGGCCAGGTCACGCGCGTCTACCCGTTCGTGAGCGAGGTGACCCTGCTGATCGACCGCGATCAGGTGATCCCGGTGATGAACGCGCGCACCGGCCAGCGCGCCGTGGCCTACGGCGACGCCACGCCGCGCACCGGCCTGCTGGAGCTGCGCTACATGCCGGTGGGCGAGGACGTGCGCGAAGGCGACGAGCTGGTCACCAGCGGCATCGACGGCGTCTACCCGCCGGGGCTGCCGGTGGCCAAGGTGGCGGCGGTGGACCGCCGCAGCGATTCCAGCTTCGCCCGCATCTACTGCACGCCGCTGGCGCAGGTGCAGGGCGTGACCTACGTGATGGTATTGCAGCCCGTGACCGACCAGCTGCGCCTGGCCGGCGTGGGGCCGAGTGCCACGCCGGCCTCGGCGCCGGCTTCAGCGGCCTCTGCGGCCTCTGCGGCGGCAGCTGCATCCGCCCCGGCAGCCAAGGCCAGGCCGGCCACCCCCGCATCGGCCGCGGGCAAGGCCGGCAAGCCGCCGCGCGCCGGCAACCACCCGAAACCCCAGGGAGGCAAGCCCTGATGCTGCCGCGTGGACAACCCCTGCTGCTGCCGGCCAGCCCCGCCTTCATCTGGGGCAGCCTGATCGTGGCGCTGATGCTCGATCTGCTGCCGCTCGGCCGCGTACCCTGGATGCCCGACTTCCTGGCCGTGGTGCTGGTGTTCTGGAGCATCCACCAGCCGCGCCGCGTGGGACTGGGCGCCGGCTTCCTGTTCGGCCTGGCGCTGGACGTGCACCAGGCGTCATTGCTCGGCCAGCACGCACTGGCGTATGCGGTGCTGATCTACTTCGCCATCATGATCCACCGGCGCATCCTGTGGTTCTCGGTGCCGGGGCAGGCGGCGCAGGTGCTGCCGCTGT